>Ga0302324_100013126_pt1 | contig 16827 bp, 14 predicted proteins | sample Palsa_T0_1_FD_201949 | JGI IMG/M metagenome (GOLD analysis project Ga0302324, IMG submission 201949) | Peat permafrost microbial communities from Stordalen Mire near Abisko, Sweden - Palsa_T0_1 | ecosystem: Environmental > Terrestrial > Soil > Palsa > Peat permafrost | place: Sweden: Abisko...
TCCTGTTGTCGGCGCCGCTTGCGCGCCCGGCGGCGTTGGGATACACTGAACGCACTTTCGATCTCTGGATCGTAACGGAGGGTGAATCATGAAACGTAGGTTGCTTATAGCGTGGCTTGCCGCCCCGCTCGCGAGTATTGCCTTTGCGCAGTCGATCGCGCCACCGACCGTGCTTCAGATTTCCCGCGAATCCATCAAGGAAGGGAAAGGCGCTGCCCATCGGAAAGTGGAACAGGAATACGCCGGCGTAATGCGCAAGAACAATGTTCCGTTCCACTACCTGTCGCTTAGCGCGGAATCAGGCCCGAACGAAGTCTGGTTCATGGACGCTTTTACGTCCTTCGCCAATATGGAAGAATCGGACAAGCTGGACAGTCAGGTGCGGAATGAACTCGAACCCGTGGAAGCGCGCGATGGCGAGTTGCGCACCAATTCCCACAGCATGACCGCCGTCTATCGCCCCGATCTGAGTTATCTAGCCGCCAACGCGGTGTCGCTCGGCAAGACGCGCTATTTCATGATCTCCACTCATAGGCTTCGCCTGGGACATGAAGAAGACTTCACGGCGGGCGCCAAGATGATCGTGAGCGGATTAAGGAAGGCGATGTCGGACGGGAGCTTGATATCCTATCAAGTCATAGCGGGAGCCCCAGTAGGCACGTACCTGTTTCTAGAGCCCATGGGTTCACTCAAAGACCTGGACAGCGAGCCGGCCCGCGACAAAGCCATGGCGGACGCCATAGGGTCGGACAATTTCCGGCGGTTGACGAAGGGCGAGGGGGACGTATTCGAGAGCATCCAGAGCACTCTCTTTGCGGTCAGCCCCAGCATGAGCTACGTCACCAAGGAGACCGAGGAGGAAGATCCCGCTTTCTGGCGGCCCGAGCCCGCGCCGGCGAAATCCAAGGCGAAACCCGTAACCAGCACGAAATAACCGGGGTTTCTGGTACCAGGGCGCCATTTCGCCCTTTACAAGTTGCAACAAATCTTGCAGAATTGATTTAACCTTGTCGTTGCTGGCCGGGCGCTGAAACGGCTGGATAGGCATTTGCGTCCTTTAAGTAGGCTGTAGATTTGCGACCTTGTAGTCGATGAGAAAATCAGGTCGTGGATTATGGATATCTTGGGAGACCGAAAGTTCGTTGAAGTTCCCGGAGAAAAGACGCACGAACTGCCGCCTTTGCTGGTGAGTACCACACCCAAGGTGAAACGCCTGGACCGCGTGATGGGGATGGCCACCGATCTCATCGAATCGGAGGACATGATGGCCGCTCCCGGTGTCGAGGGCCTCGCGCTGGATCTGGAATCGGATCGGCGCCGGATGGATCTGGCCATCAATCTCTCCGATCAATATCTTCGCTTCGTCACCGAGTGGCAGTGGGGCGACGGCATTCTGGAATGGATCCGGCAGTGCGAGATGACGTTCGGCGCTCGCCTGGAACTCCGCAATCTTCTTCGCCCGGATGTTTGGCCGCACGCCGGACGCCGAAGCTTCGTCAATCTCCTGGAAGACAAAGCCGTTTCAAGCGACGGTGTCACGCTAGAGAAGGCCGTGGGTCTGCGGCTTACTTTCCGCCAGCCGCCGCCGCTATCCTGTTTCTCGAATCAGTTCCTGTTCTATTTGAATTCGAGCGTGGCGTCCACGGCTTATCAGACCTGGGCCCACATGAGCCCCGATCCCGTCTCTTATTTGCCGCCGGAACGGTTCACGTTCCACGTCATCGACATGTCGTAGGGCCCGTTACCCTAGAACCCGCCGACCGCCCGCGGACGCCGCGCCAATAGATCGATCTGCTCCGGTGCTTGCGGTTCTTCGCCGCTTGCCACGCCCAGTTCGTGCATCTTTCGCAGCGCCGGCACCAGCCGCGAATCCCAAGACCCCACCGAGCGATTGTACGATTCCACGGTCTTTTCGAGCAGACGCCCGGTGTCGGCGTAATGATCGTGAACCAGTTGCACACGATCGTATAGCTCCGAGGCGACCTGCCGGATTTGTTCCGCATTTTCCGCCAACTGTTCTTGATTCCAACCATACGCGATGCCCTTCAGCACGGAGATCAGCGTGACCGGCGTGGCGATCAGCACCTTGCGGGCGAGAGCATCCTCGATCAACTCGGGATTCGCTTCCAGAGCCGCGCTGAAGAAATGATCGCCGGGAAGGAACAGCACCACCAGTTCCGGCGCCGGTTGAAACTGGCTCCAATACTGCTTGCTCGACAATTGCCGAACATGCTCGGCCACTTGCTGACCATGCCGCTGGAGCGCGTTCCGGCGCGAGAGATCATCGGTGGCGCTCGCGGCGTCCAGATATGCGGTCAGCGGGACTTTCGCGTCCACCACTAGCGAGCGCCCCGACGGCAGCCGGACCACCATATCGGGACGGATGCGCACACCGTCGTTCTCCTGCGTGGCCTGCTCCTGAAAATCGCAATTCTTCACCATCCCCGCAAGCTCGGCGACGCGCCGCAACGTGATTTCTCCCCAGCGCCCTCGGATCTGCGGCGAGCGTAGCGCGGTGGAAAGAGTACTGGTCTCGCGAGCCAGCGCTTCCAGTTGCGTGCCGATGCCGCCGAACGCTTTTTCCCGCGCGCGTTCCAACTCCCGAACCTGCGTCTCCAGCCGCGCGAGTGACTGGTTGAGCGGTTGCACCACACCCTCGAAAGCGGTCTGCTTCTGTGCGAGCTCGCCTGTCATTTGAGCGCGCGCCGTTTCGAGCGTGGATCGCGCGGCGTCCAGAAAAGACGTCTGATTCGATCGCAACGCCCGATCGGCCAGGCCCTGGAAGGTCTCGTCCAACTTGGCTGCCGTTTCGCCCGCGAATTGATTGGCGGCTTTGAGGCGCGCCAGCCGCTCCCTCATCCAGAGCCAGACCAGCGCACCTCCAACAAGTGTGCCGGCGGCGAAGAATATCCAGGAATGCACCTACTTACTATAGAGCATTTCCAGGCAGAAATGTTTAGGTGCCCCGGCGTCAGTACAGGATTCTGGTTCGAATGGTGCCGGGTATCGCTTCCAGTCTGCGCTTCAGCCTCCAGGACGCCTCGGCGTCCCGCGTCTCCACGTCGATCACCACGTAGCCGATTCGAGCGTTGGTTTGGAGATACTGGCCGGCCACGTTGATCTCTTGCTCGGAAAACACGGCGTTGATCGCCGACAGCATACCGGGCTGATTGCGATGGATGTGCAGCAGACGGTGTTGGCCTGGGTGCTCGGGCAGGGAAACCTCCGGAAAATTGACGGCGGTGAGGGTGGAACCGTTATTGCTGTACTTGATGAGTTTCTCGGCCACTTCGACGCCTATGTTCTGCTGAGCTTCCTCGGTGCTCCCCCCGACGTGCGGCGTCAACAGCACATTGTCCATGCCTCGCAACGGCGAAACGAACTCCTCGCCGGCGGTCTTGGGTTCGACTGGGAAAACGTCCATGCCCGCTCCGCCCAGGTGCTTGGTCTTCAAAGCCTCCACCAGCGCGTCGATGTCTACCACGGTTCCGCGCGAGGCGTTGATCAACTGCGCGCCCGGTTTCATGCGCGCCAATTGGGCCGCGCCGATCATGCGATGCGTTTGCGGCGTTTCGGGGACGTGCAGCGTCACCACGTCGGCGGATTCGAACAGCGCATCGAGCGTGGAAGGACGCGCATTGCCCAGCGCGAGCTTGGTCTCGACGTCGTAGAAAATCACCTGCATCCCCAGCGATTCGGCCAGCAGCCCCACCTGCGTCCCGATATGGCCGTATCCGACGATCCCCAGGCATTTGCCGCGGACTTCAAACGAGCCGGTCGCGCTTTTCACCCACACTCCGCGATGGGCTGCCGCGTTGCGCGAAGGAATCCCGCGCAGCAGCAGGATGATTTCCGCCAGCACCAACTCGGCCACGCTGCGCGTATTTGAGAACGGCGCGTTGAACACTGCAATGCCGCGATCTTGGGCAGCCTCGAGATCCACTTGGTTGGTGCCGATGCAGAAGCAGCCCACGCCGATCAGCCGCGGCGCGCCGTCGAGCACCTCACGCGTCAACTCAGTCGAGGAGCGGATTCCGAGGATGTAGGCGTCCGCGATCGATTCGAGCAGCTTCTCGGACGGCAGAGCTTTCGGATGCTGTTCAATGTCGGTGTAGCCATCGCGGTGGAAGGCTTCCACGGCGCTCGAATGGACGCCTTCGAGCAGCAGGATCTTGATCCTTCCTTTGTCTAGCGATGTGGCGATCATGCGGTGCGATCAATTTCCAGTGTCGCATGCGCCGTCAAGTAAAATGATTTAATGCTACGTCGCAATGTTCTTGCGTGGGTTCTCACGGTCGGTTTCGTGCAGGCCGCGGTCACGCGCGTGGAGATCACCGAGCGCACCGAAATCCCCGCCGTCAACTATGAGCGCGTCGTCGGCAAGGTCTACTTCGCCGTCGATCCCAAGCTGCCCGCCAATCAAATCATTCGCGACATCGCACTCGCCCCGACCAACGCCAAGGGCCTGGTGGAGTTCTCCTCCGATTTGTACGTGCTGAGACCGAAGGATCCAAAGAAGTCCAACGGTACGGCGCTGCTCGAGATTTCGAATCGCGGCGGTAGAGGACTGCTTGGAATGTTCGACCTTGCGCCGGGCGGGGATCTGCGCACCGCGCAGGATCTCGGCGATCCGATGCTGCTCGAAGCCGGCTACACGCTGGTTTGGGTCGGCTGGGAATTCGACATCCCGGATCGTCAGGGCTTGCTGCATTTGTACACGCCGGTCATTAAGGGGATCACGGGTCCGGTGCGCTCGCAGATCGTGGTGGAAAAGCGCACAACCTCCACTTCGTTGGGAGATCGAACGCAGGTTCCCTACGCCGTCGCCGACCCGAACGGCGGCACGCTCACCGTGCGCGACGATATCGACGCGCCCCGCACCACCATCCCTCGCGATCAGTGGCATTTTAGCGCCGACGGCGGTCACATCGAATATCCGGCGGGCTTCGAGCCGGGGCGGATCTACGATGTCGTGTATACGGGCAAGGACCCGGCAGTCGTCGGGCTCGGCCCCACGGCGGTCCGCGATTACATCGCATACATCAAACAAAACGGCGAGGTGAAGCGCGCGATCGGCTTCGGCACTTCGCAGAGCGGCCGCTTTCTGCGCAACTTCGTCTATGACGGTTTCAATGTTGACGAGCAGGGGCGGCAAGTGTTCGACGGAGTTTGGGCGCACGTGGCCGGCGCGGGCCGCGGCAATTTCAACTATCGATTCGCCCAGCCTTCGCGCGACGGCATGCCGCGGATCAATCTTCTCTACGCGGTCGATGTGTTCCCGTTCACCGACGTGCCGGAGGCTGACGGCGGGGTGACGGACTCGATTCTCGCGCGGTCGGCCAAGGCGGGCGCCATACCCAAGATTTTCTACACTAACGGATCGTTTGAGTACTGGGGACGCGCTGCGGCGCTCATCCATACCAGTCCGGATGGCAAGAGCGACGCCGCCCAAGCTGCGAACACGCGCATCTACTATCTGGCCGGCACGCAGCACGGCGCCAACGCTCGCCCGGAACGCACGGTTACGCAGAACCGCCCGAATCCTACCGACTATCGCTTCGTCATGCGAGCGTTGCTGGTGGCAATGAACAATTGGATCTCGACCGGCGCGGCGCCGCCCGGGTCGCAGATCCCGCGCGTCGCGAAAGACAACTTGGTTGAGATCAGCGCGCTTTCCTTTCCGAAGATTCCCGGTGTGGCGTTGCCGAAAGAGCCGACTCCGGTGTATCGGCTTGACTGGGGCCTCGACTTCCGCGCCAAAGGCATCATCGCTTTCGAGCCGCCCAAGATTGGCAAGCGATTCACGGTTCTGATCCCGCAAGTGAATCCCGATGGCAACGAGACCTCCGGCATTCGGTTGCCCGACCAGTTGGTTCCGCTCGCGACCTACACCGGCTGGAACCTGCGCGACCCGGGCATCGGCGCGCCCGACGCGATGTTCGACATGGTGGGTTCGATGATTCCGTTCGCCCGGACTCGCGAGGAACGGGAAAAATCCGGCGATCCGCGGCCGTCCATCCCGGAACGCTACGCCAGCCGTGAAGAGTATCTGCGACAAGTGGAAGCCGCGGCACAGCCCCTGGTTCACGAGGGCTTGTTGCTCGAACGCGACGTTCCGAAATACATCGAGAAAGCATCCGCGCGGTGGGACCTGCTCACCAGCGCCTCGGGAACCAAGTGACAGCCAAGCAAGCAGCGCGCGAAAAACTGGAAGGACAACGAGACTCGCTCGTCGGCTTGAGCCATCGCATCCACGCGCATCCGGAGCTGGGCTTCGAAGAGGAAAAAGCCTCGGCGTGGCTCTCGGAATCACTTAACGCGGCGGGATTCGATGTGAGGAAAGGCGTCTGTGATATCCCAACGGCCTTCACCGCGCGAGCCGGTCGCGGACCGCTCCACATCGCCATCTGCGCCGAGTACGACTGCCTTCCCGGCATCGGCCATGCCTGCGGGCACAATCTGATCGCTGCCATGGCGGCCGGCGCTGCGATGGCGGCAGCACGAGTAGCCGATGATGCCGGACTCACGATCACCGTCATCGGCACGCCCGCGGAGGAAGTAGGCGATGCCAGCGGCAAGATCCTGCTGCTCGAGCGCGGCGCGTTTCAGGGCATGCACGCCGCCATGATGGTGCATCCGGCGCCCTTCGACGCTGTTACTCCCAAGATCATCGCCGCGTCCATGTTTGATGTCCGCTACACCGGCAAGGAAGCGCACGCTTCGGCCTTCCCCGAGCTCGGAATCAACGCGGCCGACGCACTCACCGTCGCCCAAACCGCCATCGGACTCCTGCGCCAGCACATCCTGCCGACGGATCGAATCCACGGCATTACCACCCACGGCGGCGACGCGCCAAATGTCGTTCCGGCGCACACCAGCGCGCGCTACATCATCCGTTCCGAGACTTTGGAGGATCTCCAGAATCTGCGCCCCAAGGTGCATCGTTGCTTCGAGGCAGGCGCCATCGCCACCGGCGCGAAGTTCGAGATTGTCGGGGGTTCCAAGCCGTACACGCAAATGTCGCATGATCCCGGCATCGCGGCCGCCTATGAGGCCAACGCGCGCGCGCTCGGCCGCGAGTTCCCGGATCTCGGACCCGCCATGCAACGCTTCGCAGCATCCACTGACATGGGCAACGTTTCGCTGGCCTTGCCGTCCATCCATCCGGTCATCTCCATCGGCAGCCTCCCGGCCGTCAATCATCAGCCTGAGTTCACGGCGCATTGCATCACCTCCGCCGCCGACCAGGCGATGTTCGACGGCGCGCTGGCAATGGCGTGGACGGCCATCGATCTGGCAACCGACGCAGGCACACGCCGCCGCTTAATGGCTCGTCCACCCAATTCGTAACCCTTTCGAGACTCGCCAGTATCACTAACTGACGAGGAGCCCTTGCATGCTCGATGACCTACGCATTGCCTGCCGAACGCTCGCGAAGAGCCCGGGCTTCAGCATTACCACTGTCGCGGCGCTGGCCCTGGGCATCGGAGCCAACACCGCCATTTTCAGCGTCGTGAACGAAGTGCTCTTGAATCCGGCGGGCGTTGCCGATCCCGGACGCGTGGCCGCTCTGCGAGCGAAATACGAGAAACTCGCGATGCACAGCATCGTGGTATCGGCGCCGGATTTCGACGACGCACACAAGGCCGTGCAGTGGTTCGAATCCGGCGCGTTGCTCGGAGAAGGCGACTACAACTACACCGGCTCAGGCGTTCCAGAGCGACTTCAGGGAGCGCCGGTATCGGTGGAGTGGTTCGAGGTGTTCGGCGCCAAACCGAGGCTCGGGCGCGTTTTTCGGCCGGAAGAAGACCGGCCCAACGCCAACCACGTGGTCGTGCTGTCGTTCGCCGCATGGAAACGGTTGTTCGGACAAGATGCCGGCGTGCTGGGCCGGACCATCGAGCTCAACCGAACGCCTTATCGCGTGATCGGCGTCATGGGTCCGGAATTCCGCTGGCCGGCGAATGCGGACCTTTGGGTGCCGCTGGGGCTCGAGGCGAAGGCATACGATCCGGACAATCGATTCAACGAGAGTTACACTGCGTTCCTGCGTTTGAAGCGCGGCGTGAGCATGTCGCAGGCCAACGCGTTCGTTCAGGTTCTGAGCGATCGCGCGCGCAACAACAAGGTGGAGTACGGCGACTTCCCTAAGAACTCGGCTTGGGGCATGTTCGTTGTTCCTTTCACCGATTTGATAGCGGGCGACACCAAGACGCCGATGCTGGTGCTAATGGCGGCGGTCGGTTTTGTACTTTTGATCGCGTGTTCGAACATTGCGGGATTGATGCTGGCGCGGGCTTCCGGCCGCAGCCGCGAGATGGCCGTGCGGACGGCGCTCGGGGCCAGCCGCTGGGACCTCATTGGTCAGACGCTGGCCGAGAGTCTGGTGCTCGCGTGGGCCGGCGCAGTGGTGGGTCTGGGCGTTGCGCTGGCGTGTGTTCGCGGACTTCTTTTGCTGGCGCCGGAAAACTCGCCGATCGCGCTGGATGTTCGTATCGACGCGACTACGCTCGTGTTCACGCTCGTCGCCGCCTTGGTCGCGGGCATTCTCTTCAGCGTTGCGCCGGCCTGGCACATTTCCCGGCTTGATCGCTTCGACGCGCTGAAGGAAGGCGGGCGGTCCGGCACCGCGGGCTTAGCGCGGCAGCGATTGCGATCCAGTCTCGTAATTGGCCAAGTTGCGCTGGCATTGGTGCTATTGGTCGGCGCGGGTCTGTTCCTGCGCAGCCTGGCATCGCTCGAAGATGTGAACCCAGGTTTCCAGCCAAGCGGAGTGATCACCGGCTCGGTGGTTCTTCCAGAGGCGCAATATAAAGATCCCGCCAAGCAGACCGCTTTCTATCGATCGGTCATCGAGCGATTGTCGAGCCTGCCCGGCGTCTCGGCCGTGGCGGCGGGCTCACCCACTCCGTTCAGCGGAGAAGGCGGTTCGGCGTCGTTTAGGATCGAAGGCCGGCCGTCACGTCCCGGCGATCCCGGACCTCATGGCGACGTCGCCCTGGTCACTTCGAATTATTTCACCGCATTGCGTATTCCCATCCGCAGGGGTCGCGTGTTCACCGATCGGGATCAGCCCAATACGGCGCCTGTCGCTCTCGTCGATGAAACGCTCGCCCGGGAGTACTGGCCCAACGAAGACCCTATCGGAAAACACATCAGCATTAATACCTCCGATCCCTGGCAGACGATCGTCGGCGTGGTTGGCCACACCAAGAAATCCGATCTCGCGGGCGACGTCGTGAAAGGCAAGTACTATTTTTCGCTGCTGCAACATCCCGAGCCGATGGCAACCTTTCTGATCCGTTCGCAATCCGACCCGGCGCGCTTGGCGGGCGCCATGAAGGATGCCGTGCGCGCGGTGGATCCCGGCCTGGCCGTCGCGCGAATCAAGGTGATGTCGGACCTGGTGTCGGCCTCCCTCGCGCCGCGCCGCTTCGTCGTGACGCTGCTCGGAATCTTTGCCGGCCTGGCGCTGCTAATGGCGGTGATCGGCCTCTACGGCGTCATCAGTTATTCGGTGGGCCAGCGGACGCAAGAGATCGGGATTCGGGTCGCGCTGGGCGCGCAAAAAAGCGAAGTGTTGAAGTTGGTGGTCGGCCAAGGAATGCAATTGGCGGGCGTCGGGCTTGCGATCGGACTGGTGGCGTCGCTCGCGTTCAGCCGCCTACTGCGTAGCCAGATCTACCACGTAAGCGTTATCGATCCGCTCACGTTCCTGGTCACCGCTCTGATTCTGGTGGCGGCTGGGGCGCTGGCCTGCTACATCCCGGCGCGCCGCGCCATGCGCGTGGATCCCATGATCGCGCTGCGCTATGAGTAGTTCACTTCTGTGCGCGCAGAAATTCGATAATGAGCCGGTTCACTTCCGCCGGCGCTTCCTGTTCGGTCCAGTGACCCACGCCCGGCAGCAGGACCTTCTTCCAAAGATTCGGAACGCTCTTCTCCAGATTGTCCACTCCCGGCCGCGCGAATTCCACCACGGCATCGTCCTCGCCGCCGACATATAGCGTGGGCTGCAAAAGTTTGCGTCCGATCAGAAACGCCGTCTCGCGCCACAAAATGTCTTGGGTGCGATACCAGTTGAGGCCGCCTCGGAAACCGGTGCGGGCGAATTCCTTGGCGAAGTAATCGAGATCTTCCGGCTTCAACCAGGCGGGCAATTGTTTGGGATCGGTGCAACCAGCCAGCGCATTTTGGTCAAGCCCGAATACGTAACGCCAGCGGTCCTGCTTTGGAATCGAACCCGAAAGAGAATACAGCAACATGCGCAGTGTGCGTTTCGGATCGGCCTCGAATACCTTCTCGGCAACTCCCGGCGTCTGAAAATAAGTTTGATAGAACTGCATGCCTTTGGGCACGCGCCCTTGCATGCTCTCGGTCGGCTTCAGTCCGCCTTCGCCGCGCACGCCGAAAGGAACGCTCAAGAGCACTACAGCGGTGAAGATGTCGGGCCGCAAGTTGGCTGCGTTATACGCCACCGGAGCGCCCCAATCGTGGCCCGCGATCACCGCATGTTCGTACCCGAGCGCGTGGACCACGCCGACGATGTCGCCCACTGATTGGAGCAGCGTGTAGTCCTCGATATTCGGCGGAGCGTCGGTCTGGCCGTAGCCGCGCATGTCGGGCGCTATCGCGTGATAGCCGGCGGCCGCGAGCGCCGGCAGCACATGACGCCAGCTATACCAAAGCTCCGGAAACCCGTGGACCAGCACCACCAGCGGGCCTGTGCCTTGCTCGGCGATGTGCATCTTGATCCCGTTAACTTCGACGAATCGATGCACGATATCGCCGGGCTGAGCGGAGGCGGTGGTCATAGCCGCCAATGTAGCAAGACTGGCAGCCATGCGGATCAAGACGGGCGCTCGATCAAGCGGTGTCATGCGCGCCTGAGTTAGCGGCGATCTGCCTTGGCCCGGTAGGCGAGGGCAAAATTCAGTTGGCGAATGGCTTCGTCGCTGGCGCGTATGGCGTCGGCTTTGTGGCCGCCGAAGTCGTGCGGCGCCGCTTCCATATAGGCTTTCGCGTCCTTCAGGGCGGCGATGGCCTTGGCAATGCGCGGATGCATCGCGCGTTCGTTTTGCGCGGAAAGCGTCCAAGCTCCCGCACATAACATGACTCCGATTGCGATTCCAGACAAAAACTTCATGGGTTTGCCTCCTGGTTAGAGAATTTTACCAGAGAAGCGTCCGGGCTGTCCGGTACTGCGATACTGATCTGGGATGGTCAAGTGCGCTCGCTGCTCCTCGCAGATTCCCGAAAACAGCCAGTTCTGTCTAAGCTGCGGTGCGCGTTTGTCCGTCGCCGCGATGCCGACCTCGGCCGCAACGGCTGCCATTTCCGTTTCCACGGTCTCCTCGGCCAGCCACGCTGATCCTGACGAGGGCCGCTTCCTGCCGGGTACGCTCCTGGCCGACCGCTATCGTATTCTCAGCCGTCTCGGCAAGGGAGGGATGGGCGAGGTCTATCGCGCCACCGATTTGCGCCTCGGTCAAACGGTCGCGCTGAAGTTTCTTCCGGAAGCCACCACGCAGGACCCCGGGGTGTTGGCGCGCTTTTACAACGAGGTCCGGGTCGCGCGACAGGTCACCCATCCCAATGTCTGCCGGGTGTTCGACATCGGCGACGTGGGCGGCCAGCCGTTCATTTCGATGCAGTACGTGGACGGCGAGAACCTGGCGTCGTTGTTGCTGCGCATCGGGCGTCTTCCCGCGGACAAAGCCGTCGAGATCTCCCGTAAGCTGTGCGCCGGAGTGGCGGCCGCTCATTCGCAGGGCGTCCTGCACCGCGATCTGAAACCGGCCAACATCATGATCGACGGCCGCGGCCAAGTCCTGATCACCGACTTCGGCCTGGCGGGATTGGCGGAGGACTTTCGCGGCGCCGACATCCAAAGCGGCACGCCCGCTTACATGTCGCCCGAACAGCTCGCCGGCAAAGAGGTCACCATTAAGAGCGACATCTATTCGCTCGGCCTGGTGATGTACGAGATGTTCACCGGACGGCGCGCGTTCGAGGCGAACACGCTGGCTGAGTTGGTCCGGCTTCGCGAAGAGAGCCGGCCAACTGAAATATCGAGCCAGGTTCGCGACATCGACCCTGCCGTCGAGCGGATCATCCTCAAATGCCTCGAAGCCGATCCCGCGGCGCGTCCCGCCTCGGCGTTAGCGGTTTCGGCCGCGCTGCCGGGAGGCGATCCGTTGGCGGCGGCCCTCGCGGCCGGCGAAACGCCATCGCCCGAAATGGTGGCCGCGGCCGGTGCGCAAGAAGGCTTACGTCCGGTTGTGGCCATCGCCTGTTTGGTGGGCGTCCTGCTGGCGCTCGGCGCCGTTGTGTTCGTGTATTCGCGCCAGACGCTCACTGGGAAAATGGATTTCGAGCTGCCTCCCGATGCGCTCGCCGCCCAGGCGCACCGGACCATTCAGCAACTCGGTTACACCGGACCGGTAGCGGATCGAGCTTGGAATTTCGTCTACAACGCGAGCTATCGGCGCTACCTCCGGGAACAGTTCAAGCAGTCCGTGGATTGGAACGCCGCTGCGAATGGCCAGCCTCCGATGATCTACTTCAGCTACCGGGAAAGCCCGCGGCCGCTGGAACCGCAAAGCTTCGACGATCTGGGCAGCGTTTACTGGGATGATCCGCCGCGAACGATCTCGGGAATGGCCAACATCAGGCTCGACCTGACCGGCCGCCTGCAGCGGTTTGAGGCCATTCCTCCGCAATTGGACACGTCGCCCGCGCCGGCGCAGCCACCCGATTCCGCGCCGTTGTTCGCCGCGGCGGGACTCGATCTGAAATCCTTCCAACCTGCCGATCCGCAATGGACGCCGCTGGCCGCCACCGACGCGCGGGCCGCTTGGACCGGATCGCTCCCGGGCCCACCCGCAACCAAGGTCCGTGTGGAAGCGGCCTGGTGGCGCGGGAAGCCCGTCTACTTTCAAATCATCGGGCCGTGGAACCAACCCGACCGCATGCCCAACGCGCAGACCCAAGCGCGCCCGGACTACGTGTGGTCCGTTCTTTCCGGCGGTCTCATTATTGCCGCATTCCTGGCTTGGCGCAATTTGCGGCTGGGGCGCGGCGACCGGCAGGGGGCCTTTCGCCTGGCCGCTTTCGCCTCTCTCGCCAACCTGGCGCAATTCTTGTCGCGCGCCCATCTGGCGACAGCGTCCGGGGGCTACGATCTGCTTGGCGAAGCGCTCGGCGATGCGCTCTTCACCGGCGCCCAGCTCTGGGTTGCTTACATCGCGCTGGAGCCGGCGGTGCGGCGCTTCTGGCCGCGCACGCTGATCACCTGGACACGCGTTCTCGCCGGCCGATGGCAAGATCCGCTGGTGTCGCGCGATGTCTTGATCGGTCTGCTGGTCGGCCTGGGGTACGACCTGGTATTCGCGGGCGGCAACGCCATCGAGATGCGTCTCGGCGCGATTCCTCCAGCCGATACTTTCCTGGACTCGCTGCTGGGGTTCCGGCGCACCACCGGCATCGTTCTGGAACGGCTCCTGGTGGGCCTGTTCGCCTCCTTGCTTTTCTTTCTTTTGTTCTTCCTGTTGCGCGTAATCCTGCGGAAGGAATGGCTGGCCGGAGCCGCTTTCATTCTGTTTTTCGTCATTGGCCGCGGTTTCACGAGCACGTATCCGGTCACCAACGTGCCCGCCAACCTTATCGTTTACGGCGTCATCGTATACATGCTGCTGCGCTGCGGCCTGCTGTCGCTGGTGGTCACAATCTTTATCACGGATCTTTTGCCGGAACTCGCCTTCACCACGAATTTTTCAGCCTGGTACGGCGCCGGATCGCTGGTTGTGGTTCTCTTGGTGGCCGCGATTGCGGCCGTCGCATTCCGTAACGCCCTGGGTGGACAACGGCTGCTGAACGTGCTGGATAGTTGAGCATCGTCATTCAGTTTCCGGCTCGTCCACGAACTGATCCAAACGCCGCAGATCCCCGAGCGTGCGGCGCTCTCGATGCCGGAACCACTTCAGATAAATGCCCGCCAGCACGATCGTCAAGGCGCCCGCGAAAAAGTACGGCCCCATCGGCAGACGGCGAATCGCGTAGTCCCACGAAAGCCACGCCGTCACGATGAGCAGTTGTACCGCCAGAAACCATTGGCCGAGACGGATGGCCCGCAATTCGCGCAAGCATCTCCGGCGTGAAAGCTCCAGGAACGCGGCGTTCGAGATCTGCAGCGCCTTCCAAGTTCCCGCCCTGTTCCAGATGGCGAATCCGGCGGCGAAGAATGTTCCCGCCCAGATAACGCCCGCCCAAAGGATCCACTCCAGCGTCGCCCGGCTGGAAACGAACCAAGCGGAAAAGGTGAGCATCGCCGCGCCGAGCAGTAACTCGCCGAATAGAGCCAGCCCCATTCGGCGGCGCTCGCGTTCCACCAAGCGGCCGAGATCCGGACGCAGCATCGCGTCGTCCGACGCCGGATGGGCCAGCCAGTCCGTCCGCCAGGCCGCCAGTTCCAAATTCATATTCATGGACGTTCCTCCAAAATCGACCGAAGCGCCTTGCGGGCGCGGTTCAGCCGCACTGCAACGTTATTTTCCGTCACGCCGAGCACCGTCGCCATCTCTGCCGCCGTGAGATCTTCCAATGCCAGCGTGATTACTTGGCGGTAATTCACGGGCAGCGCGCGGATCGCTGTCAGCAGCGTCTCGCGACGGTGGCTGTCGATGGCCAGCGTCTCTGGATTCTTGTGCGGATCGGGAGCTTCCGGCAATTCGCCTTCGCTTTCCCTCGACTGGCCGCGCCGCCACACGTGCGTCAAGCACCGGTTGTGGGCCACCCGGAAGCAGAACGTCTTCTCCGAGCAATCGCCTCGAAAGCTGGGAAGGGCCCTCCAGATGGCCAGCAGAATCTCCTGCAACAGATCCTCGCGCGCCTGCGGTAACCACTCGTAGCAGGCCGTAAGGCGCACCAGCGCCGGGCCGTAAACGGCGAAGATGCGTTCGTATTGATCCGCCAGGGCGCGCCGGTCCACGGAATTCATGGCCTCGAGGCCGACGACGTTCAGAACCGAATCACCGGCCAAAGACCACCTTCTCATGGTTCAGCATGCGTGCCGTCGCCGCCACGGCCGCCGCGCTCAGAAGCGCCGCGCACGCTCCGGATGCCAGCAGCCACGCGACGTGCGGAATCTCGCCGTGCGTTAGAGCCGAGAGCATGCGCTGTTGTCCCAGCAGCGGAATGGCGGCGACGGCGGCCCGCAACGGCACCGGATAAAACTCGGCCAGCATCCCGGTCAACATCGGGGCCAGTAGAACCACGCCCAGATAGGAGTTACCTTCTTTCGGGGTACGCGCGAACGTGCAAATCAACAGATCGAGTCCGGCCGCGAACGGTACCAGCGGCAGCGTGACCACCAGCATCCAGAGCAACGCGCTCGCCGGCATGCGATTGTGGAGCGGCGTCGAGTACAGCACGGCTAACGCTACCAGCAGCGTCAGGACCACACCGAGCAAGCTGAACACGCAAACCGCCAGCCACTTCCCAAATACGAGATCCCTCGGAAGGAGCGGGTTGATCAGCAGCGGTTCGAGCGACCCTCGCTCCCGTTCGCCGGCCATGCTGTCGTTGGCGATATTCATCGCGCCGGTGAACGCGGTCACCAAAAGGAACCCCGGCAACAGCACCAGCGCCGTGGGCTGCTTCCAGAGCAGGCCCACCATCAGCGGCCCTAACCAGCAAAACATCATGGCCGAAAATAGGGAGCGGCGGTCGCGCATCCCATCCAGCACTTCTTTGCGAAAAACGACGAGCCATGTTCGGGTATTCATGCGGTTAACTCCACGAAAGCCTCTTCCAAGTTGCGTGCATTGGTGGCGCTGGTCAGCTCGTCCGGCGGTCCTTGTGCCACCACCTTTCCGCGCGCGACCACGACAACGGTGTCGCAAATCGCCGCCACTTCGGCCATCAAATGCGAGGAAAGCAGCACGCACTTTCCGGCGTCGCGCAAGCTGCCGATAAGGGTTCGCAAAGCGCGGGTGCTCGCAACGTCCAGGCCATTGGCAGGCTCGTCGAGCACGATGTTCGGCGGATCGTTGATCACCGCCCGCGCCAGCGCCAGCTTCATGCGCTCTCCTTGTGAAAAGCCCAGCGCGCGTCGATCGGCGATCCTTTCCATGTCGAACAGATCGAGTAGGAATCGAATGCGCCGCTCCAATTCTGGGCCGCGCATCCCGCGCAATTCGCCGAAGTAGCGCAGGTGTTCGCGCGTGGTGAGGCGCGGATAGCTGCCCAGTCCGTCGGTGAGCGCGCCCAGGCGCCGGCGCGCCCCTATTGGATCTTGCGCCGGATCGACGCCGCTGACCAGCGCCCGTCCGCTTTCAGGGCGCAGCAGGCCGGCGATGAGGCGCAGGGTGGTGGTTTTTCCGGAACCGTTGGGACCCACCAAGCCGGTGATGGCGCCGTCCTCGGCGGAAAACGTTAGTCCATCCACGGCTGGGCGGCCCGCGAAAGATTTGCGAAGGCTGTTGGTTTGGATCATCGCCAACTATAGTCTCGGCAAGATGCCAAACCTTACAGGTAACTTGCGTGACGGGCGACAATTGAGACGATGCGCAAGCTCGGACTAATCGGGGGTCTCGGCCCCATCGCCACCGTACATTACTACCAGGAGCTGGTCAAGGGACAAGCGGGAGAAATGTTGATCGTCCACGCCGACATGCAGCATGGACTGGAGTACGTCGAGCGTGGGGACCGCGTCGGATTGGCTCAGTATTTTGCGCGATTGATCGAGCGCCTCGCGCGCGGCGGAGCGGAAGTGGCGGCGATCTCCGCCGTCACGCCGCACATCTGCATCCGCGAACTGGAGAAGAT
>Ga0302324_100013129_pt1 | contig 16825 bp, 17 predicted proteins | sample Palsa_T0_1_FD_201949 | JGI IMG/M metagenome (GOLD analysis project Ga0302324, IMG submission 201949) | Peat permafrost microbial communities from Stordalen Mire near Abisko, Sweden - Palsa_T0_1 | ecosystem: Environmental > Terrestrial > Soil > Palsa > Peat permafrost | place: Sweden: Abisko...
CCGTCGTGCAGTCCAGGGCACCCGAGGACTGTGAACAGGACTGGGTCAGCTGGAGTCGGGAGTATTCGGATCCCAACTATGCCGCACAATTCACCAACGCCCTCGAGGCGATCGCTGCACGGGGCATCGCTCGGTGGATTCATTAGCTGACGCGCCGTCATTCGCGCGCGAGCCTCATTATTGCGCGAAAACCTCATTCGCAAGCGTTAAACACCCAGTCGATCGGCCAGTTCATCGACGGATTGTGTGCTGAAATCGACGGGAACCGAGGGCGCCTTCTCGCTCATACCGGGTCGTTCATCCGGGCGTACGATGAAAGCCGTCCGTAGCCCGTTCTCCGCTGCCGCCTTCAGATCGCCGCTGTGCGCCGCGCACATCATGCATTGGCCGGGCTCGAGATTGAATGCCTCCACGGCACCCCGGTAGACCTCCGGCGCAGGCTTATAATTCCGCGACAGTTCCGCGCCGAGGATCGCGTCCCAAGGAAACTGGTTGCGTCGCGCGAGATCGGTCATGAGGGCGATGTTGCCGTTGGAGACAGGCGCCAACAAATACCGCCGTCGAAGTCGGCCAAGACCCGACGCGACGTCCTGCCACGCGTCCAATTTGTGCCAAGCCGCGGTCAACTCGCCCTGCTCAGCCGGCGCGATCCTTTCCAAGCCGAACGAAGGCAGGATCTTGTACAACATTTGCACGTGCAACACATCGAGCTTCGCGAACGGAATGGCGCCAGATCGCACTTGCTCCATGCCGGGCTGATATTGATCGCGCCACGCATCTGCAAATGCTTGCCAGTCCAGGTCAAAGCCCAGTGGCCTCAGGATAGATTCCGCCTCCCGAGCTACGCCTCGGCGCCAATCGACGAGTGTGCCGAACACGTCGAAGAAAAGCGCCTTGATCTCATCCATCGACCGCTTCAATCGATACACTCCGAAGATCCCCTCAGCGTTCTCCGCCCTCGAGCCGCAGCAATTCTTGAGCAAGCTCTTCGGGTCGCGCAAGCGCAACCAGATGCCCCCCCGGAACTACGAGCGTCCCCTTTCCGAGCCGCTCCCGAGCGATGCGTTGCTGAAATTCGAGGGGAAAGAACCGATCGTCCGCCGAGGAGATCACGTGGATCGGTATCTCCGGCCAGCGCTCGAAACGGCACGATTGCTCGAATATCGACTCCGCCTGATCACGCTGGCGTGAGGGACCGCTCCGCAGCACCGCCTCCGGTACATCGTGCAGAAAGTAGGTCGGTACGTCGAACGTCGCACTGTAGCCGCGGCTCGTCGCGGCCGCCAGCCGTGATTCAGCCGACCTTGTGTTCGCCCACCAATCCCCGGCCGATTCGCCGGGCAGCGGGATCATGGCATTCACGAGGACGAGCATGCGCACGCGGGTTCGCGCACAGACCAGTGGCGCCGTGAATCCACCGAGCGATTGCGCGACCAGAACCACGCTCGACCGTGCGTCGATCGCGTCGACCACGATGTCCGCGTATTCGCTCAGCCCCGCCCGTGGGTCGTCGCCGGGCAGATCGATGGCGATCGCCTCGTGCTGAGCCTTTTCGAGCAGCGGGACGACACGGTGCCAGTACGATGCCATGCCGCCAGCCCCGGGGATCAAGACGAACGCGCCTCGCGGCTCATCGGCGACCGCCGGCCTCATGCCCGCGCCTGCTTGATGACCTCCATCGCGTGTGCAATGCGCGGAGCTGCGTGCGGGCGGGCGTACATCGATTCCAGGTACCCGCGGAGCCTCGGGAAAGGCTCGAGCAGATCGAGCTCATTCGCCCAATCGAGCGTGTAGGCAACCACGAAATCAGCGACGCACGCCTTGTCCCCGACGACGAACCGCCGATTCTGCATATGCGCGTCGAGCACCTTTGCCATCTCCTGAAAATCCTGGCGCGCGTTCGGAATCTCCGCGGCAATGCGCCGCGCCGCGGGATAGAGACGCGTGTGCCTGGCGATGCGCCAAAGCGGCTGCTCGAGCTCGGTGGCCGCGAACAGGAGCCATTGCGACATCAGACCGCGATCCGCGACGCTCGCCGGTGTGAAGCCCTTCTCGGGGTACTTGTCCGCGAGGTACAGCACGATCGCCACCGATTCGATGAGCACGAGGTCCCCGTCGGTGAGCACGGGGACCTTGGCCGCGGGATTGAGCTTTAGAAATTCCGCGGCATGGTGCTCTTGCGCCGGCAGGTTCACCGGGATGCTCTCGAAATCGAGCTGCATCTCCTGCAGCGTCCAGCGTACCCGGATCGATCGGGTAGGCGGAAATTCATAGAGTTTCAACGTGTTCTTCATATGCGCCTCCCCGTTTGGCTATTGAGCGCCGCTGCCGCTGACCGAGGCTCGGCCCAGCAGCAATTTTCTCTCGCGCGCGTTTTGGGTGAGACCCGCGGCGCGGGTGAACTCCGCGCGGGCCTCCTCGAACCGCCCGAGCTTCTCGAGCAGATCGCCCCGCACGCTCGGCAACAAGGCATAGCTCTTGAGGCGCGGCTCGGCGCACAGTTCATTGACCAGCTCGAGCGCCGCGGCGGGACCGAACGCCATCGACACGGCGACGGCACGATTGAGCTCGACGACCGGGGAGGGCGCGACCTGCGCGAGCGCATCGTAAAGCGCGACGATGCGCGCCCAGTCAGTGTCGGCGGCGGTCGGCGCGCGCGCGTGACAGGCCGCGATCGCCGCCTGCATGGCGTAGGGTCCGAGGGCCTCACCCAGCGCCTGTGCGCGCTCGAGCGCAGCCAGCCCCCGGTGGATCATGAGCCGATTCCAGCGCGTGCGATTCTGCGCGAACAGCAAAATGGGCTCGCCCTTCTCATCGACGCGCGCTGCCGTGCGCGAGGACTGAATTTCCATCAGCGCGACCAGCCCGTGCACCTCGGCGTCGGAAGGCAGGAGCTCGGCGAGAATGCGGCCGAGCCGCAGCGCCTCCTCGCACAGCGCCGGCCGCATCCACTCCTCACCGCTGGTCGCGGCGTAACCCTCGTTGAAGATGAGGTAGATCACTTCGAGGACCGAGGACACGCGCGCCGCTCGCTCTTCGGCGCGCGGTGCCTCGAACGGCACACGCGCCTCGGCGAGCGTTCTCTTGGCGCGCACGATCCGCTGCGCCACCGTCGCCTCAGGCACCAGAAATGCGCGGGCGATCTCCGCGGTGCTGAGCCCGCCCAGCATGCGCAGCGTCAGCGCCGTGCGCGCCTCGGTCGACAGCACCGGATGGCAGGCGATGAACATGAGGCGTATCAGGTCATTGCCGATGTCATCGTCCGCCGCGTCCTCGGGATTCTGGCCGACCGAGCCGATGAGCGGCGCTTCGTGGGCGATCGACTCGTGCGTGCGCTCGAGGAGCTTGCGCCGCCGCAGCTCATCGAGCGCGCGATTTTTCGCGGTCGTCATGAGCCAGGCTCCCGGGTTATTGGGTACTCCGCTCGCGGGCCATTCCTCGAGCGCGCTCACGAGTGCATCCTGCGCGAACTCCTCCGCGATTCCGACTTGGTTGAGCATGCGCGCGAGGCGCGCGATGATCTTGGCCGATTCCATTCGCCACACCGCTTCGATCGTGCGTTGAATACGCGTCTCGGACATCACGGCGAATCGCGATGAGCTAGACGGTGCATGGGGCGACCTCCCGCACTTCGACCGTCGCCCAGCCTGCGGCCGGACATTCCCGGGCAATCGCGACGGCCTGCTCCCGCGAGTCGCACGTCAAGAGAAAGAATCCGCCGATGATTTCCCTCGCCTCCGAGAAGGGACCGTCCACCACGCTCGCCTCACCGCCCTGGACTCGAACCCGCGCGCCGCTTCGGTCCGAGGCGAGCGATTGCGCCAGGGTAAGGAGCCCGCGATCTTTGAGGTCCTCGCCGAAGCGGACCATGCTCCCGTACTGATCGCGGGCCTGCGCCTCGCTCCGCAGCTGCCGCTGTCCCGGAGTCTCTACGATCAACAATGCGTATGCCATGACAACCTCCTCATAACAGTATCGATCAAGTCGCCCGCGCCGGGGTCGCCGCATCGCGGAGAACCGGCATCTCGAAAATCGGCCGCGCCTCGATCACCCACTCCTCGGGCCCCGGATTGGGGCAGCGTTTCAGCCACTCGACGGCCTCCTCCATGGATTTCACCTGCCATAGCCAGAAGCCGGCGACCAGCTCCTTGGTCTCGGTAAACGGGCCGTCCACGATGGTGCGCTCAGGACCCTTGAAGTGCACGCGTTTGCCCGTGCTGCTCGGCTGCAAGCCCTCGGCCGCCAGCAGAACGCCCGCTTTGACGAGCTCGCCATTGAAGCGCTCCATGGCGCCGATCGTCGCCTCGCTCGGTGGCGCCCCGGCTTCGCTCAGCGCAGTGGCTTTCACCATGACCATGACCTTCATGATATCTCTCCCGGTATGGATGCCTCGACAGATACGACGAACGGTCGCGCCCCATTTCGACATCCTGGCGGCGTGTCGAAATCCGTGCGCCCGGTTCGTCATAGAGATGCACCGAGGCGCTCCCGGTAGGCGCCCCGAGGTGCGGCCGTAGTCGCCTGACGCACCTATTATCTGAACACCCAGGAGTCCTGTCATGCCCGAAGTCGTCCCCTATCTCGGATTCAACGGCAACTGTGCCGAGGCCATGCGTTTCTACGAGCGCGCGCTCGACGGCAAGATCGAGCTCATGATGAGCGGTGCCGACTCGCCCATGGCGGCCCGGATTCCCAAGGAGTTTGCGCACCGGATCATGCACGCACGCCTCGCATTGCCCGGCGGCGGCACCCTCTTCGCCGGCGACGTCCCCAGCGAGACGTATCAAGGCATTCACGGCGTGTCGATCACGCTCAATTATGGTTCGGTGGCCGATGCGAAAAAAATCTTCGAGCGGCTGGCGGACGGCGGCAAAGTGACCATGGCCATGGGGCCCACGTTCTGGGCCAAGAGTTTTGGCATGGTGACCGATAAGTTCGGCGCGGGTTGGATCGTCAACGGCGAGCTGCTGCCGATATAGGGAAGCGGCCGCGTTCGCGCGGGCCCGACGGTGCACGCTACAATGGCGCACCTCCGGCCGCCCGCAAAATGACTCCAACCGAAAACACCACCACGTCCGCGGCGACGACCGGCACTCCGCAAATAGTTTCCGTGTCCTCGATCGAGGCAGAGGCCGCTGCATCGGTGGTCGAGAGCGCCCCGGCGGCGGCTCGCTGCAAGAACTGCTATGCGATCCTTTCGGGACGGTACTGCGCAAATTGCGGCCAGCGCGCCGACGTCCACGTGTCGAGCACCCGGGAGCTCGTGCATGAGGCGCTCGAGGGCTTGACGCACTCGGACTCGCGGCTCTGGCGGACCCTTCTTTTGTTGTGGTTCCGTCCCGGCACACTCACTGAGGAGTTCCTCGCCGGACGCCGCGCGATCTCGCTGCCGCCCTTTCGGCTCTACCTCATCATCAGCGTGACGTTCTTCCTGATCGTTGCCGCTTCGCCGAGCTCGGATGTGCCGTTCCTCGAATTCGATCCGGACCACCCGGCCACCGCGAACGCCCCGTTGAGCGGCGACAGCTGCGAGTCGATGACTATTTTCAACCACGCCCATCCCGATTGGGACCGGCGTATGCGGCGTGCCTGTACGGAGATCCAGCGCGACAACGCGGTGACCTTGAGGAAGAATTTAATCGCGGCGCTGCCGAAGGCCATGTTCGTTTTTCTGCCGTTCATCGCCTTTCTGCACATGCTGCTCTACTGGCGGCCGCGGCGCCGCTATGCGGAGCATCTGGTCTTCTTTCTCCATTTACAGTCTCTGTTTTTCTCCGTCGGTATCATGATCGCCGTGCTCGGTGATCTCGCCCACCGCTGGCACGCGCTCACCGGCGTAGCGAACCTCTTTCAGCCCTTGCTGGGCTGGACGCTGCCGGTCTACACAGTGCTCGCGCTGCGCCGGGTGTTCAAAAACGGCTGGCTCAAAACGCTCCTGAAAGCCCTTTGCTTGGCGATGGCCTACCTCATCCTGGCTCTCGTCCTATGGCTGGCCGTTTTCGCGTACGCGGCGCTGGAGCTCTGACGGATTCGAGGGTGCGCGGCGCGCCATAGGTCTCGCAATACCGCAGGAATCGGCGGATCGTCGCGGACAAAACCTTCGCTCGATGATGGATCAGTGACAAGCGTCGCGTCAGACATGGCAAACGGGTTTCGAGCACGCAAAGCCGGCCGCTCGATACGAGATCCTCGACCACGGATCGCGATAGACAGCTGATCCCCAGGGATTCCGCCGCCGCGTTCTTGATGGCCTCGGAGCTGCCGAGAGTCATGGCGGGCTGAATATTCTCCAGATGAGGCAACAGCGCGAGCTCGACCGTCTCGCGCGTGCCGGATCCCGGCTCACGCAGCAGCCACGGCCCGTGCGCGAGCTCGTGGGCCGTCAGTTTGTGCTGTTTCGCGGACTCGGCCAGCGGGTGTCCGGGCGCCGCGACGATAACCAGCTCGTCCTCCAACCACGGCGTAACATAGACGTCGGGGGCGTGGCAGGGACCCTCGATAAAGCCTAGGTCAGCGGAGAACTCCTGTACCGCCATCACCACGTCGAGCGTGTTGCCGATCCTGACATCGAAGCGGGCGGCGGGTACGAGCTCGCGGAACCCCGACAAAAGCCTCGGCAGAATGTAGTTCCCGACAGTGGTGCTCGCATGCAGACGCAGATCCACCGTCACATTAGCGCCACCTGCCGTGAACGCCCGCTCCACGTGCTGCGCTCCATCGAGCACTCCGAGCGCGAGCGGCAGCAGGGCGCGTCCGTTGTCGTTCAAGAGAAGCCGCTTGCCGACGCGGTCGAATAGGCGCGCTCCGAGGCTGCGCTCGAATTCGCCGAGTGCCGTGCTGGTCGCGGACTGCGACAGAGGCACGGTGTGCGCGGCCGCGGTGGTGCTGCCGGTGAGCGCGACGGCGCGGAATATCTCGAGCTGGCGGAGCGTGATGTGCATTCGAACCCAGATATAAATCTACTGGATAGATTGATTATATAGAATAAATCTGTTTCACAAACCATTAGATCGCTTCCATAGTCGCTCCATGAACCTCCCCACACCCCCCGTCGCGCTCCTCGCTCCAAAGGTTGCCGCCGTCGCGGCGAAACACCCGGCGGTCCGAGCTTCGGCGGCAAAGGCGCTTCCGGGCATCGGTCTGGCGGCGCTCCTCGCACTGCTCGCCCTCGAGATCGGCAAGGCTCCCTGGTTCATGGTCAACGGCATTGGCGCGCTTACCCTCGCGATCGCACTCGGTATGTTCGTCGGCAACACCATTTACCCCCGGCTCGCCGCGGCCGCGCCCGGGGTCGCGTTCTCGAAGCAGACGCTGCTGCGTGCCGGCATCGTTCTTTATGGGCTGCGCCTCACCTTTCAGGACATCGCCGACGTCGGCATTGCCGGCGTCATCATCGACGCGCTGGTGTTGAGCAGCACCTTCGCGCTCGCCTGGTGGGCCGGCACGCGCATTTTCGGACTCGATCGCGACACGGCCTTTTTGATCGGAGCCGGCAGCTCGATCTGCGGCGCGGCGGCCGTCATGGCTACCGAGCCCGTGGTGAGTGGCCGCGCCGAGCAAGTCACCGTAGCCGTCTCGACGGTCGTGGTGTTCGGTACGCTGGCGATCTTTCTTTACCCGGCGCTCTACCACTTGAACGCGCACTATCAGCTCGTCACCGTCACTCCCGCCCGCTATGGAATCTTCGCAGGCTCGACCATTCACGAGGTGGCGCAAGTTGTGGCTGCCGGCCGCGCCGTGACCAATGCGGCGGCAAACACGGCGGTCATCACCAAAATGGTGCGCGTCATGATGCTGGCGCCGTTTCTAATCCTGCTCTCGGCCTATCTGTCGCGGCATCCCCAGCGCGCGTCTGGCCGCCCCGTCGAGTCCGTATCAAAGCGCCGCATCGTCATTCCCTGGTTCGCGCTCGGGTTCGTGGCCGTGGCGGCGGTCAACTCCGCTGTCGTGCTGCCCCATGCTCTGGTGACGAGCGCCATCACGCTCGACACATTTCTCCTCGCGATGGCCATGGCCGCCCTCGGCGTGACGACTCAGGCCTCCGCCATCCGCACGGCGGGATTCAAGCCGCTCGGCCTGGCAGCACTCCTCTTCGTTTGGCTGATCCTCGGAGGTCTCGCAATCAACATGGGGGTGGCGGCAGTGCTACGCTGATCGCGGCCCTTGTCTCGGGCCCACGATCGGAGGCAAGCATGACAGCGACACGCCGCATTCGCGCGCGCGAGCTCGGACTCCCGCTACCGGGGACGCCCGGCCCGCACAACGCGATCACCGACGTCCCCGGCGTCGAGGTGGGATTCTCGACCATCAAGTCGCTCGCTGCCGCCCCCGGCGAGCGCCAGATCTACACGGGCGTCACCGCAGTGCTGCCGCGCGGACACTCTCGGACGCCGAGTCCCGTGTGGGCCGGTCAATTCGACTTGAACGGCAACGGCGAGATGACCGGCACGCACTGGATCGCCGACGCTGGATACTTCATCGGGCCGGTCTGCCTCACGAATACCCACTCCATCGGTATCGTGCATCATGCCGCCGTGGGCTGGATGATCGAGCAACACGCCGAGCATTTTCGCCACCACGCGTGGGCAATGCCCGTGGTCGCCGAAACCTACGATGGCCTGGTGAGCGACATCTGCGGGCGGCACATCGAGGAGCGGCACGCGCTCGAGGCCCTGCGCACCGCGCGCGGCGGCGTCGTGGAGGAGGGAAACATCGGCGGCGGCGCAGGCATGTCGACTTACGAGTTCAAGGGCGGCACGGGCACGAGCTCGCGCCGCTGTACCATCGGTGTGCCTTACACCGTGGGTGTCTTGGTGCAATCCAACTTCGGGCTGCGCCGCGACTTCACAGTGCTCGGTGTGCCCGTGGGCGCGCACATGCCGCACGGCGTGGTGCCCTCAGCCGCCGGCCGCGAGCAGGGCTCCATCGTCGTACTCATCGCCACCGATGCGCCGCTGACGCCGACGCAGCTGCAGCGCTTGGCGAAGCGCGGCGCCATCGGCATCGGCCGCACCGGAACGCGCGGCGGTCATTATTCGGGGGATCTGATGCTCGCGTTTTCCGTGGCGAACGAGATCTATCTGCCCGCGATCGGCGAGCCGCAACCGCATAGCTTTCATACCGAATGGCTGAACGACGCGCTGCTCGACGAGATCTACGGCGCCGCCGTCGAGGCCATCGAGGAGTCCGTGCTGAACGCGATGGTCGCCGCCGAATCCATCCCGACCTGGAAACCGCCGGGCTTCACGCTCGCCGCTATCGACCACACCCAGCTCCTCGAGGTAATGCGACTGCATGGCCGCGCCGGAGTTTGACTTGCGCGGAAGTCCGCCGCGGTCTGCCCGCTTCATGTTGAGGCACTCCCATTTGATGGTAGGCTTTTAGTACGCGCGCGAGCCACCCGCGCGATTCAGAGGGACGATGCAGCGCGAACAGATTGTCTTCGTCGGCACCAGCGATCTGTCGGGACACTTCCGCGGCAAGAGTTTTCCGCTGGCCGATCTGACCTCGAGATTGGAGCGCGGCGTGGGTCTCGCGCCCACCAACATGTTCATTTCGGCCTTCGGTCCCATCCAAGTGACGACATTCGGCACGGTGGGCGAGGTGTTCCTCGTGCCCGATCCCGGCACCCGCGTGCTGGTGCCGTTCGAGGAGGGTCCGGCGGAGCATTTCTTCGTCGGCGACATCAGGACCGCGCAGGGCGAGCCCTGGAATTTCTGTCCGCGCGATGTCTTGCGCCGCGCGCTTCAGCGGCTGGAGGGCGAGGCCGGCGTCCAGTTGCTCGCCGCCTTCGAGCAAGAGCTCACGTATAGCGGCGGCGCAGGGCAGAAGTGGCAGTCCTACGATCTCAGCTCCTATCGGCGCCAGGGGGCCTTCGGCGAGGGTTTGCTCGCCGCCATGCGCCAAGTGGGGGTCATACCGGACTCCTTTCTCGCCGAGTTCGGCCCGCAGCAATACGAGGTCACGGTTGCGCCGGCGAAGGGAATCCGCGCCGCCGACGACGCCGTCATCACGCGCCAGCTCGCCCATGCGATCGCTTGGCGCCTCGGACAACGCGTGAGCTTCGCGCCGATACACGACCCGGACGGTACCGGCAGCGGCACCCACATCCATTTCAGCTTCCTGGACAAGGATGACCGGCCCGTTCTGTTCGATGCGAAGCAGCCATGGCAGATCTCGCCGGCGGGCGGTCAATTTCTCGCCGGCATCCAGCATCACCTGCCCGCGCTATGCGCGGTGACGGCCCCCTCGGTGGCCTCCTACTACCGGCTGCGCCCGAATCGCTGGGCGCCGGTGCGCGCCGACTCGGCGCCGCTCGACCGTGGAGCGGCGCTGCGGATCTGTCCGATCTCGGGCATCGATCCGGAGCAGCATGCGCGGCAGTTCAACGCCGAGTTTCGGGTCGCCGACGCAACGGCAAATCCCTACCTCGCACTCGCGGCGCTCATCCAGGCCGGGCTCGACGGCGTTCGCCGCAAGCTCCCGCTCGAGACACAGAACCCGGCCCCTCTGCCCACGAGTCTTGCGGACGCCTTGACGCACCTCGAACGCAGCTCGGCGGCCGCCGAATGGCTGGGAGAGGATTTGCTCGCCGCCTACCTGCTGTTCAAGCGGGCGGAGATCAAGGGATTGGAAGGACTCGACGAGAACGAGATTTGCCGCCGTTATGCCGAAGTCTATTGATCTTTACGCCGAGGTCTATCGAGCCCCTGTGGAGACAGTCCCGCTATGACTCAGCCGAACAGCCGTGAAATAGAAATCGATCCGAAGCACACCGTGCTGCTGTTCGTGGACGTGCAGAAATACAACTGCACCTGGGAGGGCGGTGAATATGCGCACTTGAGCGCCGCCGAACGAGAGGCAGGCTACGGGTACTTCTTTCGAACGTTCCGCGATTCGGCACTCCCCAACATGGTGCAGCTGCAACAGGCGTGTCGGCGTGCGGGCATCGAGGTTGCTTACACTGTCATCGAGAGCATGACGGCCGATGGCCGCGACCGCTCGCTCGATTACAAGATCACGGGATTCAACGTGCCGAAGGGCTCGCCGGACGCACGCATGGTCGATGAGCTGGCGCCCTTGGACGATGAGATGGTGTTTCCGAAAACTTCCTCCTCGGTGTTCATCTCGACCAACATCGATTACGTGCTCAGGAACCTGCAGGCGCGCTATCTCATCATCGCAGGTTGCCTCACCGATCAGTGCGTCGATTCGTCGGTGCGCGATGCGTGCGACCTCGGGTACCTGGTGACGGTCCCCGTCGATGCCACGTTGACGTTATCGGCCGAACGCCACGAATGGTCCCTCAAGAACAATCGCGGCTACTGCCGGCAACGCACCACCCGCGAGATCCTTGAAGAGATCGGGCGCCTCACGGGCGCCTAAGTCTCAGGGCTCCAAGCCTCAGGGGCTTAGGCGGCCGCGTACCTAGTCAGCCGGCGCTCATGTGCCCTGCACCAAGTCGGTTCTGTGATCAAGCACGCACAAGTTGACCGCCACGGTCTTTAAGCTCAGCCACCGTGCTGACGTGGCTCAAAATGCAGCCGCGCCAAGGAACTCGATATGGCCATCTCAAAAACAAAGTGCGGCGCTTGTCGAACGGATGTGCCATTGCCTCCCTTCACGATGGCGTTCCAGCCCATCGTCGATTTGGAATTGGGTACCACGTACGCCTACGAGGCTTTGGTCCGCCCTTCTGGTGGAGGAAGTGCCGCCGACGTGCTATCTCAGATTAACGAACAGAATCGCTACTCGTTCGATCAGAGTTGCCGGGTCAAGGCGATCGAACTGGCCGCTCGCCTTGAAATGCAGCCGTTTCTGAGCATCAATTTTCTACCGAATGCCGTATATCAGCCGGCAGCCTGCTTGATGAGGACGTTCGAGGCAGCCGCTCGTGTCCAATTTCCGATTCAGCATCTCATATTCGAGGTGACCGAGAATGAGCCTGCGCGCGATGTCGGGCATCTGCAGTCGATCTTCAAAGAGTACAAGAAGCACGGCATGATCACGGCGATCGACGATTTCGGTGCCGGTCACTCCGGACTTAACATGCTGGCCGATTTTCAGCCCGATGTTCTGAAACTCGACATGGCGTTGACGCGCTCGATCGACACCGATGAAGTGCGCGCCAAGATTACCAGGGCCATCATCGGACTCTGCGACAGTCTGCACATCTCCGTAATTGCCGAGGGTGTTGAGACGCTGCAAGAGGCTGCCATGTTGCGCGAACTCGGTGTGCGGCTATTCCAGGGCTATTTGTTTGCCAGGCCCGCCGTCGAACAATTGCCGGAGGTACCGACATCGATCATGGACGCGGTGCACGGCGCGCATGAATCGATGCTAATCGAGGGCCCCGGCGTTCGCGAGGGCAAACCGGAACGGAAAGCCACGCGCATCTGAACTGGCGCCTTGCATGATGGAATGACATAGTCGGTCCCGGGGGATCCGGCGCTGATCAGGTCTGAGCATTCATGACGAGTCTGGCCTCGCGTTTGAGGCTTCCGGAAGCGGTCGGATTGTCGCTTGCCGTCATTTCTCCGACGGTCACCGCCGCCTTCAATATCACTCTCGTCGTGCAGGCGGTCGGTGCGGCCGCACCCCTCGTCTTTGCCATCGGCATGCTGGCCATGGCGCTGGTCGCGCTCTCATTCATGGCCTTCACCCGCCGTGTCGCCCACGCAGGCTCGGCGTACGCCTATATCTCCCACACCTTCGGTCGCCGCGCGGGATTCATCGCGGGCTGGACCTTGCTCTTGACCTACCTCGGTTTCTCCACCGGATTCGCCGCGCTCGTGGGCAGTTTCAGCAGCACGGCGCTCAAGCGATTTGGGATCGAGGCAGGCAATGGGTGGATCGCGATCGGTGCCGCCGGAATGGCGCTCGCCTGGTGGCTCGCTTACCGCGACATGCGGCTCGCCGGGCGGTTGATGCTCGTGCTGGAAGCGGTTGCGATCATCGCGATCGTCGGCCTGTGTCTCAGCATCCTGCATCAAGTTCATCCCGACTTGGCAAGCATCGGCGCGAGCTTTCATCCGAGCCCGCAGTACAACGGCTGGGTGGGTGTCGGGTTCGGCATGGTGTTCAGCATTTTGAGCTTCTCGGGTTTCGAGGGCGCCGCGACGCTCGGCGAAGAGACTATCAATCCACGGCGCAATATTCCCATATCGCTTCTCGGCACCGTGCTCGGTTCGGGCGTCTTCTTCGTCTTCGTCGCCTATTGCGAGGTGTCGGGGTACGGTCCGCAGGGCCTCAAGGATCTTGCCGCCTCGCAGGCGCCGCTCGACGATCTCGCGGTTCGCTTCGGCTCGCCGCAGCTCGCCATCCTCCTCGATCTCGCCGCCGCCGTGAGCTGTTTCTCCGGCATTATCGGGGGTCTCGCGGCCGCGGGACGCATCTTGTTTGCCCTGTGCCGCGCCGGACTTTCGCCGCCGCTCGCGGCGGTACATCCTGTGCATCGGACGCCCTCGGCGGCGCTGCTCATCACGGCGCTGCTGATCTTCGCACCGTTCGTCGCCTGGGGGCCGATCGTGGGAAGCGGCAACTACTACAGCTACTCGAGCACCATCGGTACGCTCGCGCTCATTCTGATCTATATCGGCGTGGGTGCGGCTGAGACCGTCGAGGCCTGGCGCGGGCACCGCGTGACGTGGGCGGCGGTCTGCACGCTCGGGCCGCTCCTCCTGCTCTGGGTGCTCTACCGCAACATCTATCCCGTGCCCGAGTTTCCCAATAACCTCTGGCCCTACGTCGCCTTCGTGTGGGCCTGCGCTTCCTGGGCGCTGATGAAATTGCGCCCCGTAGTCGCGGTGGCGCCGTTGCTGGAATAAAAAGGGGGCCCGGCTCTCTTACGTCGCATCAGCGCATCGTCTGACCCCGTTTCGGCCGTCTTTAGAAGGCGCTTCCAAGCGAATTCCCCCAAACTGGGCGCCCGTGCTATTCGCGCCCGTTGCGAAAAGCTCTCAGGAGTGAACCGTTGAAGGATACGAAGCCGAGTCGAGTCAGGGAAGGAAGCGCAGAGGCACATGGGGCAATCTGGGATGGCAAAGGGACAAACTTCACCTTATTCACCGCGAACGCCACCAAAGTCGAGGTGTGCCTGTTCGATTCCGTAGGCAAGACGGAGTTAGAACGGCTGGTGCTGCCTGAGTACACGGATCAGATCTGGCACGGCTACATTCCCGACGTGCATCCGGGTTCCGTGTACGGGTTGCGTGTTCATGGTCCGTACGCGCCGCTGGAGGGGCACCGCTTCAACCCCAATAAACTGGTGTTAGACCCCTACGCTCGCGCGCATACGGGCGAGCTCAAGTGGGCGCCCGAGGTCTTCGGCTACACCGTGGGCGATGAGCAAGAGGATTTGAGTTTCGACGAGCGCGACAGCGCCGCATTCATGCCCAAGTGCGTGGTCGTGGACCCTGATTTCGACTGGAAGGGGCAGCCGCGCACGCGCAGCGTGAGCTGGGATCGCACCGTCATATACGAAGCACACGTCAAGGGCTTCACCAAACGCCATCCCGGCGTGCCCGACCACCAAAAGGGCACTTACGCGGGAATGGGCACCAAGCAAGTGGTCGATTACGTGAAGAGCTTAGGGGTCACCTCCATTGAGCTGTTGCCCATTCATACTTTCATCAATGACAACACTCTGCTCGAGAAGGGGCTCACCAACTATTGGGGATATAACAGCATCGGCTTCTTCGCACCGGATCCGCGCTATGCCTCGGCGCCGGAGCAGAGCCTGCGCGAATTCAAGGAAATGGTGGCGAGCTTCCATGACGCCGGCCTCGAGGTGATTCTGGATGTGGTCTTCAACCACACCGCCGAGGGTAACGAGCGGGGACCGACCTTGTCGTTCAAGGGTATCGACAACGCCTCCTACTATCGGCTCATGCCGGACCAGAAGCGTTTTTACATCAACGACACCGGCACCGGTAATACCTTGAACGTAACGCATCCGAACGTCATCGAAATGGTCACGGACAGCCTGCGCTACTGGGTCAACGAGCTGCACGTCGACGGCTTCCGGTTCGATCTCGGCACCATTTTGGCGCGCGAGACGAATGGCTTTGATAACCAAAGCGGCTTCTTGAAGGCCTGTCATCAAGACCCGGTGTTGCGTACGGTCAAGCTGATTGCCGAGCCGTGGGACTGCGGCCCCGGGGGATATCAGGTGGGCGGCTTCCCTCCAGGGTGGGCGGAATGGAACGACCGCTACCGCGATACGGTGCGCGATTACTGGAGAGGCGAAGCCAGTGCGAGCGCCGTGGCGCAGCGACTCTGTGCCTCAGCGGACGTGTTCAATCATTATGGAAGGCGACCTTGGGCGTGCGTGAATTTCATCACCGCCCACGACGGCTTCACCGCCAACGACCTCGTGACCTATAACGAGAAGCACAACGAGGCCAACGGCGAGGGCAACAAGGACGGCAGCAGCGACAATCGCTCATGGAATTGCGGGACGGAGGGTCCCACCGAGGACCCAGCAATCAATGCGCTGCGCGAGCGGCAGATTCGTAACCTGCTTGCCACGCTGCTGTTCTCGCAAGGCACGCCGATGCTGCTCGCAGGCGATGAATTTGCGCGCACCCAAGGCGGCAACAACAATGCCTATTGCCAGGACAATCAGATCAGCTGGTTCGACTGGGAGCGAAAGCAACAGCGGGAACCGCTCGTCAAGTTTGTGCAAAAGCTGTGCGCGCTGCGAGCCAAATACCCCATCCTGCGCCGCAACCGCTTCTTGACCGGACATTATGACGAGGAACTGGAGATCAAGGATCTCACTTGGATCAATGCAAACGGTGCGGAAATGACGGGCGAGGAGTGGGGCGATACCCGGATGAAGTGTTTTGGCATGCTGATGGACGGCCGGTCCCGCCCAACCGGAGTGCGGCAACGAGGAACCGAAGCGGCGATGCTATTGGTGCTCAATTCCCATTACGATCTCGTGAACTTCACCCTGCCGGCCTATCCGGACGGCAATGCCTGGTCGTTGCTGATCGATACCAATCTCCTCGAAGAGCCTCGGTATCGAGGTCAATCGGCCGATGTATATGGTGTCACGGGCCGCTCGCTGATCCTGTTGGTGCGCACCGATTAACCGGGCTCTGCGCGCTTATGTCAAAGACGTCGCTGTAGTCAAACCGCGCGACAGTGGGGCGAGAATAGAGGGCAGGAACCTCCTGAGCGCCTACAGCCGTGGCAGCCGCCATGCGCTTAACTGCGACCCACGAACACTTCGTTCTGAACCATCAGGTGAATGCGCATGACCAGCAAAAATACAGCCGTTTTCGGGATCTATCCCTCGGGCGTACAGGCCGAACGGGCAGTTGATACCTTGATTGCCGCGGGATTTTCCAACTCCGCCATTTCCGTGCTTTTGCAGGACGTGCGCAGTACCAAGGAGTTTGCACACCACAAGGACACCAAGGCCCCGGAAGGGACCACCGCAGGCGTCACCACGGGTGGCGCGATTGGCGGCACGCTTGGAGTCCTTGCCGGTATCGGCGCGTTGGCGATTCCAGGTGTGGGTCCGCTGATTGCGGCCGGGCCGATCATGGCAGGACTCGCGGGCCTGGGAATCGGCGGCGCCGTGGGCGGCATCGTCGGTGCGCTGGTGGGTATGGGAATACCGGAATATGAGGCCAAGCGTTACGAAGGACATGTGAAGAACGGCGGGACACTTCTATCGGTCCATTGCGATACCTCCGATCAGGTGTCACGCGCGAAGGATCTGTTGAAATCCTCAGGCGCCACGGATATTGCATCGACCGGCGAAAGCGGGAGCGATAAAGCCGCGACGCGCGTTGCCTAAGTTGCTCGACCCACG
>Ga0302324_100013130_pt1 | contig 16825 bp, 15 predicted proteins | sample Palsa_T0_1_FD_201949 | JGI IMG/M metagenome (GOLD analysis project Ga0302324, IMG submission 201949) | Peat permafrost microbial communities from Stordalen Mire near Abisko, Sweden - Palsa_T0_1 | ecosystem: Environmental > Terrestrial > Soil > Palsa > Peat permafrost | place: Sweden: Abisko...
ATTTCCCGTCCATACCATCGTGGTGTTCGCCAGATTGCTGCCGTAGATCAAGGCAGAGAAGGTGTGAGCAGCAAGGAGAAATCCGTCCTGCCTCATCTGCAACGGATGGAGCGGCGGAATCAACACGGGGTCTGCTGCATCTTCACGAGCATGGAAATGGGCAGCACGTTCCGCTCGAAAATGCCCCGGTTTCCCACCGATGATCCGGACTACCGCATCATCCGTCGCGTCCCGTCCCGCTACCTGCATTATTACTTCTACATCCGCGATCCGGTGATCGGCGCGCTGTCGATGTGCATCGGCACATACCTTCCGTTTCAGACGACGTACTACCTGAACGGACACAACTTCATCGAAATTGAACTCCGCCGTCAGGGAGTGACGTTCCGCAAGGACGACAACGCGTTCCTGTCTACCTCAGACCCGAAGGCACTGCAGGCGGCCGCCGATAACCTGAGCGCGTCCACCATCGAAAAGCGCCTGAACTACTGGACCTGGCTGCTGGGTCCGAAGTTCTCCGAAAAGGACCGCAAGGCCGTCAATCTGAAGCGTGACTACTCGATCAATCAGATCGAATATTGCCGCAACTTCATTTTCAAACGGCATTTTCCCATCCACAGGATCTTCGAGCATTCCTGCGAAATGGGTCTGTTCCGCCTGACCGCCGACCAGGTGGCCCGGATCTTCGGAGTCCGCGTCACCAAACGGCTACGCGGCAAGCTGCACAGCGTGCTCGAAAAACTCGACCATGGCCATCACGTGATGCGCATCTACTGCAGGAACCTCGTGGGCCGTATGTACGAGAAGTTCAGCACCTTCCTGCGCGTGGAGGTCTGCGTAAACCGGATGAAGGATCTGGGCCTGAAAAAGGGGCTGAAGAACCTGGGAGCGCTGCGGCAGAAGCTCATCGGCATTACCGACCGTTTCGCCGGCTTCGAAGCTCAGTCGCTGAACGTTCATGTCGAGTTCCCGTTATTTCAGAAGATCGCCTTGCCGGTGATGTCCGGCAAGACCAAAATCGCCGGTATCAGGATCCACGATACCCGGATGATCCGGCTGATGGAAGTGCTGTTGCACGGTGGCACGCAACTCAACGGATGGCGATCCGCCGACATCCATCAGGCCATCCTCACCACCTTCGGCCTGGACGCCAGCACTTACACTCTCACCCAGCTCCGCTATGACCTTCGCAAAATGAAGGCCCACGGTCTGCTCGAGCGCATCGGACGAAGCTACCGTTACCGCCTCTCCGACAAAGGCGTCAAAGCCGCACTCATGTTCATCCTGTTCCACAAGCGGGTCTGCGGGCCACTGGCAAACTCCCTGTTTCATCACCGATCTGACGAAGCCCTCAAGCCGCCCACCAGCAAGGTCGAAACCGCCTATCACAAGGCCGATCACGCATCCAGCACGTCCTCGATCTGCTGGCCGCTTGAGAATATGCGAGAGAATTTCTCAGATTTGCCGGGCTAGAAACTAAGTGACCGGTGACATCGAGCGATTTCAGGCCTTGGCCCTACTCGACAGGACGAGGCAGGTTCAGGGCGAGGACGGCAAGCTCGGCGGATTCTTCGAAGTGCAGTTCTGCTTCAGATGACGCTGCGAGCTTCGTGACGCTCCAGCGGGCGGCGACGGCGAGGGCTGTAAGAAGGCCGACAGCCGAGGTATAGCCACTGGCATTGTCGAACGAGTCACGTTCCATGAGTGCGGCTTTCACGATCGCGAGGAAGCCTAAGTTCAGGCAGAGCAGGAACGTGATGTTGACGTTGGATTTTCCCGGCAGGTAGGAGCAGGTGAACGGGAGCTTTTGGGTGCCGAGCAGGCAGAGTTCGGCGACGGTTGTGCCCAGTAATGCGAGCAGCAAAAGGTGTTTGGCCGCCGCCTGCCAGGGCCAGATGGAAAACAGCATCGCCGATGTGCCCAGGCACACGGGAAGTACGGAAAGCACGTAGAGTGCCCGGCGGCGTGCGATCATGCATGCTGGCCCCGCCGGGATTGGCGCGATTTGGAAGATCCAGTTGGCGCGCAGATACAGCGGCAAAGCGAAGACGATTCGCATTCCCACGACGCAAAGCAGCATGAAGGCGATGGATGAGCACAGCGGCCCCGCGGTTTCGACGGATTTCTTGAAGAGAATGGCTGCGGCGAAGCCAGTGCCCAGATAGAAGGCCAGGAGGAGGCGATGCTGGCGGCTGCGCAGCAGGGTTCGGATGCTGAACTGTCCGATGGCGGTGGCGAAGCCGCTTCCGAAGCCGGGCAGCCAGCTTCGGCCGCTTGACGCAGGTTGAATATCGGGTTCTTCGACGATGTGCCGCAGGGTGCGAAAGTACGCGAGCGTGTAAGCAACGGCCGTGGCGCCGAACGCGACGGCGATCGCGATCCAGGCACGCTGGGCAAGTTCCGGGAGAGCAGGCGACCCGTTCAGTTGCTGGAACAGTCCCAGGAACCAGTACGAGGGCGACCACTCCAGATAGACCGAGCTTCGATGGCTCATCAGGTCGGCTGGCGTTACCAGCTTCGGTTCCAGAAAATAGGCGATCGCAAGGAAGGCAAACGCGGCGAGTTGCATCCATGAGGAGACTCTGAGGAAGTGACGCCGGGGCAGTTGCGCGGCGAGTCCCTGTGCGCCGAGGAGGCAGCAGTAGATGAAGGCTCCCGCGGCCAACATGACGAGCCACCAGACGGCAAACAGGCGGAGGAAATCCAACAGGCCACCGCCGCCGGCGGGCACCAGGGTTGTGTTCAGGGAGATGGCGCGTTGGCCCGCAAGGCGCTCGCGTATGTGCTCGCCGAGTACGCTCGTGAACAGGAACAGGTCCGGCCCGACATTCGTCAGTACGACCGCGGCATAGTCATTCTTCGGGCTGAAAAACGCGTCGCCGGTGTATCCCAAGGTGCCGCCGCTGTGCTCGTAGAATCCGTTGCTGGCATCGTAAATCCATGCGAGGGCGATGTCCGTTCCCGGCGCAACCGGCGCGCGCAGCGTTTGCTGCGTTTCGATGGCCTTGCGAAGGCCGCTTGCGCCAGGGACTTTTTCGGGATGGAGGTTGGCGATCAGATAGCGAAGCAAATCGGGGACGGTGGAGCGAATGGCTCCCGCGCCCGCCAGCGCTCCCAGTTCCACGCCGCCAACAGGAACGCCCGGCTTGGCATAGCCCTGGATCAGCCGTCCTTTCTGTTGGGACGAGAGTTGGACCGCAGTATCGTGCATATCCAGCAGCGAGGTGATGCCGCTGACGAGGCCGGCGTAGCTCTTGCCAGTGCGGTTTGCGAGCGCCTGGCCAAGCAGTCCGTATCCCAGGTTGCTGTAAGCAAAAGAAGCGTTGGGAGGTTTGACGACACCGCGGGTCTTCAGAAACGCATAGAGTTCTTCGGCGCCATATTCCGGGAATGAGAAGGGGTTGTGCCGGTCCTTCGGATGCAGATTGTTGGGAAACGACGGCAGGCCCGAGTGGTGTATCGCCAGATCGAGCAGCGTGATTTCTTTGGCATCGGGCTGCCCTACCGTGCCGGGTGGCAGCAACGCGCGCACGGGCTCATCGAGGCGGACCGTTCCCTGTATGACGAGTTGGGCCAGCGCGAGCGCCGTGAATGTCTTGGTGATGGAGCCGATTTCAAAGATCGAATCCGGCTTCGCGGTTCCGTACGTGAACACGCGCTGCCGGCCGCGTTTCCAGACTCCGATGGTGACGCCGCCTCCGGTGCCCGGTGCGAGTGCGCCGACGCGCAGCGCGGCTGCGAGGTCTTGTCTGAGCACCGCTTCGAGACCCGCAGCGCTGACTGGCGCCATGGCCGCGTTGTAGCCGATGGAAGGAGCAATCGCCGCTTCGTGTCGATCGTTGAGGTTCAGGGACCAGACAAATCCGGCGAAGATGTGCAGCGCGGCTACGGTGACACTCAATGCCGTCGCGACCGCGGCTATTTTGGCGAAGAAAATGGTGCGGGACCGGACGGGCAGTGGCGCAAGCACCATCACGTCGCGCCGGTCTGGAAACGTAGAATCCCAGGTCAGGATTGCGAAGAGGCCGACCACGAGCATCGTCGTGGCAATCATGAAGTGCACGCCGCTCCACTGGAGAATGAGGCTCGCTCCCCCGACAAAAGCTCCCATTAGAGCCAGGGGAATGCCAATGGAAACCAGCAATGCCGCGAACTGTCCGAAGAGTTTGGTGGCATCGCCCTGCGCGTCGGCTGAGAGAAGTTCGAGATCCACCATGCGGAAGAGGAACTGCCGGTAGAGGATACGGAACTGAGTTGGTTTCATGCCTGAATCAAATCCGCGATTTCGCGCGACATGTCGGCGGTATCCTGTTCGACCGCGAGTTGAGAGAAGATTTCTTCCAGGGTGAGGAGCGCCATGAGGTTGCGCAGGTTTTCAATGGAATCGTCGGCGACCACTTTGCCGTGGTGGAGAATGACCACGCGCGACGAGACGCGCTCCACGGTTTCGAGTTCATGTGAGCTGAAGAGGATGACCTTGCCGCGCGCCGCGAGTTCCTGGATTAGGCTGCGGAGGACGAGGCCGGTTCCTACGTCGAGTCCGGAGAAGGGTTCGTCGAGCAGGATCAGATCTGGGTTGTGGAGCAGGGCGGCGGAGATCAGGACCTTTTGGCGCATGCCTTTCGAGTAAGACGACACGGGTGTGTGCCGGTCCCGGTGCAGGGAGAACAGGCGCAGGAGGCCGTCGATTTTCCGGGAAGTTGGATTAGCCTGGAGGCCGCGTAGTTGTCCGACCATGACGAGGTATTCGAGTCCGGAGAGATGTCCGTAGAGGTGCGGCTCTTCCGGGACGTAGCCCATGCGCTGCTTCCAGGCGAGGAGATTGCGCTGAATCGGGACGCCGTCGAAGAGGATTTCGCCGGAGGTCATTTCCAGGAGGCCGGTAATCATTTTCATGGTGGTGGATTTGCCGGAGCCGTTGGGGCCGAGGTAGCCGGTGATTTCTCCTGCGCGGGCGCGAAAGGAAACGCGATCGACCGCGAGAGTACCGGTAAAGCGTTTCGAGACATGGCGAAGTTCGAGCATGGCTGGCTGGTACCTATGTAGCATTCTACTGTCGCGCGCGTCAAGTTAGGATGCTACATAGGTATAATTCGGAAATGGCGGCAGAGGTGAAACTTTCCCACACGGCGGCGATGGTGCTGAAGGCGATCGATGCAGGCCGTGTCTACGGGTTCGGTGTGATGGAAGTGACGGGGCTGCCGAGCGGCACGGTTTATCCGGCCATGCGGCGGCTGGAGCGCGATGGCCTGATCCGGTCGCGCTGGGAGAAGCAGTCGATTGCGGATAAGGAACAACGCCCGGTGCGCAAGTACTACGCGCTCACCGCGTCGGGCCGAGCGACGGTGGAAGCGGCCGAAAAGCGGTATCCGCTGCTGGCAAGACTGATTCCGGCGCCGGTGGGAGAAGAGGCATGACCGGTGGAGCGCTTCATAGCGCGATCCTGCGACGTGCGTCGGTGCTGGTGCCGGCGTCGCAGCGTGCAGACTGGCTTGCCGAGTGGCGGGGCGAACTGTGGCATGTGCAGCGCGGTGCGCATGGCGTGAACGTGACGATGTTTTGTCTGGGCGCGTTCCGGGATGCGTTCTGGCTTTGGCGCGACGGTTCGTATCCGGATGGAGACTGGTTGTTTGCGGAATCGCCCGCGCGGTGTCTGGCGTGGCTGGCGGCGCTCGGCGCGGTTTGCTTTGCGGTCAGTCTTCTGCTGCCTGCCGCACGGACCGTGCTGCTGGGTTCGCTGTATCCCCGGGATCTCGTGATGCTGACTCCGGAGGGAGCGGACGGTGCGGAGATGACAAATGGTTTTATCGCGCCGCACCCTTCGGTTTCGCGGGAGCAGTTTGAATCGATGAAGGCTTACGGCGGCGGGGAGTTTAGCGGGCTTACCTTCTATGTGCCCGCGCCTCACGGAACCAAGGGTTTTGCGGTGGGTCGGCTGCGTCACGACTCGATGGGTAAGAGTCCGTTCCACTTTGTCCGGCTGGCCGACCGGTCTTTGGGATTGCTCGGTGTTGTTCCGGCGACGTTCCTGTTCGCGTGCATTCTGCTCCGCATCATGACGACGGGTTTTCGGGCAGGCCATTTGGGGAGGATCGGGCCGCGAAGAGGTTTGTTTCTGGGGGCGAAGGCTCTGCTGGTGCTGACGATTGTGATGTTTGGGTCGCTGGATCTGGGGAGTTTGGGCGGCGGGGTGTCGCCTCTTTTTCTGGATATCGCGTTCTTCGGGAGCTTGTTGGGTGCACGCTGGATGGTTGCGGATCAGCGCAGGCGGTGCCCGGTTTGTTTGCGGCTGCTGGTTAATCCGGTACGGATTGGGGAGACGTCGCGGATTCTGCTGGAGTGGCATGGGACGGAACTGATGTGTCTGCGCGGGCATGGAATGTTGTATGTGCCGGAGTGGCCGGCGATCTGGTCGGGGCGGCAGAGGTGGATGGGGTTGGGGAGTTCGTGGGGCGGATTGTTTTTGTAAGTCCCACTCAGGGGCTGTCGGGAAATGAGCTTCCGGTTTATCCCGGCGGCAAGGCGGAGTCGACGTTGAGCGCGCCCATTTGCGGCATCGATTCGGGCATTTTCGAAGAATAATCGGCAATGGTGGTTTGCCCTCCCGAAACGCTGACGCCTTTGTTCCCTTTCATGTAAATGGCGCTGTCGGAATCTGTCAGACCAGGCAGAGGCATCGCGGAGGTCATGCTGGATTTGTAGCGGGTGGCGGCGTCGGCAAGGAGAATACAAGGCGCAAATAGCAGGCTTATACAGAGGATATTACGCAACAATTGCATACGGACCTCGCGAACACCACCAGTCTACTCCGTTGCAAACAGGCGCGGTACTCTGGTGGCTGGTGTTATTGAGGCGTTATGCCCTCCGCACAGCAAGTCAAAGTCGATGACCGGACGCTCCGGCTCACCAATCCGGACAAGGTTCTCTATCCCGGGGCAAACTTCACCAAAGCACACGTCATCGACTATTACAGCCGCGTCGCGACTTGGATACTGCCCCATCTGAACGACCGGCCCGTCACGCTTAAGCGATTTCCCGACGGTGTCGATGGCCAGGCCTTTTACGAAAAGGACGCGCCGCGCTTCACGCCCGATTGGGTCGCCACCGCGCCCGTGCCCCGCCGGGCCGGCGGCAAAGATATTCGCTACGTTCTGATCAACGACCGCGCGACGCTGCTCTGGTGCGCCAACCTTGCGAGCCTCGAACTCCACGCGTTCCTCCATCGGGCGAAGGCGCTCGACGTGCCCACCTCCGTCGTCTTCGATCTCGATCCTGGCGATGGCGCCACGCTTGCGGCTTGCGCGCAGGTCGCCTTCCTGTTGCGCGAACGTCTTGAAAAGGCAAAGCTGCAGGCGTTTCCCAAACTCTCCGGCTCGAAGGGGATCCAGATTTACGTGCCGCTCAACAGGAAAGCGACTTACGCCGTCACCCAGCCTTTTGCCCACGCTATCGCCGATTCACTCGCGCAAGACAATCCCAGCCTCATCGTTTCAGAAATGACGAAGAGCCTGCGTAAAGGCAAGGTCTTCATCGACTGGAGTCAGAACTCGGATTTCAAAACCACGATCGGCGTCTATTCTCTTCGCGCCAAAGAGAGGCCGTACGTTTCGCTCCCGGTCACATGGGACGAGCTCAGCAAGCACCCGGAAGAACTCCATTTTGAAACTGAACAGGCGCTGCAACGTCTCGAACAGAAGGGCGATCTTTTCGCGCCTATCCTTGAACTGAAACAGACACTTCCCTCTCTGAGGTAATCTAAACTCAGCATGCGCATCCTGGTAGTGGAAGACGAGAAAAGAATCGCCGACTTTCTGGGCCGCGGCCTCCAGGGAGCGGGTTATGCCGTTGACGTCGCACTCGACGGCGCTAACGCGCTGCAGTTCACGCACGATACGGATTACGACCTGGTCATCCTCGATCTGATGCTGCCCGATATGGACGGCCTCAAGGTCCTGGAGCGTATCCGCGGGCGTCGTACCGGTCCGCCGGTGTTGATCCTCAGCGCGCGCGGCCAACTGGACGACCGCGTCAAGGGCCTCGAAACCGGCGCCGACGATTACCTCACGAAGCCCTTCGCTTTCGTGGAATTGCTGGCGCGCGTAAGAGCGTTGCTACGCCGCGGGCAACCTGCTCCGGAGCGCCTGCAGGTGGGCGATCTCGTGCTCGACTGCACGCGCCGCAAAGTGGTGCGAGGCAATGAGAGCATCGAACTGGCGCCTAAGGAATTCGGCATCCTCGAATACATGATGCGGAATAAAGGCCGCCCGCTCAGCCGGACGATGATCGTGGAACACGTGTGGGACATGGATTACGACGGGCTCACGAATATCGTCGACGTCTACATCCGGCACCTGCGCAGTAAAATCGACGACCGCTATCCGGTGAAACTGATCCACACGGTGCGCGGCATCGGCTACATGATCGAGCTTGTGGAGAAGAACGCGCTTTCGCGTGCGGGTGTGGAAGCGCAGTTCGAAGTGTAAACGCCGGTGGCCGAACGTAAGCACATCACGCGCGGTCTTCGCTTCACCCTCGCCACGGGCTACACGATTGTCTTCACGCTGCTGCTGCTGGGAGTGAGCCTTCTTTTCCGGCAGCGGCTGGCATCAAGCCTGAAACAGCAGTCCATTGACGATCTCGACCGGAGCTGGACTGTCGTCAAAGGTAACCTGCGCATTAGTCCCAACCAGGAATCGAAGTACGGCTACAACCTCAACTGGATGCTGGATGTCAACGATCCGGATGAGAACCGAATCGGCGCGATTGTGCGCGGTGTCGACTTCATTGCCGACGCGGATGGCCATGCCTTCGAAATCACTCCTACCTATCTGTCGTTGGGTGCGGACAGCCTTGCGCAGATACGCAAAGTCCTGCAGTCGACGCAGGCTGTCTGGCTGGAGAAGAAAGATCCCAAAGGCGTTTGGTATCTGATCCGCGAGTCTTCCGTCGAGGATGAAAACAACCGGCGGAAGTTCTTTGTGGCGATCGGCAGGTCGCTCGGCCAGGACCGGACGCTGCTGAACCAGTTTACCTGGGAAATCGTTGGGCTGATTCCTCTGGTAATCTTCATCGGCGGTCTTACTGGCTGGGTTTTTGCGGGGCGCGCCCTGACGCCTGTCCTTCAAATCGCGCAGGCCGCTCAGCGCATCGGCGGGTCCAAGCTGAGTCTGCGCATCCCGTCGCGCGGTGCGGGCGATGAGCTGGATTATCTGACGGAAACCTTCAACCAGATGATCGAGCGGCTTGAGATCAATTTCAATCAGGTCCGGCAGTTCTCGACCGACGTTTCGCACGAACTGCGCACTCCCATCACGATTGTCCGGGGGCAACTCGAAGTGGCCTTGTTCACCGCGCAGACGGCCGATCAGTATCGCGACGCCATCGTAAATTCCCTTTCCGATATCGAGCGGCTTTCTGCAATTGTGCGCGCGCTGCTGCTGCTCTCGCAGGCCGAAACCGGTCAGGTGGTTCTTCAGAAACAGACCCTCGATCTGGTGGAACTGACCGCGGAAACCGTCGATCAGTTCCAGATTCCCGCCGAAGGCGCGGAAATTCAATTGAAATTCACTTCCAATTGCGACAAATGCCATGGCGAGTTCGACCGCGTTCAGATTGAGCGTATGCTCTCGAATCTGCTGTCGAACGCCATCAAGTTCACTCCGGCCGGGGGTTGTATCGAAGCCGTCCTGAACCGCGAGGGGGGCGAAGCCGAGATCTGCATAGCGGATACCGGGCGGGGAATTGCCCCGGAACATCTGCCGCACATCTTCGACCGGTTCTATCGTGTGCCAGGATCGAGCGAACTGGCGTCGCCCGAAAAAGGCCTGGGCCTTGGGCTGAGTTTCGTGTCCTGGATCGCGCGTGCGCACGGCGGAACCGTCGATGTGCAGAGCGAACCGGGCAAGGGCACCACTTTCAAAATCCAGCTTCCGCTGCATGTGTCGGTGGCGCCGGAAAATTCGCCGGAAATCCGGGCCGAATTAATGAAGCCGGTTTAATCGTCGCCAATAGCGGTAACCGGACCCGCCGCTCCGGGGTTTCCTTTATTCTGAATAGAGTGAATCGGTTCGCAGTCGCGCTGTTCGTGCTCGCAATTCCCATTGCCGGGCTGGTTCCGCGACAGGAACCGGCTCCCGAGGCGCCGAAAAAGGCCGTTATCGCGAACGACAAATTTTCCGGCACGGTGACGGAGTTGAACCCGGAATCCGTGACCGTTGTCAGAACTGTCCCTGCCCGGGACGCCGTGACACGGAAGTTCCTGCTCGACGCCCAGACGAAGGTGGAAGGCAAGCTGCGCATGAAGGCCCGCGTGACCGTCCAGTATTCCGTGGAAGACGAGGGGCAGTTCCGCGCCGTGCACATCATTGTGCGCTGAATTGTTCGAGAGAACGCAACCAGGCGGCGACGTCGTCCCGTTTGTATTTGCGGGCGAAGTCGAGCGGCGTTTCTCCGGTGTCTGTTTTTGCGGAGACCAGGGCGCCGTGCCGCACCAGCAGTTTCACAATATCCAACGTGCCGAGGCCAGCCGCCGTATGCAGCGGCGTTCCGCCCTGCGATTCCCTCGCGTTTGGATCGGCTCCATGTGATAGGAGCACCGCGCACAGAACGAGGTCGCCTTTGGCCGTGGCCGAGTGCATCGGGGATACCCGAAAGGCGTTGCGCGAAGGCTCATTTGCGGACGCGCCGCGCGCGAGCAGGTGGATGGCAAGGTCGCGATGGCCGAAGTAAATTGCCAGTCCCAGGGCAGGGAAGCCGTCTTCGGAGAACGAGGCGGCGAGCGACGGGTCGGCTGCAAGGAAGCGCTCCGCAGTGTCCCAGTCGCCGAGCGCACAGGCGTCGTAAAAATCGGGTTGAGCGCCGGCTTCGAGCAGCGTGCGCGCGGCATCCGGCTGTTGACGGTAGAGCGCCTGGCGAATCTGCGAAGGTTGAGAAGTCATGTGGCCAGTATGGCCCACTGGCTGGCCGCAATGTTTCTCGAATCGTGCTAATTCCGGGCGCGGCCTGGAGTGATTCCGAAGCGCGTGCGGAACAGGGTGGAAAACGAGCCGAGGCTCTGAAAGCCAACCTCGGTGCATACGTCAACCACGGGGAGGCGCGTCGTCGAGAGCAAATGGGCGGCGCGCGCGAGGCGTTTTTCCACCACGTAGCGGTGCGGCGTCATCCCAAACGTCCGTGTAAAGACGCGGTGGAAGTGATACGGCGAGAGACAGGCATCGCGTGCCGCCTGTTCCATGTCGGGGTCGAGGTCGAAATGGGTATCGAGCCATGTTTTGGCGCGGCTCACGCGGCGGAAGAGTTCGTCACGGGTGGACGCCTTGACCGCCGGAATGCGGGCGGTTTTCGAGCGCTCATCGGCGACCAGCCGCCGCATTTCGCCGGCGAGCGCAAAGATTTGCGCGTCGAGCCACAGCGGTTCGGCGTTCGCTCCGGCGGCGTGAAGTGCGCGCATGCGGCGTCCGAGCGGCGTGCCCGCCGGGTGCGTGCGCTCGTGGAATTCGGCTGGTTCGTGCAGGAAACCGGGCTTGAAGAACAGGCAGAAGGTTTCGACGGGCTGGGTGGCGTCGATTGTCAGGGAGTACTCCTGGTCCTGATTTACCACCAGGAGATTCGACGAATCGACCCGGAACTCGCCTTCCGTGGTTTTCCAGCGGCCTTCGCCGCGGATCACGGTTTTAATCGAAAGCGGGGCGTGAACGCCGGTCGCGTAATGCTGCCGGGCGCGCCCGTGGAGCAGGATGTGGTCTTCGTCAAACGCAGGGTCTCGGGGATTCAGCAGCAGGCGCGCCACGACTTAACGAAACCACACCGACCAAACCGTGTCAACTGTGGCGTGCGCGATCGAGGAACTCAGGATGCGGCTTCGGTCGAGCCAGGCACGCGTGTAGAAAACACCGGCGATGGTGGCGAGGATGACGTAGCGCCAGTTGAAATACGCGGCGCGCTTGTTGAAGTGGGCGAGGCCGAACAGGAAGGATGTGACCAGCAGGGCACGGCCGACGCCGATCCTGCGCTCCAGCAGATTCTGCATCAGGCCGCGGAAGAACAGTTCTTCCGGGATGGCGATGAAGAACAAGGTGACAAGCCATCCGGCACCGAACGCGAGCGGGCTGGGCAGCGTTTTGTGGAAGTGGAGAAAGCCGAGCGCGAATCCCAGGGCGATGGCAAGGGGCGTGAACAAAGCGAACTCGCGCAGGCCGACGGCGAAATCGCGCAGCCTGGGGCGGAAGTCGTAGCCGATGCCTCCGATGGGGCGCAGCACGAGGTAGGCGTAAAGGCCGGTGTCGACGAACATCAGCTTCGTCAGGCCGCTGAGTCCGGCGACGGGCCACGCGTCGTTGAAGAAGCGGAGGTCGACGGAGATGCCGAGGATGGCGAGGGCGAGCCAGTCGTGGCCGCGTTCGACGAGGAAGCCGGTGGCGAGGATGATGGCGGCCATGCCCAGGAACATGTCCCAGCGGAAGACACGGAGCGGAAGCGCGAAGGTCGGGTAGGCACTGAGGAGTAGCAGCGGCAGGTATACGCTGCGCTTCAGGACTGAGGCGAGCCCGAAGCCGAAGGCCCACAACGGAATCAGCAGGATCAGGCAGGCCGCGATGATGGTGGGCGTCAGTTCGGGCAATTGGGCATCGTAGCAAAGAGGTTGCCCTGGGCTTCGATGGCCGGCGTCCAGTCCTTGTGGGGCGGGGAAGACCCAAGGCCGTAGCGGTCGCGAATCTCGATGAGGCGCGCACGGATCATGTCGCGGTAGGGGCCTTTGAGGTAGGGTTCGCATTCGTAGCGTTCCTTGTACCGGCGCAGCAGGTGAGGGAAGTGCTGTTCAACAAACGGGAAGAAAACGCGCCGGGAACAGGGCATCAGGAACAGAACGCCGCCGCCGAACCAGGAAGCGCCGTGGTCTCGGGCAGCTTTGGCGAGGCGGTCGAGCCGTGGTTCCTGATCGGTGATGAGGGGCATGATCGGGTTCGGGAAGACGCCGACCGGAATCCCGGCATCGGCCAGGGCGCGGACCGCTTTGAGTCGAAGGTCGGGGCGTGGCGCGCGGGGTTCGAGCAGGCGGGCGAGGTGCGCGTCCAGCGTGGTGATGGTCATGTTGACGCTGATGGAGTTGCTTTTGGCGATCTGGGTCAGCAGGGGTATATCCCGGGCGACGAGATCGGATTTGGTGGTGATCGATAGGGCCGCGCCGCTGTGTTCGGCGAAGACTTCGAGGACGGAACGGGTGCGCTCGAAGCGGCGTTCGGCGGGCTGATACGGATCCGTCGCGGTGCCGATGGCGATGCCGGTTGAGCCATCGATCTTCTTCAGTTCCCGGCGCAGGATGGGTTGCAGGTTCGATTTGGCGTAGATCTTGTCTTCGAACTCGGCGCTGTCGCGCAGTTCCATGAACTCGTGGGTATAGCGGGCGTAGCAATAGCGGCATCCAAATTCGCACCCGCGATAGGGATTGAGGGACCATTCAAACGGCATTCCGGGCCTGGTCCGGTTCAACACGCTTTTGCAGCCCATTTCGAAATACTGGACGACCCGCTTCGATTCCAGAACCTCGCTTGCGGCGGCAAGTTTGGCGATCCCGACCAGGCCCGGCGAGGGAGAATCGCCGAACAGCATCCCTCTAGTATTCGCCTTTTATTCGCCTGTTGTCAAGGGCAGCCTGGCGAGATGGGCCGACGCCGATAACCCGCCATGGGGTGGTGAGCGGGGTTGTGGATTCCCAGAGTTTGGGGAAGTGGGTGATGAGGACTTTGGGTTCGTCTTGTTTGCGCGTGAGGGCCATCGGCGGGTAGGAGCCGGCAGTGCCTTGCTCTCCGATGGCGATCCATGCGCCGCCCGGGAGTTCGGCCGTGAAGGGCTGGGGGAGCGGTTCGGGGATTTTTATCGGGAGGGCGAATTCGGTTAATTCGCTGAGGACTTGGATTTCGATCAGCGGAGTGGATTTCGGAATTACATAACGAAATGCCACGCCGTCTTTCCAGATTTTTGCTTCTATGTCGATGAGGCGGCCGAGAGAGCCGTCCTGCATGTAGTGGGCGGTCAGCGTTCCGGGAGCCTGGGAGTAATTCATCAGGCCGGCTTTTTCGCCGAGGATTGGTTCCTGATACTCAATGTCGAAGCCCAAGTAGGAGGTGTCGAGGAGCAGGTTGCCTTTGTAGAGCAACTGGTAGCCGATTCTGGGTAAAGTGCTTGGGCTCTCGCTTACGAACAGGCGGAATTCGAGGTTTCCGTCGGGAGAGCGAAGAGAGTGAAGGTCTTGGGCTGCGGCACTGAGCGCGAAGAAAAAAAGGACAGGCGGAACCGCCTGTCCTACCTTAAGACTTAGGCCCAAGCGAAGCCGGAGTTTTTGATCGGGAGTTGGCGGACCCGGATTCCCGTCGCCGAGAAGATGGCGTTGGCCACGGCTGGCAACACCGGAGGCAGCGCCGGTTCGCCCAGCCCGGTCGGCCCGAACGTCGTCTTTGCATAGTGAATCTCGATCGCCGGGGGAGCCTGCGCGATGCGCATCATTCCGTGCTTATCGTAATTGGTCTGCTGGACGCGGCCGTTTTCGACGGTGATCTCCTGGTACATCATTTCGCTGAGACCGTCGATCATGGCGCCTTCGCAGATGTTATCCGCGCCGCTGGGATTGATGATCTGGCTGCCGACATCGGCCGCCACCCAGATCTTGTTGATTTTCACCTTCTTCGCCGCATCCACCTGCACTTCGGCGACTTCGGCGAAATAGCCCTGATGGCTGAAATGGAAGGCGATGCCCATCGCGGTGCCCTTCGGCAGCGACTTCGACCGCTTATCCCAATCCGAAATCTGGGCCGCCAGCTCGACCACGCCCTTCATGCGCGAGGAATTCATGCCGGGGGGTCCGCCACCGCGTCCGCCGGGGTTCGCCGGGGCGGGCGCCGGATTATCGGCATTCAGAATTTCCAGCCGGAACGCGACCGGATCTTTGCCTGCCGCGTGCGCCAGTTCATCGATAAACGACTGAATCACGAACGCGAACGCATTGCTGCTGGGCGCGCGCAACGCGCCGGTTTTGATGCCAAGCGGCTGCACCGAAGCATGCAGCGAATAGTTGGGGATGAAGCGCTGCGGAAATTCGGTGGGGCCCATCGCGCCCGACGCGACGAAGGCCTTATCGGCGCCATAACTGATGAAGTGGTTCCGCCAGGCAACCAGCTTGCCCGACTGATCGAGTCCGCCCTTAAGATACTGGAAGCCGCCGGGACGATAATAATCGTGCGTCATATCGTCTTCGCGCGACCAGAGCAACTTCACGGGAATTCCGCCCGCCTGGCGGGAAATCCACGCAGCTTCCATCATGTAATCGTTGGTGAGCCGGCGACCGAAACCGCCGCCGCCGCGAACCATATGCTGCGTGATGTCGCTGTCCTGAATGCCGAGCAACTGCGCCGTCATTTGGCGGCCACGGCCGGGCGTCTGGCTGTTGCTCCAGAGTTCCAGTTTGCCGTTTTGCCAGTGAGCGGTAGCGCCCTGCGGTTCGAGCGGCGCGTGCGAGATGAACGGATACGAATAGTTCGCTTCGACCACTTTGGCGGCGGTGTGGAGCGTGGCTTCCGCATCGCCGTCTTTATGGATGGTCCACTGCGGTTCGGCCTGGCTCATCTTTTCGGCATTGGCCGCGAAGGTTGCGCTGCTCTGGTTGGCGCGGGGACCTTCATCCCACTTGACCACCAGCTTTTTGCGCGCCGACTGCGCGTGCCACCATGTCTCGCCAAGGATGGCAATGCCGTTTTCGAGACCGGGATCGCCGGGGAGAATAGCGTCGGTGATGACCGGGCGCTCCACCACAAAGGCGTTCTTTATGCCGGGGAGCTTTTTGATTTCGTCGAGATTGGCGCTGACGACTTTGCCGCCGAAGACGGGGCACTTCTCGAACACGGCGTAGACCATGCCTGGGACTTTGACGTCGATGGCGAACAGGGGCTTGCCGGTGACGATGTTCTTCACGTCGAGCCCGGTCTGAGCGTGGCCGATGATCTTGTAATCTTTGGAGTCCTTCAGCTTGACGTCGGCAAGGTTCGGGACGGGCATCGCAGCGACCTTCGAGGCTAGTTCGCCGTAGCCGAGAGTTTTGCCCTGACAGCTGACGCGTCCGGAAGCGGTGGTGCAGTCCGCTGGCGAAACGCCCCAGGTCTGGGCTGCCGCCGCCATAAACATGCTGCGGCCGGCCGCTCCGACCTGACGCATCGGGTTCCAGTTATTCGGGGTCGCGGTGCTGCCGCCGGCGCTCTGGGCAGCGTATTTAGAGGCTTCGAAATCGGCCTGGACGACTTTCACGGATTTCCAGTCGACATCGAGCTCATCCGCGATCATCATGCTGAGCATGTTCTTCACGCCCTGCCCGACTTCGGGGTTCTTGGCCACAATGGTTGTGGTTCCATCGGGCGCCACCATGATGTAGTTGTGCGGATCCGGCGGGACCTGCTGCTGGCCGCGGCCCTGGGCCTTTGCTTCCGGCTCCGCGTACAGACCGAGCAGCACGCCGCCACCGGCGACCGCGCTCGCTTTCAGAAAAGATCGGCGATCCATAATGTAGCTCCTTAGTCCTGTTCTTTGTTGGCGGTCTGAACCGTCCTGGCCGATGCGCTGGCGCCGAGGTCGGCAGCCTTGTGGATAGCGGCCCGGATGCGCAGATAGGTGCCACAGCGGCAGAGATTGCCGTTCATGGCGGCGTCGATGTCTTTATCGGTGGGCTTGGGCGTCTTGGCCAGCAAGGCCGCGGCGGACATGATCTGTCCCGCCTGGCAGTAGCCGCACTGGGGAACGTCGATTTCCTGCCATGCGACCTGGAGGGGATGGGTACCGTCGG
>Ga0302324_100013131_pt1 | contig 16824 bp, 13 predicted proteins | sample Palsa_T0_1_FD_201949 | JGI IMG/M metagenome (GOLD analysis project Ga0302324, IMG submission 201949) | Peat permafrost microbial communities from Stordalen Mire near Abisko, Sweden - Palsa_T0_1 | ecosystem: Environmental > Terrestrial > Soil > Palsa > Peat permafrost | place: Sweden: Abisko...
TCCTTGTGCTCCTTTGGCGGCTGGGGCACGAGCGCGTCCAGGCCCTTCGGGGTGACCGGCACGATGACCATGAAAATGATCAGCAAAACCAGCAAGACGTCGATCATCGGCGTCACATTGATATCGGAGTTGAGACCGCCCGGCGCTGCACCAGTGCCCATTCCCATAAGTCAAATTCCTCGTTTCAGATAAGACTCGAACCCCTGATCCTTCAGTTACTGCCCGCCCAGTTACTGCCCGCCCGCTGCGGCCGGCGGCTTGGTGAGCGTCTGGCGCTGCTCAGTGAGAAGGCCAACTTCATCCACGCCGGTCGTCCGCACCACATCGATGGCGTCGGTCACGACGCCATACTTGGCGCGGGAATCCGCGCGGATAAAGATTTGCTTGCTGGTCTTGTCTTTCAGCGCGTCGCCTACTTTCGAGCCGAGGTTGTCCAGGGACACCTGATTCTGGCCCAGAAAGACACGACCGTCGCGGGTGATCGCAACTACCACCGCATCTTCTTTATCGGCATCCGGCATCGCGGTGGGATTGTCGGTTTTCGCCAGATCTACGTTCACCTTGTTCTGCAACATCGGGGTGATGACCATGAAAATGATGAGCAGCACCAGCATGACGTCCACCATCGGCGTCACATTGATATTAGAGTTAACTTTCTTGCCTTCGTCTCGTTTAGCGATTGCCATTACTGCGCCCCATACCTTGATCTCTGGTTCACGCGTGGATTGGATGGAAAGATTCGAGAACCGATGGCTTGAAAAATCGGGGAGCGAGTCCGATCGTAGCCCGACTCGCCCCTCGCAACAAACTCTCGCCCGAACCTGGATGCAACCGCCAAAAAGGCTTAGCGGCGGCTTTGCTTGATGAAGTAGTCGACGAGTTCGCTGGAGGAGTTGTCCATCTCTACGTCGAATGCTTCCACCTTACCGGTGAAGTAGTTGAAGGTCATAACCGCCGGGATCGCGACCAGCAGACCGAACGCAGTGGTCACCAGCGCTTCCGAGATGCCGCCGGCGACTGCCCCGAGACCGGAGATCTTCTGGGTGGCAATCTGCTGGAAGGCGTGGAGGATACCGACCACGGTGCCGAACAGGCCGATAAACGGCGCCGTCGAGCCGATGGTGGCCAACCCGCCCAGGCCGCGCTTCAGCTTGGCATGAACGATGGCTTCGGACCGCTCCAAAGCGCGCTGGCTGGACTCGATCTGCTCTTCGGTGATCGCGCCGCCGCTGCCATAGTTGCGGAACTCCTGCAATCCGGAGGTGACGACCTCTGCCAGGTGCGACTTCTTGTTGCGATCGGCAACCTTGATGGCTTCGTCCAGCTTGCCCTCCTTCAAAGCGCCGGCCACCCGGGGCGCGAACTCCCGAGACTGCTTTTTGGCGGCATTGAAGTAGAGCGCGCGATCAATGATGACCGCCAGCGACCAGATGGACATGATGAACAGGACGATGACCACGCATTTGACCAGAAGGCCCATGTTGTTCCAGAGGTCGATGGGGCTAAAACCAACCGCCTGCTCCTGGAAGAAGCTGAGGGTTGCCGGGTGAACTGCCATTTGAGATAGGTGAGCGAGAATCACTGAATCTTTCCTCCTAAGGAGTAACTTGCTGTCTTCCTGACGAACTACGTGAAGGTATGACCGATGCGGCCGGACTACGCCTCAGCGGCAGAGAATCAGCCGCCGAGGCTGAAGACTACATTGACCTGGGTTCCGACCTCAACCGGTTCGCCATTGAGCAGATAAGGCTTATACCGCCAGGAGCGCACCGCGTCGAGGGCCGCCTGCTGGAGCATCGGCGGTCCGCTGACCACGCTCAGGTTTTCGATCGTGCCGGTCTTGGAGATGGTGGCTTGCAGAATCACCGTGCCTTGGATCCTTGCGGCCTTGGCGATAGCGGGATATTGAGGTTGAGTCTTGACCAGGATGTTGCCGGCCATGACGCCGGAAGAAACCGCGATTTTCTTCGGTGCGGCCGCCTTGACAACTGGGGCCGGACCGGTCCCAATGCCTCCGAGAATTCCGCCCATGACTCCGCCCGCGGCACCGCCCGCTTCGCCGCCCATGCCGGCAACCCCGGACGATGGCGGAGGAGCTGCGGATTCAGTGATCTGCTTGATGGTCTTGGGAATTTTACTCGGCGCGGTCAGCTGATTATTCATCATCTCGGACTGGATCTTGATGACCTTCACAGGTGCAGCCGGCGGGGGAGGAGGTGGTGGAGGTGGGGGTGGGGGTGGCGCCGCAAGCAACAGTGCCTGGGCCTGTGTCGGTAGCGCTTCGGGATTGAGAAGCGGAATCAGGATGAGAACGACGAGAATGCCGCCGTTGAGGACAAACGCCGCAATCGCCCACCATTTGCTCTTGGTCTTCAACCTGCCGCCCGATTCCACCAGGCTGTCTTCAAACATGGCCTACCTCGCAGAGAACGACTCGTACTGAACCTTATAGACACCGCAAGCAATCATTTTGATCCCGAAACGGGAATCCCACAAAAGTTGCAGAAAATGGATTCTATATCACAAAGGTGAGATGTCAAAAGAGAATAGTTGAACGGCTATGCCTTGCTCCTTCGGGCGGCGGGAAGAGCGGCGCTGCGGTCTTTCGAGGTGCGCCATTGCTGGTAGGCCACCAGCATAGGTGCTGCCACCGCGATCGAGGAATAGGTGCCGATCAGAATGCCCACCACCAGCGCAAAGGAGAATGGATGCAACACTTCGCCGCCGAAGAAGAACAGCGAGAGGACGGTGAGAAACGTGAGCCCCGAGGTCAGCACCGTCCGGCTCAGGGTCTGATTGATACTTCGATTCACGACGTCGGCCAGTCTTTCCCGGCGCGAGGTTGCAAGATTCTCCCGAATGCGGTCAAAAACCACGATCGTGTCGTTCATTGAGTAGCCAATCAGGGTGAGGATCGCGGCGATAACGGTGAGCGAAATCTCGTAATTGAACAGGCTGAAGAAACCGACGGTAATGAGGGTGTCATGGAAGACCGCGACCACCGCCGCAACCCCGTAGATGAGCTCGAAACGGAACCATAGGTAGACCAACATCCCGGCCAGTGAGTATCCGGTGGCCAGCAATGCCTGGTTGCGGAGGGCCGCGCCGACTTGCGGGCCGACAATCTCGACGCTGCGAATCTCGGCGGGGTTCTCTGCATAGTTCGCCTGCAGAGCTTTGACGATCGCCGCCCGCCCGGCATCCAGCGAAATCTCCTTGGTGTCCCTTTGCGGGAGAGCGATGATCACTTCGTTGCTGCTGGCGGAAGTCGAACCCGCGGCACTGAAAGTCGTGATTCGGGAGTCGCGAAGGCCAGCCTTATCGACGGCTGTGCGTATGCGGTCCACGTCCGGTTTCTGGGAGAACTTGACCCGGACCTGGGTGCCGCCCTGGAAATCCACGTCCAGCGGTAAGCCATGCCAGAAGAGAAGGCTGAGAACCCCAGACACACTGAAGATCAGCGAGAAGGCGAGGAAGTACCACTTCTTTCCCAGCCAGTCGATATTAACGCCACGAAACAGTTCCACGAATTCCGCCTACTTCCTTGAAGTTGGGCCAGCGGCCGTTGCCGCACCCTGTCTTGAGAACCGCGCCACCGCGCCGCCAATCGCTGCACCGCTCATATCGAGAGCGCCTCTCCGCGCTGCTTGCGGTTCAGGTTGGCATCGAAGATCACCCGCGAGACAAAGACCGCGGTGAAAAGATTCGCCAGCAGGCCGATGGTGAGGGTGACGGCAAAACCGCGCACCGGGCCAGTCCCGAAGATGAACAGGATGGCCGCCGACACGATGGTAGTCACGTGGGTATCGATAATTGTCGTCCAGGCGTGGGCAAAGCCCTGGTCGACCGCGGCACCGGGCGACTTACCGGCGCGGAGCTCTTCGCGAATGCGCTCAAAGATCAGCACATTCGAGTCGACGCCCATACCGATGGTAAGGATCACCCCGGCAATCCCGGGAAGCGTCAGCGTCGATCCGCTGAAGCCCATAAAGCCAAGCAGAATCACCAGGTTGAGAAAGAGCGCGAGATCCGCATTGATACCCGCACCGCGGTAATAGACCAGCATAAAGACCATCACCACGAGCATGCCGACAATCGACGCCAGCACGCCCTGGCGGATCGAATCCGCGCCCAGCGATGGGCCGATGGTGCTTTCCTGCAGGTAGCTGATCGAGGCCGGCAAGGCGCCGGTGCGCAGCAGCATCGACAAGTCTTTTGCCTGCTGCTCGCCCATCGAACCGCCGGAGATGGTCCCGGTATCGCGGATCTGGTCGCGAATGGTGGCGACCTCGCGAAGCTTATTGTCGAGCACGATGCCAAGGCTCTTTCCCTTGTTGGCCCCGGTGAAGTCGGCGAAGTGGTCGCCGGCGGCATGCGTCAGGTAGAAAACAACCTGCGGCTCATTGGTATTCGGATTGCGCGAAGTCTGCGCGTCGCGGATGTCAGTCCCGGCGACCTCGGCGGCCTTCTTGATTTGATAGACCTGATCCGGGCTGTTAGGAGCGGCGGTGCCTGCCGGCTCGTGGAGCAGAACCGAGTCATAAGGCAGAGTTCCGCCAAGAGACTGGAGTGCGGTGGCCTCGTCCGGCCAGGGTCCGCCCTGGACCTCGTGAATCTCGAGCCGCGCCGTCGATTGAATGATGTCGTGAACCCGGGCCAGATCATCAACGCCGGGGAGTTCTACGAGAATCTGGTTGCTGCCCAGATTGTATTCCTGAATCACCGGCTCGCTCACTCCCAGGGAATCGATACGGGTGCGAATCGTTTCGATGGCCTGCTCCAGCGTCCGTTGCTCGAGGTCTTTCACCGCCTGGGCCTTCATGGTGAGCGTCCAGGCGGTGCCGCTGGTCGAACTGATGTCGTATTGCGAGCTATAGCTGTTGTTCAGGGTGGTGCGAATATCGCCAACCCGATCCGGTGGCGCGCCTTGAACCTGAATGACCTGCGGCTTCTGGGGATCGCGAGTGACCGATCCGACGGCAATCCCGGCTTGCAGAAGCTGGGTCTGAATGCGGCCCGCGTCGGTGTCGACGGCGGCGCCCACCGCCTCCTCGACATGGACCTGCAGAACCAGGTGGGTGCCCCCGCGAAGATCCAGGCCGAGATTGATACGGCTGACGATCGCATTCTTGAGCGCTGTGGGGGTAATGCCGTGAGGAATGCCGGTAATCCCGAAGACGCAAACGATCAGCGCGGCCAGGATAACAATGATTTTCGTGTTTAAATTCTTGCGCATGGAGTCCCTGCAGGTAGCCTTACTTGCCTTCGTCTGGAGTCGTCACGGCGGCGATGGCACTCTTCACCACCTCGATCTTGATGTTGTCGGGCGGCAGGCGCAGCTGCACCGCGTCGTCGCGCAACGCGACGATGGTCCCCCGCATCCCCCCGGTGGTGGTGATCTTGTCCCCGGGCTTGAGGCTGTTCAGCATCTCCTGCCACTGCTTTTGCTTGTTCTGGTTGGGGCGAATCAACAAAAAGTAGAAAACGACAATAATGAGCACGAACGGCAGGAACGAGGCAATGCCAGGCGGCAGCGCGGGGAGAGCAAGAGCAAGAAGCGACATCAACACACGTTCTTTCTATCGAGACACGGGAAACCCGGCGTCTCTCGACAATGAAATTCATTTGTACCGCGGAAGGCCTCGGTCTTCTTGCGCCAGTTCGAGCGACGCGAACCGCCGGGCCCCTTGATCATACCGGAGCGCCAGGGGTTAAGAAGAGTCTCCAAGGCTCGGAGGAGGGTGCCTGGTGTCCGGAACCTGCCCCCGGAACCGATAACCCGTCTGCCTGCTGCTTCCTGAAAGATCCCGCCCGGTCAATCTTCCCCGGAGCCGCCGACGACGTCTCGTGCGCGCACCCGTGAGAGGAGAGCCGAAAGGGTTCCCAATTCAATAGCATCGCGTACCGCTTTCATCGTGTCAAGGTAGTAGGCCAGGTTATGAACGGTGTTCAGCACCGCGCCCAGCACCTCCTGGGTTACGAAAAGGTGACGCAGATAGGCGCGACTGTAACGGGCGCAGACCATGCAGCGGCATTCCGGATCGAGCGGCCCAGCATCCTCGGCGAAGCGGCGGTTCTTGATATTGAGGCGCCCTTCGGAGGTGAAGAGCAGGCCATGCCGGGCGGCGCGGGTCGGTAAAACGCAGTCCATCATGTCCACCCCCAGCGCGGCATATTCGACGATCTCGTCCGGATAGCCGACGCCCATCACGTAGCGCGGCTTGTCTGCGGGCAGATGAGGCAGGGTTGACTCGATGATCTCGCGGGTGAGGGCGCGAGGTTCGCCGACACTAAGTCCGCCGATGGCGTACCCGGGAAAATCCATTTCGACCAGGCTCTCGGCGGCTTGGCGGCGAAGCTCGGCAAACATGCCTCCCTGAACGATGCCAAAAAGACTCTGCGTCTCACCGTCAAATTCCCCCGCCCAGGGCCGCTGCTGCCGGTGGACGGTGAAGTGGTCCTTGCTGCGCTGCGCCCAGCGCAGGGTGAGATCAAGCGATGAACGGGCGCGGGCAAAGTCGGCCGGGTACTCGGTGCATTCATCGAAGGCCATGAGGATGTCCGCGCCCAGCGCGATCTGAACCTCCATGGAGTGTTCGGGCGAGAAGAAGTGCGACGAGCCATCCAGATGGGAGCGGAAACTCACACCCTCTTCGCTGACCTTGCGCAACTCGCTCAGGCTGAAGACTTGAAATCCACCAGAGTCAGTCAGCAGAGCGCGCGGCCAGCTCATGAATCGATGCAGGCCGCCCATGCGGCGGATGAGTTCATGGCCGGGGCGAAGGTATAGATGATAGGTGTTGCCGAGAATGATCTGGGCGTCGAGTTCTTCCAGCAGATGCTGCGGAATCGCCTTCACCGTGGCTTGCGTCCCAACCGGCATGAACACCGGAGTTTGGACCGTCGCATGAGGGAGGGCCATGGAGGCGCGGCGAGCGGCTCCTGCGGTTGCTTGTGTGGAGAAATTCAAGTTGATCAGAGAGTAGTCTACCGGTAGAAACAGGGAGGATGATTCTTGACCGACAAAGCTGGGGCATTTGAATCCCGCTCTCCCCAGAACGTCACGCCGCCGAGAAACTCCCCTCCCTCTGATAATTGGCCAAGGCTAAGACTGATTCACTCCCCCAGCGTAATCCGGATTCCGATCCTGCCCACAATCGGAGTTCCCAGCGTCAGCGTCGGCGTTCGCCCGACTTCGATGGCCCGGTTGAAGAGGTTCTCTCCGGAGGCAAAAACTTCGAAACGGTGCCCGAAGTCATGCGCGGCATAAGCGTTGAGCATAAAGTAGCTGTGCAGCAGGTAGGTGTTCAAATCATTGTCCCATTGGCGTCCACTCATTCGTCCCTGAAAGCTGAGGGTGCCGAGGCGGGATTGCTGAAACCGGGCCTGCAGCGTACCCATATTGCGCGCGACCTGCGGAATCCATAGACCCACCAGTGCCGGCTGCGGAGCGAATTTCGTCACCGTAGCGTCGGCGTACTGATAACCGCCGATCAAGGAAAGCCAGCGGGTGGGTACGGTTTCTGCGTCGAAGCTGACGCCGCGGCTTTCGATCTGGCCAAGGTTTGCGCGCATCTCGATAATCTCGGTGGGCGTGGTGCTCAAGGTGAGCGCGGTAATCGGATCGTTGACCTGGGTCCAGAAATAGCTGGTTCTCACCGTAGTGTTCGCCCGGCTGGCGAAGACGATGCCAGTCTCCCATCCAGTCGCGCGTTCCGAGCGAAGGTTGGGGTTGGGCTTGGTCAGTTCCTGACCGACCTGGCCGGTCCGGTAGAGCTCGTTCTGCGTAGGTGCCCGATAGGCGCGAAAGGCCAAGGCAGTGAGGGAAAAATTGCTGGTCACCCGCCGGACCAGCCCTAGCCTGGGATCAAAGACGGTTTGCGAAAACGCGGGAAGATTGGCCTCTGCGAGTGGCGGACTGGTCCACTGGGTTGCGTCAAAGTTGGAGAAATGATCGATCCGGCCGCCTGCGCTGAGCGTCCATTTGGCGGGAGTCCATAAAACTTCGCCATACACCCCCGTCTGGCGCTGGCGAGCGCTCGTGTCGAGAGTGCCGCTGGGCTCATTGTTTTTGTAGCTGGTTTCGTAATCGGTGGCGCGAACATCATGAGTGTCAGCTCCGCCGACCACCAGGAGTCTCGCACCAAAAGGCTGGCTCCAATGGGCAGCGGCGCCAAGTTCCTGGGCGGGCGTCAGGCCGACCCGGGTCAGAGTCTCTGAATCGCGGTTGGCCGCAATCGATGAAAAGCTTTGCCGATAGTGCTCGTTGTCGCCAAAGACACGGAACACCAGGCTGCCGCCGGAGGAGGCGGTCCAGTCCACGCCGGTCGAATAGCGCCACAGCCGGGTAGCATTGGTCTGCAGTCGTGTGCCATTGGACCGCGCTTCGTTGAAGCCGTTACCGCGAAGAAAGACTCGTCCGGTCGACAGAAAGTCGCGATCGATTTCGACCGCACCGTTTTGAGCATGAACGTTGGATGGAATATCGACGGTCCCGCGCTCATACGGAGCGGTAAGGATGTAGCCGTCGGTGCGCAACAGGCCGCCCGCAGCCAGCGCACTCCACTTGCCACCCTTGAGTGTGCCCAGAACAGCGTTGTCCGAAGTGTTTTCCGAACCATAACTGCTGAGCAGACCGAACCCATTGCCTTGAGCGCGTACCGGGACCAGATCGATGACTCCGCCGATTGCGCTGGAGCCGTAAAGATCAGACACGCCGCCACGGACGACCTCGACCGACTTGATGCTCAACTCCGGCATCTCTTCCCAGTGAATCCACGCCCCATAGGGATCGAGGACCGGGATGTCATCGCTGAGGACCATGGTCCGGCTGGCTGCGGTCGACCCCAAGCCGCGCAGCGAGATGCCCTGCGAGGTTGGATTGGCGACCAGAGAGCTGGAACGGCGATAGAGTTCTGCGCCGGGGATCAGGCGAATCTTGTTATCGAGGACAGGGGACGCGGACTCGTTCAGTTCGGTGGTGGTGAGGGTTCGTGTGCTCGCCGGGCTGTCCAGCGAAGCCAGCGGGGAGAGATATGCGGTGACCGATACAAATTCGGGATCGGCAAGCGGCTTGAGGACGATGGGTTGCAGAATTCCCGCTGCGATCGTAACTGGAACTGTGACGAATCCGGGTGCCGTAACCTGGATCTCCGCAATGCCGGCCTCGAGCGAGAATTGGCCGGTTGAATCGGTGATGGCCAGGATGCCGCCATTGCTTCTGCGGACGGTCGCACCGGGGATGGGAGCGTTTTGAGAATCCACCACGCGGCCCGAGAGTCGCGGACTGCCTTGCGCGAAGAGAACGTTCCCCCAGCCTAGCAGAGCGAGGAAGACGCCTAAGAGGCAGCCCGGCCGCCAATCCTTTCTCTGCTGAGGCATTTGCTATCAGGATATCCGCTTTTCACTTCCCGCTGGCAAAATGTTGACCGCCAAGATACGGTTTTGGCCCTCATCGGGAAGCTCGGCGAGCAGAGTAGCCACCGGCTTTCCCAGAACCGGATGAATCAGCTGAGGCGCTATCTCGGCCAGTGGGGCGAGCACAAATCGGCGTTCCGCTATCGCGGGATGGGGCAGGGTGAGTTGCGCCCCGGCTGCCACAGTGTTCCCCACCAAAAGCAGATCCAGGTCGAGGGTGCGCGGCCCCTTGCTGAGAGTCAGTCTGCGATCCCGTCCAAACTCCCGCTCGATAGCGAGTAATTGCTGCAGCAGTTCGAGCGGGGAAATGTCGGCTGCTAACGCGACCGCGGCGTTGAGGAATCGTGGTTGCTGGGTGAATCCGACCGGCTCGGTTTCGTAGACCGACGATTGTGCCGTGATCTCGCCCAGATTGCGCAGCCGCGCGATCGCGGCGGCGAGCGTGGCTATGGGGCTGCCCGCAGGCGAATCCAGGTTCGATCCCAGTCCAATGTAGGCGATGTTTGCGCTCATAGGCTCTAGGCTGGCACTGGCTGAGTATAGCCATCCTGAGGCAGGCAGTAACATGGTCGTTTATGCGCATCGCCATTTTTGGCGGAAGTTTCGACCCTCCCCATCGCGGACATCTGGCGATCGCGCGGGCCGCTGTGGAGCGGCTGGCGCTGGACGTTCTATGGATGGCTCCGGCCGGAACCCAACCGCTGAAGCAAGATTTGGCGATGACCGGCTATGCGGATCGAATGACGATGGTGCAGCTTGCGGTTGCTTCGCAGACGCGCATCGTCGCCTCGGAGGTCGATCGACCGCGGAGCGACGGAGCTCCTAACTACACGGTGGATTTGCTTCGCCAGGTAAGGGCTGAACTGAACGAGAACGATGAGTTGTTTTTCTTATTAGGAGCCGATGCATTTCTTTCCTTGCGGCACTGGCATTGCGCCGCGGATTTGCCGTTTCTTGCCCGCTTCATTATTGCCGGCAGACCCGGGTCTTCGATGGAGGATGTGCCTGCGGTGTTGCCAGAGGGAATTCGGGCGACGCGGCTGGCTGACCAAGGCGAGTCCCAGCAGTTAGTCACCTGGAAACTTGTCAATCGGGCGGGGCAACGCTCGGAGCTGTATTTCCTGCCCGATTTGCATGAGGAAATTTCGGCTACGGACATTCGCGCGGCCATCAGTGGTGAGGAATCGGCCGCCGGCGTGCTGGCCCCGGCAGTGTTGAGGTATATCGAGGAAAGGTGTCTCTACCGCTGACCATGGTTATCTTTAGGGGTTCGCTCGATTGGCGCTTTCAGCGACGCGCAAGCTAGGATGAAGGCTGACTTGGGGAGAGTCAACCAGACCTGATGGTATCTACAGAAACGAGACGGATGGTGGCCGCCGCAGCGGCGGCAGGCGGGGAGAAGAAGGCCGAAGATACACGCATACTGGAGCTGGATCCGAGCGATGCGGGGTTTACAGACTTCTTCTTAATTATGAGTGGGACCAATACGCGACAGGTGGTTGCGATCTCGGACGAGATTGAGCTGCGCCTGAAGCGGGAGTTTGGGACCTATCCGAACTCGGTCGAGGGGCGGCGGCAGGGCGAGTGGGTGCTGATGGACTACGTGGATTTCGTGGTCCACATTTTTGTCGCCGAGAAGCGCGCTTACTACGACATTGAGCGGCTAAGGAAGTCGGCAACCAGCGTCAACATTGCCGATTTCGCGACCGCGCTGAAGGAGAAGGTGGAGGCGGCGCGGAAGAAAGCGGCGGCCAAAAAGACTGCGCCTGCGAAGAAAACCGCGACGAAAAAGGGCGCAGCCAAGAAGATCGTTGCGGCCAAGAAGGCGGTCAAGAGAGCCGTAAGGAAGAGTCGTGAATAGATGGTTTTGGGGTTTGGAGGGCGGTTTTCGCGTTGCTCCCCCTTCAAGGGCCCCCTGGCTCGAATACTTGAATGCTCTGTTTTGTGGGACTTGGACCCATGAAGATCCGGGCCGGGCGCAGGTGAATCCTGCAAACAAACGGGATTTTCAAATTCCTGATTCTGAATGACTTGCGCGCCGACTTTGCCGCCCACACGGCTGCGTGGTGAAGATGATGTCTTGAAATGTCTGACTTCTATTTCCAGTAGACCCGCCGGACCGATTCACGATGACAGACCATTCTCGCTTGCAAGCCCTTTGAATGCAAGAGGTTGGCTGGGCTGTTGCCGAGTTTGACACTTGAAACCAAAAAATGCCCCCCCCCCCGGACAAGTCCGCGAATTTCCCGCCCCTCGATAGACAAAACGTGAGAGTAACAAAAGAGGCGTTCTCTTTTAGGAACGCCTCTCTTGCCGCAGTCGACAAAGTTAAAACTCGAACCGGAGAGCGAGTTGGACGTTACGGCGCTCGTCCGCCGAGGAGGGGCTGTAGCCGTTGGTGGTGCCTTTGTAGCCGCCGACGGCCTCGTCTACGTTGATCCCGCCAGGTCCGGTCCCGCCCTCATAGTAGGAGCTGAAGGCGTTGGCGTAGAAATTGCTGTGATTCAGGAAATTATAGAACTCGCTGCGTAGCTGGATATTGTAGCGCTCTCCAATCTTGAAGTTCTTGTACACTCCCAGATCCAGACTCAGGTTATGTGGATCGTAGAACTGGTCCTTGTCCATGCCGACGGGGTGAATCTGACCACCATTGGCGGTAAAGGTCGGGAAGTCTGCCGAGCCCACGACCGCGTCCTGGTAGGTATTGTGGGAGGTGGCAGGAATGACGGCGTATTGGTAACTGCCGCCTCCCTCGTTCTCGATTTTGCCGTGGAACTGCAGGCCCGGAACAGTGACGATTCTGTCGCACGAGTATAGAGCGTAGGTGCAGTCGTAGACGGTGAAGGGGGTGCCGCTGCGTAAGGTGAAGATAGGGGCGAACTCAATGCCGCCAAAGAGAGTGTGCATCAATGAGTTCGACTTGAACTCCAGGAAAGTCGGTTCGTAGATGCCCGAGAAAACCAAGCGCTGGCGAACATCGTAGTCCGAGTTCCCGTGGTCAAGCGCCGGGTTAAAGGGATCGGTGTAGCCCAGATTGAAGCTGTTGTTCGACTCGCTGAAGGTGGTGCTCAGATCGTCGAGCGCATGTGAGAAGGTGTAGTTGGCGGTCAACATCAGTCCGTTTTTCTGGAAGTTGCTGTCGACGAACTTGAAGTTCACCCCATTCCAATAGCTGTCAGCATTGCCTTCGCGGACGTTAATGCTGCCGTACTGGAGGTTGAGTGGGTCGCCAGCGATGGGATCGCCAAGGTAGACATTCCCAGAAAAGATTTTGTTGATATTGGCGATCGAGTAGAGGTGCAGGCCGCGGGTGCCGGTGTACTCAACCGAAGCCATCATATTTGGGGCAACCTGATGTTCCACAACGAGGTCCATTTGATAGTCATAGGCGGTGGGCAGGTGCGGATCGAGGGCGCGAAGCTCGACCGGAGGCAGGGCTATGGTCGATCCGGCGGCGCCCGAAAGGGGGGCGTAGTTGCCGTTCGCGACGGCGATCTGGCCCTGGCCGTTCTGATTGGAGATGATGTCGATGACGCCGTAGTTGGGCGGGTTAAAGAGAGTGTTATAGGTGACGTTGCCGAAATTGCGCTCGTAGGCGATGCCCCACCCGCCCCGGATGGAGGTCTTGCCGTCGCCGAAGACGTCATAGGCGAAGCCGATGCGCGGAGCGAAGTTTTTTAAGCTCTTGGCATAGAGTCCGTGGACTGGGCTGGATGGGGCAGGCATCACGGACCCGTTGCGAATGTTCTCAAAGAGATTGCCGCCGGTTGCGGGGTAGAAGTTAGTGTCGAGGTATGGTTTGGTATCGTGCTGGACGCCGTAGTATTCCCAGCGCAGACCGAAGGTGAGGGTTAACCGTGGTGTCGCCTTAATCGTGTCCTGCGCATACCAGTTGCCGTCGTTAAAGGTGTTCTCATGGGTAAAGCTCGGCGGCCCGACGGGTAGAGTGAGCTCGCAGGCGGGGGTCGGGCTGCTGTTGATGGGGCAGGGATATTTGCCGCCCGGATCGATGGCAACGTTGTACTGGTAGAGGTTTCCGGCCTGGAGGGCTGCCAGACCGCCCGCCTCGTCACCGGGAGCGCCCGCGAATTCGGTTGCGTTCAGGTAGGCGCCAAATGTGCGGTTGTCACGAACCTGGATGTACGCTCCGCCAAATAGGAAGGAGTGGATGCCTTTCGTATAGTTCAGGTCCCCCGAGATCTGGTAGAAGTTTTGCGGTCCCTGAAAGGGGATTGCATTGCCAGGGCCGGTCGGCAGATATCCAGGCAGAGCGATGGGAAGACCGTTGGCTGCGGTGCTGGCTCCGTTCTGAGCATACAGGTACAGACCTGGTACTACCCCTGCGGTCCCAAGCGGCTGACCCCCGTTGGTGCGGGTGTAAGTGTACTTCGTATTGAGGATGAGGTTCGGAGTGAACACGTGGTTAACGCTCGCCAACATGGCCTGGTCGTAGTCGGTGGAACCGGTATTGAAACCGTCATAGGGGCTAAGCGAGTTGGTCCCCGGGAAGATGTTGTCTTTATAGGCGTCGTAGCGGAAGAAATAATTGGTTTTGTCGGTGGCGTTGTAGTCGATTCGGTCGAAGGTGAACCACGAATTAAGAGGATTGCCCGCGCCAGCGTTAGTCGGGGCGGTGACGGTCACCTGTTCAAACGAGGGGTCGCCTGGAACTAATGCCCCAACCGTGACCCCGGACGCGAGTTTGCCGTATTGAGTGAAGTACGCCTGGGTGTTGGCGGCGGTGGTCGACAGGAAGGCCGAGGTGGGGACCGCATACTGTGTGTTTCCAGCGCTGCGAATGCGGTTCCATTCGGTATTCGAGAAGAAGAAGAGTTTGTCCTTGAACCTGGAGGTGACCGGGCCGCCAATCGAGTAACCGAACTGGTTCTGGGTGAAGTGATCTGGCGGCAGTGGGGAGCCGGCCGCGATCTGGGCATTTTCGAAAGAGGTGTTCGATGCCAGCGCAGAGATGCGGTTGTACTCGTAGAGCGAGCCATGGAAGCTGTTGGTTCCGCTCTTGGTTACAACGTTGACGATTCCGCCCGAAGCGCGTCCAATCTCGGCCGAGAATCCGCTCGTGACTACCCGGTATTCCTGCACCGAGTCGAGCGGTACGGTTACCCCCAGGCTCTGCGAGAACAGGTCCACGTTCTCGACGCCGTCGAGCAGAATCTCGGTGCTGGCAGCGCGTGTCCCGCTGAACGAAACTCCCACTCCTCTGCCGGTTGAACCGTTTGGATCGGAGGAGATGTTTCCAGACAGCGCCACGAAGTCGTAGGGGTTGCGAGTGAGGCTGGGCAATTGGGTGAGCTGCAGCGGAGTGATGACCTGCGAGACTTCCGAGCTGGAGGTATTGACCTCCGCCCCTACGTCACTGCCCGTCACCTCGATCGTGGAGATCTGCGCCTGTACCGACAACTTGACGTCCACGGTCGTGTGTCCGCCAACTAAAACGGCGACCTCGGCCGTATAGGCGCCAAAGCCCGAGGCAATGACCTTCAGCGAGTAATTGCCGGGCAACAAGTCGAGGATCTGATATTCCCCGCCCTCCCTGGATTCCACGGTTCGAGCGGTGCCCGTGGACATGTTCGTTAGCGTAACGGACGCGCCGCGAGCGGCTGCTCCACTGGAGTCGACGATGGTACCGACGACGCTGCCTGATTCAGTTTGAGCGAAGGTGAACGCAGTGGCGAAGAAGGAGAGAACGAGAACTGCGAACTGCTTTTTCATGCTGAAACCCCCAAGCAATAGCGGCGGCGAAACCGCGAAGAACGGTGAATCTCTGCTTTTCTAGTTAGTTAGGAGTGGCACTTTGCCAGCACGAGAGTTTTTGGATGGTGGCGAAATCGAACTGGCAGAATTTTGAACAGCTTGCAGCATTTTTCGTGCCATTCGCTCGTTTGGGTCGTCCGACGAGACCGAGGGGGGCCCGAATTGGGTGAAAAGAGTGGAATAAGCGGTGGATGCGGTCCAGGGGGCCGGCCCGGCAGCGCTGAGAAAAGGGACTCTCGGCAGATTTCATAGAAGGCGGTGAGGCAAATTGCCTACGACTTTCTGTAGGAGTTATGAAAAAGTGAAGATTTCTGGACGGTGGCGGCCTCTGTTTCCGGGGCTTAGACGCCGCCCTTGGGGGCCCTTGGGGTGAGCCGGGTTACACTGCGAAGCGATGAGGGTGATGATGGCTGCGGTAGTTCGGTCGAGGCACGGCCGGAGCGACGGCTTCGAGAGTCTGACCGAGGTTTATCTTTCGAGGCTGCCGCAGTACACGCCGGTTGAAACCAAAACATTTCGTTCGGAAGCGGTTTTCCTCGAGGCGGTCGCGGGGTTGCGGACGCGGACGGCTCCGGTGGTGGTTTTGCTGGATGGGCGCGGGAAAGCGTTTTCATCCCAGGAGTTTGCGGCCTGGATTGGGCGGCAGCGGGATGGCGGGGTGCAGAATCTGATCTTCGCGGTAGGGCCGGCGGACGGATGGTCGGAGGAAGCGAGAGGTTCGGCAGGTTTGCTGCTTTCGCTGGGGGCGATGACAATGCCGCATGAGCTGGCGCGGGTGGTGCTGGCCGAACAGGTCTACAGAGCTTTTACGATATTGGCGGGGCATCCTTATCATGACGGGCACTGAGGTTGTGGCATCACGGATGGTTCCCGATCACCGGCGTTTGTGAAACCGCAGATGGCATCCGATGTACCGTTCCGTCGTTTGCACTAACGCTTGACCAAAGAAACTGAATCGGCTCCAGTTCGCCTCCCGCAGCTGGGCAGAGGCGAGCCCAGGTGCGACGAAGATGGTGAGGTGTCAAGTGGTCAAAGCCGATTCGCTTGGCATAACGTTTTACCCACACCAGACTACGTCTGTTGCGATGGCACGGATCGCTGTGCTGGGCGGTTTAAAGCGGCGCGGAGGAGCGATGCTTGAGGGTGATGGCGATCAGCGAGTCGATCCTCGGCGCATCGAGGGCGACGCGATCCTCCGGCCCCCCGGAACGCGGCTTAGAAAGTAGATTAGATTCCTTGGGCGAGAACGATATCGGAAACTCGGGGGGCTTCGTAAGCTGACCCCAGTCGTTGTGTCCGCATCTATTGAACCGCGCACTGCGACGGTGGGTTCTTCGGTCATCCTGGAAATAATACTGGATCTTTGGATCGGAATAAGTGACTTATCCTGCGAGGAGCCTAGGGCTTTCTACTTCAGAGAGCCGGATCAATCCGGAAAGCGCGTTTGGCCTCGAGAGTCTCGCCTCGACCGGATTATGGCGGAGGTAGGTTCGGAAATGTTTTGTAGTACGCATGCTTGATTAATCCAGCGCTCATCGCAATCCAGCGCTCCCCGCCTTGTTGGGAAGGTCTCTGGCCTCAGGTTGAGTTAAATTAGCCCCGATCACCGCGGCGTAAATTGGAGTGTCTCGATAG
>Ga0302324_100013135_pt1 | contig 16822 bp, 15 predicted proteins | sample Palsa_T0_1_FD_201949 | JGI IMG/M metagenome (GOLD analysis project Ga0302324, IMG submission 201949) | Peat permafrost microbial communities from Stordalen Mire near Abisko, Sweden - Palsa_T0_1 | ecosystem: Environmental > Terrestrial > Soil > Palsa > Peat permafrost | place: Sweden: Abisko...
TACGGGGTAGAGCTTTAGACCATCGGTCGCGGCGCCCGCGCCCGGTGCTGGGTTGCTGCGCGGGCGAACTCGGCGTGTGAGAACTTTCTTTACTGCTATCAAGCGGTTCTCTTGCCGGTGCGCAGGCGGGCTGACCCGCCTGCGCTCGGCGCTATGTCTGCCAGGACTCTCAAAACTGCAGTCTGTTACCGACCTTCAATCGCACGGGTATGCATGTGGTACCTCTGGTCACAAACTGGAAGTTTGCGATCTGGGGATACTTTATGACGAATAGTATGTATTCTGCATACTCAGGTGCATCACAGGTATACACCCAACGGGGTCGCACTCCAGGCGCCGGCGTAACCGCGGCCCGCCTCCGGGCTGACCTGCTTCCGTAGGAGGAGCACATGTGTAAAGAGGGTCTTTTCGGCCCGACGTCGCTGTGACCGCATTGTCAGAAGCTGCAGACCGAATCATCGATTGGAAAGGGATATGGGGAAAATGACCGCGCTGAAGAATGGTTTCTACGCCGACGTGGACGAGAACACGTTCACACCTCTGCCGATCGTCCCGCAGGACGGTGACGATCCGCGGGAGCTTTACGCGAGCTTCCTCGTCAGGCACATGCCGCTGGCCGAGCCCGTGGAAGGCGTGCTGAGAGAGATCGAGGAGGCAGCGAGGACCGAGGGGATCCCGATCGTGGGTCGCCTCGAGGGCTCGATCCTAAAGATCCTCACGATGCTCCACGGACGCCGGGCGATGCGGATTCTCGACATCGGGACGGCGATCGGGTACTCGGCCATCTGGCTGGCGGCGGCGCTCGGCCCCGGCGGGACGGTCACGACGATCGAGCTTGATCCGGAGCGGGCGCTGCGCGCCCGTCGCTACATCGAGCGGGCCGGGTTCGCCGACCGGGTGGAGCTCCTCGAGGGCGACGCGTTCGACCTGATCCCGACGCTCGGAACCTACGATCTCATCTTCCAGGACGTGATGAAGCACCTCTACTTCGGCAGCGACCCGGAGCTGGCGCTCTCGCTGTTGCGCCTGACCGTCGAGCACCTCGCCCCCGCCGGCGTGCTCATGATCGACAACGCGCTGTGCGGCAACGGGGTCCTCGACCCCGGAGCACACGGCGCGTCGAAACAGCTCGCCGGCGTGCAGGCGCTGAACGACGCCCTCGGCCGCGACCCGGCGTTCCGGAGCGTCATCCTCCCCGTCCGCGACGGGCTGTGGCTGGCGCAGCGGGTCGCGTGACCACGCCCGGTGGCAGGGCGCCCGGCGTTGAGGCCCGCGTCGCCGACCCGGTCTCGTGCGTTCTCGGGGATGGGCTGGCCGGGCTGCGACGTCACGTGCTCGGGGCGGTGGTGCCGGCCCTCGACAAGCTACTCGCGGACGTCGCCGAGGAGGGCGAGCTTCCGCCGGTCCTCGAGCGGCTCGCGGCCGACCCCGTCTCGCTCCTCGACGGTCGTGACGCTCCGGGCGATCTCGGCATCCGGCACGCCACCGTCGCCGTCGAGGCGCTCGCCACGGGACGCCAGACCTACCTGATCCCGGTGCTCGTGAACGCGCTGGCCCGGGCGCCGATCGTGCTCGCCGGAAACGACGCGCAACAGGAGCGGTTCCTTGCGCGGGCCGCGACGCGTCCCGTCGGCACGTTCGCCATGACCGAGCCTGAGGCCGGCTCCGACGTCGCACGCCTCGCGACGACGGCCCGCGACGACGGCGACCACGTCGTCCTGAACGGCCACAAGTGCTGGATCAACTTGCTCGACCGCGAAGCGCTCGAGTGGATCATCGTGTGGGCGAGGCCGGAGGGCTCGACGGGGCATGCGCTGTCCTGCTTCGTGGTGCCCGCCGACGCGCCGGGAGTCCACATCGCCCAGGTCGGAGACATGCTCGGAATGCGCGCGATTCCGCTCGCCGACATCCGGCTCGAGGAGGTCCGGGTCCCACGGACCCATCAGATCGGCGAAGACGGGCGATGCTTCGGGCTGGCGATGCGCTGCTTGAACTCGGTCCGTTGTGTCGTCGGGGCCCGCGGACTCGGACTGACCGCGCGAGTCCTCATGGACGCCGCGGATTACGTCAACGCCCGTCCCTCGTTCGGCGGCACGCTCGCCGACCGTCAGTCGGTGCGGGCGACCCTCGCGGCGTTCGCGGCGCGCTTGGAGGCGGCTCGGCTGCTGACCTACCGCGCGGCGGCGCTGGCGGACGCGCGCGACCTCGGCAAGCAGGCCGGCCCGGTGCACGCCGCGAGCAAGTGGCTCGGCACCGAGCTCGCGGTGGAGGCCGCCACAGCGGCGATGCACCTCGCCGGTGCCGCCGGCTACGACGAGAGCCGGACGATGTTCGCCCGGCATCTGCGCGACGCGCAGCAGCTGACGATCGTCGAGGGGGTCAGCGAGGTCCAGCTCGAGCTGATCGGATACGGCGTGCTCGACGGCTCGCTGTGGTGGGAGCGGTGAGCTGGCCTGCCGCGGCCGGGGAGCGTCGCGGCCCTCTGGCCGGGGTCCGCGTCCTCGACCTCTCGCGGATCCTCGCCGGCCCGTTCTCGACCCAGATCATGGCCGACCTGGGCGCGGACGTCATCAAGGTGGAGCGGCCGGGCGCGGGCGACGAGACCCGCCGCTGGGGTCCGCCGTTCGCGGCGTCGGGCGCGGCGGCGTACTTCTACGCCTGCAACCGCGGCCGGCGATCGATCGCCCTCGACCTCCGGACGCCGGAGGACCGGGCGATCGTCCTAGACCTCGCTGCCGCCGCCGACGTCCTCCTCGAGAACTTCCTGCCGGGCACGATGGAGCGGCTCGGCCTCGGTGACGAGGTCCTGTCCGCTCGCAACGAGCGCCTCGTGCACGGCGTCATCTCCGGCTACGGCCACGACAGCTCGAGGGCGGCCTGGCCGCTGCTCGACTTCGTGGCGCAGGCGCACGCAGGCATCCTGTCGGTGACCGGTCCCGACCCGCAGACGAACACAAAGGCGGGCGTCCCGATCGCCGACCTGTCCGCCGGGCTGTATATGGCGATCGGTGTGCTCGCGGCGCTGCGCGAGGCGGCCGCCACCGGGCGCGGCCGGCGCGTCGAGGTGTCGCTCGCCGAGGCGTGCGCCTCGCTCCTCACCAACCAGGCGATGAATCATCTGATCGGCGGACTCGAGCCGCGTGCGTCGGGCAACACGCACCCGAACGTCGCGCCCTACCAGATCATCGAGGCTCAGGACCGCCCCATCGCCATCGCCGCGACGAGCGACGCCCAGTTCTCGAGCCTGTGCCGGGTCGTCGGTCTGCCGGAGCTCGCCGGCGACCCACGGTTCTCGTCCAACGAGCGGAGGGTGACGAACCGTGAGCAGCTGGAGGGGATCCTCGCGGGCCGCTTGCACAGCCGCGCCGCTCGCGACTGGGTGCGAGAGCTAAACGAGGCGGGGGTCGCCGCCGCGCTCATCAACACCGTCAGCGAGATGCTGGCGGATCCCGACACCCGCGCCGGCCTCGTCGCCGAACTGCCCGACGGCACCCGTCAGATCCGGACCCCGATCCGGCTCGGACGCGACCCGCTCCCGCTCGCCTCGCCCCCGCCCGAGCTCGGCGAGCACAGCGTTGAGATCCGCGAGCATGGCCGGAAGCGCGGTCCGGCAGCAGCGATTCCGGCCGTAGCCGTCAGTCCCCGTGACCGGTGCGCCTGGCGCTGAGGCCCGTGTGCACGAGGTACGTCATCGCCACGAGCAGCGCCGGTGCGAGCGTGTCACTGGGGATGGGAGACCCGTGGATGATCCCGCCCGCGACGAACGCGACGAGCATGATCACCGCGAGGACGAACGCGACGGCACGATCAGCCTCCGGGCGATGAGCAGCGCCCCGCCGATGGTCTCGAGTGCTCGGACGAGGGGCTCCATCACGGTAGGCGCCGGGATCCTGAAGTCGCGGAACGCGTGGAGCTCCCAGTGGTGGCCAACCGGGCTGAAAGTAAGGTCTGACGACCTAGCCTAGGGGCAGGCAGCTCGTCATAGAGACGATGGTCAGTCCAACGCCGGACGGTCGCGTCAAGGCCGCGGGCCATCCGTGTGAAGCGCCGGCTAAGGCTCCCGCCGCCGTCGCCTCCAAGGCCGCAAGGCTTCGGCCAGACTGATGCCATTACAAGGCAAAGGGCCCCAGGCGCGCAGAACCTCCTCGCGAGCGACATCCTCGGCGACGATGACGCCGTGTGGAAACGAGCTTGGGGTGTCGAATCGCCCTATCCCGGCCAAGACCAGCGGCGGCCTATTGCGCGGGCCCGACCATGCCTCCAATAGAACGTTCACGCCTTTGTGCGGAGCGAGTGCTCCGGCGAACATGACGTATAGGGCTCTGATATCGTCTCTGGTCGCTGCTTCAACGCCACGGAGCTCAGTGCCCGGCTGAGTCCTCGGGCCACGAGCAATTTGTCTATATGTGACGCATAAAATGATGCCGTGAGTTGGACAGACCCGTTCGGTGTTATATTTATGAAAATGCCTATGTGCGACTGGCTTTTTGGTAGCGCCGCGCAGGCGATTTCGGCATCGTCGGGACGCGCCCATGCGATTTTGGCAAAAGACGGCGTTTTCGACACATTCGAGATTGTCAAAATCGATTGAGCCGATTTGGCCGGTCGACAAACGGGCGGCTCGGTTTTTCTGGTTCGTCGAGCGAACAGCATTCGCACCCGATCAACTGCCAGGTATCCTGTCAGGATGAATAGTTGATTGAGCGACCCAACCGTCAGCCGAAGTGATGCGCTGAATTCTTCCACAGAGGGCTGCGTGCCAATATTCACGCGAGTGACTGTAGCGAAGTTCGCGAAGGTAAAATTATCGCGCGGCAGAAATCGCCGCAGGTCCACCAAGACTTCCAGCTCATCGTGTAACGATGCACCACATTCTTGTAGGGCTCGACAAATCGACAGCATGAGGATGGCATTAACGGAAGCGCTCGGATGCTTCGCGTCGCGATAGCGGCGAAGTTCCTCAATGAATCCAGGATCGCTCTTGGACCACACCGCGACGTATCTCTCGTCTTGATCTCCAGCCGGTCTCGATTGCACCACGCGCAGCCGATCAACCAGAGCTACTACGCGACTTCGAAAGAAAGACCACGCCCGCCTCCACAGGCCAATGGCAGCAGCCCTGACAAATAGCCGTGGCGTCGACTTGGCGGCATCAAAAAGAGCGGAGACCAACGGATTCGTCATGGTGGGCGCCGCCAGCGGCTCGACAAAACCCGTATCGGTACTACCATGCGTCAGTGCCGCACAGACTTCCCATATGAAGTGCGAATCGCCGAGACCATGATCGCACGCGACACACAAATATTCGCCAGCTTGCGAGACGGAGATCGGTACCACCAATCGGCGCCCAGCAACGTGATCAAGGATTTCTTGCATACTGTGCTGGCCGGAGATGTCGAACGACTCGGTACACCATGACCCCGGCTCGTCGCTAAAGTCCCATCTCCGACTTGTTGCGGAAGGCACCAGGCCAACTCGATACCGCGGTCCGCGCGCCGCCATCCTATTCAGGACGCTGGGCGCGCGCTCCGCGGAATTAGATATGGCTGGATTGACGATCGTAACGACGTGGAACCGCGCGACCGCTACGTCAAGCTGTCCCACCTTATGTTTAATAGACACCAACACCCCTGTGGTTCATAGACACTCGACACACACCGGTCGAGTACGTCTGTTTGGCCTATCAAGTTCGATGAGCGGCTTCAGGACCTGCATGTATCTCCTTCGTGCATTTCACCGATAGGGAACCGTCTTGGGCTCGCAGAGTGCCGTGCAAGCTGACTGGTCGTCAGAATTCGGTCGGTTGTGTCGCGGCCTCGGCGCGTCTGAGCAATTCGCTGGCCTTCAACGGGCTGATTCGCTGGCTGCCTCGCGTTGAGTATCGCGGTCGGAGCGTCTCGGTGCACTACCTGCAGGTTTTCGGTCGCCCGCGCCAGCATCTCGGGCTGTGTGGTAACAGACGACATGTGCTCCTCTTAGCGAAGCAGGCTGACCTGGCAGCGGGCCGCCGTCACCGCGGCGCCCGGGTATGACCATGTCTGTATATCGACGATGCATCTGAAACGGTATCATGCATACCTTGTGGCATGTAGCGAGGCAGATAGCTAAACTCATAGTCTCTCCAACTGCGCGGTGGGGTTCGGCCTCTGGCGCCCCACTCGTGGCCGTTGCGTCTCCGCCGGTGGCCTCAGGGTCCTCGCTTGTGGCCTTCGGGTCGTCGTTCGTCGTCATTGACCTACCCTCGCTGGCATTCCCAACCTTGTCCCTCGTGCGGTACAAGCGGATATACGGTGGCACGCCCTGCAACCATCACCGCTGACCAGAGGCCTCCTGGGAATGTAGCGACACCGTTAGACACCCCGTCTTGCGGACTGTAAATCCGTCCGTCTAGGCCTGCGTGCCCATCCCGGGGCCATCGCTGACTCATGGGGCCAATATGGGGCCAAACACCCGGACTAGGTGCTCCAGTCCGTCTAGTGCGCTGCCTCTAACCCGCTCTGACCAGTCGAAATACATTGCTGTAGGCCAGAACTCCGCCTGAAAAGCGGAAGGTCGCCGGTTCGATCCCGGCCCTGGCCACAGAGATTAAGGTGCGGAGTGCTCCGCGTCCCTGGCTTGCGCTTCCGGCGTCAAACTACGTAGGGCGCGATCAGAGCGGTCGTACCCAACACGACCAACCCGATCACGAATGCGACGATCGTAAAGCCCATCACCTGGCGGACATTGAGTTTGGCGATCGCAAGCAAGGGCAGCAACCAGAACGGCTGGATCATGTTCGCGACCCCCTCGCCGACGGCGACCGCCATGGAGATCAACCCGAGATAAGCCGGCGAGCGCTGACCGATCGCCAGCGCCGAGCCGACCGCGATCGGGCCTTGCACGGCCCAGTGCCCGCCGCCGGACGGCACGAACAGGCTGATCACCAACGAGCCGATGAAGGTCAGGAACGGCAGCGTGTACTGGGTCGCGCCGCTCACGACCGCCTGGGCCAGCAGCGTCTGCAGCGGCTTGGCCGCGTGCGAGGGCAGATAACCCAGCAGGCCAACCAGGCCGCCGTATAGCGGATACTGCAGGAGCAGTGGACCGGACACCTTCGCGGCGCCAGTGAATGCCCGGATGAACCGGATCGGCGTGCGGTGCAGCAACGCACTTGTGACCGTGAACAACATGATCATCGACGCGATGTTCAGTGCGAAACCGCTGATGCAGAAATAGGCAATGCCCGCGGCGAACACGAGGACATTCAGGATCCACAGGTTTTCCAGCCATTCAGCAAACGTCTTCTTGCCCTCGGCCTTAACCTCGGGCTGGTCCTCGTCTTCGAACACCGCGGGATCGGGTGCAAGGCTCTCCGCCGGCTCCATGCGCCAGATCGCGAGCGTGAGCAGCGCCAGCACGGCGATCACCGACAGCCAGCTGTAGGGCTGAAAGATGGTCAGCTTCAGCGGCACGGTGATGCCAGTCATTTTGTGGATCACGTTGATTGGGCTGCCGTTGTCCGTGTTCGCCAGCGCGATCGACGACGAGAGTCCCTGCGTCCAGACGATGAAGCCCATGAACGCCGCCGCGATGAGGTAGCCGAAATGCGCGTCAGTGAAGCGCTTCGCGACCCGCCGGGCGACCAGCGCACCGGCTACCAATCCGAGTCCCCAGTTCAGCAGGGCGAGGACAGCGCTCACGCCGAAACAGAGGAGGGCTCCCTGGACCTGGTTCCTCGGTTTGCCGGCGATGTAGACGATGGCCCGCTTCAGGACCGGCGCCTCGGCGAGCGTGTAGCCCGTCACGAGGATCAGGACCATCTGGAAGGCGAACGTGAAGATGTTCTGCGATCCCCACACACCGCCGTACCACGCCTTGAGCATGCCGCTGGGCGAGGCGCCTTCCACCAAAAGAGCGACCAGCGCGGCGACGATGAGGGTAAGGATGACGGCGAACAGATACGGGTCGGGCATCAGGCGTTCGACATACCGGACACACAACGCCGTGAGGGTTTGCATGACGCCGCGGCATTTGGGTTTGTGTCCTTCGACTGATGGCTTTGGCTGTTCGGGTTCGGCCTCTGGCGCCCCACTGGTGGCCGTTGCGTCTCCGTTCGTTGTCATTGACCTACCCTCGCTCGCAAGGCCACCAGGAGCTAGTCGAATTCGATGGGCAGACTCTTCGGCCCGCTCAGGCTGACGATAGGTTTCCAAGGCACCGGCCCGGCAATTCGCGGGTTGCGCAGTCGCCCGGTCAGAACATTCAGCGCCTCCGCGATCTCCCGCCTGGCCAGATTGGCTCCCAGGCAGTAGTGCACGCCGCCGCCAAAGGTCAATATCGCCGGCGCCCCCTCCCGGGTGATGTCGACACGATCCGGGTCGTCGTAGACGGTCGGATCGCGATTGGCCGCAAAGGTATTCATCAGAACCAGGGTTCCGGCCGGAAACAGATAGCCGTCGAGCTCCACGTCGTCGACCACCAGGCGCAGGGTCCCGCCCGCGATCGGCGAGTGGCGCATGGTTTCCTCCACCGCGTGCATGGCTAAGTCGGGGTTGTCCCTGAGCAGCTCCCACTGATCCGGGTGTTCGCAGAGCACCTGCACGGATGCGGCCACCTGGTTGCGGGTGGTGTCGGTTCCTGCCAGCAGCAGGCCGCCCGCGAGCATGCGGAGCTCGGCGGCGTCGAGCCGATCCCCGTCGTCCTCGGCGCGGATGAGGTCGGAAAGCAGGTCGTCGGTAAGGCTGCGCCGACGATGGTCGACCATGTCGTCGACATAGTCGTCGAGCTCGCCCCAGGCCCGCATGACCGTGGGCTCGAGTTGTCGGATGTCGGCGGAGAAGCTGAACGCTTGGAAGATGTCGTCGGCCCACGACGAAAATCGCTGCCAGTCTTCGCGAGGCGCGCCGAGCAGTGCGCAAATGATCGGGACCGGGTAGGGCCGCGCGAGGTCGGCGACCACGTCACAGTGGCCCTTGTCGGCGACCCGCTCGACCAGACCACTCATCACGTCGACCATGGCATCGTGCAGGCGCGCAACCGTTCGAGGGGTGAACGCCTTGGAGCACATTCCGCGTAACCGGCGATGCGTCTCGCCCTCCACGCAGAGCAAGCTGTTCATCACCTTGTCCCACAACGGGCCCGAGGTGACGCCCTGAGCCTGCAGGACGATGCCGGGCGGCGGCTGGAACCGTTCGTCGCGCAGCACGGCGCGGACGAGTTGGTAGGAAAGCACTTCGGGTCCGAACGGGCCTATTGCGAGGGCTGCCCGCTGTTGCGCCGCCCGGAATCGGGGATAGACCTCCGCGGGAGTCTCGTCAGCGCCGTAGCTGAGCGTGGGCAGATCGGCGTCGAAAACACTCGGTGGAGCGGTACCGATGGTCATGACGGTCTCCTTTGACGCGTCCGACAGGCCTTGGTCAGCATAAAGCGGGTTTCCGCACCCGCCCGAAAACGCCGGTAAACTACAGATATGTAATTCGGCGTGACGCGGGCGCAGGCGCCGCCCTCGCCGGCAGAAGGAACGGCCATGGACCCACTCAAGATATGCAAGTGTTGAATTCGACGATCGCGATCCTTATCGAGCAACGTTCAACGTCCACCTGTCTCGCGACATGACGGATTTCGAGCGCCAGGCGCTGCCGCCGCTGCTCTCCTCGGGCTTTTCTCCGTCGGAGGCCCGGGGTTCCGCGGTGGTTGCGATCAGAAACGCGACCACCACGATGATCGAAGACCACCGAGACCTGCTCAAGCAGATCGTGGCTGAGGCCGAAACACTGGCCAGGACAATGGAACACGATCAGCATGCGGTTGCCGCCCAGATCGCGGCCAGAGTCGAGGGAGTCCAGCAACGCGCCGCGGCCATCGACTGGAGCTGACGCGGGCGGCGGCCGCATACTGAACCCATGGCCGTCCTCGCACTTCGGCTCCTCGTTGCCCTTGCTCTGCTCTCGGCGATGAGCGGCGGCGTGCACGCGAACGCCGACGTCCCACCGCTGAGTCCCGAAGCGCGCGCAGCGGGATTCGTCGACGTGCGTTCCGTTGTCCCTAACGCGCTGATCGACCTGCGTTATGCGACGTCGAACAACTTCACCCATACGCAGCTCTACCCGGCCAATGCTCGTTGTCTGGTGCACGAATCGATGGCTCCCGGTCTTGCGGCCGCTGCGAAGGTGCTCGCCTCGCGGGGGGACGTGCTCGTCTTTTGGGACTGCTATCGACCACACGACGTGCAGGTCAAGATGTTTGACATCGTGCCGAACCCGGCCTGGGTGGCCAAGCCCGGCAACTATGCGAAGAGCCACGAGTCTGGCCGCTCGGTCGATGTGACGCTGGCTAACGTCAACGAGCAATGCCCGCGTTGCCTAGTCGACATGGGCACTGACTTCGACGACTTCTCGCCCCGGGCAACGGCTTTCGCTACCGATGGCGTCAGCGCCGCCCAGCAGGCCAACCGGGGCCGATTGCGCGACGCGATGAGCGCCGGTGGCTTATCGGTGTACACCGGTGAATGGTGGCATTTCGACGGCTCGGGCGCCGGGGTCCAGCGGCCCATTCTCGACGTCCCAGTCAACTAATCGATCTCAAAATATGAGATACATATTTCGTATTATGGAATAGACGGCGGTAGCCTTGAGGTCGAACAGGATCCGATCGCAAGGAGGTCGCACCATGACCGCTGAATACCAGGCCGTCTACACCCACGGGCATCACGAGTCGGTGTTGCGGGGACATCGCGTTCGCACCGCGGAAAACTCCGCGGGCTATCTGCTGCCGCATCTGCGGCCGGGACTGTCCGTGCTCGACGTCGGCTGCGGCCCCGGGACCATCACCGTCGACCTGGCCGCCAGGGTCGCGCCAGGACAGGTCACCGCCATCGAAATGACGGATGATGCTTTGGATTTGGCGCGCACCGAGGCGCAGAGGCGTGGCCAGTCGAACATCGACTTCGTGACGTCGGACGTGCATACTCTCGACCTGCCCGACGACACCTTCGACATCGTCCACGCCCATCAGGTACTGCAGCACGTAGCCGACCCGGTACAGGCGCTGCGCGAGATGCGGCGGGTGTGTAAGCCGGACGGCATTGTCGCCGCGCGTGACGCGGACTACGCAGGGTTCACCTGGTTCCCGCAGCTCCCGCCGCTGGACCGGTGGATGGCGCTGTACTCCGCGGCGGCGCGGGCCAATGGCGGCGAACCCGATGCGGGCCGGCGGCTGTTGTCCTGGGCGCAGCACGCCGGGTTCGACGACATCACGCCGACCGGCGGTCTCTGGTGTTTCGCCACGCCGGAGACCCGCGACTGGTGGGGCGGGATGTGGGCAGACCGGATCGTCGAGTCGGCCCTGTCGCGACAGCTGGTCGAGTCGGAGATGGCCACCGTCGCGGAACTCGACGAGATCTCCTCGGCGTGGCGGGACTGGGCTGCCGCCCCGGACGGCTGGCTGGCCATCCCGCATGGCGAGATTCTCTGCTGCGGCTAGCCATCGCTTGGACGTTTCACCTGGTCACGCAGATGATATTGGCATTCTCTTTTTTTGCAAGTACGTTATCGTCTGAAAGATAACTGCACTCTGGCTGGCAGTCCCCATCGACCAGGGAGGGAAACGTGCGACTCGGAGTAATGATCGGCGCCGAGCGTGGCGATTCCGCGCGCAAGGTTTCTCGGATGCTTGCCGATATTGAGTGGGCCGAGAACGCGGGCATGGACACCGCGTGGATCCCGCAGGTGCCCAACGACTTTGATGCGCTACTGGCTGTCGCGCTGATGGGTACCCGCACCACGCGCATCGAACTGGGCACCGCTGTCGTCCCGCTGCAGGCGCAGCATCCGATTGCGTTGGCGCGTCAGGCGTTATCGACGCACGCCGCCACCGGAGGCCGGTTGGCACTGGGCGTCGGGCCGTCGCACCACTGGATCATCCAGGACATGCTGGGCCTGCCCTATGCGAAGCCGGCCGGTTACACCCGCGACTACCTCGAAGTGCTGCACGCCGCGTTCGCCGGGCCCGGGCCGGTCGACGTCGAGAACGAGCACTTCACCGTGCACAACCCGCTGGACTTGGCTCCGGTGGCACCGCTGCCGGTGTTCGTCGCAGCGCTGGGCCCGGTGATGTTGGCTCTGGCGGGCGAGCACGCCGACGGCACGGTGCTGTGGATGGCTGACGAACGATCCGTCGCCGAGCATGTAGTGCCGCGGATCACCAAGGCCGCCGACAACGCCGGCCGACCCGCGCCGCGCATTGTCGCCGGAATTCCCGTATGTCTCTGCGCGGCAAATGAAGTCGACGCTGCCCGCGAGCGAGCCAACCGGATCCTTGGCGAAGCCGAGGTATCGCCGAATTATCAGCGGCTGCTGGACTACGGCGATGCCCGCGATGTCGGCGATATCTGCGCGGCCGGTGACGAGGCGGCCATTCTGGCGCGGATGCGCCGATTCGCCGATGCCGGGGTCACCGACCTGTCGGTCCGGCTGCTGCCGATCGGCGAGAACCGCGAAGAGCTGGTCGCCTCCAAATGGCGCACCCGCGAGGTCATTTCGGAGCTGGGCGCCCAACTTCGCTGATCACGTCGGCGCGATGATGTGCGCCTCGGCGAGCTTACGGAAGGCCGCCACCAGTCGGCTGCGGTCGTCGGCGCGGCACGCCACCACAACATGGCTGGGCTCGACGCCCTCGAGCGGAATCGTGGTCAGATCCGGGCGTACAGCACTGATCTGCGAGCCGCCCGCCGTAATCGCCACCGCCTGACCGGCCGCGATCACTTCGAACTTGTCCTCGAGCGCGTCGATGAACGGCCCGTCGGGTGCGCGACGTCCGTCGGGACGCGGATCGACCCGCCAGAAGGCGCTCCACGTCGGGTCCGAGTCGCGGACCCGGGGCATCGGTTCGTCGGCGATGTCGTCCAGGGTGATCGACTCCTTGCCGGCCAGCCGGTGATCCAGCGGCACCACCAACACCCTGGGCTCGTCGTAAAGAATCGTGACGTGCAGCTGGTCGGTCGGAAACGGGAGCCGCGTCACGACCGCGTCCACCCGGTGATCGAGCAGCGACTGGCGGGCTGCGTTCCACTCCAGGTGCACGGTGTGCACGTCGGCATCCGGGTGCTGACGGCGCAATTCGCGCGCGGCGGGGGTGACGATCAGCCCGGTCGTGTAGCCGATGGTGATTCGGCTGGGCTGGGCGGCGGCGCGAGTCTGCGCCGCGGCGCGGGCCGCTGAACGCAGCAGCGTCTTTGCCGCCGGCAGGAAGGCCTCGCCGGCTTCGGTGAGTTGGGTGCCTTGCGGGGTGCGGTCCAGCAGGCGGGCGCCCAGTTGTTGTTCCAGTCGGCGAATCTGCCGACTCAGCGATGGCTGCGCCACCCGCAGTGCGGTGGCGGCGCGGCCGAAGTGCCGGTGGTCGGCCACCACGACGAAGTACCGCACCAGCCGCAGGTCGAGGTCGACGGTTATCGGGGCGTCGTCCATACCCGCATGGTAATAGGCGGATGAAGCCTGTGCCGCGGACAAAGTGCTGACCAACTGCGGTGATGCCTGATCGGTATTGACTAATGCGAAACGAGCCTTGGACGTCTTCGATGCCGGGTTGCAGGGTGGTGTTACCGCTTCATCGTTACTTCAAGGAGTGCATCATGCGAGTTTTCGTGACCGGCGCGTCAGGACATATCGGATCGGCGTTGGTGCCCGAACTTCTTCAGGCCGGGCATCAGGTCACCGGTTTGGCCCGTTCGGATAAGTCGGCCGCTGCGTTGGCAGCCATGGGAGCTGAGGCGCACCGCGGCGACATCGACGATCTCGATGGTCTACGCGCGGCGGCTGCCGCGGCTGACGGTGTCATCCACCTCGCCTACAACCACGACTTCGCCGACTTTGTTGGTTCAGCCGAGAAAGACCTACGTGCGGTCGAGGCCATCGGTGAGGCGCTCGTCGGCTCCGACCGGCCCTTTGTCACCACCTCAGGAACTCTCATGCTGGCATTCGTCGAGGGCCGACTGGCTACCGAGCACGACACGTTGCCGGCAGGGCCTCGGATCGACTCTGAGAACGCGACGATTGCGCTGGCCGACAAGGGCGTTCGGTCCTCGGTCGTCCGGCTGTCGCCTCTGGTGCACAGCTACCTGGATCGTCACGGCTTCACACCTCATCTGATCAGCAGTGCCCGCAAAGCCGGCGTCTCCGCCTATATCGGCGACGGAAAAAACCGGTGGCCTGCCGCGCACACGCTCGACGCGGCGCACTTGTACCGGCTCGCGATCGAAAATGCCCCTGCGGGAACACGTTTGCACGGTGTCGCCGATGAAGGCGTGCCCTTCCGCGACATCGCCGAGGCGATCGGCCGTCACCTGAGTCTTCCGGTCGTCAGCATCTCGCTCGAACAAGCGCCCGATCATTTTGGATTCTTGGCTGGCTTTGCGGCGGTGGACAATCCCACGTCCAGCGCGCTCACGCAAAAAGAACTGGACTGGCATCCCGAACGGCCCGGTTTGCTCGACGACCTCGATGAAGGTCACTACTTCGTCGAGTGATGCGGTACTGGCTTAGCCCCGTTGCGGGTTGGTGTAGACGCGGCCCGGCGTGATCAAGACCGCGGTGCGACGTTCTTCGCGCATCACCCGGTCATAGGTGTCCCAGTCGTCGTGGGCTCCGCCGGCCGCGATGAAGATCTCGCGAAGCATCACCCGCAGCCGCTCCTCGTCGACGTCGGGGTGGGGGTCGTCGGGTCCGATCAGTTGGGCCGTTCCTTCGGCGGTGGCCCAGCGCCAACCGGAGCGGGCTGTGACAGTGGTGCGCGGATCGGCGCGTAGGTGGGCCAGCTTCCGGGCACCGCCGATGGCTACCAACCCGACGACCGGTTCGTTCGTCAGCGGGTGCGGTAAGACGCCGGCGTTGACCACCGACGCTTGGGCGCTGCCGTCGCGACGCAACGTGGTGAATACGACAAGGCCCTGGTCGGCGGCGGCGAGCTCGCCGAAGGCTGGCAGGTCAGTCATATTAAAAGGTCCTTTCCGGTCCGTTGCTGTGTTTCAGCCCCGGAACGGCTCGTTCCATTCCCGACCTGCGGAAAGTGTTGCCGTGCAGCGCTACTCGTACTCCACCAGGACCGACGGAGTGTCAGGCACGGCCTGGCAGGTCAGGATGTAGCCGTCGGCGATTTCGTCGTCCTCGAGGACGTCGTTGGTGCGCATGGTGGCGGCCCCCTCGACGAGCTTGGCCATGCAGGTGCCGCAGTTGCCGGCTTCGCAGCTGAACGGTGGCGACAGGCCCGCCCGCCGTGCGCTCTCCAGCAGCGTCTCCCCGGCGACCCGCGGCACCGTCGCCTTTTTGCGCTCCAGTTTGATGGTCACCGTGCCGCCCTGCTCAGCGCCACTCTCGGCGGCCCCGGGTGCGGGCGTCTTGACCGGCGGCGACGCGTCGAAGTCCTCGACGAGGACGGTCGCGCCCTCCGGCAGCGCGGATCGCACCACAGTCATGAATCCCTCCGGCCCGCAGACGTAGCAGTCGGCATCTGTATCCGCGCCGATGAATTTCTCGACGCCGACCGAATCCAGCAGCCCATGCTCGGCGTCGATGTTCCGGTCCACCGAGAACCGGCCAGGGTATCGCTCGATCAGCTCGTCGATCGCGGCCTCGAAGATCACCGAAGCCCGGTCCCGGTCGGCGCACAGCACCCGCACCGTGCGGTCGGTGGTGGCGAGGGCGCTCTTAGCCAGCGACAGGATTGGTGTGACACCGCTGCCGCCGGCGAAGGCCAGCAACGGAGCATGCGTCGGCCTCAACACGAAGGTTCCGGCCGCCCGCGTCATAGTCAGCTCATCACCATCGACCACGTTGTCGATGATCCAGTTCGACACCTTGCCGCGGACCACCCGCTTGACCGTGGTCATTACGTCGGTGTCGGTCTCCGGCGCGCTTGACATCGAATACGACCGGTACAGCTCCTCGCCGTCCACGGTCACCTTGAAGGTGCAGAACTGTCCGGCGCGATAGGAAAATGGCTGCTCCTCGGGGGCGAGTACGTAGGTACGGCTGTCGGCGGTCTCCTTGACGATCCGGGTCACCGTGGCCCGATGGAACACGTGGTGCTCCGCCATCCCGGCCCCTTCCACACTTGCGTTCTTCCCTTCAGAGAATACTATTCTCTCAAAACGATAGGATGTTCTCAATGTCTCCGACCGCGCTGGTGTTCGAGGAGCGGCGCTACACGTTGCCGCAGCTCGAGGTGTTGGCGGACGGGCTGGCCGCAAGTCTGCGTGGGCGCGGTGTGACGACCGGCGGGCGGGTCGCGTTGATGGCGTCGAATCGTCCGGAATTCGTCGTCGCCCTGCACGCGATCTGGCGGCTGGCCGCCGTCGTGGTGTTGATCAGCCCGGCGTGGAAGCGTCACGAGGTCGAGCACGCGCTGGCGTTGACGAACCCGTCGCACGCTGTCGGCGACCAGGACGTGTTGTCGAGTCTCATGCCGATGCTGCATCTCGACGAACCCATCGTCGCGGGCGAACCAGAATTCAGCGACGCTCCTCCGCCTGATGCCGATGCCGTGTTGGCGTTCAGCTCGGGTACGACGGGTCTACCGAAAGCGGTTCGGCACACTCATCATTCGCTGCAGGTCGCCGTCGGGCATTGGCGCGATGCGCTGGGTTTGACTGCCCGCGATCGCATTCAGATCGCGACGCCGCCGTCGCACATTCTCGGATTGCTCAACATCATGACGGCGTTGCAGACCGGTGTGTGGATGCGCCTGCATCGCCGATTCGACGTGGATCGCATGTTGCAGCACATCCAAGACGATCGGATCACCGTCGAGATGGCTGTCGCACCAATCGCTTTGGCTATCGCCTCGAACCCGC
>Ga0302324_100013136_pt1 | contig 16821 bp, 19 predicted proteins | sample Palsa_T0_1_FD_201949 | JGI IMG/M metagenome (GOLD analysis project Ga0302324, IMG submission 201949) | Peat permafrost microbial communities from Stordalen Mire near Abisko, Sweden - Palsa_T0_1 | ecosystem: Environmental > Terrestrial > Soil > Palsa > Peat permafrost | place: Sweden: Abisko...
CCTTCGACGTTGTGATCCCCGCCATCCCCGGCTATGGCTTCTCGGGCAAGCCGACCGATCTCGGCTGGAATCCCGACCGCGTGGCGCGGGCCTGGGACGTGCTCATGAAGCGCTTGGGCTACACCCGTTACGTGTCGCAGGGGGGCGATCACGGCTCGGTAATCTCCGACGCACTGGCGCGCCAGACGCCGCCTGGGTTGCTCGGCATCCATATCACCATGCCCGCCACGATTCCCGCGAATTTGGTGGAGGGCATCAACAACGGCGATCCGGCGCCCACTGGGCTGACCGCCCCGGAACTGCGGGCGTATAACACCCTCAGCACCTTCTTCGGAAGAAACGCGGCCTACGGCGCGGTGATGGTCACCCGTCCGCAGACCATCGGCTACGCGCTCGTCGATTCGCCCAGTGCCCTGGCCGCCTGGACGTATGAAAAGTTCGCCGAGTGGACCGACAGCGAGGGCCACCCCGAACGCGTGATCGGTCGTGACGAAATGCTCGACGACATCACGCTATACTGGCTCACCAATTCCGGCGCCTCTTCGTCCCGCTTCTACTGGGAAAATAACAACAACAACTTCAGCGCCGCGGCACAGAAGACCGATCAGATCAAAGTGCCGGTGGCCATCACGGTATTCCCGCGCGAGATCTATCGCGCGCCGGAAAGCTGGTCACGGCAGGCCTACCCGTCGCTGTACTACTTCCATGAAGTCGCCAAGGGCGGCCACTTCGCGGCGTGGGAACAGCCGGACCTCTTCAGTACCGAGATGCGAGCAGCGTTCAGATCATTGCGTTAGTTCAAATGCTTCTCGTCGGCCTTGCCACGCACGAATGCGGAGCAGGCCGGCGTGGCCCGAGATTCAAATCAATCAAACAGAGGAGATTCACCAATGAGTACGATCAAAAGACCCGAAGAGATCAACCATGATCGCCGCAGTTTCTTGCGCAATGCGGCCATGACTCTCGCTGCCGCTGAGCTCGTCGCAATCGGCTCCGCGCACGCACAATCCAGCCAGACAAGCCCTGCGCAAGTGCCCCCGATTAAGCCGGGGACGAACACGTCATTCGGCTCGCTGAAGCAGATCGATGCCGGCCTCCTGAACGTTGGATACGCTGAAGCCGGCCCCGCGAATGGTCCCGCGGTCGTTCTACTGCACGGCTGGCCGTACGACATCCACAGCTTTGTCGATGTCGCGCCTTTGCTGGCATCGGCGGGTTACAGGGTAATCATTCCGCATCTGCGCGGATACGGGACCACGCGCTTTCTTTCGAGTGCCACGTTCCGGAACGCCCAGCAGTCGGCCGTCGCCCTCGACATCATCGCTCTGATGGATGCGCTCAAGATCCAGACAGCTACCGTCGCCGGCTTTGACTGGGGCGCGCGCACGGCGGACGCCATGGCAACACTCTGGTCGGAACGCTGCAAGGCGATCGTTTCCGTCAGCGGCTATCTGATCAGCAGCCCGGCGGGCAACCAGGTGCCGTTGCCACCCGAGCCTGCGTTCCTGTTTTGGTATCAGTACTATTTCGCCACCCCAGTTGGCAAGGCCGGCTATGCGAAATACCTCGACCAGTTCAATAAGTTCATCTGGCACCAGGCTTCGCCAAAGTGGAATTTCGACGATGCTACGTACGACCGCACAGCAGCGTCCTTCAACAACCCCGACCACGTTGACATCGTGATGCACGACTATCGCTGGCGGCTTGGCCTTGCCGATGGCGAGCGGAAATATGACGACCTGGAAAAGCGGCTGGCCGCACTTCCTCCCATCACCGTGCCCACGATCACCATTGAAGGCGACGCCAACGGTGCAATCCACGCGCCCAGCGCGGCGTATCGCAACAGGTTCTCGGGCAAATATGAGTACCGCCTCATCGCCGGCGGCGTCGGCCACAATCTGCCGCAGGAGGCGCCGCAGGCGTTTGCCCAAGCTATCGTCGACGTAGACAGTTATTGATCGACGATAGCCTGCGTAGCCCTGCGGACTGACATACACGATCCGCAGGGCAGTATCTCGAAAGGATTCTGTATTGCCAGACCAAATCAACCGTTATTGCCGCCAGTTTCTGACTCGGAAGAGCACGCTCGTCGGTCTAGTCGCTCTGTCAGTGCTCATGGCGGCGCCAGGGGCCAACGGGCAAAGTGTTCGGCAGTTGCGTGCAGCACCTCCCGTCGTGCCCCTCACGAACGAGGCGCCTGCCAGGATCATCATCGATCCACCTCTTGCCGAACCTCTCTCGTTTGGCCGGGTCGTGATCCAATACTCCACTGAACATCTGCACATCGTGCCGGTATTCGGACCTGCTGCGCTTGCGGTATCACCTCGGATCGGCCACATCCATGTGACTGTCGACGGCGCTGCCTGGCATTGGGCCGACGCGAGTGGCGAGCCGCTCATTATAAACGGTCTTCCCGCGGGACCGCACAAGATCCTGATTCAACTGGTGAATGCGAACCATCAACCGCTTGATCAAGGCGAGGTACAGTTCACCGTCCCCGCCGGTTCGACGCAAGAAGGGATTCGGTAGCTATGGGGCTCTCCGTCATGAAGAGTCTTTTGCCTTTTGAGATTTGGAGCCGGCGCGCGTTGCGTGCGGCTGTGATGGTAGCAGTCGTCGCCATCGCTCTAGGCTGGGGCACAAGTTGGCTTAAAAAGTTTTCGTTCGTGAAGCCGTTTGTTCTAACGGCGAGCGCTGCCGAATCTCAGCCTGCACTTGCCGACGAGGGTACCCTGCCTGACTTGGGCGGGGCCATCGGTTGGCTCAACTCCGATCCCCTGAACCGCAAGTTGCTCCGAGGAAAGGTTGTGCTCGTCGATTTCTGGACCTACACCTGCATCAACTCGTTGCGGCCCCTACCTTACGTAAAGAGCTGGGCGACAAAGTATAAGGACACGGGGTTGGTTGTGATCGGTGTGCATACGCCTGAGTTCTCGTTCGAGAAAGAACGTGTGAATGTAGAAAACGCTCTGCGCGATTTGAAGGTAACCTACCCGGTCGCTATCGACAGCAATTACAGGATTTGGCAGGCGTTCAACAACCAATACTGGCCAGCGCAATACCTCATCGACGGGAAAGGACGAATTCGTTATCACCACTTCGGGGAGGGCGAATATGGCGAATCCGAGCGTGTCATCCAGGCACTTCTAAAGGAAAACGGAGCCACTGGCCTGGCTGAGAGCACCGTTAGCATATTCGCTGACGGAGTCGAGGCGGCACCTAGCGGGAATGCGGAATCTCCAGAAACCTACGTCGGCTACCGTCAGGCCGAGCGTTTCGCATCGCCTGAACGATTAGCGCGAGACTCACGAAAGACCTACAGCCCGCCCGCGAGGCCCACTTTGAATCAATGGGGATTTAGCGGATCGTGGAACGTCGGTGCCGAGGGCGCTGTACTTGAGGCAGCGTCCGGCAAGATAGTGTTTCGGTTCCACAGCCGCGACTTGCACCTGGTGTTAGGTCCAACGAAGAACGGTAAGCCCGTTCGCTTTAAGGTGACATTGGACGGAGCCGCGCCCAGCGGCGATCACGGAGCTGATTCCGCCGCTGGTGGCACGGGCGAGGTTCGAGAGCCTCGTCTCTATCAGCTTATCCGGCAAAAAGGTCAGATAGAAGACCGGACTTTTGAGATCGAATTCCTTGATCCCGGCGTTCACGCTTTTGCGTTCACGTTTGGCTAGGACATGGATTGCTGGAACCGCCCAGATTCGGGCCCTCGGATCGAATGCGCAAGAACTAACGGGCGATGCCAGCGTATCCGGCTGGCATTCAGGTTCCGCATGCCCTCTGAAATCAATGGCTTATAGCCGCCACACTCCTTTTCACTCCGTTAAGCGACGCTGAGGAGGCCAAATCAGCACCCGGGGTACCAGACAGAAGGCTGTAAATAATTGAAAATAAATGGAGCGGGAGACGGGGGTCGAACCCGCGACGTCCAGCTTGGGAATCTCCGCGTCGATTGCATATATAAAGGATATGGCGTCCACCGCGGCGAATACAGATCCATGGAGTTTCAGCAACTTACGACCACTCCTCTTCCAACAGCCTCTTAATGGAGTGGAAACGGAGTGGAAGATTTCAGGCGATTTACCTTCGCCTTTGCCCGTTTCCGTCTATCCTCGACCGGTCTACGAAATCAACTGATCATCGCGGGATCGATTACGGTAATATCCTCGAATCGCGTAAAGTCTTTCAGGTTGAACGTGAGAATGCTTTCAATTCCATGCATATGCATCGCGGCAACGAGACGGGCATCGTGCGTGTTCCTTCCAGAAACTTTGTACAGCTTCACAAGCCGTTCCCATTCCTCAAACAACGGAACATCTGGCACCAATAGCCAAAGCCGCTTTATCTGTTCGATCTCATTGGCCACCTGATCAACGGTCAGGCCCAATCCATTCTCATCGAAGGGCCGCGTGGCGGCAGCCCACAGCTCAACAAGGTTCTGTGAAGCAACGTTCAGGATTTCGTTTCGAGCACGCAGAATATCGAGCGCATGTTGAGCCACTTTGCTGTGAGGATGGTGGGGTTGCAGAAGGCGCAAGAGAATGTTGGTGTCGGTGAGCACCGCCATTTACATGCCGCGCGTGCCGTAAATGGAATCCCGGCTTATCGCTTCGTCGGAGAGCAGAAGCGTGGCCGTGGAATGGCTTTCCACCCACGCATGAAACTCCTTCGACCAATCCTCCGCGTTCATTGGAGGTTTTGACGACAGCCGCGCCTCCAACTGCTGGCGAATGGTCTCGATGCCAACATGAAGGACCTCGTCCACATCCCGTATCAGCCCGGCGTGGATCGCCTGTCCGATCAGCTGCTCTTGCTCTGGATTAAGCTGGATCGTCATTTAATCTTCTCATCTCATTGTTGCAGCATCAAGAGTAGACTGCCAGTGCCCGTCAGTCAACGCCCATGAACCGTCATCGATACCATCAGGATTGCAAGATTGCCGTCGTGACGCTGCTCGAATACGTCAAGGTCAGGCGGTGCGTGCACACGATCTCCTTTCCGGCTGAAAGAAGATTAGTGCATCGTCTCTCTAAATCGATTAGTCCAACATGCCCCAGCCGGAGGGCCAAAAACAGATCGGCGTGTCCGCGAGCAAATTTTGTCACCCAGCCTTCTAGAAACTGAGCTCCGGCTCGCAATTGCCGAACGTCCCTAAGATAGCATATTTCGCCGAAGCGATTTCGAAAAAATGGTCGCCGCCGATTTTTCAGAATTGGGCGTCTGACGACGTTCGACGTGGCCGTCCCAGCAGAACTATCTCCGCTGCCGATGAGCTGATCCGCGGCTGTCAACGGGTTCGCAAAGCCGATCCCGTTTCCACCGGGGGTTACGGTCTGCGCCGATAGGAGCCCGGCCGACAGAAGCACAGCCAAGAGGGAAAGTGTTTGTTTCATCAAGCCTCAATCGTAAAGGTAGATTGCATTCGCGTAAAGCGTTGTTGAAGCGTAGTATTCCCCGAGCACCGTAGTGTTTCGTCGTCATAATTAAACCTGTCTGCGCGGGACTTTCGCCCTCCTGCTTGACGCAAAAAAAAACTGCTTGAGCATTGCATAATTCTCTCCTTTAATCCGCATAAGTGAGTGAAGGCTGAACGGCCTACAAAGAGAAAAAGGAGAATCCAAATGAAACGAAACATCACGCCCCGATTAATCGCAGCGGCCGCTGCCCTTGTGCTGATCGTCGGCACAACCGCATCTTTCGTCCAGGCCCAGTCCGGCTACACGATCCGCATTGAGAACAGTTCCGAGTACGCGATTTATCAAATCCGGATGTCGTCAGTAGACGACTCAAACTGGCGACAGGATCTACTCGGAGACTCGGCGCTCCCTTCCGGCTACCACGTCACGCTGCCGCGGACCTACCTCCCCGGCTTTTATGACCTGAAGCTGGTGGACGAAGACGGTGACGTCTGCATCGTGCCAAGCGTTCGAGTGAGCGGGAATACTGTCTGGGATGTTACCGATGCCTGGCTCCTCAACTGTGAATTTCACTAGCAATATCCCAACTGGTGCTTCGCCGGAAGAAATAGGTCTTCCGGCGAGGCGCCTTGCGGATTGAGCGTGATGGGTTAAAATCCGGCATATACAGCAGTACAATGTTTCCATTGGCGCCCCTATGATGTCTCTTCGAAACACTGACGGGAGCCCATCGGGCTCTATTGCCGTCCTTATTGAGCGGTGCAACGGGGGAGACGCGAACGCTCAAGCGCTGCTCGTTGAACGGCTTTATCGCGATCTCCGGCGGATCGCCGCGGCGCAACTCCGCTCGGAACGGTGTAACCACACGCTGTAACCCACAGCCCTCGTCCACGAGGCATACGCCCGTTTGGTTCGCCAATCGGAACTTCAACTCAGAGATCGCGTCCATTTTTTCGCTATTGCATCGCAGTTGATGCGCCAGGTTTTGGTGGATTATGCGCGTGCACGTCTGGCCTCCAAGCGGGGTGGCGCCAAACGCCAGGTAACGCTCGACGATGCCCTCTTCGCGAAGGAATCGCATTCATTGGACATATTGGTTTTGGACGAGGTATTGCGCCGGTTGGAGCAACTGAATCCGCGGCACAGCCGCATCGTCGAACTGCACTTCATCGGGGGGTTATCGTTCGAGGAAATTGCAGAAGTCCTCGGAATCGCGGTTCGGTCGGTGACGCGGGATTGGGCCATGGCGCGTGCCTGGCTGCGCAACGAACTCTCCAGCACTGCATGACGCCCGATCGGTATCGAAGGCTCGCGCTCTTGTTCGACCAGGCCATGCAGCGCCCGGTCCAAGAGCGCGAAAGCTTCGCCCGGCAAGCCTGCAAGAACGATGCGGAACTGCTGGCCAGCCTACTCGCCCTGCTTCGCTCCGGCGCGCAATCCACCGACTCTATGGACGCGCCGCTGGCTCGCTTCCATCTGGACGGCGACTGTCCCGCCTTCAGTACAGGGGAAGTATTGGCCGACCGTTTTCGAATCGTTCGTTTCCTCGGGCGCGGCGGCATGGGCGAGGTCTACGAAGCCGACGATTTGCAAACCGGTCGTGTCGCACTGAAGACTATCCGGCCTGAAATCGCTGGAGACCCCCACATGCTGGCGCGATTTCGGCACGAAGTGCAGTGCGCGCAAAAGGCGACAGGCCGGAATGTTTGCCGAATCCACGCGCTGTTCCTTCTTCCGGCGTCTGCTACCCGCCCTGCCACGGCTTTCCTGACCATGGAGTTCCTCGAAGGAGTTACCCCGGCGGACCGCCTGGGCACAGGCGCCGAGCTATCCCTTGAAGAAGCTGAAAAGATCGCGCTGCAAATATGCCAGGGTTTACAGATCATCCACGAGGCGGAAATCGTCCATCGGGATCTAAAAAGCCGGAATATTATGCTCGCCGAGCGAAAGGGGGGGATCGAAGCGGTTCTCATGGATTTCGGTCTCGCCCACGAAGCCCATGCCGGTTCTGTTGCGGCGGGCGCCGGCTCTGCCGCGACTGTTCCGGGTGCCGTCGTCGGAACCCCCCAATACATGGCGCCGGAACAGTTTCAAGGCGAAGCGGTAACGCCGGCCACCGACATTTACGCATTGGGGGTAGTGCTCTATGAGATGGCTACTGGAAAGCTTCCCTTTGGAGGAGCAACGCCGTTGGCCGCGGCCGTCGAACGCGCCAAGCCATTAGCTCCCGTTTCTTCGATCCGGCAGGGTATGCCGCATCGTTGGGATCTTGCGATAGAGCGCTGCCTTCAATACAAGGCAGAGCAGCGTTTCCAGTCGGCGCCCGAAGTTGCGGCCGCCCTTAGCGCTCGCGCTTCTTGGACGCTATTCTCAGGGGAAGACGCAGGCCGCCGTCGCCGGATTGCTCTAGCCTCCGCTGTCGCGATTGTGGTCCTGGCCGCCCTTTCGGTCTTTTGGTATCGGTCGCGCGGCCGCCCTGGCGGCTCCGCGGAAGCGCAGCGCTGGTACGATCAGGGGACCTCGGCCTTGAGGGAGGGCACGTACCTCAAAGCCGCCAACGCTCTCCAAAGGGCGGTGGACCTGGACAAAACTTCTGTCTTGAGTCACGCTCGACTGGCCGATGCCTGGAACGAACTCGACTTTGCGAGCAAAGCAAAGGACGAGATGTTGGAGGCTTCCTCCCTGCAGTACGAAGGGAACCTGTCCGCGCTCGATCAAAGGTACGTGGAAGCTGTTCGCCACACCATCGTTCGCGATTTTCCCGCCGCGCTCGACGATTACCGGACCATCCTCAACTCCCTGCAGGGCGAAGCGCAGGCGAATGGTTATGTCGATCTCGGCAGAGCGTACGAAAAGGCGGGCAATATCGACCAGGCGATCGCCTCTTACGCCGCTGCGGCAAGGTTGGATCCCCAAGCCCCGGCCTCTTTCGTGCACTTGGGAGTGTTGCAAAGCCGCCGCAAACAGACCACCGAAGCCGTCAGCGCATTTTCCAAAGCGGAGGTCCTGTACCGGGCGGCCAGCAATCTGGAAGGAATCGCCGAGATCGACTTTCAGCGCGGTAACGACGCCAACACCCAGCTCCACCTCGATGACGCGCGGAAGTACCTGCAAAAATCGCTGCAAGCCGCTAAGGCGATCCCGAGCCTCCAACTCGAGATCCGCGCGCTCGCGCGCCTCAGCGTGACGGAATATCTCGGCCACCATACGGATGAATCCATCGCATCGGCGAACCAGGCAATCGCGTTAGCTCAGGAGAATGGGATCGAGTATTGGGCGATCGACAGCCAGATTCGTCTCGGTAACGCCTATATCATGCGGGCCGATTATGGCCAGGCGGCGTCTCTATTGGAACGGGCCTTGACGCTCGGGCAACGCGGCCAACACCCCCGTTTGATTGCGCTCGCTCAACTCAGCCTCGCCTCCGTTCGCGCCCATCAGGAAAAGCCCAACGAAGTGATTCCCCTGGCAAAGGCCGCGCTCGATTATTATCGCCCGATGGGATTCGCCAGCGAATCGGTGGAGGCCCTGACTCAAATTGTGCGCGCTCAACGCGACCAGGGAGATAATCAAGCCGCTTTGAAATCGGGCCAGGAGTTGCTGGCGTCGGCGATAAAACTGGACCAGCCCGCCGCCATCTTGCGCGCCGAGGATGCCGTTGGCAGTGTCCTTCTCGATCTGGAACGCTATCCCGAAGCGCTCGATCATTTCCAACGAGCGATTTCAGCCAGCCATAAAGTGAATGCCGACGAGTATTACCTGCTTCATTACGCCGACGCAGTCTGGCGGTTCGGCGATTACGGAGAGACCGAGCGAACGCTGGCGTCGCTGCCGGCCACCAGCATGACACGGCCCGATATCGCCGTCAGCGCCGCGGAGATCACATCGGGAATCCTTATGAGCCAGCGGCGTTTTGCGGCCGCCAAGCAGATCGCACAGCGCTCCTTGGCTGACAAATCGAACGTCGATCCAGGCTATTTCGAGCGCCTTACGTGCCAAATCGAAACGGTGTCCGGGGCACCGGCGTCGGCGGAAGAATGGTGCCGAAAGGCGATCGAACAGGCGCGGCGGGAATCGGATCCCGTGGCGGCCGCGGCTGCGCAACTCGCACTCGCAAACGCGTATCTGGCGGCAGCCGATGCCGCCCAAGCCTTGCCCCTGGCTCAAGCGGCCCATGATTTCTTCGCAGCATCCGGCCAAAAAGAATCGGAGTATCTTAGCTTACTAAGTCTCGCGAAGATTTCATTGGCCGGCAAGAATACCGCAGCCGCCAAGCAATCCGCTCAAAAAGGACTGGACATTTTATCCGGCTTTCAGCATAATTGGGCTCCACAGCAGTACAAAGGTTATTCGAGTCGCCGCGACGTTCGCGAATCAGCCAGTGCTTTGGTGCATTTGACCGGCAACTGAGGTTTCTATGCCGAAAGAACAGCAGGTCCGGATTACTGTAGCCGCCGCGGTACTCGCCGGCGTAGCAGCCATAGCGGCCTCTTTGGCTGCATGGTTCAGCCGCCCCACGGCGACTCCCTCACTCTCCGCGCAATTCCAATCGGATACCCGTCAGCATATCGATTCGCCGATTACCGCGTCAGGCGGCTCGATGACGTTTCGGGCGCAATCCAAGTGGACTTGTTCAACACCCACCAGCCCTTCCAATGTTTCCACCGTTTGTATAGCTTCAACAGGTATTGCCTCCTTTGGGGCGACTCGCTTGTACCGGCTGGACACTAACAGCAACTTCCTCTCCGCGCCCAGCTACGGGCGCGGTTCGGGTTACGAATCCGGCGCGGTTACATTCTATTTGCGCCCAGCGAGCGGAGATCCGGGAGCTACTGCGCCAACGCCTTCAACCACGACGACGCCTTACATCGTCCTTTGCACCAGCAGTTCTGGAAGCTACGACATTGCCTGCAGCGGAACCAATTACATCCAGGTCCAGGTATATAACGTCGCCACCCCAACTCCCACCCACGCCATTCTCGTAGCAAGCGCCGCGGTGGAGCCCAGCACATCGGACTATGCGTCCGCTTCCTACGCCATCCAATACTTCGACCCCGCTTGTGCAGTCCATGGGACGGCCAGTGTCCCAATCCCTTCGCCCATCCCCGCTTGCGAACACCCCGGCTGGGTGACGTGGGTCGACAAGCAAAGCTACTTATGCGTTCACGGCCTGTGTTCGGTGGCTCTGGATAATTGATGCTCCGAATGCATACGCCATCGCCTAAACTCAGTGATCACGCCTGGAAAGCTGCGCGATGCCACTGCGGTGGCGAATTATCGCAGTGACGTCGGTCCCGGCGTTCTGGACTCTCTGTTCTCGATGGAAAGGCGCGCTTTTAGGCCCTTTTGAACGAGCCGCGTTGACAGGCTGATCGCTGCAGTTTTGTCATTTAAAATGAGTGCCTCCGCAGTTGAGACGTCGAAACGTGCACACAGAGTCAACGCGCGGCGCTCTCAAAAAGCGATTCGAGTGCTCTGTTACCTATGTCTCCGGGCCGGACAGTCCAGTTATTGGCTCCCCTTCCGGGACTCGAGGCTGGTCCTCCAGATTTCCTACCGAGAGAAAAATTTGAAAAGGTTGCATTTCAGGCAAGACACGCCTATGCCGTCGGGCCCTCCGCCAGGCGCCTTATCCAAATTTAGCCGCCAGGTAACTCTGCCGGCGAGGGTTACGTGCCGTTGACAGCCTTGTACTGGTTGTTGACTCAGTGATCACGCCTGGAAAGCTGCGCGATGCCACTGCGGTCGCGAACGGTAGCTCCCCCACATTTCCTACCGAGAGAAAAAATTTGAAAACGTTGCATTCAGACAGCCGCGCCTACGCCATAGAGCCCCCCGCAGCGCGCCTGGCCAAATTCGCCGCCAGGGACGGTGCCGGGCGACGGCAAGCGCCTTGACTCAGTGATCACGCCTGGAAAGGTGCGCGACGCCAGCACAATGGGGAATGCTCAAAGTTGACGTCGGTCTGGCCTGCGCCGCGATCACGATCTTGCTCCGCATAAATCGCTGCTGCGCATAAACCAAGCTGTATGTAGAAGGGCGCCTGCAAACGCGCTCCTACGACGACAAGGAAGGCGTGAAGCGGCACGTCACAGAGGTCGTGGCAGAGAACCTCGTGTTGCTCGGTGGCGCGCTCGCGCAAGCTGCGCCGCTCTTGCGTCAGAAACCCGACGCCGGTCCGGTATTTTCTTCGGCGGTTAAACTCGTCGCGCGTTACCAGCTCCGCCCCGCGCACGCGCAGTCCGTGCTCGAGAACCTCGCGCGCTTTTCGGTCCTGCGGCCAGTCGAAACACACTCCCGCGATCATGACGCCGAAGCCCCACAACATGCCGGGCTTGGCCAGCGCCGTGAGCGTTTGCCCGTTGTAAACCCACTCCCGCAGAAACGCCGCGAACCGCGCCTTATCGACCGCCATGAGCGGATTGGCCAGCTTCACCGCGCCAGTCTTGATGGCCGCGTCCGACAAACGGAACGGAATCACGCCGCGCGTGTAGCTCGCCATCTGGACCGGCACTACTTCGTCGGGAATCGTCGGATGCCACTTCCCGCGCCGGTCCACCGTGTGCAGCACCAGATATTTGTTGAACCATCCCGCGCTCGACACCACGTAGTGCGCCAGATAGTAGCGCTGCATCCCGCTCCACTGGTATTGCCACTGGACGAACCAGGCGGCGAACGTCGCCACAAGCCCGAAGAAGATCGCTCCGCCGCGCTTTCGGAAACCATGCCTCGGCCAGCCTTTCGGCCGCGACGAGGACCACATTCCGTTCATACTTCACCTCGGATTGCTGCCGCCACTTCGCGGGGCGGTAGTCTCCTTGAGACGTTCCAGCGCCTTGTCCAGTTTCCCGGCGTCGGCCTTGGCGATGAGCTTCTCCATCCGCTCCGGCGTCATCCCTTCGCCGCTCGCCAGGTCGTAAACGGTATTAATCAGTATTGTTCGGAGTGCCAGGACTTCGGAAAGTAGAGCTTGTTCGGTGGGCGTCGCTTCCGGCCGCGATTCTGAGAACGCGCCCAGCACCAGATCCCGCACGCATTCCCCCGGCGTCATTCCCCGCTGCGCCGCCAGCGCTTCGAGCTTCGCGTATTCTTCCTCGGTCAGCTTCGTTCCCACCGACCGAGTCCGCCGCCCCTCGCCCATACGCCGATTCTACAAGTTACCGGCCAGCACCCGTCCCGCTCCCCCGCAGCACCCGCGCCGGGGTGACGTGTCACCCTCCACCAGCCGCCATCGGCGGCTTTTCGCTCGCGTTTCGGATGCTGCTGGGTAACTCGCTGATCCAGTGTGCGCGGAAAACGCCGGTGCGGCCAGTAGCGGAGGCGGTCCCCGCTCAACTAACTAGGATGCCGCCGTTCAGACGGGTTGAGCCAAGGCAATGCGCTTCAGCATATCCCCTGCGAACTGCGCAACCTCAGGATCATCAGCAGAGGCGGCGCAGCGCAACGGCTCGGAGGATGTTTTAGCGATGCGAAAGGCAGCGGCCGCAGCGAACTTCCGCCGGCGAGAATCAGGGGCCTTGAGTCCCGCAACGATTTGTGCGGGATCGTCCCCTTCCGGTCCCAAGAGCCAGTCAAGCTCACAAACATAAGGGGAGTCTGCACCTTCTGCTCGCAGCTCGGCAAGGGCGGCCTCCAATCGTTCACGAGATATCATCGACAGGAAGCCCATTGCCTGCCATCGCACCCCTTTCTCGGTATCGTCCACTAGCCTGAGCGCGCTAGCTAACTCACGGCCGTTTGAAGGGTCCGCCCACAGTTGGATGCAAAGGATTGCCCAGAAACGGACCTTCTTCGACGGGTGCCTTAGAAGGCCCCAAACGTCTTTAAGGAGAGGCTTACCTGTGTCTGGCAGCTCCGAGGCAATCCAGGTAGCTTCACCTACAAGCCGGTCGTCCGGACTGGACAGCAGAATACGAAGAGTTTCGATTGGGCTTCCCCGAAAGTATTCCTTTAGCAGCTCATATGCTACGCCGTCGGACTCGCAGAAATCAGGGTGGGACAAGAGATGCTCAATCAGTTCTTTCGCACGATCATGTCGCCTGTTCACCTTCATCTTTGACCCAGCCGCTGCTCGACTTGGTATAGCAATCGCTGTTCATCGGCAATACGAAGTCCATGGTTCCCGGCTGCGCCAAGCTGTTGCATTAATTGTTGGCGATACTCAATACTCGCTTTGAGCTCCCGGGCTGCCAGCTCCAACTCATCCCGAGTCGCATCTTTCGGAATAAACTCCGGGAGGTCATCATGCACCTTGCCCGTAGACGTCAGGTAGAAGTTCGCCAATAGGCGCGAACAATCGCCCACCACATCCATCGGCAGGCCCTGGGTGCTCTCGCTATAGAGACAGTGTCCCCGGTTCCATGTTCTCAGCAGGTGAAACAAGACGTTGATAGGAAAGTGAAATCCGGGACTCACCGCCCTCACCGAAGTTAATTGTTGGCGATACTCAATACTCGCTTTGAGCTCCCGGGCTGCCAGCTCCAACTCATCCCGAGTCGCATCTTTCGGAATAAACTCCGGGAGGTCATCATGCACCTTGCCCGTAGACGTCAGGTAGAAGTTCGCCAATAGGCGCGAACAATCGCCCACCACATCCATCGGCAGGCCCTGGGTGCTCTCGCTATAGAGACAGTGTCCCCGGTTCCATGTTCTCAGCAGGTGAAACAAGACGTTGATAGGAAAGTGAAATCCGGGACTCACCGCCCTCACCGAAGTTTCAAGTCTGCGCAGGTCTATTGAATCGTAGAAATTGGCGATGTCGAACATCGCAAACCAGGCGTTATCTTCAGAATTCTCGTGGCGAGCAGCTACCAGCTTCCAAAACTGGTTCCAGTTCTGAACCCACGCAGCACGGTTATAGCATGACTGCGGTATCGATTGGGAGTCCTCACCGAACATCGCTAAAGCCTGCTGCCTTTCCATGTCGCGTCGAGCACCCCCCAGTTGCCACCCTCCAAAAGTGTCCGGTACCGCAGCGGCCGCCAATCGTTTGTCCACCGACTGTAGGCAGTTGAAATAAACGGCAGTGTCAGCGTATGTAAATACTGGAACGAACCGCGCGACGGAATTCTGTTTTGCAGTGGACAGAAACCCATGCAACTTTGAAGGCGAATAGGCACCTTCGTTTACCAGCTCCAAAATCTCTTTCAGATTGGCGCTGCGATTCCTATAAACGTCTTTGCTGACAACAGGAACTGCGCAACGAGTTGCCATGTGCTTCCATAAATCGCCCTGGTCTTTATAAACCAGTTGCCCAGGCTGCATAGATTTATCACCGATTATCGCAGAAGTGGGGTGTATTCGCCCACTTGAACGCGGCTGCCCATGGTTTGACTGCCGCCAATGTTTTCGCCGTCTGAGCCAGGACTGCATTCGTGTCGGCAAGAGGGTAAAGGCGATGCGCTGCAATGCACCAAACAACACACTCAGACCAACCCCATATCTTTGACCGAATCTATAAGCGCGACAGCGTTGCTGTGATAGCCCTTGTCCGCCACCACTTCTTCGACTCCGTCAGGATGCAGTGGCTACTCGTCTTCGAATGTCTTTTCGGCGATCAAGCCGGCCACTGCGAATCGCGGCGTCATCCATGGTTTCCCGGGCTGTCGCAGTTGCAAGCGACGAATGTGAACGCCAGACGAGGATTCTAAAGCTTCTCCCGCCGGGTTCCCGATAGCCGCGTGTATCCCATTGTGAGTAGGCAATGCCCCACGATTGTCGATCCGCACTCCTTTATATTCGGTATATTCGGTGTTGCCTATGACGAACAGGGCAAGTCCATTCGGTCGGAGAAGGTTATGACAGCGGCGGGAGACGGCCTGCATGTCCAGAAAGTAGTTGGCCGCTGCGCGTGCGATCGATCGCTCGCGGTCGAAAAGCCCGAAGACAATCTGGGTCCCGATAGTATTCAGTCTTTTGATCTCGCGATCGAAGTCAAGATCGTGCTGAGCGCTACCGATCGATCCGTTCCGCAGCTCCCTGTAGTCAGAGGTGTATGCGAGCCATAGGGATGAGAGTTGGTGCAGATCAGCATACTCGTAGGACGTGACGTAAGGCGGGCTTGTAATGAGCAGATCGATATCAGCGGGAGCGTCGGGTTGCGAATCTCCCGGTAACTGGTCGTTTCGTCTTCCGTCGTTTCTTCGGTCGAAATCTCCATGCGATGCTCGTTGCGATATTCCTGCGCTGCCTTCACCACGGCCTCATGGAAGTCGCGCTTTGTCTGCGCGGACTCCACGGCCTGATCGGCCCCCTTCTGCAATCCCGCGCTGACCTTAAACATTGCATCGTTGCCATAACTACCGTTGGCATTTGTCTGGAAGCTCGATTGGTTCTTGGCCCGGTCCACGATCTCGGCGTCGGTGCGCGAAGTGTTTGATGAATCGTCCTTCTTGCTGCGAAGGGAGTTGCTGATTTCCTTCGCGTTGCGCGTCTTCTTGACTACGGATTTTGTCGTGTATCTGCGTGTCTCCTGCGGAGCCAGCGGAATGGTCGACACCAGGTTACCCACCTGGTACGACTGGGGCTGCCAACGCTGACGATAGTTCAGCAGAACTCCGTAATTGATGGAGGCAGGCGCGAAGACATCGAAGCGATACCGCTCCTTCAAGATTGCGTTCACCTTGTTTAACAGGTTTGCGAGATCGGGAAATGTTGGCTTGGAAGGCGCGGAAGGTTGAGAAGGAGAAAGCGACTGAAGGCCCGCGATAATATTATTGAAAACTTGCTCCCGAATCATGTTGCGATTTGGATTAGAGACCGGTGCGCCCTCGACTACGATGGGAGCTATGTCGTTATTAAGGCCTGTCAGCCAATTGTTGTCGGTAAAATTTCCAACGTGTTGCGCCCCCTGCAGTAGCATGTCACATCCCCACAACGTGCCGATCACGGCATCCCGCAGTTGTGCGATATCGGCCGGAAGCTGGGAAGCCGCAGTGTTATCTTCCGGAATGCCAAGCACAATTTGCAGGTTGACGAGGAACGTCTGGAGCTCGTCAGCACCGGCAATGTCAGTAATCGAAACGCCAGTCAGGATATCGGTAGGCCCATTTGCAAACCGTTTTCCACGATCCTCGCCGCCTGTGTCATCGTAAGCGCCAGCACTTACATCCATCAGGGCGTCGTACGTTGCGTAGAGCAGTTGCCCGCCAGGCTTGAGCCGATTGTCGATGAGCTCGAAGAGGAGCCAACGATTTCCTCAAACATCGAGGATCGCTCGATTTCCTCGCGGAGGGCAAGGCTCTCGTTGCGAGTCCTGTCCTCGTTCCGCTTGCGGTCGTCGATGTCTGTTGCTGTCGCATACCAACGAAGTACGCTCCCCTTTTCATCGAGGAGTGGATGGTATCGAATCAGAAACCAACGATACTTTCCATCTTTTCTGCGGGCTCGTTGCTCGTTT
>Ga0302324_100013137_pt1 | contig 16821 bp, 13 predicted proteins | sample Palsa_T0_1_FD_201949 | JGI IMG/M metagenome (GOLD analysis project Ga0302324, IMG submission 201949) | Peat permafrost microbial communities from Stordalen Mire near Abisko, Sweden - Palsa_T0_1 | ecosystem: Environmental > Terrestrial > Soil > Palsa > Peat permafrost | place: Sweden: Abisko...
TCACCCCCTTAAATCATTCGTTCGAGTCGACCACAATTTGCGCGCTCATTGGCATCGTCAGAAAGAAAATGAGTGACGCGCAAATTCAACACCTTGTTCGGAGCCGTTAAAGGATCAATTGCCGTGCGAGAAGTTATGGGGCTGAAGTTGTTAGGCGAGGCCAACCGGCAAGCCCCGGCTCAGGCGGAGCTTCGCCCTACCTGCGCCGGGGCATCTTGCGTCGACCTGCACGTTATCTTAACGCCTATGGGGTTTACCCTGGGTAAGCCGAAATAAACGCTTCGCCCTGAAGGGGCTAGAAATGCGCACGCGATCCGGTTCAAAGGTTCGGAGCCGATTCTCGCCGTATCCAGTGGCCCCTTAAGGGCTAATTGGGTGGGGGAATTACCCAGGGTAAACCCCGGGTAAACCCCGGGCTATGCTTTCTTGGCCACTTCGGGCCACGGATTGGAAACGTCCAAACTACTTCGGGCCGTATGACGCTAAACATATACGACGCTTTGCCTGCGCAGATCGCTCTGCCCTAAGGAGTGAACAAAAGATTGAGGGTTGGATAGAGGGTTGCCGGGGCGGCGATCAGGCGATTCCCTTTCCAGAGTCCGTCGTTCGACAGGAAATCGTTGATTGTGCCGCCTGCGGCCAGAATAATCGCAAGGGCGCCGAGGCAGTCCCAGGAGTTGATGTGCTGTTCGATGTAGCCGATCAGGCGCCCGCAGGCAACATAGCAGAGCGCTAAAGCTCCGGAGCCATCCCGATAGAACATCGCTCCTTGGGCTAACAGCCTTGAGAAAAGCGCCAAAAATTCCTCAGGCTTTACTCGTGGCGAGTAGCCAACCCCGATGATGCCGTCCGCCAAATGGGTCGCGGCACCGACGTGAATCGCCTTCCCATTCAACGTTGCCCCGGCACCGCGCTGTCCCGCAAACAATTCTCCTCTTGCCGGACTGAATACCAAGCCGAGCTCCAGAGTTCCATTGAGGACAAAGGCGATCGACACGCACCACCCTGTGAGGCCGCTGATAAACGGCTGTGTGCCATCGATAGGATCCACCACCCATATGCCTTGGCCTGGAGCGAACTCGGTGCGCCCGGTCTCTTCGCCGAGAAAAGCGTCTCCTGGAAACCTTTCTTTCAAGCGGTCGCGAATTAGTAATTCGGTGTTGAGGTCCGCCTCGCTCGCCATGTCCTGAGGACCTTTGCTCTGCACGCGCAACGTGTCGAGACGCCGGAAATAGTCCAGTGCCAGCTCGCCTGCCTCCTGCATGAGATCGCATCCAAATGCGAAACGTTCGTCGATTGATGAAATGCTCATAAAAAAGATCCGATATGTTGTGTGAAGACAAACGACCAAAGTGGCTCAGCTAATTTTCCTTCCAGAGCCACGCGGCGCCTCGCACGCCGCTTGAATCCCCGTGAACCGCTTTGCGGATCGGCGTTTCGAACACCGTCGAGAAGATGTACCGCGCCAATTCCGGCGGAAGGTCGGTGTAGAGTTCGTCCACATTGGACATCCCGCCTCCCATGACAAGAATGTCCGGATCTAATGTGTTGACGACCACGGACAATCCGCGTGCGACACGATTGATGTACCGATGCCAGACCAAACGAGCCAGGCGGTCTCCGCTCCGCATTTTTGCAATAATTTCCGCAGCCGCCAGATCGGACGGAGTATGCCGGGCGTAGTCCGCCTCGAACGCGCGCCCTGAGACCCAGGTCTCGAGGCAGCCTCGCTTACCGCAATAGCAAGGTTCTCCTGGGATTTCCGTGAGGTCAGGCAGAGGCAAGGGGTTGTGGCCCCATTCCCCGGCGCTGTTATTCGGTCCATGATGAGCCCGTCCGCCGATGGCGATTCCTGCGCCCGCGCCGCTTCCCAGGATCACGGCGAAAACGACGTGGTAGCCCGCGCCCGCGCCGTCCACGGACTCGGAGGCAGCGAGGCAGTCGGCATCATTTTCGACTCGGATCTTGCGCTCGAGCGCCGCTCGCAAATCGCGCTCGACCGGACGACCGAGCAACCACGTCGAGCTCGCGCCTTTGCCAAGACGGGATTTTGGTTCAAGTGAACCAGGGATACCGATTCCGACCGGACAGCTTTGTCCGGTTTCCTGCTCGATAAAATTAACCAACCGCACGATGATTTGGATGCATCCGTCATAATCGTGGCGGGGCGTCTTTTCGCGGCGGCGGATAATCTCCTGCCCTTCGTCTGTGAGGGCTATCCCTTCGATTTTTGTGCCGCCCCAGTCGATTCCAATAAGCATAAATGCCAATTCCGCGTTTGTTGTTGTCGTCGATTTTTAGTAATAAATCGCGCCGATTTATAAAATTGACACTCCCAGCGTCCTAGCAGATTATTGCGCGACTTTCCTTCCTTTGCCCTCCTACAATCGAGGAACCAGACTTTTTTTTGGGTACACTCTAAATGTGTTGGGTAAAGACGGAATTCTTCTTATGCCACTCCCCCAGGATTTTTCAGCGCTGTCCTCTCCCGGACCGAGGAGTGCTCCTGTTTCCTGTTCCCAACATAACATCCATGCATGCTATTTCGGGGACAGGACACCAAGCTGCCAGTTGCTTCACTTCTGCGGCGATCACACGCTTCCATTCGTTCCCACACCGAAAACAACATCCAGACTAAAGGCTAATCACATGCGTATTGCGAACTCCCCTGTTGCAGACACCGACGAAATGAGCGCCGGTGAAACAATTAAAATCACCGCGCGGCCGATAAAATTGAAGGTTTCTGCAACCGGACGATGCGGCCCTCGAGCCGGTTTGCGATTTGCTTTCGGCGCTCTGGCGCTCTGGACGCTCGTCTCCTTCGCCGGCTTTTCGCCCTCCGCGAGCGCCGCGGAATCCAGCGGCGAGGTATTGATTGGATTGGTGACGAAGACCGAGGTTAATCCGTATTTCGTCAAACTACGACAGGCGGCAACGGCTGAGGCCGAAAAGCATGGCGCAAAGCTCCTCGCTCGGTTTGGCAAGTTTGACGGTGATAACGAAGGACAGGTTGCGGCAATCGAAAACTTCATCAGCGCGGGAGTCAAGGGCATCCTGATCACGCCGTCGAACTCCACAGGAGTGCTAGGTGCGGTCAAGAAAGCTCGCGACAAAGGCATTGTCGTCATCGGTCTCGACACGGCGACCGATCCTGCGGATGCGGTGGATGCGACCCTTGCGACGGACAACTTCCAGGCGGGGGTTCTGCAGGGGCAATACGCGCGGAAGGCACTCGGGGATAAGACCCCGAAGCTCGCGATGCTCGACGGGGCACCAGGGGGCACGGTTGACACTCAGCGACATGATGGATTCCTTAAGGGTTTCGGCATCAAAGAAGGCGACCCGGCGATTGTTGGGAAGCAGAATACGCACGGCGCGCTGGATGAGGGCCAGACCGCCATGGAGAACCTGCTCACTGCGCACCCCGATATCAATGTCGTCTACACCATTAACGAGCCGGCTGCGGAAGGCGCCTACGCCGCAATCAAGAAGGCAGGGAAGCAGAAAGACATCGTTTTGACGTCGATTGACGGAGGTTGTCTCGGAGTCCAGTACGTGAAGGAGGGCAAGATTGCCGCCACAGTCATGCAATTCCCTAAGGCAATGGCAACTCGCGGCGTCGACTACGTCATCGATTTCGCCAAGACCGGAAAGAAACCGAGCGGGTTTATCAATACCGGCGCGACCCTGATCACGGACAAGCCGTTTTCTGACCTGCCATCAAAGGACACGAAGTTTGGCGTTGAAAATTGCTGGGGCTAGCCTGGAAATCTCACGGGCCAAATGGGTCAACGCTATCAATTCCACCGGTCGTCCATGGATCCCGCTAGAAGATAGCTAGCCCATGTCGCTAAACGCTGCTCCCTCCTTTAATCGTGGCACGGTCTCGCTCGGCCGTGCCATTTCAACCCCTGCGGTTGGTCCGCTTGTGGTCCTGCTCGCGTTCGGCGCAATATTTTCGCTGAGCACACATACCTTCCTCGCTGTTGGAAACCTGTCGCTGGTCATCCAGCAGAGCGTTATCGTCGGGACCCTGGCGATCGGCCAGACCATGATCATTCTCACGGGAGGGATCGATCTTGCCAACGGCGCCGTTGCAGTGCTAGGGACGATCGTCGCTGGTCGACTGGTCAACGACGGTCACAATCCTGTGCTCTGCCTTCTATTCGCGATCTTTCTCTGCACGGTCGTGGGTCTTGGCGCGGGCTTGCTGGTGAGCAGGCTGATGTTGCCTCCCTTCATCGTCACCCTCGGTTTACTCGGGATCGTCACCGCTGCGACACGCCTGATTGCTCAGGGTGGCTCCTTCCCGGTCACCGACGATTTGTTGGGTTGGACCGGAAACAGCTTCATCGTGGACGGCAGCGGCGTCACCTACGGGATGCTGATCATGTTCGGCCTTTACTCGTTGGTCTGGTATTTGCTCACGCAGACGGCTTGGGGGCGACACGTTTATGCAATAGGCAATAACCGTCTCGCTGCCCGGCTTGTCGGTATTCCGGTGCAGAACAGACTTCTCTCGGTCTACATGTTCGCCGCTTTCCTATACGGGATCGGCGCGTGGCTCGCACTAGGCCGCATCCCTAATGCCGACCCGAATGCTTTGCAAAACGCCAATCTCGATAGCATTACGGCCGTCGTGATCGGCGGAACCAGCCTCTTCGGCGGACGCGGGAGTATCTGGGGTACCCTGGTAGGAACCTTGATTGTTTCCGTATTGCGCAATGGTCTGACGCTCTCCGGATTCGACCCGCTTTGGCAAGATTTGGTGACTGGCGTTTTGGTGATAAGCGCGGTCGCCGTCGACCAGATCTCCCGAGGGAAGCAACGATGAGCGCGCATCCTGAGAACGTCACAGTGCCGGCTAAGGGCGAAATTGTTTTGGAGGCGCGAAACATTGTTAAACGCTACGGGCATGTCACGGCGCTTGACGGCGCCAACTTAGAGCTCCGCGCGGGTGAAGTGCTTGCTGTGATCGGCGATAACGGCGCCGGCAAAAGCACGATGGTCAAGGTGCTCTGTGGCGCGGTGGTCCCTGACGAGGGTCAAGTGTTGTTGGACGGAGTTCCGGTTCACTTCGGTAGCCCTTTAGACCCGCGCAAGCGCGGAATCGAGACTGTCTACCAAGATCTCGCCGTAGCTCCTGCCCTCGACATCGCAACGAACCTTTTTCTAGGCAGAGAATTGCGCTGCCGCGGAATTCTCGGTTCCTGGTTTCGGTTGCTGGACAAGCGCAAAATGAAGACAGAGGCGCAGAAAGAAATGGCAGAGCTCAAGTTTCATCTTCCGTCGATTGACAGCGCCGTGGAAGATCTCTCCGGGGGACAGCGCCAAGGGGTAGCGGTCGCTCGCGCCGCTATTTTTGCTCGCCGGCTGGTTATCATGGACGAACCGACAGCGGCTCTCGGCGTCCGCGAATCCGGGGAAGTGCTGAACCTCATCCGGACGATCCGGGATCGAGGCCTTCCGGTACTCCTCATCAGTCACAACATGCCGCACGTTTTCGAGCTCGCAGACCGCATCAACATCATGCGGCTCGGCCGACGCGTTGCGCTGACGACTCCACAACAGCATTCAATGGGAGAAGTTGTGGCCATCATGACCGGCGCAATGCCGGGGAACGAGCAGGCTTCCGGCGAAGACGCGGCGTAGCAGTGAGCAGATGTCAGTTGTCAGTTGTCAGGTGAAGAGGATCTTTCACCAGCAGTGATCCATCGTTCGAAAAGAACAATTTGCGGGAACCGACAGACTGCTCAGGATTGATCGGATGAAAGTTGAACGGGTGAAGTATGTCATTTGGGCGGTGGACCTGAGGCGTGCGGTGCGATTCTATCGCGACGTACTGGGCGCGGAGGTCGTAAGGGAGTCAGAGGTGATCGGCGAAGTGGTCGTGAGCGGCGCGACGATCGGTATCCACGGTGGCGGCGAAGGGGAGCGGACGTGGACGGGCCTGACCTTTCAGGTCCCGGATGTGATCGCCGGCGCGCAGGAGGTAGTCGCCGGAGGCGGGCAGTTGAGTCGAGAGCCGCAGCCGGAAGGAGATGAGCCGCCGCATCTCGCAATGTGCATAGATCCGGAGGGGAATGAGTTCATGCTGACGCGGAAGCGGGGAAGTTAGGGGAATACGTTCCTTCATTTACGCGACGAACACAGGAGTCAGGAGTTGCAGGAGTCAGGAGTCAGTCAGAAGTCAGGAGCCGGAGAATGACAATCGGGTCGCTCTCATAGTTCGGGTGCAAAATTCCGCTCTGTAAAGAATCCTGCGGTCCTCCTGGGCGAATTCGATCCAAGAACTCTTTATTCATCTGTACCAGCAGGCTTTATCCTCCTGAACTCCTGACTCCTGAACTCCTTCCCCCTCAACTACACCTCAATCATCGCTTTGATCACGACTAGACTTCGTTCTTTGTACTCGTCGCCACGGGATCAGATGGACCCGGAAACGATCAAGTGCTTAGCGGAAAAACATTTGGAGCACCAGTACAGAGTTAGGCGCGAAGTTTCGGATTGGCGATCTCTTTTGTAATCAAGGCATAATGGTAAACGGCGGCTTCGTCGCCGGCGTGTAATTGCAAAACGCGATCGAGAATGTCTCGTTCCGTCTTGGTCATGCGGCGATGGAGGAGCAGGTGCTCTTGCCACGTCGGCGATACCGCTTCCATCCGGAAGACAGAACGGTTCGCGAGACTCTCGTAAAGGCGCACGCTGGATGCTCCGTTGCGCAGATAGGCTAGTCGAAGTTCGCGCATCAATTCCAGGAATTGTTTGCGATCTTCTTCACCGACCTTTATTTCTGCGACCACTGCGATCGGTCCGTCGTCAGCAGCAGGCGCCGTGGGGAACGTCGGGATGCGCAGCGGGAGCGATGGTTCAGCATCGAGGGACTTGATGAAATCGATCGATAGTGGGCCGGCCATGGAAAGATTGAAGCAGACAAGCAACGTTGCGAGCAGCAGTGTGTATTCGAAGCCGGTGAACGCAGCGGCTGCGCCCCAGGCGAGACCGCCGATTGCGATCCCGCCCTGAGAGACCATGATCGTTGCCGCATTCAGCCGCCCGCGCGTCCAACCCGGCATAGCCTGCTGAGCCACAACCCAAAGCTCGGAAGCTGCCAGTGTCCAACCTAGACCCGCAAGCGCGGCCACCGCCATAAAGAAATCAAGGTCACGAACGGCGGCCATCAAGATATAGACAGCCGCAATGACGAGGCTCGCGAGCATCGTTACCTCATTCGAACTAAAATGCGCTCTGGCCCAGGGCACGACGAAGACCGCGCCTAAGAGCGAACCAATTGCCATGCTCGTGAAAAGGATCCCCAGATGCGACGAGGTCAGATGGAGCGCCTTGAGCCCCACCGCAGGAAGCAGGGCCGGGATCACCGAGATCAGCAGGGAGAAAAGCAGCGCCCGGATGAGCACGACCTGGATTCCACGACTGTAACGGACGTAACGGACAGCGCCGACGAATGACTCGAGCATGCTCTCGGCCGGGGCTCTCGATCGCTTGCGCGGATTCTGCCAGCTCACGATCGCGAAAAGCACCAGAAGAAAACCGACTGCATTGACCGCGAAAACCGCATTCGCTCCGATCAACGGAAGAAGCAAGCCGCCCAGCGCAGGCCCCATCACCCCGGAAATATTCATCTGCACTCCGCCAAGCGTGATTGCCGAAGGTAATTCCTCTTTTGTCACTGCCTCGGGAATCACGGATGTCCACGCCGGTGCATTGCAGGCAAACCCGATTCCCAGGAGGAACACCGCGATAAGGACAACCGTCGGAGTCAGGAGTCCAAGCGATCCGAGCAGCGCAAGGCCGACCGCCGCCACGAAAAGCCAGACGTGCATCACGCATAAGAGATTCTTGCGATTGACCATGTCGGCCAGAGCGCCCGCGGGAAACGTAAACAAGAAGAACGGAAGCGACGCAGCGGTGGATAACAGCGAGAGGTACAAGGGCGATGGAGTCATCGTGTTCATCACCCAGGTTGCGGCCATGTCATGGGCCGAGACGCAGCACCCGGAGATGACGCTGGCCAGCCAAAGTTTGGAAAAAACGGGGTTCCGAAGTGCGATCCAAATGGAGGTTGAATTTGCGCTCATCGGGCGGACTCCAAAGACAATGCGAGCATCCACCAACTCAATAGCCTCTTACACATCTTGGAAACGAGATATATTTTGGGGCGCGCCGAAGTATTGGGGAAGAAGGCGGGGTCGGGCGCCTTTTTGCAGATATCCTGCTTTCCAGTCGACGCATTATTCCGGGCGGCGTATGAATGGAGAGATGATGCGACCGAGCTCCTCCGACTTGGAGCGCCTGGCGACCGAACTCGAAGGCGATCTCTATTTCGACGAAACGATGAGGACGCTCTACGCGACAGATGCATCTGTTTATCGCGAGATGCCACAAGCCGTCGCGCTACCCAAAACCGAGGACGACATTTGTAAACTCGTCCGTTTCGCGCGCGTGCATGGGACATCTCTTATACCGAGAGCAGCCGGCACCTCATTGGCGGGACAGGTCGTCGGCGGGGGTCTCGTAGTGGATATTTCGCGTTACTTGACTCGCATTCTGGAAGTCGACGCTGCTGCCCGCCGTGTCCGAGTGCAACCCGGTGTCGTCCGCAACGAGTTGAACCTCGCGTTGGCGCCTCATTGCCTTTTCTTTGCACCCGAAACCTCCACTCAGAATCGCTGCATGATCGGGGGGATGGTCGGCAACAACGCCTGCGGCGCAAACTCTGTCGTCTATGGCAGCACGCGCGACCACGTTATTTCGGTACGGGCAGTGCTCAGCGACGGTTCCATCACGGAGTTTGGAGCGCTCTCGCAGGAGGAGTTTGCGGCAAAATCTCGAAGCGACACACTTGAAGCCCTGATCTACCGTAAGATTGATAAACTACTCGGTGACCCGGAGAACCGTGCGGAAATTGCGCGCGAGTTCCCCAAGAAATCCATCCACCGCCGGAACACCGGCTATGCGATCGACTCCCTCGCGGAGTGTACGCCATTCGCGCCTCTCGGTCCGCCGTTCAATTTCTGCCGTCTGCTTGCCGGGTCTGAAGGGACGCTTGCGTTCCTTACGGAGATCACTTTGTCGTGCGAACCGCTGCCGCCGCGCGAGTCCGCACTGGTGTGCGTGCACTGCACAACGATTGATGAGGCTTTGCAGGCTAATCTGGTGGCGTTGAGACACTCGGCTCGTGCATGTGAGCTGATGGATGACAATATCCTCGAATGTACCAAAACAAATATTGAGCAACGTCAAAACCGTTTTTTTGTTCAGGGGGATCCGGGCGCCATTCTAGCGGTCGAGCTAGCTTCCGAAACTCGCGAAGAGGTCGCTGCCCTCGCTGCAACTCTTGAAACCGAGTTGCGTGTGGCCGGTCTTGGCTATCATTATCCGGCTATTTGGGGTCCGGACCAGAACCGGGTTTGGAATCTCCGGAAAGCGGCTCTAGGCCTGCTTTCCAACCTCCCTGGAGATGCGAAACCAGTGGCGGTAATTGAAGATACCGCGATCGACCCGGAGGACTTACCTGCGTACGTTCGGGAATTCGACGCTATTCTCGGCGCTCGTGGTCTCTCTGCTGTTCACTACGCGCACGCGGGCTCGGGCGAGCTGCATCTGCGACCTATCCTGAATCTCAAAATGGAGGAGCACCGCCGGCTTTTTCGCGTTATTGCGACGGAAGTTGCTCACTTAGTAAAACGATATGGCGGATCGCTTAGCGGCGAACACGGGGATGGCCGCTTACGCGGGGAATTTCTGCCCACCATGGTCGGAAAGAAGAACTACGCTCTATTCCGCGAAATCAAGTATGCATGGGATCCCGCAGGCCTCTTTAATCCCGGCAAGATCACTGACACCCCGCCCATGGACGGAAGCTTGCGGTACGAATCTGGCCAGGCCGTGCGCGAATTTTCCACAGTGCTCAGTTTTGCGGACTCCCGAGGGATATTGCGCGCCGCAGAACAGTGCAATGGTTCGGGCGACTGTCGTAAATCCCACCTGATGGGCGGTACGATGTGTCCGAGTTTCATGGCCACACGCAACGAACGCGATACCACGCGCGCTCGCGCTAATATTCTGCGCGAGGTTCTGACGCGTTCGCCGAAATCCAATCCGTTCGACAGTGATGAAATCGCTGCCGTCATGGATCTTTGCCTTTCCTGCAAGGGGTGCAAATCCGAGTGCCCATCCAACGTCGACATAGCTCGTCTGAAGGCCGAATGGCTTCAACAGTACTACGACGCGCGTGGCGTTCCGTTTCGTTCGAAGCTGATCGCCGGATTTTCGCACGCGATGGCGGCCGCTCAGCTGGCGCCCGGAATCTATAATTTCCTGGTCACAAACAGTTTGACGGCCCGATGGTTCAAGCGACTTGCGGGCTTTGCACAAGAGCGCTCGATGCCTCAATTGAATGCAACAACACTTCGTCGCTGGCACCGGCGTCACGCAAACAAGGAGGGATCGTTTCCAAATGGGTCCGTTTTCCTCTTTTGTGATGAGTTTACCAATTTTAATGACGTCGGCGCCGGTATCAAAGCGGTGCGATTATTGAACCGGTTGGGCTACGAGATCATTGTTCCGAACCATGTCGACAGCGGTCGCGCTCAGATCTCGAAGGGTCTCCTCCGAGACGCCCAAAGGTTGGCAATTCGAAACGTAGAGCTGTTGAAGGATGTGATTACGGACGAGACGCCATTGATCGGCATTGAGCCGTCGGCTATCCTTGGGTTCCGGGATGAAGTGCCGGACCTTGTTCCGGGGCGCCTGATGGATGCTGCACGGCAACTTGCCAAGAGGTCTCTGCTGGTCGACGAATTCATTGTTAGGGAAGCGAGCCGAGGTCGGATTCGGCGCGAGGCGTTCACCCTGAAATCGCAGGAGATTAGGTTACACGGGCACTGCCATCAGAAATCGTTGGCCTCTCTCACTGCGACTGTTAAAGCGCTCGAGTTGCCGTCTAATTACAAGGTTAAACTCATTCCGTCCGGTTGTTGCGGAATGGCCGGGTCATTCGGTTACGAACAGGAGCATTACGACCTCTCGATGAAGGTGGCCGAACTTGTGCTGATGCCCGCCGTGCGCTCCGCGGCGCCTGAAACGCTCATTGCCGCTCCAGGTACCAGCTGCAGGCACCAAATTAAAGATTGTACGGGACGTATCGCACAGCATCCGGCAGAGATCCTGCACGATGCATTGGTGCAAGAAGTGTAGAAGTCCAGATCATTGCGGAATGAATGAACCTGGCGCACTGTCCGTGCGCCCGTTTCACTCGCTCGCGGAACCCGTTCACGAACTTTTGGTTCCTTTTTAGGCGGCGCGGCCGCAAGGGCCGCAACCCGGGAGAAACCGACCGTGAAGAAGCAGATAGTCCGGCATTGATTCTGCTTCAGGGGAGCCGGTTCCCTTGGGGGAATTTACACCGGGATAGGTGCGGCGCCCAAGCGTCTCTCTTACTTTGCCTTGAAGAGTCCTCCACCAAGGGGTTCGACACCTAGCATTTTGTAGAGGCGAATTCCCAGGACCTTCTTGGCTTCTTTAAAGGTAAAATTATATCCTTGCGCGACAAGCGCATCGTATATATCCGCGGTCTTTAAGGGATTTTTGCTCTTTTTCAGGATTGCGACCACAGCGGGTCGTAGTGTTCCTCTTCCTTCTTCGGCGGCCTTCGGAGCTGCAGACTCAGCCTTTTTTGGCGCTGAGACTCTGCGCTTCGGTGCTGCTTTTGGAGGGCTCTCTTGTACTGCTACCGAGTTTCCTCCCTGAAGTAAGACGCCGAGTTGTTTTTCGAGTGATTCAATTTGTTCCGCTATTTCAGCGGCCTGCGCAAAGGTCTTGGACGAATAGTGCACTGAGCTCATGTAGTTAATTAGAATAAGTTACGTGAAACTACTCAGTTCTCGCAAGCACGCAAAAACTTTTAATTATTTGGGTAGGAATAAAGGCTATGGGCAGCAATGAGCAGTGATACTAATTATCACTGCGATCCAAAAAAATTCAGGTCGAATAATTGCAAGAGGAACAAAAATCGCTCAAACACCGGCCTTCTCTAACGAGCTATCCTACAGTTGAATTCGAGTCCGCCCGGTGAACGGGTCGAGGCGCTGGTTCGAGCGTTAGATGAAATCCGGCCGCCCGATACGCCGGAGCGGTGCAATAGAAACTATCCATTAGCGCCCACACTAAACCGCTGCGGTGGTTCTCAATCGACAGGAGCTCCATACCGAGATCGACGCCAATAACGTCGTCAGCGAACCAATTCCGATCGATATTGAACGCGTTCGCGAATCCGTATTTGCCCCAGAGACGGCGTTCCAACTTGTCATAGAGCAAGTGGGCATTGGAAAGGGCCAGCGTTGGAACAAACGTTATCGACGAAATCGCGCCGGTTGGTGACACGGTGCCGTTCGCGGGACCGTCGATTGCGCCATAGGCAGTGTATCCGTCTGGGCCGTCGCTGGCATTGAGGCCCCAAAAGCCTTGTGCGTACGTTTGGAATTCTGCCGCCCGGTCCCCGCAATATTGGCGGTGTATGTTCATTGCATTCGTCGAAGAGACCCAATAATCGAAGCCAAGCTCATCGCGCTGGTTACGGAAGTAGAAAAATCCAGACGGCATTTGATGAATAAAGATGGGACCTCCCTTGAGCGAATCGATCCCATCATAGGATTGCAGGGGACGATCGATCGCTTCCCATGTCCTCTTTGGCAGAGGATTGATCGGTGCGCCAAGCCCGAGCAAGTAGAGCAGGATCGCCTCGCTATAGGCGCCATAGTCATAGCTTATGAAACCCGACTCGGGTCTCCAACCGTGCGATAAGACACTCTTCTCTGGCTGGGCGCCACCGTTCGTCAGCATCCACCACCAGTCGATTCTACGATAGAGAGCGTCGGCTAGCACTGAAATGTCGATGGTCGACGTGTCGCGAGCAAAATATTGGCCGCACGCGATGGCACCTGCCACGAGAAGGGCGGTGTCTATACTGGAAAATTCGCTTTCCCAGACGCGTTGACCGTTCCGCCTGTCGATGAAGTGAAACATCCATCCATGCTGGTGCGGCATAGTCAGCAAGAAACGAAGGGTCTTCCGCGCTCTAGCGGCGGCCTCACTTCGGTTTACCCAGCCGTGTTCCACGCCGATCGCCAGTGCCGCCAGCCCGTACCCTGTGGCCGCAGTGGACGCGGCGGTGTAGTCGTCACCCTGAAAGTTATTGGCCCGATCGTTAACTAATCCGGTGCCTGGATCAGCCTTTTCCCAAAAATAGAGGACGGCACGACGCTGCAGTTCGTCCATAAACTGTTCATCGTTTGTCGAAGTTTGCGCCGGATCATTCACCTTTTTCACGGTTAAGGAGTACCAGAATGCAACGGTGGACTAACGACAAATTTTGGGAATATAGTTTCCACAATCGCCGAAGCAAATACTAGTCCGCAAGAATCATCGCAAAAATTCAAAGCGACGAGCTCATTCCGGGCTAGAAAGCTTAAGTATTTGTCTTTTGAAACTCCTGACTTCTTGAGCGGGTAGCCGCAGAAGGCTGATCAGAAAGTGCGGTGCAGAGGAGGTACCACAGAGGCTGGGCGCGGTTCGACGAAGAGGTCGGGAATATAGACCGGATGCAGTGGCAACGGACTGAAGGCGGCGACATCCAGGATCTGATCGTGGAAACCGCGCAGTGTGCTTCTATGACCGACGCTCACGATGCCAGGCTGCCATGGGGCGGCGCGCAGCAAGCCGTAGAGCTTTGCCTCGGAGGCCTCGTCGAGGGCCGAGGTGGCCTCGTCCAGAAACAGGAGCGCCGGCTTTAATAACAGAATGCGTGCAAAGGCGAGCCGTTGCTGTTCACCCAGCGAGAGGCGCTGGGACCAGTTCTGGACGTCGTCGAGTTCGGCGGCAAGCGAGCCGAGGCCGACCTCCTCGAGCAGTGCCGCGAGCCTTGGAACGGGGAAAGCGCCTTTGTCGATGCGCGGGTAACACAGCGCACTGGCCAGAGTGCCTAAGGGCAGATACGGCCGCTGAGGCACAAAGAGTATTGGACCTTTGCCAAGCCTGATTTCACCTCGGCCGTAGGGCCAGATCCCGGCAATTGCCCGCAGCAAAGTGCTCTTGCCCGCACCGCTGGGACCGGCAATCAGCACCGCCCCACCACGGGCAGGAGCAAAGCTCACCCCGCGCAAAAGCGGCGTGCCATCGGGCATATCAATGTCGAGTTCTTCGAGCGCAACGCCATGACCCCCGCGGCGAACCACGATCTGCCGGGGTGCCTGCATCCCCTGATGGATCGCATGCAAACGCTCCTCGAAACCGCCTAACCGTTCTGTCACCGCCTGCCATGCGGCAATGTCAGCGTAGGAATTGATAATGAAGGATAGGGCGTTCTGGACAAAAGAAAATGCGTTGACCGCCTGCATCAGGCCGCCCAGCCCGATCTGCTTGAGAAAGTAACGCGGCGAGATGACAACGACCGGAAAGATCACCGCCACCTGCGCGTAGCCCAAGGTAAACCAGGTCAGCCGTTTTTGGCGTTTCATGATCTGGCAGAAATTTTCAAATACGCTGCCAAAGCGCTCCTTGAAAAGGTTTAGCTCGACCGGTTCGCCTCCGTAGAGGGCGACACTCTCGGCGTTTTCTCTAAAGCGCACCAGACTGAACCGGAAATCGGCCTCAAAACGCTGACGCGCATAATTTAAGGGCACCAAAGGTCGACCGATTTTGACCGTCAGCCAGGTCCCGAGGCCCGCGTAAAGCAATGCCGCCCAGACCAGATAAGCAGGGATATGCACTGTCGCCCATGTGCCAAGGGCAATGTCAGCCGGACCGGACAATCCCCACAGGATAATGAGAAACGAAATCAAGGAAACCACCGAGCTGATCAGGCCAACTGAGAGGCTCAACACATAGGTGGTGAACTGGTTCAGATCCTCGGCGATGCGCTGGTCGGGGTTGTCGGTCCTGCCGCCCAACTCCAATTGATAATAAGCCTGGTCAGCTAGCCAGGCGCCCAGATATCTGCTCGTCAACCAGCGCCGCCAGCGGATCTGGAGCATCTGGCCGAGATAAAGGCTATAGACCGACATCGAAATGGCGAAAAACACCAAGATGCAGAAATTACCAAGCTGAAGGAATAACCCCTCGCGATCAAAGGCCTGCAGCGCGTTGTAAAAGGACCGGTTCCATTCATTAATCCGCACGCTGATGTAGACATTCCCCAGACTAAGCCCTACCACTCCGACAAGCAGCGCCCACGCAGACCACTTTTCTTCCGATGTCCAATAACATTTGGCGAGACGCCACGCAGCGCGTGTGATGTTCCGCCGTGTATTATGCATCGTTATTTTGTTTATCGACAGTTTCTTGCAACTCTTTAAGAGCGCTTCGAGCTGGATCCGCTCCTACATTTTGGAATTGTGTAGCAGAGTTGATTCGCAAATTTCAGAAGGCGGCTCGACCTGTTAGGGCCTCTGTCTGCCGCCGCCTCGGAAATGGAGAGCGCTTTTGCAGGGGTTCGATTCATAACAGTCATAACAGTCTGTCATTCTAAATCCCAAAAAAGGGGGGGTGGGATCTGGAGCTGAATGCCAGTTCATCATTCCCTGACTGGCATGCAGCCATAAGGTAGGTACGGACATTGAGCGGTGAACTTGAGTGCGCACTTCCTGGATGACGCGGAAAAACAGGTCAAAATGAAGTAAAAGTCGCGAACTGCGATTACCTCAACTTTCGGCACGGAATGTGCTCTCTAGTCGTTCCAAGGAATTCATTCGTATGGAATATTTTGTACTCGGAATCGGCGCAGGGGCGATCCTGCTCATTGGTCGAACGACCTACCTGCGCGTTGCGCGCTGGAACCGGTCCCAGCGCTTACGTGGAGCGAAGGCATGCCTGGACGCCGTGCACGATACCCTGGAAGGTCTTGCGAAAAGCAAGCCGAAGGTCAGGCATGGAGCGTGATGGCGGTGACTTCCGGAGGGCAATTGAAGCGCACGTTCAGGTGGATTGTTCCGATGCCGCGAGTCGTATAAACCTGGGCACTTCCGACCCGATATAAACCCATGTTGTAGATTTCTCCCATCGGCGGAAGGATGAGGGGACCGACAACCGGCAGTCGCACCTGACCTCCGTGACTGTGGCCTGAGAGCTGAAGATCCACCGGGAATCGTGGAACAAGGTTCCGTATAGAGTCCGGTTCGTGCACCGCAACAATGCTAGTGAGTTCTCCTCGTCTGTTTTCGAATGCCGCGACCGGTGAAGGTTTCCCGCCCCACACTGAATCGATCCCTGCGAGGTAAATCGAATCGCGTCCGCGCTGAATGGTGATTCCCTCGTTGCGGAGCAATCGAACACCAGCCTGCGCCAAGGCCTTTGCAATGATTTCCGGCCCCTTCAGATGGTCGTGATTTCCTAAAACTGCGAAAGTACCTTGGGCAGGGTTCAACAGACTCAGAACAGGGACAAGATCAAATGCCGCCTCGACGGTGCGCCAGACAAAATCGCCCGGCAAGATGACGAGATCCGGCCGGAAAGAATTGGCGAGTCGAACCGCGTCCTGGACGACTTGAACAGGAGTAAACGGATAAAGGTGTATATCACTGAACAAGGCGATTCTGAAGCCTTCGAACGCAGTGGGCAGGCTCGGAATCCGGATTCGGCACTCCTCTAACATGACCCGGAGTGGTTCAATCCGCGTCGCGTACCCAACTTCCACCGCGCTCGGGACGCCCACGGACACGCCAAACCCTCCTGCGATATGCAAGAACTTGCGACGCGACACTTTCATGATCTGTCAAATCTCAAAACCCAGAGTTTTGGCGTAGA
>Ga0302324_100013138_pt1 | contig 16820 bp, 18 predicted proteins | sample Palsa_T0_1_FD_201949 | JGI IMG/M metagenome (GOLD analysis project Ga0302324, IMG submission 201949) | Peat permafrost microbial communities from Stordalen Mire near Abisko, Sweden - Palsa_T0_1 | ecosystem: Environmental > Terrestrial > Soil > Palsa > Peat permafrost | place: Sweden: Abisko...
CAGCGCATCAAGGCCGAAGTCGACGACATCACGGCGGCACGCGGGCGGGGTGAGACCGTCTGGCCCGTCATCGACTACGCCGACATCGCCGCGAGCACGGTCCCGGCCGGTACTGCGGCCAAGCTGCGCAGGCGCGGCTGCCTGGTGGTGCGCGGGCATTTCGACCGTGAGCAGGCCCTGGGCTGGGACCGCGGCATCGTGCGGTACGTCGAGGACAACAGGTTCTTCGAGAACTACCGCGGCCCCGGCGACGACTTCTTCGGCACCGTCGGCTCCAAGCCGGAGATCTACCCGATCTACTGGTCACGCGCGCAAATGCAGGCCAGGCAGAGCGAGGAGATGGCGCGGGTCCAGGCGTTCCTCAATGGCCAGTGGAAGAGCGAGTCCGAGGGCGTCCGGTGGTTCGACCCGGCCCGGGACTCGCTGTATCCGGACCGGATCCGCCGCCGGCCGCCGGGCGCCAGCTCGGCTGGCCTGGGCACGCACCTGGACCCCGGCAACCTCGATCTGTGGATGACGCAGGCCTACCAGCAGGCCTTCCGGCACCTCTTCGACGGCAGCATCGAGCAGTACGACCCGTGGGACGCCGCCTACCGGACCGCCGGAGGACAGTACCAGGGATCGACGATGTGCTCGGCGTTCCGTACCTTCCAGGGCTGGACCGCCCTGTCGGACATGCCGCACGACCAGGGTGTGCTGCATACCGTTCCGATACCGGGGGCGATGGCGTACCTGATGCTGCGGCCGCTGCTCGCCGACGTTCCGGACGATGACATGTGCGGCGTCGCGGTCAACCAGGTGTTCCCGGCCAGCCGCCGGTGGCATCCGCTGCTCATCGAGGCGCTCAGCGGGATTCCCGACGTCCGGGCCGGCGACTCCGTCTGGTGGCACTGCGACATGATCCACTCCGTCGCGCCGGTCGAGAATCAGCAGGGCTGGGGCAACGTCATGTACATCCCAGCGGCGCCGTGGTGCCCGCGCAACGAGCGGTACAGCGCGTCGGTCCGGGACGCCTTCCGCACCGGTTCGAGCCCGGGCGACTTCCCTCCGGAGCATTACGAACGGACCTGGAATGGCCGCTTCGGCGAAGCCGAACTCAACGCCACCGGGCGCAGCGGGCTCGGTCTGCGATAACGGGCGGGGCACTGGCCGGTTTGAGGCATGCCGGGGTGCGTTCCGCCAGTCGTGGTAGACAGGTCCGCATGGCGAAAATTCTTATCTCCGTTGAGCGGACGATGGCGGCCCCTGCGGACACCGTCTACCGCTGCATCGCGGACATGCATGATCATCCGGATTTCCTGCCGCCTGCGTTCTCGGATTTCCAGATCGAGTCCGGCGGCGTCGGGGCCGGCACCGTCACGCGGTTCAAGGTGACGGCGGGCGGACGCAGCCGCGAGTACCGGATGCAGATCGCCGAGCCTGAGCCGGGCCGGGTCCTCACCGAGTCCGACACCAGCTCGAGCCTGATCACGACGTGGACGGTCACCCCGCAGGGCGACGCGTCGGTGGTCCAGGTCGCCACCACGTGGGACGGCGCGGGCGGTATCGGCGGCTTCTTCGAGCGGACGTTCGCGCCGCGGGCGATGCGCCCCATCTACGCGGACGAGCTCGCGCGGCTCGACGCTTACGCCGCTCGGAAGCAGGGGTCCGCGTGAAGGCGCCGGTTAATGTCAGCGCGGCGCTGGCGTCCTTCGACGAGATCTACAGCCCGCGGATCGTCACCCGGATGAACGATTACGACGTACGCGTGGCCCACGTCAAGGGCGAGCACCTGTGGCACGTACACGAGGACACCGACGAGTTCTTCCTGGTCCTTGACGGTCAGTTCGATGTGGCCATCCGCGATGGCGACGGCGGCGAGACCACCGTCAGCCTGCGGCAGGGCGACACGTTCGTGGTGCCCAAGGGGACCGAGCACAAGCCGTCGTCACCCGGCGGCTCGATTCTCATGTTCGAGCCGTCCGGCACGTCCACCACCGGCGACCGGCACGAGGGGCCGATCCCGGACCACGTGGACAGCACCACCGGGCATGAGCTCGGCTAAACGACCCGGCCGGCGCCAGGAACGGGCAATGAGTCGACCGGTGGCCCGCTGGCAACCGGCTCGGCCCACGGGCATAACAGTCTGGATCGACTTCTGGCAGATGCAGTGCTGCGGTAAACCGTTCAGCCTGGGCACGCAGGTGGCCTGGACGCTGCGTGGCCTCGAACGCGACTGGATCGGGGAGGTGCTCGGACCGGACGCGCCGCTGACCGCGGATGCTACGGAAGAGCACCACGGCGGCGTCGATGTTGACACCGGACCGACCCGGGGCACGGTGCGGCGCATCCTCGCCGTGCACTGCCGCTTCGCGGCCAGGCCTGACAGCGGATCGCTCACCGCCTACCCCGTCCCGGGTTCCGGGATCTGGACGGACCTGAAATCGGCGGACGGGTGGACCGCCGATCGCGGCGACGAGCGATTCCTCGGCTACCTCGTCCGGCTCGCGGACGTCTCCGCGGAGACGTCCGGTGATAGCTAGGCACGGGGATAATGACCAGATGCGCATCCGGGCCGCGGAGACAGCCGACCTACCCGCTCTGCAGGACATCGAGAAGGCGGCCGGGCTCTGCTTCGGGGACATCGGGATGCCGGAGATCAATGAGTACCAGCCTCTCCCGCTAGCCGAGCTCGCGGTGTACCAGCAGTCCGGACGAGCCTGGGTCGCCGTCGAAGAGGCTGGTGATCCGGTCGCGTACCTGCTCGCCGACCTGGTCGACGGCAACCTGTTTATCGCGCAGGTGTCGGTGCACCCGGACAGCGCCCGCCGCGGCATCGGCAGATCGCTCATCGATCATGTCGCCGACGAGGCGGTGGCCGCGGGGATCACGGCGCTGACCCTGACCACGTTCAGCCAGGTGCCGTGGAACGCGCCCTACTACGAACGCTGCGGATTCCGGCGCCTGGACGAAGCCGAGCTGACACCGGGCCTGCGGGCGATCCGCCGCCACGAAGCCGAGATGGGCCTGGATCGCTGGCCGCGCCTGTGCATGCGCCGCGACCTGTAGCCGCGAGCGCCTCGCTGATCCCACATGCCCCACGGCCGAGCCTTGCTCGCAGCGTCCGTACCGGTCGTGTTCGCGTCCGGCCCCATACGCACCTTTCGGTGGACCTCGAATACCTCGTCAGTCCCACAGAGCCCGTACGTTCCGGGTTGACTGAGATGCCATTGTCATGAAGGAATCACCCTATACAAAAGTTTGTGCAGGGTGATTCCTTCATGACAAACCTGAAGCGTTTGATTGGGGGCGCTGGCCGAGCCGGGGCGGTGCGAATGGGAAGAGCGGGGCGCTTGCGGCCTGTGTCCAGTGCAGCAGAGTGATCCGGGCGCCAGAGTTAACCGGCGTCACGTGCGGCGGGTCGCGGATATACGGTCTGGGAATGAGCACGAGCTACCAGATTTCTCGCAAGTGGGCGCTGGGTGCCCGGTCCGTGATTACCGATGACACCGGCATCGAACGGTTCGAGGTGCAGGGGCCGCGCGGGTTCTCCGGGAAGCTGTCCATCCGCGATCCGGGCGGCGTAGAGGTAGCGGCCATCTCGCGCCGGGGGCTCGGCTCGCGGTACGAGATCCGCACCGGCGGCGAGCTGACCACGATGCGCCCTCGCGGGTTCGCCGGCCGGCGCTTCGAGATCGTCTCGGGCGCCGACCAGCTGGAGGCGCGCGGGAACTTCTCCGGCCGTCAGTACTCCGTCACTCGCAACGGCGCCCCGGCCGCCGCGGTGACGCAGTTGCGGACATTCCGCGAACGGTTCGCCGTCGAGGTCAGCGACTCCGAGGATCCCGTGCTCATGCTGGCGGTGGTGCTGGTCATCGAGACCATCAGAGCCCAGCGGAGCGCTGCGGCCGCCAGCGGCTGACGGGCCGTAAGCTACAAGCATGGCGCTGGCACCCGGGTTGCGCTCGTTCGTGGGAATTACGGTCGCCGACACCGACACAGCTACCGCGATGGGCAGCGGCGACGTGCCCGTACTCGGCACGCCGCGACTGCTCGCGCTGGCCGAGGCGGCGACGGTGGCGGCCATCAGCCCCCGCCTGGAACCAGGTCAGACCTCGGTCGGCACGTCAGCCGTCATGGAACACAACCGGCCTAGCCCGATCGGGGCGGAGGTCGTCGTCGAGGCCGAGCTCACTGAGGTGGACGACCGGCGGCTGGTGTTCAGCTTCAGGGCCCGGCAGATCAGTTCCCGCGATCACGTCGTGGTGCTGGGCGCAGGCACGCTCGAGCGGATCCTGGTGGACCGGGATCAATTCGTCAGCCGAGCCCAGAACGACCACTGAGGCGCGTTGTGGCGTGGCGGCGTGGACCACGATGACGTCATGACCGACGGTACTGGCAGCGGCTGGGCCGAGTTCTACGCGTCGTCCGCAGGCCGTGAGCCGCGGCCCATGCTGCTGCGGGCCTGCGAGCAGCTCGGGCCCGGCGCGGGCCGGACGGCAGTTGACCTGGGCTGCGGTGAGGGTACCGACGCACTGACCTTGCTGGCCCGCGGCTGGTCCGTCATCGCCATCGACAGCGAACGGGCCGGATTGGACTTGCTCACGGCGCGGATCCCGGCCGGAACGGCCCGGCACCTCCGCGTCGTGTGCGCCTCGTACGCCGACGCGGACCTGCCGCGGGCGCACCTGGTGCACGCCGGCTTCAGCCTGCCGTTCTGCGCTCCGGACCAGTTCGGTGACCTGTGGGCCCGCATCCGCTGGGCGCTGCTGCCCGGCGGGATCTTCGCCGGACAGCTGTTCGGCCCCCATGACAGCTGGGCAGGCAGTCCCGGCATGGTCTTCCACAACCGATCCGAGGTCGACAACCTGCTCGATGGCCTGGAGATCCTCGAACTGCGCGAAACCGATGAGGACGGCCGGGCTTCCAGCGGTCCGAAGCACTGGCATCTGTTCGACATCGTGGCCCGCGAGCCGGCCACGCCGTAACTCAGCCCAGTACGGTCAAGCCCAGTGCGGTCAGCCCAGTGCGGTCAGTCCAGTGCGGTCAGCCCAGCACGGCTGGCTTGAGCACGTCCTCGCACCACTGCCGGAAGGTCGTCGGGCTGGCGGTCTCCGGGGTGCGCGGCACGCCGTCGTCGAGGCCCTCGGCCTTGGCCTGCATCATGTCGACCACGCCCTGGACGAATGCGTCGCCGACCCCGTAGCTGGCCATCCTTGCGCCGAGGTCCGCGATCGACTGCTGCTGGTAACGCACCGGCCGGCCGAGTACCCCGGTCATGGTGCGCGCCATGTCATCGGGCGAGATGTCCGCTGGGCCGAGCACCGGGACGCTCCCGGATCCCGTCCAGGACCGGTCGAGCAGCAGCCGGGTGGCCACCGCGGCGATGTCCCGGGTCGCGGCGGCCGGGGCCTTCTGGTCGGCGGCCTCGGTGCCGGTGAACACGCCCTCGCCGCGGATCGAGGCCACCTGGCGCAGCAAGTTATCCATGAAGGACGGGTTCGCCAGCGCGCGGTAGGCCACGCCGGTGCTGGCGATGAGGTCGTCCATCTCGAGCGACGCGGTGACGAGCCCGGCGCGGCCCGCGACGGGGGTGCCCCGGCCGAGCGCCGACACGCCGACCACGTGCCCGACGCCGTGCGCGGTGAACGCCTTCGCCGCGGCCTGGGTGAACCCGGAGTATGCGACGTGAAGGCTGGGTGCCTGGGAATCCGGCGGGACGAGCCAGAAGACAGCGTCCGCGCCGGCGAACGCGCGGTCGACGACGTCGGCGTCGGCGTGCGAGCCGGTCACGATGTCGACGCGGTCGCGGATCGCGGCGGAGAGCTTGGCCGGATCCCGCGCGATGACGCGGAGGTCCTCCCCGTTGTCGCGGCTGAGGAGGTTGCCGAGGACCCGGCTGCCGATGTCGCCCGTAGGCGTGGTGATGACGATCATGACGTCATCCTGCGGGCAGCGCGGGGTGAGCGTCCAATACCTCTTCGCGGCGATTGATACCCTAGGGGCATGGATCTCGACCTGCGTAAGCTGCGTTACTTCGCCGCGGTCGCGGAGCACCGGCACTTCGGCCGGGCCGCCGAGCAGCTGTATATCGCGCAGCCCGTGCTATCCAGGCAGATCCGCGCGCTCGAGCAGGAACTCGGCTGCGCGCTGCTGATCCGGACCACCCGCAGCGTGCAGCTCACCCCGGCGGGTGAGCAGCTCTGCGAGGAGGCGCGGAGCGTATTCGCGACCGTCGACGCCGCCGTCCGGCGGGTCCACGAGATCAACCGAGGCGTCGAGCGGCTGGTCGTCGGGTTCGCACCTGGGCTACTGGTCGCCGAGGCGGTCCGCGCGTACGCGGCGACGCACCCCGACGTCGGGATCGAGCTGCTCCAGCTGCACTGGTGGGAGCAGGACGCGCCGCTACGGGACGGCCGGGTCCACGTCGGGTACCTGCGGCGCCCGTTCGACGACACCGGGCTGCGGACCATCGCGGTCGGCAGCGAGCCGAAGGTCGCCTGCCTGCCCACGACCCACCCGCTGGCTCGCCGCCGGGCGCTGACCATGGCCGACCTCGACGGCGAGCCGATCATGAACAGGCAGGCGCGGCGGCGGACCTCCTCCCTCGAGGAGAAGTTCGAGCTCATCGCGCTCGGGGAAGGCATCGCCCTGGTGCCGCGCAGCGTCGCGCGGTCTTACTCACGACCCGATCTGGTCTACCTGCCGGTGACCGACAGCGTGCCCGTCGAGACCTGCGTGGTGGTGCCCGAGGATCGGCGGGAGCGCCGGGTGCTCGACTTCGTGGCGGTCGCCGCGCAGACACTGCGCGAGGAGCCGCCCCGGCTCGCGGCGGTCGACTAAGCCGGAGGAGGTCAGGAGCCTTCCTGGTAGATGGCGATGGTCCAGCTCGCCGGGCGTTTGGCGTAGGCGGCGGCCCAGTAAGAGCTGGGGGCCTGGATGCGGAAGGTCATGGTGTCCGGTACGCCCGCCCGGCCGCCGAAGGTGATCTGGCCCGGCGGCTGCTGTCCGCCCGGGCCGACGAGCCGGGTGCGGTCGTCGATGCCGACGCTGGAGTGCTGCGCCAAGTTGCGGCAGGGACGCAGACGTCGCGCATTACCTGGTCCGAGCTCACGAGCGACTCCGCCGATGCCGTGATCGCGCAGGTGCGGTACTTCGCCGCTCGCGGTACGCCCGTGGAGTGGAAGCTCTATGACTACGACCAGCCTGCCGATCTGGCCCAGCGGCTGCTAGCGGCCGGCTTCGTGGCCGATGACGAGGAGCTGATGCTGGTCGCCGAAACCGCTGCCATGGATTGCGATGTCAGGCTGCCGGACGGCGTGCGGCTGGACCTGGTGACTGACCGTGCCGGCGTCGAGGCGATGATGGCCGTGCATGACCTCGCGTTCACTGGGCACCCGTCTCCCGGGCTCGGCGAGCGGCTGGTGACCCAGCTCAGGGAAGCACCTGAGCTGGTCCAGATGGTCGTTGCCATGGCCAGCGACGAGCCGGTCAGCGCGGCCAGGGCGGAGTTCGTCCCGGAACCGATTTTGCCGGGCTGTGGGGCGGGGGAACCGTTTCAGCCTGGCGTGGCCAGGGGATCTTCCGTGCACTGGTCGCGTACCGGGCGGGCCAGGCCGCCGCCCGCGGCTACCGCCTTTCTTCAGGTCGACGCGCTGCCAGCCAGCCAGCCGATCTTGCAGCGGATCGGCTTCAGGCCGGTTACTTCCACCACCCCCTACGTCTGGACGCCGCTGGCCCGTAGGTGAGCCGGCGCGCTCCTGCACGGGGTGCCCGAGCACAACGCGGACCGGGTCTGGGGCTACTGCGGTGTCGCCCGGATCTGACCCTGGTCACGCGCTCGCGTACAGGGTCGACGTCCAGATGTGCAGCAGGGTGCTGACCAGGGTGCCGGTGTCGTCGAACGGCGGCGTGCCGGTCGCGGCCAGATAATAGAGCCGTTCGCCGAGCCAGGTGAGGGCGCTCGCGACCGCTTCGATGTCCTGGCCGGCCAGGTTCTGGGAGGCCCGCGGGTCGGCGGCGATCTGGGCGATGGTGGCGTCGGTGAAGGTCCGCATCTGCTCGAGCCAGAGCTCGGTCAGCCGGGGATCGGCCCGCCAGTTCTCGACAATGGCCCGCAGCACGGGCGCGCTGGCCTGCCACAGCTCGGCTCCGGCGGTGATCCCGGCGCGCAGCGCGGCGACGGGATCGGCGGGGCTCGCCAGCCACGGTTCGGCGGCGACGTGACCGCGGCCGACGGCACGCCGGACGAGTTCGGCCAGCACGGCCTGCTTGCTGTCGAAGTAGAAGTAGAACGAGCCGCGGGAGACGGCGGCGACGCGCAGGATGTCGCTGACCGCCAGGTCGGTAAAAGAATGCTCGGCCAGCAGCCTCGTGGTCGCGGCCAGGATGGCCTCGCGCAGGTCGGCCGTGTCCGTTTCAGTTTCCGCGGCGGGGGCTGCTCGGCGGCCGTGCTGACGGGCGCCGGGTTGGCGGGGGCCGGGCTCGCGGGAGACAGGCGGTCGTGGGGATGCGGGCACGGTCAGGACGATAGCAGACTCCTTGTCTATACAGATCGTCTAGACACTATGTATAGTCGTTGCATGATGCGTTACAAGCTGTTCGGCGCCAGCGGGCTGCGGGTGTCCGAGCTCTTCCTCGGGGCCATGACGTTCGGCGAGCAAGGCGGCGTGGGCGCCCCGCTGCCGGAGTGCCGCCGGATACTCGACGCGTACGCCGACGCGGGCGGCAACGTCATCGACACCGCGATCAACTACCGCGGCGGCGCGAGCGAGGAGATCCTCGGCGAGCTGCTCGAGGGCCGCCGGGACCGGTTCGTGCTCGCCACCAAGTACACCGTCTCGCGGGACCGCCAGGATCCCAACGCCGCGGGCAATCACCGCAAGAACCTGCGGTTGTCGCTGGAAACCAGCCTGCGCCGGCTGCGCACGGACTACCTCGACATCTACTGGGTGCACATGTGGGACCGGCACACCCCGGCCGAGGAGACGATGCGCGCCCTCGACGATCAGGTGCGCGCCGGGAAGATCCTCTACGTCGGCATCTCCGACAGTCCCGCCTGGCTTGCCGCGCAGGCCAACACCCTGGCCGCCTGGCACGGCTGGACTGCCTTCACCGGCCTGCAGGTGCCGTACAACCTGCTGCGCCGCGACATCGAACGCGAACTGCTGCCGATGGCCGAGACGCTGGGCATGACCGTGGCCGCCTGGAGCCCGCTCGCCGACGGGATCCTGTCCGGCAAGTTCACCGCGGCCGACCCAGCCGAGCCGGGCACCCGGGTCGACCCCGCGAACCTCAGCGATCAGCAGCGCGCCGTCGCGACCACGCTCGCCGAGGTCGCCCGCGAGCTCGGCGCCACCCCGGCCCAGGTCGCCATCGCCTGGACCATGGCCCGGTCCCCCGCCATTCATCCCATCGTCGGCGCCCGCCGCCTGCACCAGCTGCTCGACAACCTCGCCGCCGCCGATCTCGAACTGCCCGCCGAGGTGGTCCGGCGGCTCGATGCGGCCACCGAACCCGACCTCGGCTTCCCGACGACCTTCATCCGCGAGACCGGCCCCTGGGTCTTCGGCGCGGCGGCAGTATCCGCTTAGGGGAACGCCGCGAACTGCCGCTCGAGCGCCTTGCCGGTACCGGGCGCACGTGATCCGTGAACCCCATGACTTCCGAACGGTCCCGACGGGCGCCAACGGACAGCCCGCGCTCGCCGGATACAAGCGCGGTCGCGACGGTCCCCCGGCCGGGTTCCCGTGCCCGGCCGGGGGACGCCCCCGTGTTACCTCACCTGGTGCCGCGTGTCTTACAAGCCCAGGCCGGTGTTACCTGACCCGGTGCTCCCGACCGAGACCGGGATGTGAACCGATCCCGGCGCGTTCACCGAGATCAGCGAGCCGCCGCTGGTGCCGGAACCGCTGGTGCCGGACGGGGCGGAGCCGGCGGTGCCGACGGTGTTGCCCGACCCGGTGCTCAGCGCTGAGACCGGCGCGCTGATCGAGGGCAGGGTGACCGAGACCAGCGACCCGCTGCTGCCGGAACCGCCGGTGCTGGCCGGGGCCGAGGTGCTGGTGGTGCTGTTACCTGAGTTGGTGCTCAGCACCGAGACCGGGGCGCTGACCGAGCCGGGCGCGGTGACCGAGACCAGTGACCCGCCGCTGGTGCTGCTGGATCGGCCGCTGGCGGGGGCGGAGCTGGTGCTGCCGGTGCTGTTACCCGAGTTGCTGCTCCCGATCGAGACCGGGGCGCTGATGGCGGGCAGGACGGCCGAGATCAGCGATCCGCTGCTCGGGCCGGCGGTCCCGGTGGTGCCGGTGGTGCCGGTCCCGGCGGTGCCGGTCCCGGCGGTGGAGCCGGTGGTGTTGCCGGAGCCGGTGCTGAGGATGGAGACGGGCAGGCCGATCGAGGGCAGGACGGCCGAGATCAGCGATCCGCCGGAGCCGCTGCCGATCTGGATCGAGCCGCTGGTCCCGGTCCCGGTGCTGTTTCCGCTCCCGTTGCTCAGGATCGAGATCGGCAGGCCGATCGACGGCAGCGTGATCGAGATCAGCGACCCGCCGCCGCCGGTCCCGGTAGTACCTCCGCCGCCGCCCGTGGTACCACCACCGCCGGTGCCGGTCGTGCCGCCGCCTCCGCCGCCGCCAGTGGTGCCGCCGCCGCCGGTCGAGCCGCCGCCGCCGCCAGGGGTGCCGCCGCCGCCAGTGCCGGTCGTGCCGCCGCCGCCGGTGCCGGTCGTGCCGCCGCCGCCAGTGGTGCCGCCACCACCTCCGCCGCCGGTGCCGGTGGTACCGCCGCCGCCGCCATGGCCGGTGCCGGTTGTGCCGCTGCCGCTGCCGGCTCCGCCGGTGCCGGTGGTACTCGTGGTCCCGATGCTGCCGGTGCCGGTGCTGCCGCCGGGGCAGGGCAGGTTCCCGGTCACGGCGCCCGGCTGGGTGTGCCCCGCCGAGGTGGCTGGGGCCTGGCTGGTGGCGGGGGTGGTGGCCACCCAGACGGCGTGGCCGGGCAGGCCGGCGCTGCCGGTGGCGGCGCTGGTGGTGCCGGGACAGGCCGCGGCCATCGCGCTGGCGGCCAGCACGGCCGGCAGGATCACGCCGGCGGCTCCAGCCGCCAGGCGCACGAGGATCTTGTTCTGCTGCATGATGAACTGCACTCTCCTGAATGAGGATCTGCTTGGGCTCACCCCAGGGCCAGTGGAGACCTGGGGGGACGGAACACGTCACTGACACGGCGCGCCCGGGAGGGGCGGCGCCGGGGTCAGGAGCTAGCCCGGGACCTCATGGGGGAACAGGATGGCGGCGGTCGACGGGACGCCGTCGGTGCGGCGGCGCCGGGCCGAGCCCAGGATCATGATCGCCGCGCAGACCAAGAGGGCGGCGGAGGCGGACCCGGCGCCGCCGGGTCCGCCGGTCAGGCCGGGGACGATCCCGGAGCCGTCGGGGGTGCCGCCGGAGGGGACCGGGATGGCCGGGGCCTGGCCGGCGGCCGGGCTGCCCGGCGGGGCCGGGACACCAGCGCCGCCGGACGCACCGGCACCGGAAGCGGACCCGGTGCCGGCCAGGTTGCCGGCGACCGTTGCGGCCAGCTGGCCCGGCAGGCGGGCACCCAGGCCCTTGCCCGTGCCCGCGGAACCCAGGATCGCGCCCGAGGGCGCGGAAGCTGATGAGCCAGCGCTCGCCGCGGTGTCGGCCGAGCCGGTCAGGGACGGCGAGCCCGGCGAGACGACGCCAGTGCCAGTACCGCTCCCGGGCCCTACTCCGCTACCGCTACCGCTGCCGCCAGTCCCAGGCCCAGTGCCGGTGCTACCGGTGCCGGTACTGCCGGTGCCGGTACTGCCCGTGCCGGTTCCAGTGCCGGTGACAGTGGTCACGGTGCCTACGGTGCCTGTCACGTTCGTGCCCACAGTGCCGGTGACGGTGGTCACGGTGCCGGTGACGGTCTTGCCGACGGTGCCGGTGGTGGCGGTGACCGCGGACCCGGCGGCGTTGGCCACGCCGGTCACGGTGCTACCCACAGCACTGGTCGTGCCGCTGACGGTAGCGCCGGCGGTGCTGACCGCACCGGACACGGTGCTGCCCACGGCGCTGGTGACACCGCTGGTGGCGGGGACGGCCTGGCCGACGGCCGTCGTGACAGCGGTGGTCGTACTGGCCACGGTGCCAGTCACGGCGGTGGTCGTCTTGGCGACCGTGCCGGTGGCCGCGGTGACAGTGTTGTCAGCGGTTTTGGTGACCGCACCGGTCACGCCGGCCACAGTGCCGGTGGCGGCGGTCGTGACCTTGGTAGCGGTCGAGGTGACGCTACCGGTCACGGTGGAACCGAGGACGCCGCCACTGGGAGAACTCACGGTAGCGGCCTGCGCCGGGGCAGCAAGCAGGAGGCCTATGCCGAAAGCCACGGCAAGACCGCCCGTCACCGCCCCCACGGCGTACAAACACACCCTGAGGGCCAGAATGCACCAGCCCTTCATATCCGTCACGCTAATTCACACGTAACGCAACTGTCTATACCCGGAACGTAATCAAGGTGGCATTTTCCCGACACGGCGCGGGAATTTACCGCTATCCACCGATACGTTCTCCAGAGACCATGAGGATGCGGCCGCCTTCGGCCCCGGCCGGGCCCTCACCGCACTAGCCGCAACCATCGCCAGCGCTGGAATGCTTCTCGCCCTGCTCATCGCTCGCGCAAGCCACCGGCCGCCCCATCCCGCCAGTCAGGCTGCAGGCGGACGCCGACCGGCTCTGCGCTTGGCGTCCGCCCGGATCACCTGCTACTTGACCGCGGTGACGCTCTGGATGATGACCGCGTAGCAGGGATGCCACTGCGGGTCGCGCAGTCCGGCGGCGGTGATCAGCCTGGTAGCGCTGGACCTGGTGCGGGCTGGTACCGCAGGAACGCCCGCCGCGTCGGCCTGCAGACACCGGTCCGCAGCTACCTCATCACGGTCGCCGTGCTGACCGGGCTGGCCCTCGCGATCCCGCGCTGACCGAACTCCTCCGGCGGCACGGGGCAGCTGAGGACACGCCGCCTGAGGAGACCTAGCGCGGGCAAGATTAACCCCATGACCACACCAGCGCGCGCGTTGCTGCCTGACTTCGAGTACCGCCGGATGGACGTCGGGGACGTGAACCTCAACTACGCGATCGGCGGGTCGGGGCCGCCGCTGCTGCTGTTGCACGGCTACCCGCAGAACCACCTGATGTGGCGCCTCGTCGCCCCCGGCCTGGCCCGCGACCACACGGTCGTGCTGGCGGACCTGCGCGGTTACGGCGACTCGGGCAAGCCGGAGCCCGACCCCGCCGGGCTGGTGTACGCCAAGCGGTCGATGGCCCATGACCAGGTCGGGCTGATGCGCCAGCTCGGCTTCAGCCAGTTCGAGCTGGCCGGCCACGACCGCGGCGCCCGGGTCTCGCACCGGCTGGTGCTGGACCACCCCGGCGCCGTCACCCGGCTCGCCGTCCTGGACATCGTGCCGACCCGGCACGTCTTCCACAACGTGACGCGGACGCTGGCCGCCGGCTACTACCACTGGTTCTTCCTGTCCACCGGTCACGGCATCCCCGAGCACATGATCGGCGCCGACCCGGGCTTCTGGGTCCGCTCGCTGATCGGCCCGCTGCTGGGGGAGGGCGCCCGGCTGGACGAGGAAGTGATGGCGGACTACATCCGCTGCTTCGAGGACCCGCGGACGATCGCGGGCTCGTGCGCGGACTACCGCTCGGCGGCGACCCTCGACCTGGCGCATGACGACGAAACGTTCGGCGCCGGGCAGCGGATCGAGTGCCCGCTGCTGGTGCTGTGGGGCGCGAGCGGGTTCGTCGGCCGCAACTACGAGCCGCTGCGCGTGTGGCAGCAGTACGCCACCGACGTCCGCGGCCAGGAACTGCCCACCGGCCACTTCATCCCCGAAGAGGCACCCGACCTGGTTACCGCCGCGCTGCGCGACTTCTTCGGCTAGCGCCTCGTCACAAGATGGGGTGCGACGCGGTCTTAGAGCTGACAGCACGCCGAGGGCGGAGGTGAAGATGGAGATCAGGAACCAGCACGAGCGGATGGTCGCGGCGGCGCCGGAGCGGATCGCCGAGCTCGAGCTGAGGCCGGCCGACGGCGCGATCATCGTGCGGCACACGATCGAGGGCTCCGCGGACGGCAGGTACGAGACGATCTGGCGGGAGCGGATCGAGCCGGCTCATGACCTGATCCTCGAGGCTCTCCTCGACAACATCGAAGCCGCCGCGACATCAGCCGGCGGCGCCGGGACGTTAGCCGGCGGCCGGCGTTTCCGGCGCGGTGATCCGGGCGAGGCGGTGGACCAGGGCAGTGAGCGCGGCGGGACGGTCGATGGGGCCGAGTCGCAGGTAGTCGCTTCTGGCCGGCTTATCCAGGGTGGCCAGGCCGTGCATGGCCACCCAGAGCAGGTAGGTGTCGGCGTGCGGATCGGTGCTGGCCGACGCGCCCGCGGCTAGGCACCGGCCGATGGCCTGCTCGATCAGGGTGAACGTGGCGACGGCATCGGCCGCGTAGCCGGACGCCGCGAACATCAGCCGGTAACGGGCCGGGTGAGCCCAGCCGAAGTCGACGTAGGCGCGGCAGCCGGCCAGCAGCCGGGCAACCGGGGCGCGCTGGCCGTCAGCCGCGACGGCCAGCGCCTGGGTGAGCTGCTCGAAGCTGCGCGCCAGCACCGCCGTGATGACGGCGTCCAGGTCAGAAAAGTGCCGGTAGATCGATGGCGCGCTGATCTGCGCCTGCCGGGCCACGCCTCGCAGGGTCAGCGCCGCAGCGTCGTTAGCCGCGTCGATCAGTGTGATCGCCGCCTCGATGATCTCGAAGCGGAGGTGCTCGCCGGCACCGCGCGGATTACGGTTCCTGATGCTGGTGGTCATCTGCTCCGCCACTTTACAAGCCCGGTCTCGCCATCTAGAGTAACACTCGTTAGCTTACAGTTGTTAGCTTATACGTAGCGAGGTTCATGGCGATGGGCGCCCTGATGAAGGACGAACTGTTCGAGGCGCAGCTGCTGCGGGCCCTGGGCTACGCACCCTACGGCGGCGCGGACTACGGCGAGTGCGCCGCGACGGCGGCGCGGATTACCACAACGGATCCGGAGCTCTGGTACGCGCAGTGGACGGCGACCGCCGCCCGGATCCGCGACCTGGCCCTGGCCAGCCAGGCCAGCGGCGCGCTGGCCAGCGCCCGCAGCGGCCTGTTCCGCGCGTCGAACTACTACCGGACGGCCGGGCTGTTCCTGATGGGCACGCCCGTCGACCCGCGGCTGCGGGAATCGCACCGGCTGGAGGTCGCCTGCTTCCGCGCCGGGGCCGCGCTGCTGCCGCAGCCGCCGGAGCTGATCGCCATCCCCTACGCCGGCACCACGCTGACCGGCTACTTCTTCCGGCCCGGGCCAGGGGCGGACCGCCGGCCTACCCTCATCCTGGTCAACGGCTACGACGGGACCGCCGAGGAGCTCTACTTCACCAGCGGCGCGGCGGCGCTGGCCCGCGGCTACAACGTGCTCACCTTTGACGGACCCGGCCAGGGCACCGCCATCATCGATGACGGCATCGCGTTCCGGCCCGACGCCGAAGCGGTGATCAGGCCGGTCGTGGACTTCGTGCTGCGGCAGCCGGGGACCGATCCGGACCGCATCGCGCTGATGGGCCTGAGCTTCGGCGGTTACCTGGCGCCGCGGGCGGCGACGGCCGAGCACCGGCTGGCCGCCTGCATCTCCGACTGCGGCCCCTACGACCTGTTCGACACGAGCGCGAGCCGCCTGCCCGGTTTCCTGGCCCGCCAGCTGCCGGACGGCAGCCCCGCGGCGCTGAACCTGCTGCGGCGCATCCTGACCGCGGTGATGAAGAAGCCGACGGCCGGCTGGGCGCTGCGCCGCAACCTCATGGTGCACGGCGTCAGCGATCCCATCGAGTTCTTCCGCCTCGCCCCCGAGTACACCCTCAAGGGCCGCGAGCAGCTCATCACCTGCCCCACGCTGGTCTGCGCCGCCGAAGGCGACGACCTCAGCGCCCGCGCCAGGCTGCTATTCGACGCCTTGACCTGCGAGAAGGAATACATCGAGTTCCGCGCCGCGGACGGCGCGGGCGAGCACTGCGAAAGCGGCGCCCGGACGCTGTTCCACCAGCGCGCCTTCGACTGGCTCGACGCCGTGCTGCAGCCGCGCGCGGAGGAGCCCGGCGGCGTCAGCGGAGCCCGGGACCGGGCCTTGCTGACACCGCCCGCGTGACGGCCCGGCACAGCAGCCACACGCCGATGATCCCGATGACGGCACCGACGATCCCCCACCAGGCCGTCAGCAGGTCCGCCCCTGCACGCAGCAGCCAGCCGCCGGCCTGCGGCCGCACCAGGGCCGCCAGTACCACCCCGGCCGCACCCAAGACGCACAGCAGGCACGCACCGAGCACCCCGACCGGGGACGATGCGCCATCAGCCGGCCAGCCCGGATTCTCGGCACGGGCGGCCGCGGCGGCCTGCGTGATAGTCAGCTCCATCCCCTCGAACCCGGTCCGCATCCGTAGCCAGCGCTCCAGCCGGCGACGTTTGCGGAACGGGCTGATCCGGTAGGTCCAGCTGTCCCTCGTCGCGATCACCGCTCCGAACCGGAAAACCTGGTCGACTTGGCTGATCCGGTCGAGCGGCACATGCCTGGTCCACCAGCCGAAGGTGATCGCCAGCTCACCGCGGGCACGGTCCAGCCGCACCCGGGCCGGCATCAGCCAGCGGGGCAGGTAAAGCAGCCCGCTGAGGACGGTGCCGGGCACTAGGAAAACGTGCGGGAGAAAGAACCACAGCACGGCGTAGGTACCGCCGACCGTGACGGCCGAGCGCAGCGCGCC
>Ga0302324_100013139_pt1 | contig 16819 bp, 12 predicted proteins | sample Palsa_T0_1_FD_201949 | JGI IMG/M metagenome (GOLD analysis project Ga0302324, IMG submission 201949) | Peat permafrost microbial communities from Stordalen Mire near Abisko, Sweden - Palsa_T0_1 | ecosystem: Environmental > Terrestrial > Soil > Palsa > Peat permafrost | place: Sweden: Abisko...
AGTCGGCGAGGGCGCCGACTGCGACACGCGAGACGGAACAACACAAGAGCTGGACCGCATTGCGCGGTCTTGGCGCGTGTGCTCCCCGGACGGGAGCCAATGTTTAAGTAGTTGCGTCTTCATAATTTCACTTTCCTGTAATCCTCTTGGCCTGGCGGATCATCCATTCCAGTTTCTTCGGCAGGGCGTCGGCGCCATAGACTTCCGGCACGCCGCGCAGATCCGCCAGCAATTGGTCGGGTGTGACTTCGCCCGCATACGGACTCGATGCCAGCCACTCGGAAAAAGCGGAGGCCGTCGCGGCCAGCCGCATCGCCGTGCTGGCTTGATCCAGCGCTGCCGACGTGCCGGTGTAAGGCACCTCCCACGCGTGTTCCTGATAATCAGTCGTGCCGGGCGGGCGGAAGCGCACGCGCACCGTGCAGAGCGGGCCCTCTCCGGCCGGGTTCACTTCCACCGTGTAAAGCGCGTTGCCGGATTCAGCCGCGCCGATCTGCGCGGCGGCGACGGTGTTGTCGCGAAATTGTTCCTTGGCCAATTGATGCTTGGCGTATCCAATCTGGCGATAGGCCGTGACGCGTTTCGGATTGAACTCTACTTGCACTTTCACATCCGAAGCCGCGACACGGAGCGCGCCGGCCAGTTTTCCGGCGAACTCCGTGGCGGCCTCCTGCGGCGTATTGATGAATCCGTAACGGCCATGACCCGCCCGCGAAAGTGTCTCCATCAAATTGTCGTTGTATCCATCCCAGCCGACGCCGAAACAGTCCAGCGCGATGCCTTGTTTGCTGTTGGCCTCCACCTTTGGCTGGAGCGTCTCCGGATTGACTTCGCCCAGATTGGCCGCGCCATCTGTCAAGAGTACAACGCGGTTATCACCCTTGGCCAGGTAATGGCGCAAGGCGGTGGCGTAGGCGAGTTTCATCGCTTCTTCCAGGTTGGTGCCGCCTTCGGGCGTAAGGCGGCTCAAACCATTAGCCACTTCTCCCGCCTTGCTGCCCGGCACGCCATCCACCCACAACCGCGCGGTGCGGGCGAAGACCACCACACTGAGCGTGTCCTGCTCGTGCAATTGCAAAGCCAGCGTGCGCAAAGCCTGCTGAATGATCTCCACGCGGTCCGCGCGTTCCATCGAGCCGGATTTGTCCAGCAGCAAAACCAGGTTCAATGGCCGTCCGTCCTGCCGTCCTTGCGCGGCGGTTTTGACCGAGAACCGGAGCAAGTCGCGATGATGGGCGAAGGGATAGCCGGCGCGTTCCCAGGCGAAGCCGATCGGCGCGCCGGCGGCCGGTTCGGGATCGCGATAATCGAAGGCATTGATGAACTCCTCGCTACGGATGCTGCCCGCCTCGGGCATAACGCCGTTCTGCAAGCTCGCCGCCGCCAATTTGAACGAGGCATCGCTGACATTGAGCGAGAAAGTGGAAAAAATATTGGTGCTGGTGAGAACTTCCGGCTGCGGCGTCAGCGGCGGAACAGCCGGCTGCGGCGGCGCGACGTCCAGATTCTTAAGGATGTCGTCGATCTTCTTCTTGTCGTCGTCGTTGGCGAAAATCAGCAGAGAATTGACCCGCTCGTCGGCGATGATCTTGGTATTGGCCAACATTTGGGAACTCCCGGCGCTGGCGGCCTCCTGCACGAACTTATTGAGGTTGTTTTGGAACGAGGAGCGCCCGCTGGGGCCGCCGAAGTTGGCTCCGGAGGTGCTTCTCCCGACGGCGGCGCCGCCGCTGGCGCCCAAGGCGCGCAGGGCCGCAGCCACATCGCTGGCCGACCCGTATTTGATCGCAATCACTTCCGGCTTGATGGTCGCCGGTTCGGTGGACTTGTCGTCGTTCGCGGAGCCCGGCGGCCGCGGAAGGAGCCCGTAAAACCTGGCCGTGTCGTTGTTGTTGCTGGCCGCGTAACTCAAGCCAATCTGACGGCCGCCCGCACTTTGCGACTGTTGTTGCTCCTCGCCAAGCGACCGCACAGCAGCGGTTGCGGCGTTTGCTTTGCTGGCGTCATCGGTAATGACGAACAACTGGCCCATATCCTTGTCGATTTGGTAATTTGCCGTGTTTGTTGATTCCTTGCTCTCAAACAAGGCACCCGCGACAGGTTTGTCACCGATGGTGGGAACGGAATCTTTAACGGGCGAAGTTGTGACGACCTGAGGAATAGTGCCACCGATGCTCTGGCTGTTTGCGCCCAGACCGCCAACCCCTCCGCCACCTGCGCCGCCAGCAGGGGCGCCAGATCCGCTAAAACGATTCTCTTGACTCGGATGTGCCGGGTTGCCCGCAGTCCCCGCAACGCTTCTTTGCAGGGCCGGCGTCGCCGGGTCGTAGTAGAAGTTGATTTGGGGGGCTGGGCTTTGGGCGGACGGAGCAGTGCCTCCTTGCAAGCCAATGGCGCCGTTGTTGTGCCGCGTTGTAATGAGTGGCGCCACGATGATGCTGTAACCGGGTTGCGCCTGTATATTCATGTACCCGACAGAGTTGAGGGAATACACGTTGGTGGTTCCGATTTTGGCCGTCTTATCCAATTGTGCCGCCAAGTCGCTGGCGATGCCTGTTTGAGTGCCAGGTGCTGGGGCAGGGGCAGGGGCGGGAAGAACGATGGTATTGTTGGAAAATGGCGCGTAGGCCCATTGTTGACCCTCACTTGAGTTGGCTTCCGCCTTGGCCTTCTCCACATCTGCCGACGCAGCCGATTGCGACGCGTCCATTTTTTTGTCGCTCGCAAGGCTGCGATTGCGGTCGCCGCCAAGGAGCGCCTGCGGCAGATTCTTCTGGTCTCCCACGATAGCCGCCTCTTCCCTCATCCTTGACCCCCCGGCGACGATCTCAGATTCAAGAGCAGCAGCCGGTTTTGCTGGCGTGACATCACCGAGAAAGATTTGGTCTGACGCCCCGCCTGGCTGCGCCTGCTGCTGCACCTGACTTGCAGGCTTCTCGCTCGATTCCCCGCTCTTAGTCACGGTCAAGCCCGGGGCGATGCCGTTATCCAACGATACTGGCGGCGGTGAGGCGGGTGCTGCAGCAGCTACTGCAGCGTGCTCGCTGAGAGTCTCCGCCCTCCCCTCCTCGATGGGCAAAGCGATAGTCGTCTCTTTGCCAGCGCGATCCTTCCACCGGGCCACTGGCGGCTGCCCCACGGCTCCGAGGGTATAGGTTTCGTCCTTGCCTCCGGGAACTTCGCCGCCGGCACCACGGCCAAGATATGGCTGGACATCCCGCATGGTAGGCACGTCGGTGGCGGATTTTCGTTGTTCGAAGGCCCACTGTTGCTTGGCGGCGTCGAGCACTCGCAGATTGCTTATAATGATATTTTTCTGCGCCTTCATTTTTGCGGTGCTGAGAGCCGGCAGCATCATACTCGTCAAAAGCATCAGCGCGGCAACGGCGGCCAACGCCATCAGCCACGCTGTCTTGCGGCGCGCAGGCGGGGCAAATTCCTTGGGAGCAACGGTCTTGAATTGCGCCAGCAACTTCTCCCGCCGCTCAGGGCTGAGTTTCTGCGGCGCGCCTGGCGTGGCCTCGGGCGTGGCGATGGTTTCGCGCAGCAGTTCCAGCGCCGGCTTGAGCCGGTCATGCAATCGGGCCAGGCCCGCGTCGCGGGCGATCAACTCGCGCAGGAGAGCGGCTTCCTCGGCCGGCAATTCGCCCAGCAACAGGGCCGTGATCTTGGCTTCAAGGTCTTCGCGTTTCATCGGGGGCACATCGGGGATCAAGGCACAACTCCGTTTCTGGCCAGTTCGTCGGCCATGCTTTTGAGTGCGTGATGCAGCAGGTAGCCGACGTGGCCGGTCGTCAGGCCCGTGCGCTCACTGATTTGCTTGTAGGAAAGGTTCTCGTTGAACTTGAGCCGGATCACTTCCCGGCTCCGCTCGTCCAGCGTCTCCAACGTCAGCCGCACCAGGCCGATGCCTTCGGAGCGCATAATCTGCTCATCCGGCAAGGGACGCGGATCGGCGGTTTCCGCGCCGGCGGGGGAATCGGGATCCAGCGGGATAATTTTCCTGGATTGGCGCTGGTGATTGAGGGCGAGGTTATGCACGGTTCGGTAGAGCCAGCGTCTCGGCTCGCGCACCTCCTTGAACTGTGCCTGCAATCTCATGAATGCTTCCTGAACGCAGTCCTCCGCCACGCTCGCCGCCTCCGTCAAGCGAAGGGCATAACTCAGGAGGGGCGATTCCAGAGCCCCGAAGAGCTCTTCCATCGTTTCGCATCCGGGTCTTGCGCCGGCTTGGACTGGTTGTGTCACAGCCATGCTGCGAGTTTTATTGGACCTGCCCGGCGTCCTCCTGGTCGTGAGCGGACACCATGTTCACCTTATACGACACCGGACCGGGCGTTATCTTAGACGAAAAATTAAAATATCGTTGAATTCGGTCTGGCCTTTCGTAGGATGAACTGATGAACAAACAGAAAAGCAGTTCGAAAGAAAATAAATTCAGCGCCTTGCCAGCCCAATCCCGCCGCGCCTTTTTGCGCACCAGCGCTCTGACCATGGCGGCCGCGTCCTTCGCGGCCCGCGTCGGCAAGGCCCAAAACGCTCCTATCGCCGCTCCCTACGTCGGCCATGTCAAGGGGGCGAACGATAAAATAAACGTCGCTTGCATCGGCAACGGCGGCCAGGGGGCGAGCGACACGGGGGATATTTTCGGGATGAAGGACGCCAACCTCGTTGCCCTATGCGACGTGGACAGGACCCACACGGAAGAAATGGCGGCCAAAGTTCCCCAAGCCAAAATTTACCAGGACTTCCGCACCATGCTCGAAGAAATGGATTCTTCCATCGACGCGGTGACGGTGACGATTCCCGACCACAACCATGCCATCGCCACGTTGAGCGCGCTGAAAATGGGCAAGCATGTCTTCTGTCAAAAGCCGCTCACCCAGACGGTGTGGGAGGCGCGCCAGGTGCGCGATTTGGCCAAAGCCAAGCATCTGGCCACGCAAATGGGCAACCAGGGCAGTGCCAGCAGCGGCTTGCGCCGCGCCGTCGAGATCGTCCAGGCGGGAGTCATTGGCAACGTGACCGAACTCCATGTGTGGTCCAATCGTCCCATCTGGCCGCAGGGCCTCGATCGTCCCAAGACCGCCGATGTCTGGCCAGCCACGCTGGCTTGGGACAATTGGATCGGCCCCGCCAAGTTGCGTCCCTTCGTGGCCGACGTCTATCATGGCTTCAAGTGGCGCGGTTGGTATGACTTCGGCTGCGGAGCACTGGGCGACATGGCCTGTCACACCGTCAACATGCCCTCCCGCGCCCTCAAACTTGGCTACCCCACCATGGTCGAACTGGAAGAATCCTCGCAATTGTTTCCCGAAACGTTTCCCAAAACTTCCCGCATCCGCTTTGATTTTCCCGAACGCCAAGGCATGCCGCCGCTCAAGTTTTGGTGGTACGACGGCGATCCCGGCGACAAGAGTCAGCCGCCCTTGCGCCCGCCGGACGACATCACCAAGGATACCTGGGACATCAAGCCACCCGAAGAAGGTAAAGCCGCGCATTTGGCCGAGTCCGGCGCGTTGCTGGTGGGCGACAAGGGGATGCTTTTTTCGCCGGACGATTACGGCGAGCAATCCTACATCATGCTCAAGGGGGAGAAGGAATATGTGGAGATGCAAAACCATCCCGCCGCCAAGACCGTGCCCCAGACCATTCCGCGCTCGCCGGGCCACAAGGAAGAGTGGTTCCGCATGATGCGGGGCGGCCCTCCGGCCTACTCGAACTTTGACATCGCCGCCTACCTGACCGAGATCATCTTGCTCGGCTGTGTCGCCTTGCGGGTCGGTCCGGGCAAGAAAATGGAATGGGACGGCCCGAAGATGATGTCGCCCAGCCACCCCGAAGCCGCCCAATATGTCCGCCGCGCCAACCGCCGCGGTTGGACAGTCTAAATCGAGCCCATTGGCGCATCTTGGCATGAAGAAAACAGCCGCCTTGTTCGCATTGGTATTGGCCGCCACCTTGGGTGCGACCGCCCAAGCCGCCCCGGATGATTAGTATTGTCGAGCAGGAAGTGGTATGATTGACATTTGTGCGCGCGTAGCTCAACTGGATAGAGTGACGGCCTCCGAAGCCGAAGGTTGTGGGTTCAACTCCCGCCGCGCGCACCAGTCGTCCCTTTTAACCGCAAGGCCCGTCTTCTAAACCGTTATGTCCGAAGATAAATCTGTTGTCAAAACTGTCGCGGCTCCACCGCTGGTGCCGCTGAACCTCACCTCCAAATTGGCGTCCACTCCCACCGGGCCGCCCAAGTATGCCGTTAAAGTTAAAAGCGCCAACGGCCAGGAGGTGGTGCTGGGCGATCCGCGAGCCACGCGCGCGCTGGTGGCGTTGATGGATACCGAGGCTGTCAATGGCGGCGCCGCCTGCCACTGGGGCGGACCAGCGGCTTTCGCCGAAATCATGGCTGCCATTCACGGCTTGATGTTTGCCACCAAGGGGCGGCCCTGGTATGAGGCTTTCAATTTCGTCAACGATGCCGGCCATACCGAAAACGGAATTTACGCCCTGCGCTGTAATTACGGGTTCGATGGCATGACCTACGACGATTTGAAAGGTTTTCGGAGCATCCGCAGCAAATTGACGGGACATGGCGAATCGCACCTCAATCCCCAGGGCGTCCTCTTGAGCAACGGACCGCTAGGCTCGGCCCTGCCGCAATCGCAAGGTCTAGCCATGGCCGACAAGGTGAGCCGGAACGATCGTGTCACCATTTGCACCGTTTCCGACGGAGCGTCGATGGAAGGCGAGGCCAAGGAGGCCTTTGCCGCCGTGCCGGGTCTGGCCGCCAAGGACCGGCTCAATCCCTTTGTGCTGGTCATTTCCGACAACGACACCAAGCTCTCCGGCCGCATCACCCAAGACGCCTTCAGCATGCAGCCGACTTTTTCCGCCATGAGCGATCTGGGCTGGAACGTGACCAAGATTCAGGACGGCCACGATTTGCAGACCGTTTATCTGGCAATGGAGAACGCTCTGGCGCAGGCTCGCGCCCATCCCCGCACCCCGGTCTGCCTGTGGGTCAAGACCATCAAGGGTTATGGCGTGCGCGCTACCATGGAAAGTTCCACCGGCGGCCACGGCTTCCCGCTGGCCAACGGCGAAAAAATCATCGATTTTGTCAACGAAATTTATTTCGGCGGGGCAGTTCCGGCCGACCTGGCCGCGTGGGCGCTGGCCTTGCGCCGCGGCTGGGAACAGAAAGAGGCGGACAAAAAGGCCAAAGCCGCCGCGGCCCTCGCGGCGCCCCCGCCTGCTGTCAAGAAGGAAAAAGTGCAGAGCGGCCTGGCCAAAGGCGCGGTGCGGGCCGCCCAGGAGGGCCTGCCCGTTTATTCCATTTCCGCCGATCTGGCCGGCTCCACCGGCATGAGCTTTTTCCAAAAGAGCTTTCCCGACCGGTTCGTGGAGGTGGGGGTGGCGGAGGCGAACATGATCAGCACCGGCGCGGGCTTCTCCAAGGCCGGCTTTATCCCCATCGTCGATACCTTCGGGCAGTTCGGCGTTACCAAAGGCAACCTGCCCCTTACCATGTCCGCTCTTTCCCAGGCGCCGGTCATCGCGGTCTTTTCCCATGTCGGCTTCCAGGATGCCGCCGACGGCGCGTCGCACGAGGCCACCACGTACCTGGCCGCCACCTCCGCCATCCCCCACACCGTGGTCATCGCCTGCTCCTGTGCCGACGAAGCGGAGGCGCTCATGTACCAGGCCATCAAGCGCGTCGCCCAAGCCCGGCTTCAGGGCCTCAACGGCGAGTCAGTCATATTTTTTGTCGGTCGCGAGAACTTTCCCGTCCACTTGGTGGACAACCCGAATTATGACTGGGGCAAGGCGCAGGTTTTGGCCGACGGCAAGGATGTCGTCATCGCCGCCTGCGGCCCGATGGTGGGACGCGCGCTGGAGGCGGGCCGCCAATTGCAGCAGCAAGGCCTGGCTGCCACCGTCCTCTCCAATCCCTTCATCAATCAAGTCGATATCGAGACCATTGGCGCGGCGGTCAAGAAATGTTCGGGCCGCATCGTCACCATCGAAGACCATCAGGTTATTGGCGGGATGGGCGCGCAGATCGCCCACGCCCTGGCGCGCGCGGGCATCCTTCATCGCATGAGTTCCCTGGGCATGGCCGGGGAATTCGGCCAATCGGCCTGGGTGGCCGAGGATCTTTACGAAAAGCATGGCCTGACCGCGGCCGGGATCGTGGCGGCGGCGCGCCGCTTGCTTCAGGAGACTTGAACTTTGAACTTTTTACCACGTAGAACGTGGTGAGCTTGGAACTTGATTTGGCCATGCCGGAGACCCACACATCCTTGCAGGGGCAGCTCATCCTGGACGGCGGGAAGTTGCACGGCTCCTTTTTCCACCGATCGGTGGTGCTGATCTGCCAGCATGACGCCGAAGGGGCTTTCGGACTGATCCTCAACCGCGGGACCGACAACAAGGTGGGCCAGGCGCTGGTGGCCAATTTGCCCGACCGGGTCAAGGAGCAGCCTCTTTTCATCGGCGGCCCCGTGCAACCGCAGGCCTTGAGCTTTCTTCACAGTGACGACTATCTGCCCGGGGCCAATGTCATGGTCAATTTGAACCTGGGGCATTCCATCGATGCGCTGGTGGATTTGAGCGAATCCTTTTCCACGACGCAGAAGCTCAGGTTGTTCGCCGGCTACGCCGGTTGGTCGCCCGGCCAATTGGACAACGAAATGTCGCGCCGCGACTGGCTGGTGCATCCGGCCACGCTCGAACTGGTTTTCCATGCCGAGCCGGAGCAATTGTGGAAGACCATCATGAAGCAAAAGGATGTCAATAGCCGACTGCTGGCCGATTCCCCCGACGACTTGTCCTGGAATTAGAATCCAGTCCACTCCCAGGCCGGTTGGGCTATCATTCTGGCGGCGGGCAAAGATCGCTGGGCGTGCATACCTTTGCTTCCAACTGACCGAATCCCTTGAGGTAGGCCGGCGCTGCCGACGGAGTTACCAGAAAGTTACGGCCCTTGGGGTAAAATTGGCGGAAGGTCTCAAGGGCGGTGCTGTCAAAAGAATCGCTGTTCCATTTGCATTCGATGGCATCCGCTTCGTCGCGGCCATGGGGCAGGATAAAATCCACTTCGTGGCCTTGCTTGTCGCGCCAATAGCGCACAGGCGTGTCAGGAAACCGGGCTTGCAAGTGTTCCAGGACCAGGTGTTCCCACAGCAGGCCATGGTCCTCCGGCCGCAACGAATTCCAGCCGCGCGCGTAACTGACGAAGCCGGTATCGAAGGCGTATATCTTCGGCTGCTTCACCAATTCGCGCTGGCCGCCGCCGTGGAAGGGCCTGACCAAGGCCATGGCATGTGTGATCTCCAATGCGCTGATGTGACTCTCGACGGTGGGCCGCGTGATACCAAGCGCCGTCGCGGTTTTCGTCACCTCGAACTGTCCACCGCTCTGTGCCAATAGATACTCAAAAAGCGCGTTAAAACGATTCATGTCCCGGAAGGCAAAAAGACGCTGGATGTCGCGCGCGAAAAAGGAATCCATCCACTCGCGGTAAAAGGCCGGCTTTTTGGATTCCGCCAAAAGCGCGGGCGGCAGACCTCCGTGCAGCAGGCGCTGTTGGAGGGTACTTCCGAAGCCCGCCAGTTCTTCCCACAACACCGGCGTCAGATGCACCAGGCGCTTGCGGCCCGTCAAGGTGTCGCGGAACTTTTTGCTCGCGGCAAGGGTGGAAGAACCCGTGGCCAGTATTCTCAAGTGCGGAAAGACATCTGCGCCAATTTTCAACAACCGCGTGGGATCGCGCAACTGGTGAATCTCGTCAAAGACCACGACGGCCTTCGAGCAGCCGCGAAAGAACAACTGCGGATCGCGCACCATGTCCTCTACGGCAGGTAGGTCACAATTGACGTACAGAATCCGATCCGCGCCTAGGCTCTCGGCCAACGTGGTCTTGCCAACGCGGCGGACGCCACTCAGCCAGGCGATCGGAACATCGCGCCAAGCAGCTTCAATCCTCTGCAACCAGAAAGGTCTGGCAATCATGCTGGCGAACTATACATTTAGTCAGTCCAAATGTAAAGTATGGCAGCGGAATGGGAAAATCCCAGCAGATTTGAAGGTCATCAAGAATTCCCAACAACATTTCGTCGTCTAATCCATCATGTTGCCGCAAGGTTCGTTTCCTCCAGCGCTGCTTTTTGGCGTTGGAGCAACTGCCCGATGCCACTCTTGCCCAGCGCCAACATCGCCGCCAATTGCTGCTCCGTATAGGACGCCTCCTCCCCTGTGCCTTGCAACTCGATGTATTCGCCCTCCGCGTTCATCACCAGGTTCATGTCCACCGCCGCCGCCGCGTCCTCCACATACGAGAGGTCCAGCCAGGCCTGCGATTGCACAATACCCACACTGACCGCCGCCACCGGCTTGAGCATCGGTTCGGGCGCCAGTTTGCCCTCCCGTTGGAGCGACCGCACCGCCAGCGCCAACGCCACGTAACTGCCCGTGATGGCCGCCGTGCGCGTCCCGCCGTCGGCCTGCAACACGTCGCAATCCAGCCAGATCGTGCGCGAGCCGATTCTTCCCAGATCGATGGCCGCGCGCATGGCGCGTCCGATCAAGCGCTGGATTTCCTGCGAGCGCCCGTCGATTTTTCCCTTGGCGATATCCCGCGCCTTGCGGGTCAGCGTGGAATAGGGAAGCATGGAATACTCTGCCGTCATCCAGCCACCGGCGACGTTTTGCTCCTTCATCCAGCGAGGGACCGTTTCCTCGATGGTCGCCCCGCAGATGACCCGTGTTCGGCCCCATTCGATTAAAGTTGAACCGGCGGCATAAGGGGCGATGCCATTGTGGAAGCGCACCGGTCGGAGTTGGTCGCAGGTCCGCCCGTCCACGCGGGCCAAAGGTTGTGTTTCGGAGGAAATCATGACCGGCGCATCTTACTGGCGCCCCGGCTGCCGGGCAATGGGATTCAGCCGGCAATCACCTCGACGCTTGGACTTTTTATGCCGTCGTCAAGCGTCGCCAATCGTCCACCGGCCCGATTTTCGGCCAGGGCGGCCAAGTAGGCGTCTGTCAATTGATTCGGACCAAGATGGCGCTTCAATCTCCCGGAAAGAATGGAGAAATCATCCATCCAAAATGTATGTTCGAAATCCCGATGATGAACCAAGGCGGAAAGAAGCGATCGCGCGCTTTCGAAATCAGCCGCGTAGTTCTTGATGTTCATGGAAATGCGCAGGAATCCAAGCTGCGTGATGGGACACGTCGCCATGGAAAGTTTGCCCCGGGCCGTTTGCGCCCGCACCCATCGCTTCACCCGGTCGTGATGAATGTGCTGCGGCCAGGCCAGCGCCAGCAGCACGTTGAGGTCCAGCAACCTGGTCATGGGAAGTCGCACAACTGCTGCTTGACCCATTCATCCGTAATGGGAGGCGCATCCTTCGGCACCTCGAAGTAAGGCAACCCCGTCTCTCTGTCTAATTTAATCTTCAATGGCCGGCGCTCCGGTTGTCCCAGTTTCCGCAATTGAATGATAGGACCTTCCAGTCTGATTTCCAGCTTATCGCCCGCATCGATGCCGGCTTGATCTCGAATTTCCTTGGGAACCACAACTTGGCCTTTGCTCGACATCGTCGTAATGCTCATTGGGTAAGACTACTCTTACCGCACAGTCTTGTCAATTCTGTCTGAATAGTGGTTCGATGAAATCGAGGGCCGGGCCTTTGTGCGATGCTAGTAGCCTTCGACGGGCCATCCGCTGGCCTGCCCATGTCCTCTCCGAACTGGACAAGCGGCCACTTTCCACTTTACTCTCCACGGTCAGAACGTCACCAGAACCAGGATATGAACGGCGCCAGCGAATTCTTGCTCGTGGCGGCGGCCAAACCACCGCCTCCCTCCAGGGCTTTGCCAAAGGCGTGAAGCCATGCCGGATCACAAAGATGCCCATTTGTTCTTGTTGCTGCGCGTCAATGCGCTGCAAGCCTGGAGGAGACTTAAGACGGTTCGGGCCACCTCCAGCCTGCTGGCCTCCTCGATTGGTCTGTTCGTGGTGGCGTACTTGACGTTGTCCTTCCTGCTCTTCCGCCGCGGCTTGCAATTCCTCAACAATTTCCCGGCCTTGGGCGAGGTCCTGACGGAACGTTTGTTCTACTTGCTCTTTGTCTTTTTGTTCGTCCTGCTGCTCTTCAGCAACCTGGTCATTGGCTACAGCAATTTCTTCCGCAACCGCGAAACCAGCTACTTGACTTCCCTGCCCATTTCCTCGCAAACCATTTTCCGCTGGAAATTCCTCGAATCCGCTTTGTTGGCCTCGTGGGCTTTCCTCTTTCTCATCGCCCCATTGCTGGCCGCTTACGGGTTGACCCGGGGCGCGCCCTGGCATTTTTACGTCATGACCGTGCTGGCGCTGGGGCTGTTCATTGTCCTGCCCGGCGTGGCCGGCGCCTGGGTCGCGCTCAATCTGGCCCGCTTCCTGGACCGCCGCGCCTTTCAAGTCGTGGCCCTGGCAGCCACCGCCTTCATCTTGACTGCGATGGCGCTCTGGTTCCGGCCCGAAACCTTGACCGACACCTCCACCGACACCCGCGTCCTGGCCACGCTGGACAAACTGTTGACCCGCACCCATTTCTCCGAATGGCCGTGGCTGCCCAGCTACTGGCTTTCCACCAGTGTTCTGCAATGGGCCGAGGGCGCCGTCATGGCGGCCGGATTTTTTTTGCTGGTCTTGTTGAGCCACGTGCTTTTCTTCGGCTATCTCTCCTTCACTTGCACCGGGAAACTCTTTTACGAAAGCTTCTCCACCGTGCAAAGCCGGCAGAGCCTCTTTGTACGCTGGGGCTGGTTCCGCCATTGGCGTCAGCGCCGCCCGCAATTCGATTTTGACCCCGGCCCGGTGGAACGCGCCGCCCGTTTCTTCCACAGCGGCCCTTCTGATGAGCTGGCGCTGCTGGTTAAGGACGCGCGCATGTTCTGGCGCGACACCTCCCAGTGGGGGCAGACGCTGGTGCTCTTCGGCTTGCTGGCCGTTTATGTCATCAATCTCCGGCACTTTTCCCAACAGTTGACCAATCCATTCTGGGTGCATCTGGTTTGCTATTTGAACCTGGGCGCCTGCTCGCTCAATTTGGCCACGCTGACCACGCGTTTTGTCTTCCCGCAATTCTCCCTGGAGGGCAAACGGCTCTGGATCGTGGGCTTGGCGCCGATGGGCCTGCCCCAGGCCCTGCGGGCCAAGTTCTGGCTGGCCAGCCGCGCCGCCCTGTGCGTGACCCTGGGTCTGATCTGGCTCTCCTGCCACATGTTGCGCATGCCCATGGACCGCACCCTCTACTTGGGGCTGATCATCGCCACCATGACCTTCACCCTCACCGCCCTGGCCATGGGCCTGGGCGCGCTTTATCCCAATTTCCGCGAAGACAACCCGACCAAAATCGTCAGCGGTTTTGGCGGCACACTCTGTCTGGTCTTGAGCTTCCTCTATATTGTCGGCTCGGTCACCTTGCTGGCGCTGGGTTCGCCATGGGGTTGGAGAGGCGATGCCTCGGTGGGCGGGATTCTGGCCAGTTGGGCCGGCTTTGCCGCAATGTCCATCCTCCTGGGCTGGGTTCCCTACCGCCTGGGCTTGCGCCGCGTCGCTACCGTTGAGTTGTAGAGATGAGTTTCTCCAGCGCGTCAAATAGAACTTTCCGCCCGGCCAGATGCCGGCATGTCCCCGCTGGCGTCACCAGGCCAAATCCTTCGCCGTAAGCGCGTCCATTGACCACGCACGCGTCGGTCCGGTTTTCCTCCATTTGCCTTCGGGCGGCCGCGACCGCTTGGGCGCGGTCGAATTCCAGTTCGTACTTCCAGCCCACTAGAAGCGCGCTCGGAAACCATGCGCGCAACTCCGAAATGATTTTCGCCGTGGGCGTCAATTCGGCCAGAATGGCGCCGCCGCGCGTGGAGATTTTGGCGGGGCGGATTTCCTTCAGTGCTCCATCAGCCGCGCGCTCCCAAACCTTGCCGAAAGTAAAATCGCTGACCGCCGCCGCGTGCAACACCGCCCCCGCGCCGCCGCCCAGCGCCTGCAGCCGCCGGCGCAAATCGGCCGTCGTCGTAAAAATTTGCACCCGCTGCGCCTTGGGTTCCAGCCGGCAGGTGGCCCCCTGGCCGCGCAACAACTCGACCTCGTGTCCCCGTTCCGTCAAATAATCGGCCAGTTCAGTCCCCAGCGTGCCGGTGGAAAAATTAGTCAGGCGCCGGACTTCGTCCAGCTCCTCAAAAGTCGGCCCCGCCGTGACAATGCATTTCACTTTTTGGGTTTCCCCCTTCATCCTAATCCTAATCTTAATCCCCTCCGCATAGCCGATTAGGATCAGGATTAAGATTAAGATTAAGAACCGGGAAAGACCACCCAAAAAGGTGAAATGCGTTTACCCCGCGCGCTTTGGGGGTGGGAATACTTTGAACTTCCCGCCCGCTTGTGGCTTATTGATGGCATGACGACGAACGCAATTCGAGGACGGCAGCGGGACGCGGTGACGCAGTTTTCGGTCTTCACCGCCAACCGCATGGGGCGCTTGCACGACTTGATCGCCCTGCTCAGTTCCAACTCCGTCCACGTCCTGGCCGTGACGGTTCTGGACACCACGGAGACCGCCATCATCCGCCTGGTGGTGGACGACCCGCAAGCCGCGCGGCGCCTGCTCCAGGACCACGGCTTTGCCTTCACCGAATGCGAATTGCTGGTGGTGGAAATCGACGCCGCCACCCAATTGCCCGAATTGATGGCCGCCTTCCTCGAAGCTGAAGTCAATGTGAATTATATGTACTGCTTCATCCCCCATCCGCAAGGCAAGTCCATCCTGGGCGTGAGCATGGAGGACAATGAAATCGGCGAACGGGTCCTGAGCCGCCGCGGCTTCCGCGTCTTGCGGCAATCGGATGTGTCCCGCTAAGCCGCCGCCATGAGCAAAATCGTCGGCATCGACCTGGGCACCACCAATTCACTGGTCGCCACCGTCGATTCGGGCCTCCCTTACGTCATCGCCGATGCCCAGGGCCGCCGGCTGACTCCGTCGGTGGTCCATTTTCCGCCCGACGGCGCCCCGCCCGTGGTCGGGGACCTGGCCAATCGCATCCGCGTCCTCCAACCAGCCCAAACCGTTTATTCCATCAAACGCTTCATGGGCCGGCGTGGCTCGGAAATCTCCCGCGAGGAAATGCTTGTCAATTACCCGGTCACAGGCCAGGGCGCCGGGCCGGTCACCGTCGCCCTGCCGGGCCGTTCGTGGACACCGGAGGAAATCTCCGCCGAAATCCTCAAGAAACTCAAACGCGACGCCGAGGCCGCTTTGGGCGAGGCCGTGACTCGCGCCGTCATCACCGTTCCCGCCTACTTCAACGACGCCCAGCGCAACGCCACCAAAAAGGCCGGCGAATTGGCCGGCTTGACGGTCGAACGCATCGTCAACGAGCCGACCGCCGCCGCCCTGGCCTACGGCTTGGACAAACTGCGCGAGAAATCCAAAATCGCCGTCTATGACCTCGGTGGCGGCACCTTCGATCTCTCCATCCTGGAACTCAACGACGGCGTCTTCCAAGTCCTGTCCACCAACGGCAACACCCGCCTGGGCGGCGACGACCTGGACACACGCCTGATCGCCTTCATCCTGGAGAAGATCAAGGCCGCCGGCGGGCCCGATCTCGCGGGCGACCCGCCCGCGCTGGCCCGCGCGCGCGAGGCGGCCGAGCAGGCCAAAATCCGCCTCTCCACCGAAGAGCAGGCTGGCCTCGCGCTGCCGTTCATCGCGCCTGATTTTCATTTTGACTACACCCTATCGCGCGCCCAATTGGAGGACCTCACCCGCGACATCGTGCTGCGCACTCGCCCGCACTGTCTGCGCTCCCTGGCCGATGCCAAACTCGAACCCAAAGACCTCGACCAAGTCATCCTGGTTGGCGGCCAGACCCGCATGCCCATGGTGCGGCGGATCGCCGCCGATGTGTTCGGCTGCGCGGAATTTGACGAGGCGCGCGGAGACCTTCGCCTCGGCCAGACCCACCACAAGGCGCCCGGCCCGCGCCTGAACACCTCGCAAAACCCCGACGAAGCCGTCGCCCTGGGCGCCGCCATCCAGGCGGAAATACTCTCCGGCGGCTTCAAGCATCTCCTTTTGCTTGACGTAACTCCGCTCTCCCTCGGCCTGGAAACTTTTGGCGGCCTGATGAACGTCCTCATCCCGCGCAACTCCACCATTCCCATCAAAGCCGGCGAGATGTTCACCACCGCCGTCGATCATCAGCGCCAGATGCTCATTCATGTGCTGCAGGGCGAACGCGAACGGGCCGCGCACAATTGGAGCCTGGGCCGCTTCACCCTTGATTTTGACCCGGCTCCCAAAGGCGTCCCGCGCGTCGGCGTCCAATTCGAGATCGACGCCAACGGCATTTTGCACGTCCTGGCGCGCGACACTCGCACCGGCGCGCAAAAAATCGTCGAGATGAAATCCGCCGTCGATGTGGCCGACGCGGCGGTGGAGAAGATGGTCGAGGAATCCGTCCAACACGCCTTCGAGGACTTGCGCGCGCGGCAATGGATCGAGGCCAAACTGCGCGCCACCGAGACCCTGGCCGCGGCGCGCAAAGGTTTGGAGGATTGCGCCGCCGAAATCGATGCCGCCGGCAAAGAGCAAGTGGAATCCGCCATGCGCGGCGTCGCGGAAGTCCTGGCCGGGGAGAATCTGCAAACCCAGACCGGCGACGCCAGCCGATTAAAAGCCGCCTTGGCAGCGTTGGACGAAGCCAGCCGTCCCCTGGCTGAGTTGCTGATGGACAAAGCGATGGACGCGATGCTGCGCAAGCG
>Ga0302324_100013142_pt1 | contig 16818 bp, 16 predicted proteins | sample Palsa_T0_1_FD_201949 | JGI IMG/M metagenome (GOLD analysis project Ga0302324, IMG submission 201949) | Peat permafrost microbial communities from Stordalen Mire near Abisko, Sweden - Palsa_T0_1 | ecosystem: Environmental > Terrestrial > Soil > Palsa > Peat permafrost | place: Sweden: Abisko...
CCGAGGACGAACACCTCGCCCGGCGCGATTGTCCACGGGCCCGCGGGGGATGCGCTGCCGCTCGCGTCGTGAAAGACGAGCCACTTCGTCTCGTCGAGCGCCTCGAGCCAGAGCTCTCCGGCGTGGGCTTGTCCGCCGGCCTCCGTGTACCTCCACGCGCCGACGTGGCAGCGCGGGATCGGCGCACCGTTCACAACGATCTCGGTCGCGTTGACGGAGATGGTGTCGCCCGGAAGCCCAATGATGCGCTTCACGTACTGCTGCTCGGGCTTCTCCGGTGCGCGAAAGACGATGACGCGACCGCGCCTGGCTCTGCCGTCGAGGTTGATCAGCGCGATGTCGGCGCCGACGGCAAACGTCGGGAGCATCGAATCGCCGGCTCGGAATGTCCCGGCACCCGACTGTGCGCACGAGGTCGCGAGGACGAGTAGGAAGACTCCCGACCCGATGCGCTGGTGACGTTGCATTGACATCTCGGTGCACCTCTACTCCATCACGAGTGGGGCAGCTTCCGGCATGGTCGCGGCGCTGCCGAAGTCGTGGATCAAGACGTCGGAATCGGGCGTGACGACCGCGGGAAACACGCTGCGGTGATCGCACCGAGCCCGTAGCGCCGCTCTTGGAGACGTCGTCTTGGCTCTTGGGGACGACGCCTTGCCTTCTCGAGGCGACGCCTCGGATCCTTTAGACGACGTCTTGGCTCTTCGAGACCGGCGAAAGCCGACGCGAAGAGGGGGCGAGGCCACGCGGAGGGCGGCCACTCACATCACGCGCGAGACGGCATCGCAGACGGGCTCACAGAAAGCGTAGGAGCTTGCGCGCGAGGCCGAGGTCCGTCGACGCGTCTTGCCAGCGATCCGCCGACATCTCTCTCCCGAACGCCTCGGCCTCGCTATCGTCGGCGAGCGTCTTCATCTCGAAGTGCAGGCTGATTCGGGCCACCTCCCCGCGATCGAACCAGGTGCCGTGCTCGCGGCAGACGTCGATGGTGATCCCCACGCTGCGCACGACGAACGGCAAGAGGGCGACGCCGCAACCCGGACACGCGCGCTCGCCCGCAGAGGACGACGTGCGATAAGGATCGCTGCCAGCGACGTCAGCGGAGGACGCGCCATCGAGCTGATGGGCGATCTGCTTGGCATCGACGGAGAGCGCTCCGGCGACGAGCCGCTTCGTCGCGGCGTTGTCGAGCCACATCCCCCCGCACCCGTCGCACGTCCCGGCGAGTCCGTCCGTGATTCGAACGGGGATCAGCGTACGCCCGCACCCAGGACACTTCATGCGCGCTCGAACATTATCGTTTCCCACTGATCGCGTGTGATCCGTCTGGGCTGCGCCTTCCCCACGGGCGGACATCGAGCGGGGTGCTCGCGAGCGCGGAACCGCGTGCTTTCGCGGGAATTCGCGGCCTGTCGCGAGATCGCGAGGCCAGCGGCGCTGGCACGTCGCTCGCACTGGGGGTCCGCATGAAGCTCAACGCACTCCACCTTGTCGGAACCTGCATCCTCGCATCTGCCTCCGTGTTCATCCAGGGTTGCGGTGGTACGGGAGACACCGGCTCCTCCGAAGCGGCTCTCTCGAACTCGGAAGAGAGCGCGTTCAACTTCTTCGTGAGCAAGGGTCTGTCGAAGGACCAGGCCGCGGGGATCGTCGGTAATCTGATTCAAGAATCGAGCGTCATCGCGACCGCCGTGCAATACGGTGGCGGACCCGGGCGCGGCATCGCGCAGTGGTCAGTTGGTGGACGCTGGAACGCGGACCACGACGACAACGTCGAGTGGTACGCGAGCGCGCACGGCGTCTCGCCCTGGGCCCTCAACACGCAGCTCGACTTCATCTGGTACGAGCTCACGACGTTCGGTGGTTACGGCCTCAGCGAGCTGCGCGGCGCGGGCAATGTGACGGACGCGACCTTGGTCTTTCAGGATCGCTTCGAGGGCTGCGGCACGTGCGACGAGAGCAAGCGCATCGCTTACGCCGAGCAAGTCCTCAGCTCGTACGGTGGCGGCGGCGGCGGTGGAAGCAGCGGCAAGGACTGCTACTCGGACACGCTCGGCAAGGAGATGTCGGACAACGCCTGCGTCCAGAGCAAGTACGACGACGACTGGTACCAGTGCGCGAACGGCTCGTGGGTCGACCGCTGGACGGATCCGGCGGCGTGCACGAGCGTCCACCCGCTGTGAGCTATTCGCCAATGAGCGAGACGGCTCGGCGGATCATGAACATCACTTCGTCCGTGGCGTGCTCGATGCTCACCGTGATCGCAGGGTGCGCTCTCGGCCACACGCGAAACACCTCGTCCGCGAAGCCTTGGCCGATGGCCGGAACGTGGGCGAAGTCGAAGACGACCTCGCGAAAGCGGTCGAGCCTCGCGAGCATGCGACGTGCTTCCGATCGTGAGACGAACTCGGTCCCCATCGCGAAGAGTCGAACCACAGTGCGCGTACGCGAGAACTCGTGGTCCCGCGTGTACTCGTCGAAGACGCTGCGCAGCGTGCGGGCGGGAGCTCGCGCGACCTCGAGGCGGACGCGTGTGCCACGCTTCGTCTCACTCGGTGTGACGGTCGAGTCAGCGCAAACGTTGTCGACGATCCATGCGATGCCGTTCGCGTGCAGCTCGAACCGCTGAACGGCCTTCGACGTGAAGAAGATCCCCTCGCCAGAGTGACGGTCTGGCATCGTCGTCGTCTTGCCTTTCGAGATCTCGCCGAGCGCCTCGAGCGCGCTGACGAGGCGGAGCTTTGCGCGCACCGTCTCGAACGCGCCCGTCCCTCGGTCGACGACCTCGAACACCACGCTGCTCGGCGTTTGCGACGCACGGACGTCAACGGTTCGGGTGCCGGAGTGCTCGATGGCGTTGTTGAGCATTTCGGTGAACGCATACGCGGCGATCCGGTGTGCGTCATCGCGGAGCGCCGGAAAGGTGGCCGAGAGGTCGTGCCAGACGCGATCCTCGGCGAGCCCCTTTGCGCTCAAACGGAACGCGTGTTCCGAAGACGATAGCTCCCACCGGCTCGAACGGCCTGCACCCCGCGCGACGATGGCGCCTTCGGTGGCGAGCGCGCGAAGCTTGCGATGTGCGGCTTGCCGCGTAACCCCGAGCGAAGTCGCCACCTCCGTCGTTGACACAGGTCTGCGGCGCCGCCGCATGAACGCGAGCACGTCGTTCAAGCCTTTTTAATGTAAACGTTGAGAGTGTAAATGTAAACCGAACCGTCAACCCGCAAACGAGACTCGGTCCGCTCAGGGACAGTCGTTCGCCCTAGCCTGCTCAGGTGCCATGAGTTATCGATCGCGATCATCGTGACACCGCTCCAGACTCTCCAAACCTTCCCATGACCGCTCGATGCTCGCAGTGTCTACTGCTTGCTGGAGCCCTCGCGTGTGCGCCCGCCACGCCGCAACCGCTGACGCAACGCTCGCTGCCCGCGCCGCTTGCACCGCCGAAGGTCTATGCGCGGTGGGAGCTCGTCCCGACGCATCCGTGGGTGGTGAATGGCACGCTCACGGTCGACGGGGGAACGCTCGAGGTGGGCGCGAGCGGGGAGCGCTGGCTGAAGACGTCGACCGACCGCGTGGGTGCCAGCACGCTTCTCGAGTCCAACATCGTCGGTGTGGCTAGAGACAGCGCCGGTTTCTGGTTCTTGACGGATGTCGGCAGCGTCTACTTCGCCACGGAGCCACTGGGCGTCGCGACGATGGTCTCGCGCACGCCGACCAAGCCCATCATGACGCAAGTGGGCACCGCTTCTCTCCTCTATGTCGGCGCGGCCGGCGATCTGCACCGCTCGACGGACCACGGCAAGACATGGGCGACCGTGGCGCTGCCCGCGCCAGGAAATGTGGTCGTGGGCCTCTCGATGCACGGCGATACGGGCCTCCTCCTTGGCCTGCCCCAGCGCATGCTCGCGACGAAGGACGACGGCGCCACGTGGCACACCGTCACGTCACCAGCGGGCGCCATCCACCACCTCGCGCAGTCGACCGAAGGCTCGTTCGTCGTCATGACCGACGGCTCACGCTTCGCGTTCGACGTGCAGACGATGAGGTTCGCCTCCGTGGCCATCCCGGCGAAGCCCGCGGTCGAGTGGAACGAGACGCCGGAGGTCACGCGCGTGATGGACGGCGGACGTCTCCTCGCCCTGCGCCGCACGGAGGCCGACAACCCCGAGTGGAGTTTGTCGGTCGGCGAGATGGGACACACGGCGCCTGCGCACGTCGTCGATGCGCTCGCGGGTTGCACGGGGACCTCGGCGGCGATGCGCGGCGATGTCGTCGAGATCGCGTGCGACACGCACGCCGCGAATCACTACAGCGTCAAGCTCCTGCGGAGCGAGGACGCGGGCAAGACCTTCAGGGACGACGGCGGGTTCGACACCTTGGGCCCGGCCCACGCGAACCACGACGGCATCGCCATCGGGAGTGACGGATGGGTCTTCATCGGGTCCCACTGCGGGCCCAATGTGCAATCGGCCAACGTCCCGCGTCTCTTGTTCGGCAACGACGGGTGGTGCGATCTCGGCAGGGCGCGCGCGACCGCGAGCAGCCCGTTCGTCAAGGCCACGATGCACCCGATCCCGTTCAGCGAGGGGCAAATCACCGACACGACGTTCGCGCGCTTCGCCACCAACGCCCACCAGCACGATGTGTATGCCATCGCCACCGACGGTCGCGGGGGGATCTACCGATTCAAACCTGGATCGACCGAGGCCGAGCTCGTCGCCCCGTTCAAATCAGCGGGTGAGAACCACGAGAGCGCGACGCTGACGCTCGAGGACGACGGCACGTTGCACGGATTCGTCGAGGCATGGTTCGCGACGAACCCAGGAGGCAACAACGAGAGGAGGCCGTTCGCGTTCGAGCTCAAGCCCGGTGCCAAGGAGCTGACACGCATCGAAGTCCCTCCCGATACGCAGCGGCTCGCGTTCGGCGGCTCGCACATCACCGCGTGGGCAAACGGCACCTTCGAAAGCGACGACGGCGGCAAGACCTGGTCGCGCATGGGCTGGCCGGCAGGTCCGAGCTCGCTCCAGGCGTGCAGCGCGTCGGGGTGCATCACGCGCCGAGGCGTTCGCGTCGGCTGGGGAGAGCTTCAAGGCCTAGCGCCCATCGTCCCCCCGGCTCCGGTCACGCCCGCGAATGCCCTCGCGTGCGCTGCGCGCGGAGCTTGGAGCAAGCTCGGTTACGGAGCCATACCCGACGTCACGGAGACCGACCTCGGCAAGGCTCGCTGGCTGCACGCGACACGGGAGGCCGACGGTCGCGTGATCCTCCACGTGAACAGGCGCGACGATCCGCCTTCCAAGACGACCGACGTGCAGCTCATGGCCGCCGAGCCCAAAGGACCCACGTGGGGCGCGGACACCGAGGTCTACGTTCAACCGGGAGGCGTGGTCGTCAGGCGCTACTCGTATCTGCGCGAGCATAGCCCCGGTGTCTACAACCCGGTCGACGCGACCCTCGCTTGGTATCGCGTCGACGACGGCAAGGTGCTCCACGCCACGGTTCCCAAGCTGCCTCCGTTCAAAGTGAGACGGTACGGGCTTGGTTATGACGAGTCGGTCGTCGCCTATCCCAACGGGGAGCTCGTGTCGCTCGACGCGAAGGGCGTGTATTTCTCGGGGCAATCCGAGTCGCCACTCTATCTCCTTCATGACGACGGCAAGGTCGAGAAGATCTCGTCCGAAAACCCGGTCTTCGGTGTGGTGGTGCCGGTCGGACAGGACACGGCTGTCACAGCCATCGCGAGCCAGCACGTCGTCTTGACGTGGCTGAAGAAAGAGGTCGCGACGTGGATGGTCAACGATGACGCGTCGATCTTCGACTTTGGAGGTCGCGCGGCGCTCGCGCAGACGGCTGCGTGGCTCGAGCCTCCACGGGCGTGGGCGGTGCCGATTCAGAGGGGTCCCGATCCGGCGGAGTGGTTCCCCCTCGCGACGCAGACGTCACTCGGCCCCGTGCCGCGAAGCTGCGGCGCGCGGAGTGGGCCGTATCGCTACGTGGCTCCGCCCGACAAGGCATCCCCAGCGTGCGGTGACCCTCGACGTGGACGGCACGCACGTGAGGCTCACGACGAACGCAGCCGTCATCCGAAGCGGGCCGACGCCCGATGGAGCGTGCATGGTCGCGCTGGGCGCAGCACCCGACGCGTCGACGGATCGATATCATGCGCTCGTTTTCCCGGACGACCTGGGCCATTCGGTTCTCTTCGCGTTGAGCGACAGCGTCACGCAGGTCCGGGAGATGGCGTGCACCTGGGTGCGATGAGCGCTGGCGTGCGGATCAATGGGACGTCACTGCGCGACCGCCGAAGGTTGCGCGCAGCTGCACGGCGCAGAGCGGTCTTACATGCAGGTGACGGCGTTGGGGAACATGCACGTTCCCGTCGTGCCCGTCCCCGTCACCACGCACTTCGAAGGTGCGAGGCACGAGGGTCCCATCGTCGGGTCCGTGTTGCACGCAGCGTTGTCCATGGCGTCAGCCACGCACGTGCCCGTCGTGGCGGTCGGCGACACCTTCGCGCACAGGCCGGTCTGGCACACGGCAAAGCCCGTGATGGGATCGCTCCCGATATCGCCGCAAGGCTGGGTGGCGGAGGCGAGCGAGATGTTCTGGCATGTGCCGACGGCGCTCCCCTTCGCCGTGGGGATGCAGACGAGGCCCATGTCCGCGTTGCAGGCGGGCATGGTCTTTCGCGATCCGTCGCACGCGGCGCTGACCGCCGCTCCGGAGGCCTGGCACGTCCCCATCGTCATCGTCGCTTCGTCGTCCCCGACGCACGAGAGGCCGGATTGGCACGGTTGGTAGCCCGACAGACACGACCCGGATGCAGCCACCCACGCCGCGCACTTGGGAGCCGGGATGCCTGCGTCTCCCTGAGCAAGCGTCGGGGTCGCGCACGCGAGATCGCGCCCGCAGTCGGCTTCGACCTGACAGCTCGCGCCCACGATGGGCAGCGGCTGACACGTCCCGCAGACGGCGTACTGTGTGACGCCGCAGTATGCGCTCGTGCATTGCGCGCTTGCCCCACATGCCATTCCATTTCCACGCGAGCCGGCGGGTGGCACACAGGCCGACACGGGGTTGTCATCGAAGAAGCTCGAGCACGCTTCGCTCGGATAGGCTGACGCGCACGCGTCGACCATCGCCGGCGTGTTGGCGTTTCCCGGCTGGGCGAGCGCGTTGACGCAGGCCTCGGCCGTGCGCGTCTGGCACACCGAGTCACTGCCGTAAACGTCCGTGACGTTGTAGCCGGGTGAGCACATGTCCCGCAGCGCGCAGATGGCGGTTGCTTCGGCGTTGCACGCCTGCGTGGCAGTTGCGGTCGCGTCCGAAGCCGAATCGCTGGACGAGTCGTTCGGTGTGACGTCGTTTCCAGCGTCATTGCCGTTGCCGTTGTTGTTCGAACAGCCGACGACCGACATTCCAAGAATGACCAAGTATGTAAGAAGCTTCATCCTCACATTGAATGCGCGAACGGGTCTTCCGTCAACCGTCATCCTCGGACGGCGATCATGTCGAGCCAGTCATCGAAGAAGTTGTGAATTCCTTCGAAACTGGGACGTCAATGCATCATGCCGTCTGCGGGTCATTGCGTTTGTCTCTCCATGGTGCTGGTTGGCTGCTCGTCGGCCACGAATGGGCAGCCAGATGCTGCATCACCCTCGTCCGACGGAGCAGTCGCAACGTGCGACGCATGCGTGGACGCGGACGCGTCGACGGACACCGCGACTATCACCGTCGACCGGACGAAACCGACCATCGCCTTGAGCTCAGCCTTTACCGGCTTCAGCTACGAGAAGAGCATGATGACGACGCCGTACTTCTCGACCAACAACACCAACCTGGTCGGGCTTTTTCAGCGTCTCGGGTCCGGCGGCATCGTTCGCATCGGCGGCAACAGCGTCGACCAGACGCAGTGGAATCACACTGGGGCCGGCCAAACTGCAGGCCAAGTGGCTCCACCCGACATCGACATGCTCGCCGCTTTCTTGCGAGCGACTGGGTGGAAGGTGCTGTATGGCATCGACTTCGTCACGTCGCATGCGAGCGCCGGGGCCGCAGAGGCCACCTACGCCGCTTCATCGCTCGGAGACCGCCTCTACGCGTTCGAGGTCGGCAACGAGCCGAATGACTACTCCAAGAACGGAGACGAGCCGTCGACGTATACGTACGAGGACTTTCGCACGGCGTGGGAAGGGTTCGCGAGTGCGATCACCACGAGCGCCCCGGGCGCCGTCATGTCCGGGCCGGCCACCTCGGGCTTCGACGGGGAGACCACCTGGACCATTCCTTTCGCCGCCGACGAGGCTCAAGCGATTTCCCTCCTGACGCAGCACTATTACATCGCGTCGGGCACAGATCCCGCCTCGACCATCTCGAAGATGCTCACGCCCGATCCGCTGCTGCCGAGCAATCTCGCGCAGCTCTACACCGCGGCGCACTCGCTCGGGCAAGGCTTTCGGCTGACCGAGACGAACTCGTTCGCGAGCGGGGGCGTCGTGGGTGTGAGCGACACCTTCGCCTCGGCGCTCTGGGCAGTCGACTTCCTGCTCACCGTCGCGCAGGGCGGAGCGAGCGGCGTCAACTTCCACGGCGGTAAGAACACGTATTCGCCCATCGCGATCGACGCCAACTGCAACGTCATCGGCGTGCAGCCGCTCTTCTATGGCATGCTTCTGTTCGACGCCGCCGCCAACGGCAATCTCCTCGTGACGACCGTAACGACGACCGCGAGCTCGTTGACCGCCTACGTCGTCGATGAGAACGACGCATCGACCGACGCCGTGGCCGTGAACACGAGCATGGATCAGAGCGTCGTGCTCTCCATCGATTTTGGACGCACGGTCGGCGCCGCGACGCTGTTGACGATGACAGGGCCAGCGCTCGACAGCACGACTGGCGTGGAGCTCGGCAGCGCCTCCATTGGCCTCGATGGCACGTGGATGCCCACCGCCACACCGGCCGCGGTGAGCGGGACCACCGTAACGACCACGCTCGCACCCGCAAGCGCCGTGCTCGTACGTGCGCAGTGACGAAGCGGGGCGAACGAGATTCGAATTGTCGCGCAAGGCAGGCCATGATCGGGGAGGCTCACGATGGATCTCACCTTCTGGCAGCCACAACGCATTGGCAGGGGGGAGCCAGAAGACGGGCGAAGAGCTCGAGCTGTGGGCGTGGAGCGGCAACCCCACGGTGTCTTTGGACTGGGGCTTTCACTTCGCCGCAGGCACAACCCCTGGCGGCAACCTCTCCCTGCGGTTGCCTCTCAAGAGCTGACTTTCGTGACCGCCGCTTCGGTGTTAGTCCCGGGCGCATGCAATCGAGGCTCTTGCTTCACGTTGCGGGCGTCGTCGTTCTGAGTTGCGGAGGCTCGAAGGCCCCCGAGCCCAACTCCGCGCCAGCGACGAGCGCTGCGAGCTCCTCGAGCGCGTCGCCGCAAGCGGCCGATTCGCAGACCCCGCCAGCTGTCGCTCTCGGTGCCGCGTTCGCCGTCTCCGACTTTGGGCTCGTCGGCAACGCCACAGCGGGCGACACGTGTGCGCCACACGTGCTCGGGTCGAAGCTGGCGCGCCTCGACTGCGGCCCTTGGGGGATCACCCTCGAAGTGGCCACCGCGATGAACGACGCGACCGTCGAGGGTGCGAAGGACACCGCAACGAAGGCGTGGTCCAACACGAAGAATTTCAAGAGCCAAACGCTGGCCGACGGCTGGCAGCTGACCTTCGAGGCTTCTGACAGCGATGCGCAGTATCACCTGAAGACGTACCGCACCATCGCCGGCAAAGCCTACGAGTGTGACATCAGCGCGAAGGGTGCGGCCGAGCGCGACAAGGCAATCGCTGTGTGTGGATCGCTCAAGGCCAAGCCACACTGATGGTCAACGCGAAGAAGTCCAAGAAGCCCGCGCGAGCGGCCACGCCAGTGGTGACCGGCGACGATCACTGGTGGAACCTGATCGCGCGGAGCGCGAAGGGACGAGACGAAGCCAAACCGCGGGTTCGTCGAGCGACGGACGACGTCGATGCGAGCCTTGGCGTGTTACGATCATACCGTGAAAGCGTTGCTCGACGAGCTCGCCGTGATCGTGGCTGCTGCTCGTTTGCGAAAGCTGCGCCTTGCCGTCATCGGTGCATGCGCGCTTCGTACCTACCTTTCGTCACCCGATCGTCGGACGAGCGTCGACGCCGATGTGCTCATCACCACGGACGGCCTCGCCTCCCTCGAAGCCTTGCTCGTCGAACGTGGGTATCGTGTCTATGACCTCGGCGCGTGGCACCGTGCGGAGCGCAACGCCGACCGACTGGTCATTGACATCGCGGTCGATCGCATCGTCGACGTCCGCTCGTTCCAACCGTACATGATCGCCTGGGAAGCGGTCACCGAGCGCGCATCGCTACCGGTGCCTCGCATCGAGGACCTGTTGGCGCAGAAGCTCGTATCGGCGCGCGAGAAGGACTTGCTCGACGTGTTGCTCGTGGCCTCTGACGCGTCCATCCCCGTGAGCGCCAACGGCTTCGGCGAAGCCGTTGAATCGAATGACGTCGAAGTTCCGGTCGCGCGCGGATTGCTCGAAGCGCAAGCAGCGGTTCAATCGGGACGGATGGCACAGCTCTGGACCGAACGTTTCGGCGAGGCACCCGGACGGGCGCTCGACATCGCGCTCGAACGCCTCATGCTGTGGAAGGAGAAGCTATGAAACGCTACATGGTCGATGCGAACCGCTCGGTGGCGTTCGATACACTCGACGAAGCGAAGGCGTTCGCGAAGCACAACTTCCCGGCGATCATCCTCGAGCGAACCGAGGCGGACGGTAAGCCATCGTGGCGAGAGGTGCTCCGCTTTGATTGGCATTGGAACGAAGCGCGGGGGGAACCAGTCATAGAGCTTTGGTAGGAAGCTCGGCTCCTGTGACCCCGACTCCCGTGCAAGGTCTTCCGTAACGAGTCGAGAGCCTCGCGGGCCGGCGTGAGATCAAGGTTTCGACCGCGGCGCGCGAGGTGCCGCACCAGCACCACACGATGACAACATGAGCGTCCACCCTCATCGTCGTCATGTGCTTCGCGGACGCGGCGGGCGCGACCGACTAACCTAATTTCCCTCGTCTGGCGCGACCACTTCGAAATCGAAGTGCCCGGCCAAGGACACCTGGTCGCCCACCTTCAGTGAGCACGTCCCCACGGCCACACCGTTGACCTTCGTTCCGTTGGTGCTGCGAAGGTCCTCGAGTTGGAGTGCGCCTTCGGCAGCCCAGGTAAGCCGAACGTGGTGTGGCGCCACCATCGACGAGGCAACCCGGAGATCGGCGCTCGCACGCCGGCCAATGACCAATCCTGCCTCCGAGACCTCGAACGTCTGGCCCTCGACCAGATCGAAACGGCCGGCGAAATACCCGAGATCGGCGCCAGGCCGATGACCACGGTAGCGAAGTGCAAGACGCGCCATCGGAGTTGACCGACAAGATTACTCTCTGACGGAGCTCATGCTGTGATCCTACATCGCCTCGGACGTCAAATCGCCGTGCACACCTTCGCGACCCTCTCCTGTCCTTTGAAGGTACCGGTCAGATCGCACGATCCAATCTCCAGCAACGCCATGCGCAGCGACACGGGGAGCGGTCCGCCGATCGCCTTCTCGATCGCTGAAACGGTCTTCAGCGACGCCGGCTTGCCGAGATCCCACTTGTCGAACGGGGGCTTCATGTCCAATAGATCTTGGCCTTCGGCAAGAGCCGCTTGATGCGCGCGCTCTCGGCCCTGTCGAAGAGATCGTCTGGGAACGCGACGCCCCACGCGCGCTCGAGCGTGGCCTTGACCGGCCGACTCAATCCACGCACGTCACGGTCAAGTCGCCGGTGTTGGAGCCAGTACCGGCCGTGCATATGCAACCCGTGGGCAACGAGCCGAGGCATGAGCAGTCGGGTACTTGCGGGCACCCCATTGGGAGCATGGGGCATTGGTAGCTAATACCAATCACGCCGCCGTCGCTCGAGATCTGGGTCGTGGTCTCGCAGTACTGCGTCCCTAGGCAGGTGTCTGACCCGCAGGTGAAGCCCCCGACCTTGAAACCATCCTTCTTGTCGGCGCCATCGTCACTCGCGTCCGCCGCATCGTCGTGACTGCCATCGAGGAGCGTGGAGTCGCCTGCCGCGTCTGTCGAGCCCGAGTCGCCGTCCGTGAAGGTATCGGTCGAGCAACCCACCAAGAGCGCCACCGTCGGTACACACCAGACGGACCGACGCACCGAGCGTGCAGACAGCATCGATGACAGACTAGCCGTTCCACCGACATGACGCGCCGGAAGGTGCTGAGCCTGTCGAAGCCCACGGTGCCGCGTGAAGTCGAGTGGGTAGACGACCATCACGATGCCACTTGAGCTCCTCTTTTGGTGGCTTGATAACGTGTGGGTCGTGTCGATGGTTGGGTTGGGCTACTTGATCGGAGCTCGGGTCGATCATGTCCATGGAGGTACCGCGATCCCCAAGCAGCTCGGGTGCGATCCCCAAGCAGCTCGGTCGACTCCCTCCATGGAGGTACCGCGATCCCCATGGTGCTCGGGTCGATCATGTCCATGGAGGTACCGCGATCCCCATGGTGCTCGGGTCGACATGTCCATGGAGGTACCGCGATCCCCATGGTGCTCGGGTCGATCATGTCCATGGAGGTACCGCGATCCCCATGGTGCTCGGGTCGATCATGTCCATGGAGGGCGCGCGATCCCCATGGTGCTTGGGTCGACTACCTCCATGAGGGGATCGCACCCGAGCTGCTAAGGGATCGCACCCGAGCTGCTAAGGGATCGCAAGGGGCCACGGACATGATCAGTCCTGGCTGCATGGATGTTGCAGTCACACCGTCTCATAGCTCCCCGGTGATCTCGCGGAGATCATGCTCCAGTTGCCCGTCTCGGGCCGCTTGACCAGCGGCGACCTCGTCGTCGCCTGAGACGTCCTCCAGATCGACGACGAATGGCAGCGATGTGCTCTACGTGAGGATGACGTCGATCTCCCGGTCGGAGGCTGTGACGAGCGCAGCGAGATCGTCGGGATGAGATGTGACGAGCTGGTCGTCCTCGGTCGAGAGCGCCACGAGAGCGGCGTCGATGACATCACCCGTCCTTGCACGCGCCAAGAGGTCCCCGGTGATGCGTCCGAGCGTGTCATCGAGCGCTCGAACGTCGACACCGGCGAGCGCCTTCGCGAGGAGCGCTTGGCGCGGTCCGAGGCCGCGCCAGACCTGTGCGATGACGCCGCCGTGGGTGATGGGTACTTGCCCCAATAGCTGCGCGGATTTGAGTCGCACCCACATGGCGCGGTCATTCCGCTCGAGCGCGATGAACGCGCCACTGTCGAGAACGAGGGTCACGCGACCCGACCGCGCCGCTTCGCCACGTGAGCGGTTTTCGACGCGCGCTTGTCGGCTCGGGATCGTGTCCGCATCTCCTCGGTGGAGATCACGCCAAACCGTGCCTCGTAGGCATCGATCGCGTCGGCCATGGCATCGAGCCGGTGCTCCTTCGCAGCGCGCTCGGCCAAAGCGAGGTTGACCCAGCTGCTCAACGACGAAGCGTGTCCCGCCCTGACGGCATCATTTCCGGCGCGCACGAGCGCAGGATCGACCGTGACGGTCAGTCGCTCCTTGTTCTTGGTCGCTCGATGTGTGCTCATACCTCAGTGTAAGACGAGTATGATGTTCGTACAACCCGCGGCGCTCCGGCGGGCCTGTCATGATAAAGCTAGATCCACTCGAGTGATCACGGCCTTCGTACACTGAAACCGGAGACCTGAGCCTTCCTAGTCTCCCTACTTGCATGATTACGGACACGATGAAACTTTCATTGACGACGGGGTGCACGATGCTCGTGGTCGGTTGCGCGACCGCAGTGTCTGCGACAGGAAGCGCCATCGTCGACAGCACCATCAACCACCCAGTAACCGCTGCAATGAACGCGCAGGGCAGCCCTGCGCTGGATACCGGTCTGCTCACCAACTGCATCGAGGGCGTCGTAACGAGTGCTGGGGTCTTTCGGCACCCTCTTTATGGAGCCGAGGTGACCGCACGTTTCAGCGCGAACGACGTCCAACGTACGCGAACGAGCGATCTGGGGCGATACCGCGTCTGCTCTCATGACGCCTCGGGGCACGCGGCGATCTCGTTTCAAGCGTCGGGTTGGGAACCACGCGTCGTCGAGCAACCGTTGGAGCGGCCGTCAACGTCGATTGATGCGGCGCTAGCAGGCTGCTGAAAAACCCTCGATGGGGGATCGACACGGCGATCTCGGCATGATCTAACGCAGTCATGCGAGGCGAGAACACGAAGCAGGCGTCGATGGTGATGCTGATGTCTCCGGAGTCGCGTGTGCCGAAAGACCATCCGATTCGGGCCATCAAGAAGCTGGCGGACGAGGCGCTTACGAAGCTGTCGGCATCGTTCGACCAGATGTATTCGCAGGTCGGGCGACCCTCGATTCCACCGGAGCGTTTGTTCAAAGCGACGCTGCTGATGGCGCTGTACACGGTCAGGAGCGAGAGGCAGTTCTGCGAGCAGCTCGACTACAACCTGCTGTTCCGATGGTTTCTCGACATGAACATGGACGAGCCGAGCTTCGTGCCGACCGTGTTCACCCACAACCGCGAGCGGTTCATCGCCCATGACGCGGCGGGAGCCTTCTTCCGCGCCGTCGTCGAACAAGCACGTGAAGCTCACCTGCTGAGCAGTGAGCACTTCACGGTCGACGGGACTCTGATCGAAGCCGCGGCGAGCTTGAAGAGCTTCAAGAGGAAGGACGATGACGACACCACACCGTCGGACGATCCGGGAAACCCGAGCGTCGACTTTCACGGCGAGAAACGCAGCAACGAGACGCACGAGTCGAAGACGGATCCGGATGCGAAGCTCGCGCGCAAGAGCGACGGCACGACGGCGAAGCTGTCGTACTCGGCGCACGCGCTGATGGAGAACCGCAACGGGCTGCTGGTCGACTTCCAGCTCGACGAGGCGGATGGGTATGCCGAGCGGCGCATGGCGCTCGAGATGCTCGAGCAGAGCGTGCCGGGCGACCGGCGCATCACCGTCGGAGCCGACCGTGGATACAACACGCGCAGCTTCGTCGCCGACTGCCGCTCTCGGAACATCACGCCGCATGTCGCGGAGAAGAAGAAGTATTCGGCGGTGGACGGAAGAACTACCGGAAGCGACGGCTATGCGATCAGTTTGAGGATCCGAAAGCGAGTCGAAGAGATCTTCGGGTGGATGAAGACGGTAGGTAACTTTCGGAAGACTCGGTACGTGGGAATCGGAAATAACCAGTTGGCGGCAACGATGATCGCCTCGGCGTACAACCTGATTCGAATGGTCAAGCTCCTCGCCACCGCGTAGGAGCGGCCTCGGCGGGGCGAGCGGGGACATCAGCTGCGTGACGAGGCGATGGCGAGGTCGCCAACGCGTCGGATTTTCAGCAGCCTGTTAGAGCCGCAATAAACCTGCTTCCGGTCGGACGAGGGCGACTCACGACTGACGGCGAGCACGGCAACGTCAGCGACCAATCACACGCTGATGCCTCTCTTCGCGGCCAATTGGATTCCCATCCCTTCGCCCGCCACGCCCCTCTTCCAACCCCCTCCGTGGCGGCGAAGCCGACGCGAAGAGGGGGCGCGAGCACGCGCAGGGCGGCCGCTCACATCACGCGCGCCACCCGCGGCGGCCGCCCGAGCATGCTCGCGGGGGGAGCCCCCAACCTACCTCCCCAACGACTCCGCCCGATTCACAATCCGAGGCGTAAGGAAGATGACGAGCTCATTCCGCTCATCACTAGCCCTTCTCCGCTGAAACAAAACCCCAATGACAGGAATGTCCCCAAAAAACGGCACCTGATCGAGGTTGCGGCCGGTATTCCGCGTATAAATCCCACCAATCACCGCGGTATGCCCATCCATCACAAGCAAATCCGTCTCACACTCGCGCTTCAAGATGGTCGGGTCACCGCGCGCCGAAGTCTGCGTGAAATCAGGCTCGTCGCGATTGATCTTCACATGCATCGACACCGACCCATCGGCCGTCACGTGCGGCCGCACGAGCAGCTGCAGCTTGGCTTCCTGGAACGTCGTCTGAACGCCCTGCGCGCTCACCTGAGAGAACGGCAGCAGCGTGCCCTGATTGATGCGCGCCTCGCGATTGTCGAGGGTGAGCACGCGCGGCGATGACACGATGCGCACCATGCCGCTCGACTCGGCGGCGCTGAGACGCACGTTGAGGTTGATGGTGTTGTCGATCGACCCGAGCGCGAAGCCGAGCGCACCGCCGGAGTCCGTACCCACGGCGGCCGGAAGGTTGACGGCGAAGTTCGGGTTCGCGACCGTTCGCGTGAACGGCGAGAGACCTGCCGTCGGCGTCGTCTGGTCGTAGTTACCGCCGGATGCCGAGACGTTCGACGGGAACGCGATGCCCGTCGGATTGCCCGTCGCCTGGCTGAAGGTGACGTCACCGCCCCACTGGATGCCGACGTCGCGGAGATACTTGCTCGTCGCTTCGACGATGCGTGCCTCGACGAGCACCTGGGGCGTCTGCGTGTCGAGCGCCCGCACGAGCTCCTCGACGTGATTCAAGTTCCCGCTGATGTCTCGCGCGATGAGTACGTTCGTGCGCGGGTCGACGGCGATGGAGCCACGCGGCGAGAGCAGATCCTTGCCACGAGCCTGAAGCTCGGCGGCGTCGGCGTAGCTCACCGGGATGAGGCGCGTCTCGAGGGGAGCCAGCTCGAGCTCCTGCTTGTGGCGCGCGAGCTCGAGCTCGCGTTCCTTCTGGAGAACGTAGAGCGGGG
>Ga0302324_100013144_pt1 | contig 16817 bp, 19 predicted proteins | sample Palsa_T0_1_FD_201949 | JGI IMG/M metagenome (GOLD analysis project Ga0302324, IMG submission 201949) | Peat permafrost microbial communities from Stordalen Mire near Abisko, Sweden - Palsa_T0_1 | ecosystem: Environmental > Terrestrial > Soil > Palsa > Peat permafrost | place: Sweden: Abisko...
CGAAATGACCGGTATCGGCCAGTGCCACCAGGTACTTGAGGTCCTTGAGATTCATCGGCTCGTACCCACCTTTCCGTATAGACGCAGTCTATCAAACCAATCTATTTAATCAATTTCACTAATCGCGCGCAGGAGAGCATCCTGTCCACATCGACGATTAATCAAAGGAAATTTCTCATGTCTCTGATCAATACCGAAATCAAGCCGTTCAAGGCCACCGCATACCACCAGGGCGAGTTCGTGCAGATGACGAACGAGGACCTGAAGGGCAAGTGGTCCGTGTTCGTGTTCTATCCCGCCGACTTCACGTTCGTATGCCCGACCGAGCTCGGCGACCTCGCGGAGCATTACGCGGCATTCAAGAAGCTGGGCGTCGAGATCTATGGCATCTCGACCGACACCCATTTTACCCACAAGGCGTGGCACGACACCTCGGACACCATCGGCACTGTGCAGTATCCGCTGATCGGGGACCCGACCCATACACTCGCGCGCAACTTCGGTGTGCTCATCGAGGAAGAGGGACTCGCCTACCGCGGCACCTTCGTCATCGACCCGTCCGGCAAGATCAAGATCATCGAGATCAACGATAACGGTATCGGCCGCGACGCGAAGGAGCTGTTGCGCAAAGTACAGGCGGCCCAGTACGTCGCCTCTCACCCGGGTGAGGTGTGTCCTGCGAAGTGGACTCCCGGCGCAAAGACGCTGTCGCCCTCCCTCGACCTCGTCGGCAAGATCTGACGACACGCAGTTAGGAAAAGACCATGCTCGATGACACCCTCAAGGCGCAATTGCAGGGATACCTGGAGCGGCTGCAGCAGCCGATAGAAATCCTCGCCTCGCTCGACGCGAGCGAGGCGTCGCGGGAGATGCTCTTGCTGCTCAACGACATCGCGGCACTTTCACCGTTGGTGACGCTCGAGGCCCGGCGCGACGATGCGGAGATCAAGCCCTCGTTCGCGCTGCGCCGGCTGGGCGAGGAGTCGCGCGTGCGATTCGCCGGCGTCCCCATGGGCCACGAGTTCACCTCGCTGGTGCTCGCGCTGCTGCAGGTGGGCGGGCATCCGCCGAAAGCGGAGGCGAGGACACTCGATCAGGTGCGCTCGCTCGAAGGGGATCTGCGATTCGAGACGTTCGTCTCGCTGAGCTGTCAGAGCTGTCCAGACGTCGTGCAGGCGCTCAATCTCATGGCGGTGGTGAACCCGCGGGTGCATCACACCATGATCGATGGAGCGCTGTTCCAGGCCGAGGTCGAGCGCCGCGGCGTGATGGCCGTTCCTTGCGTGTTCTTGAACGGCGAGCCGTTCGGCCAGGGCCGCATGCTGCTCGCGGAGATCATCGCGAAGCTGGACACCGATGCTCCGCGCCGCGAGGCCGAGAGTCTGGACGGCCGCGCACCCTACGATGTGCTGGTGGTCGGGGGCGGTCCCGCCGGAGCCGCCGCCGCCGTCTACGCGGCGCGCAAAGGCATCCGCACGGGCATCGCCGCGGATCGTATGGGCGGACAGCTGCTCGATACGGTCGGCATCGAGAACTTCATTTCGGTGAAGGAAACCGAGGGCCACAAGCTTGCCGCCGGGCTCGACGGACACGTCGGCGCCTACGAGGTCGACGTGATGAACTTGCAGCGGGCGGCAGCGCTCATTCCGGGCGAGCTGATCGGCGTCAAGCTCGCGAGCGGGGCCGTGCTCGAGGCGCGATCGGTGGTCATCGCGACCGGCGCCCGCTGGCGCGAAGTCAACGTTCCCGGCGAGCGCGAATATCGCAATCGCGGCGTCGCCTATTGTCCGCATTGCGACGGGCCGCTCTACAAGGGCAAGCGCGTGGCGGTCATCGGCGGAGGCAACTCGGGCGTGGAGGCGGCGATCGATCTGGCGGGCCTCACGAGCCACGTCACGTTGATCGAGCACGAACAGGAGTTGCGCGCCGATGCCGTGCTCAAACGCAAGCTCGCGAGCCTGGCGAACGTGGCGGTGATCACGGGAGCGCAGACCACCGAAATCATGGGCGACGGCGAGCGCGTTACCGCCCTGTCCTACAAGGACCGCCGCGCCGCGACGATACACACCCTCGAGCTCGCCGGGGTGTTCGTGCAGATCGGCCTCTTGCCGAACACGGATTGGCTGAAGGGCGTGGTCAAGCTCTCGGCTCGCGGCGAGATCGAGATCAACGCGCGCGGCGAGACCTCGGTGCCCGGCGTGTTCGCCGCGGGCGATTGCACTGTCGTGCCCTACAAACAGATTGTGATTGCCATGGGCGAGGGGGCGAAAGCGAGCCTCAGCGCGTTCGACTACCTGATCCGCGCGCCCTTATCGGCCGCAGCCTGAGGAGTACAATGCCCGTGTCGGATTTCCGAGCGCACGGGACATGCAGCCAGCCGCATCGAACAAGAGACTATCCGCCGGTGTAGTGATCGTGAGCACGGTTCAGCGCAAGCTGAAATTCTTGCTGCTGCGCGCTTATCGGAACTGGGATTTCCCGAAAGGACTGGTCGAGCCGGGCGAGGAGCCCATCGATGCGGCGGTACGCGAGGTGCGCGAGGAGACGAACCTCGATGACATCTCCTTCGATTGGGGGTTGGTGTTCATGGAGACCGGCCCCTACAACAAAGGCAAGATCTCGCGGTACTACATCGCCCGCAGCAAGGAGACGCACATCATCTTGCCGGTGAGCCCGGAGCTGGGCGTTCCCGAGCACCACGAGGCGCGATGGGCCGACTATCAACGATCCCTAGCCATGGTGTCGCCGCGATTGACGCCGGTGGTGCATTGGGCCTACCGCATCATCAACCATGGACTCGTACCGGCAGCGGACGCTCCCGCGGCAAACCCGCCCGGCTGATGGCGGTCTTGCCGGAAGCGGTCCCTAGAGCGACACGCTGCCCCGGCCGATCTCGATCACATCGCCGCCGACACGGATGCGGCGCTCCACCGTCACCTCGAGATACAGCGACGAGGGACGTGCCACGAACTCGCCCTGCGCGATCTCGATCCGTGCGGGCAGCGGCCGCTGCATCGCAAGCCACCAGCCGCCGAAATTGGCGGTAGCCGAGCCCGTCGCGGGGTCCTCGAGCATCGCCGTGCCGCTCGGAAAGAAGAAGCGCGCGAGTGTCGCGCCCGGTCCGCGCTCGGCGAACACGTAGGCCATGCTGATGCCGTCCTCGCTGCGGATGGCGGCAAAGGCATTGGCCTGCGGGGCCGCGCGGCGCACGGCTTCGAGCGAGGTCAAGGGCACGATGAGCTGCTCCTTGCCCGCCTTGACCCAGAGCGGGCGCTCACCGATGTCCGCTGCCGCGAGTCCGAGCGCCGCGGCCAGCACCGCGCGCGGCACGTCCACTTCGCGGAACGTCGTGCTCGGCGCGGTGAGGGTCCAACGATCGTTCTGAGCGATGACCTCGATCAGCCCCGCTTGCATGTCCAAACGCAATTCATCGCCACCGAGACCGAGCGCCCGGCAAACGTGAGCGGTGCCGAGCGTCGGATGGCCGGCGAAAGGCATCTCGTAGCTCGGCGTGAAAATCCGCACGGCCGCATTGCCGCGCGAGGAGGGCAGGATGAAAGTCGTCTCGGACAAGTTGAACTGACGCGCCAGCGCTTGCAGGGTCGGCGAGTCGATACCGGTGCCGTCCTCGAATACGCAGAGCGGATTGCCGGAAAGCGGCTGTCCTGCGTGCGTGAAGACATTGATCAGACGGAAGGCTCGGCTGGCCGGCATACAGGCCAAGTATAGTGCGGCCGGCCGGGCCGGCCGCACCCCCCGCCGTTCATCGACCTCAAGGCCGGACCACGACCACAGGCGCCGGCGCAACCACCGCGACGCGCGGGCCATACCAGTAGGGCCGCGGGGGTCCATAAGGCGCGACCACGCATCCTGCCATCCCGAGAAAACTCAACGGAATCAATAACATAAATAACCGCTTCATGGGCCTCTCCTTAAAATTTGCTCTCCAGGAGAGAAACGGCTTAGCCGCCCAAGGGATGACAGGATGAACGCGCCTTAAGGTACCCCGGGGTGCGATCAGCGCGCCGGATTCGGCCTACGCCCGTCCCGCCAGCGCGTCAGGCCAGCGTGTGGAACACCTTCTGCACGTCATCGTCCTGCTCCAGCTTATCGATGAGCGCGAGCACCTCGGCGGCCTGATCCTCGGGGAGCTCCGTCGGCATGGAGCAGATGTACTCGTGCTCGGCGGAGACGGGCGTCAGACGCCGCGCCTCGAGCGCCTCCTGCAATTTGCCGAAGTCGCCGAATGCGCAGCGGATCACGAGCTGCGGCTCGCCCTTCTCGCCCGTGCTCTCGCCCATCTCCTCGAGCCCGTAGTCGATGAGATCGAGCTCCAGTTCGTCCTGGTCCTTCACGGTCGACGGATCGAGCCGGAAAACGCCCATTTTCTTGAATTGGAAGCTGACGCTCCCGGTGGTCCCGAGGTTGCCCGCGTTGCGCGTGAACACATTACGCACGTTGCCGACGGTGCGTGTCGGGTTGTCGGTGGCGCATTCGACCAAGAGCGCGACGCCGTGCGGTGCGTAACCTTCGTAGAGGATTTCCTGATAGTTGGCCGCGTCCTTGCCCATGGCGCGGCGTATCGCCGCTTCCGTCTTGTCCTTGGGCATGTTGACCGCACGCGCGTTTTGCAGGATCCGGCGCAGGGTAGGATTCGAGGCAGGATCCGGACCGCCGGCGTGCACGGCGATGGCGATGTCCTTCGCCACGCGCGTGAATTGCTTGGCCATGCGGTTCCAGCGCGCGAACATCGCATGCTTTCTGACTTCGAAAATGCGTCCCATGGTGAGCGTCCTAGGCGGTCGGCCTCGTTGTCCGGACGCGAATGGTAGCAATACCCGGCCAAACCGCTAGACTTGCGCGTGGCCGACAGGCGCGGCGGTCCGCCGACGGCGCGCCACTCGGAGGTATCTCATGACAGCAGTGCACGCGGACGACGCCGCCGGCTTCCCCACCTTTCGCGATCTGGGGCTCTCCGAGGCCGTGCTGCGCGGCCTCGAGGGGGTTGGCTACGAATCGCCCTCGCCCATACAGGCCGCGACCATCCCGGTGTTGCTCTCGGGTGCCGACATGCTTGGCCAGGCCCAGACCGGCACCGGCAAGACGGCCGCGTTCGCCCTGCCGGCGCTGTCGCGCCTGGATCCCAACGGACGCGATCCCCAGGTGCTGGTGCTCGTGCCGACCCGCGAGCTGGCCCTGCAGGTGGCGGAGGCGTTTCAGCGCTATGCCGCACACCTTCCCGGTTTTCACGTGTTGCCCATCTATGGCGGACAGAGCTATCAGCCTCAGCTGAACGCCCTGCGGCGCGGCGTGCACGTCGTGGTGGGAACGCCCGGGCGCGTGATCGACCACATGAACCGCGGCACCTTGAACCTCGCCAAGCTGACGATGCTGGTGCTCGACGAGGCGGACGAGATGCTGCAAATGGGCTTCATCGATGCGGTGGAGTCGATTCTCGAGCAGACGCCGAAGGGCAGGCAGGTCGCCCTGTTCTCCGCGACGCTGGCACCGGCCATCCGCCGCATCGCCCAGCGGCACCTGCGCGCGCCCGTCGAAGTCACCATCAAAGCGAAGACCGGCACCTCGTCACGTATCCGGCAACGCTGCTGGATGGTGAGCGGACTGCACAAGCTTGACGCGCTCACCCGGATTCTCGAGACCGAGACTTTCGACGGGATGCTCATTTTCACCCGCACCAAACAATCCACCGTGGAGCTCACGGAGAAGCTGGAGGCGCGCGGTTTCTCGGCCGCTGCGCTCAACGGTGACATTCCGCAATCGCAGCGCGAGCGCACCGTCGCACGCCTGCGCGCCGGCGATATCGACATCGTGGTCGCCACCGATGTGGCGGCGCGCGGTCTCGACGTCGAGCGCATCAGCCACGTGGTGAACTACGATGCGCCCTACGATGGCGAATCGTATGTGCATCGCATTGGCCGCACGGGTCGTGCCGGCCGCAGCGGCGAGGCGATTCTGTTCATCGCGCCGCGCGAGGGCTCATTGTTGCGGGCGATCGAGCGGGCGACGCGCCAGAAAATCGAGCCCATGGACCTTCCCACCGTCGATGCCGTGAACGCTTCGCGCGTCGCCAAGTTCAAGGTGCGGATCTCCGAAACCGTCGCCAAGGGAAGGGCTGCGGAATTTCGCCCCATCCTGCGCGAGCTCGAAACGGAGACGGGAATGCCCCTCATCGATATCGCCGCCGCTCTCGCAAGCCTCGGGCAGGGCGAATCGCCGCTGCTGCTCAAAGGCGCGGAAGCTTTCCGCTCGAACGAACGATCGGCAGGGGAAATGAAGCCGCCCCGAGGAATGAAGCCCGTACGGGGAGCCAAGCCTGCGCGGGGAATGAATGCGGTCCGCGACGCCGCCCACGGGGGCGGGAACCGCAAGTTCCGCAGACGCGAGCGGCCGTAGTCTTAAGGGAGATGTCGACTCAACCAAGAGGAGGAAGCGATGAGCAAGGGCATGGAACGAAAGAAAGAGGGTAAGAAGAAACCCACCAAGACGCTGGAAGAGAAGCGCGCCGCGAAGAAAGCCAAGCGCGAATCGCGCGGCTGATCGAGCGCGCGGCGGACCGCGCGAAGCGAGCCTGAACGGCGCAGGCGCGTGGGCGGGCGGTCAAACCACCCGCCCACGCCGCCCGCCGCGTCGATAGTCCGCGATGTTCGCGGCCATCTCGTCGACACAGCGCTGTCGCGCCTCGCGGGCAGCCCAGGCGATGTGCGGCGTGACGATCAGATTGGGGATATCGGGCGCGAGCAAGGGATCGCCGTCCGTGGGCGGCTCCTGAGGCAACACGTCGATTCCGGCGCCGCCGAGGCGGCGGGCGCGCAGCGCATCGGCGAGCGCCGCGCCGTCCACCAGCGCGCCTCGCGCGGTGTTGATCAGTAACGCGTCCGGCTTCATGAGTCCGAGCTCGCGGGCGCCGATGAGCCCGCGGGTCGCAGGTGTCGACGGACAGTGCAAGGACACGACGTCGGCCGTCGCCAGCAGCTCATCGAGGCCCACCCGTCCATGCACCGGCGGCGTGCCGGGGCGGTTGCAGATGATCGGGCGCATGCCGAATGCCTCGCCGACCGCCGCCACGCCGCGGCCGAGAGTGCCCCATCCCACGATGCCGAGCGCCCGGCCCGACAGCTCACGGATGGGATGCGCGAGCACGGCGTACTTCTCGTTCTCGACCCAGGAGCCGTCGGTCGCGAGCTGCGCGTACTGTCTCAGGTGCTGAGTGAGACTCAGGATGAGCGCCCAGGCATGCTGTACCACGGACGCCGTGCAGTAGCCGCGCACGTTGCACACGGCGATACCGCGCTCCTGCGCGGCGGTGAGATCGACGCCGTCCGTGCCTGTGCCGGCGACGGCGATCAGCTCGAGCCGGCGCGCGCCCTCGAGCCGCTCGCGCGTGAGCTTGACCTTGTTGATGAGCACGATCTGCGTGTCCGCGATGCGCTCTGCGATCTGCGATTCGGTGGTCAAGGGATGGAAGCGGATTCCCGGCGCCGCCTGTTCGAGGCTCGCGGTGTCGAGGTCGCCGTTGGAAACCGTCTCGTAATCGAGGAATGCCGTACGCATGGCGCTACAATCCGTATGCCGTCATGAAAATCTCCGCCGTCATGGTTCTCATCGCCGCGAACGTCGCGGTGTATCTCGTCGAGGGACCGCCCGACGGACACATCATGACGCTTTTCGCGCTGTGGCCGTTTCAGCCCGATGCCGACGGTCAAGTTTACTTTCATTTCTGGCAGATCGTTACCTACGCCTTTCTGCACGATCCGCACAATGTCGCGCACATCGGCTTCAATATGCTCGGCGTGTACATGTTCGGCTCGGAGATCGAGCGCTACGCGGGTCCGTGGCGGCTGCTCGCGTGCTATTTCGCGTCGGTGATCACCGCCGGGCTGGCACAGCTCCTCGTGCCGCCCCTGCTCGGAGCACCGCTCGGCCCTGCGCTCGGCGCATCGGGCGGCGTGTTCGGTCTGCTGCTTGCTTTCGCCATGATGTTCCCGCATCGCAAAGTTGTTCCGCTGATCCCGCCGATCCCCATGCCGGCGTGGCTGTTCGCCACGCTGTACGCGGGGGCGGAATTCCTGTTCGGGGTCACCGGCACCCTCTCGGGTATCGCCCACTTCGCGCACCTCGGCGGCATGATCGGCAGCGCGCTGGTGGTGCTGCAGTGGCGCCGCCGGGCGCGAAACGGCTAGGCTACGCTGCATGAGAACTATCCTGAAAATGACTGCTTGCGCCGCCGCGTTGTGGTCTGCCGCGTCGCCCGCGCACGCCGAGTGGGTTCGCCGCGTCACCGACGGCATCATGGGAACGCGCATCACGGTGGAGCTCTGGGCCGACGATAGCGCCAAGGGAGAGCAGGCCATCGACGCGGTGCTCGATGAGATGCGCCATATCGACGAGACGATGAGCACGTACAAGCCGACGAGCGAGGTTTCGCAAGTCAACGACAAGGCGGCCGACGGCCCCATGCACATCAGCAAGGAGTTGTTCGACCTGCTCGTCACGGCGCGCCAGTACTCGGAGATCACCGAGGGCGCGTTCGACATCACCTATGCGAGCGTCGGCTACATGTACGACTTCCGCAAGCACGTGCGGCCGGATGACACCCAGATCGCCAAGGCGCTGCCGGCGGTCAATTACCGCCATGTGATCCTGGATCCCGTGAACCAGACGGTGCAGTTCACGCAGAAAGGCGTGCGCATCGATCTCGGGGGCATCGCCAAGGGCTACTCGGTGGACCGCGGCATCGACGTGCTGAAGGGGCTCGGCTTCACGCGCGCCTTCATCGGCGCGGGCGGCGACAGCCGCATCATCGGCGACCGCTTCGGCAAACCCTGGATCGTGGGCGTACGCGATCCCATGAAGGGCGAGGGCAACGTGATTGCGCGCATTCCGCTGGAAAATGCGGCCATCTCGACGTCGGGCGACTACGAGCGGTTCTTCGACGAGGGCGGCGTGCGTTACCACCACATCATCGATCCGAAGACCGGCCACTCGGCGAGCAAGGTGCGCAGCGCGACAGTCATCGGCCCCTATGCGACGCGCACCGACGGCCTCTCCAAGACCGCGTTCGTGCTCGGTCCCGACAAGGCGCTCGAGATCTACAACAAGCTGCCCGACATCGACGCCATCATCGTGAAGCTCGACGGCACCGTGGTGTATTCCAAGGGCATGAGCCGCGCGCCGCCGCATCCCGACGCGCCGCCGGCCGCTGTGCCGCCGCCCGCGGCGCACTGAGCGAGTTCTATTCCCTGAAATTATTGAATTGCAGTGGGACCTCGAATGAGCCCTTGCGCAACAGAGCGATCGCCTCCTGCAGGTCGTCGCGCTTCTTGCCCGTGACGCGCACTTTCTCGCCCTGAATCTGCGCCTGCACCTTGAGCTTGGAGTCCTTCAGCAGCCGCGTGACTTTTTTGCCGGTTTCCTGATCGATGCCGTGCTTGAGGATGACGTGCTGCTTGGCGGTAGCGAGATTTACCAAGGGGTCTTTCACCTCGAGACATGCCACGTCGATGCCGCGCTTGGCGACCTTGAGCTTCAGGATCTCGAGCATCTGCTTTAGCTGGAACTCTGCCGGGGCACTCATGGTGACGGTGAGATCATCGAGCTCGAACTGCGCACCGGTCTCCTTGAAATCGAAGCGCTGGGCGAGCTCGCGGCTCGCCTGATCGACGGCGTTGGTCAATTCGTGGCTGTCGATTTCCGAGACTACGTCGAACGATGGCATGTCTCAACGATACCCGCGCGCTTGCAACGTGAAAAGCTTTGCGTAACGGCCGTCCTCGGCGAGCAAAGAATCGTGGCTGCCGCGCTCGACGATGCGCCCCTCGTCGAGCACGAGGATCTGGTCGGCCATGCGCACCGTCGAGAAGCGATGCGAGATGACGATGGCGATGCGATGGCGAGTGAGCTCGCGGAAGTGCTCGAACACCTCGGCCTCGGCCGCCGCATCGATCGCGGCGGTGGGCTCGTCGAGCACCAGGATGTCCGCCTCGCTGCGCATGAAGGCGCGCGCGAGCGCGATCTTCTGCCACTGGCCCCCGGAGAGCTCGCGGCCGTCCTTGAACCATTTGCCGAGCTGCGTGCGGTAGCCGGACGGCAGCGCCTCGACGAATTCCGCGGCGAGCCCCTGCATGGCGGCGCTCCGCCAGCGCGCCTCGTCGTCGAAAGCGCGCTCGTCGCCCGCACCGATGTTCTCGCCCACCAGCATTTGGTAGCGGGCGAAATCCTGGAAAATCACGCCGATGCGCTGGCGCAGCACGGTCTCGTCCCACTCTTGCAGATCGAGCCCGTCGAGCAGGATCCGGCCGCGGGTCGGCTTGTAGAGCCGGGTGAGCAGCTTGATCAGCGTGGTCTTGCCCGAGCCGTTCTCGCCTACCAGCGCGAGGCTTTGACCCGGCCGCACGTGCAGATCGATGTTTGCGAGCGCGGGCAGCGTCGCGCCTGGATAAACGAAGTCGACGTCCTGGAAGCGGATGCCATCGCCGGGCTGCGGCCCCGCGGTGCGCGATCCCGTCGAGCTCCCCACGGGCTGCTCCAGATACTCGAACAGGTTCGACAGGTACAGGTTGTCTTCGTACAGCCCGCTCACGGCCGTGAGCGCCGCGCTGACCGCTGACTGTCCCTGCCGCAGCAGCATGAGGTACATGGTCATCTGTCCCACGGTCATGGCGCCGAGCACCGTTTCCGCGGCAATCCAGGCGTAGCCGCCGTATAGCGCGCCGGTCCCGAGCAGGCCGAGGCCGAAGCCCCAGGAGTCGCGGCGTACGGTGAGATCGCGGTCCTCCTTGTAGAGCCGGGTGAAAATCTCGCGGTAACGACCGAGGAACCGCGGTCCCAGCCCGAACAACTTCACCTCCTTGGCGTTCTCGTCGCGCGCGAGCACCGACTCGAGGTAAATTTGCATGCGCGATTCCGGAGCGCGCCAGCGGAATAAGCGGAACGCCTCGCCCGAGAACTTTGCCTCGGCGAGAAATGCCGGCAACCCGGCGAGTATCAGCAGCACCACGGCCCAAGGTGAGAAGCGCACCAAGAGTCCGCCGAAAGAGACGAGCGAAATCGCGTTCTGCAGCAGCCCGAAGGTGCGCATCACGAGACTTAAGGGCCGGCTGGAAGCCTCCCGCCGGGCACGCGTCAGCTTGTCATAGAATTCGGAATCCTCGAACTGCACGATGTCGAGGGTCAGGGCCTTCTCCAAGATCATGACGTTCACGCGCTGGCCGAGCTGCGCGCGCAACAGCGACTGCGCAAGCGACAGTCCGCGCTGTGCCAATGCGATGCCTGCGATGAGCACGGCCTCGCACGCCACCCAAGTCATCACGGGACGGAGCGCTACGGTGCCGGTTCGTCGGTGCACTTCGGCCGCATGGATGACGGCGTCCACGATCTGCGCCCCAATCCAAGCCACGCCCGCGGGCAAGATGCCGGCGAGCAAGGTGAGCAGCGCGAGGACGATGGAGAGCGTTCGATTGGTGGTCCAAACCAGAATGAGCGCGCGCCGGCTGTACTCGAACAGCCCGGCGAGACCACGCCGCCAAGTCGCGCTGCTCGCGTTTCGCTCGGCCTCGGTGGAGGGGAGCGGATGGGGCGGGATCAAGCGCACGTCAACGGCACGACTTCATCGGTCACTGACAGGTCGGCTCTCCGGCATATAATTGTCGCTCTCTCGCACTCATGTCACGTATGGCGGAGCAATCGTGAAATTCAAGGCCCTGCTCGATCACTGGAAAAAAGACCCGCCGCCGGTGCGCACGGCCAGAGAATACGCCATGCGCCTACCGCTCGAGGATGCCGCCCGCCTGCACGCCCTCGCCGAGCTGTTTCCCGGCCGCAGCGTGGAGACGCTCGTCACGGACCTCCTGCATGCCGCGCTCGATGAAATCGTCGCCGCGATGCCCTACGAGCCCGGCCCGCAGATCATCTCGCGGGACGACCAGGGCGATCCGGTCTACGAGGACGTCGGGCTCACGCCGCGCTTCGCCGATCTCACCCGCAAGCTCAAAAAGACCCTGCAGGCGGGGCCCTAGCGGCCGGCCGCTTGACGCTGCCCGCTCGGCGCGGCGATACTGCCGTCGAATGCTGTACGCAAGCACCGTGCATACCGGTTGGTGGCGCGCTTCCTCACGGGAGAGGGTGCTGGCCGCGTAAGCTTTTTTAGTCGATATACCAGAAATCCCATCTCCGCCCTCAAAGACGGTGATGGGTTTTTTTTTGGCTTAAGGCATGGGGCCTCGTGATGAAAGCGCCTTTCGACATTGCTGCGGATCTGGATACGCCTGTCTCGGCGTACCTGAAGCTCGCGCCGTTTCGGCCGCGCTTCCTGCTGGAGAGCGTCGAGGGCGGCGAGCGTTTGGCCCGGTATTCGTTCATCGGCTTCGGCGAGTGCCTGGAAGTGCGGCTCGATGCGCAAGGTCTCACGGTGGGAAAAGAGCACACGCCGCGCCCGCGAACGCGGCACGAGCTCTTGAGCGCGCTGCGCATCGCGCTCGAGCGGGCACCGCGGCCGCGACCGGAGATTCCCGGTGTGCCCCTCTCGGGCGGCCTGGTGGGCTACACCGCCTACGACGCGGTGCGCTACTTCGAGAACTTGCCCGGCCGGAACCTGTCGGCAACCGTCACCCCGCACGCGCACTACGTGGCGCCTTGCTCGCTGCTGGTGTTCGACCATCTCACCCGCAGCGCCGCGCTCTTGCATGCCGGGGCGGAGGCGGAGCGGCAAGCGCTCCGCCGCGACATCATGCGTGCCCTGCGCGGCGCGGTCCCGACGGTGCTCGTGCCCGGGCGGTTCTCACCCGCGACTCCCTCGCTGTCGGAAGGCGAGCACGCGGCGCTCGTGAAGCGCGCGCAAGCCTACATCGCTTCGGGCGATGTGTATCAGCTGGTGCTCGCCGCGCGCTTCGAGGGACGCCACTCGCTTGCGCCCTTCGAGGTCTACCGTGCGCTGCGCCTGCTCAATCCGTCCCCTTATATGTTCTTTTGCGAGCTCGGCGACATCACGGTCGTAGGCTCCTCGCCCGAGGCGCTGGTCAAGTCGCACGGCGGCCACGCACAGCTTCGCCCCATCGCAGGCTCGCGGCCGCGCGGCGATGATCCCGACCGCGATCTCGAGCTCGAACGGGATCTGCTCGCCGATCCCAAGGAGAACTCGGAGCACGTCATGCTGGTGGATCTCGCCCGCAACGATCTCGGCCGGGTCGCCAAAGCCGGCACGGTGCGCGTCGATCCGTATCGTGTGATCGAGCGCTACAGCCACATCATGCACATCGTGAGCGGTGTGCACGGCGAGGTCGCGCCTGAGTATGATGTGTTCGATTTGTTCGCGGCAACCTTTCCGGCGGGCACGCTGGTCGGCGCACCGAAAGTGCGCGCCATGCAGATCATCGACGAGCTCGAACCCGTAGGGCGGCAACTGTACGGCGGCACGGTGGGTTACTTCGGCCGGCAGGGCGACATGGATCAGGCCATCACCATCCGCACCTTGGTGTTCAGCGGCGATCAGTACAGCTATCAGGCGGGCGGAGGTATCGTCGCCGACAGCTCGCCGCGCGCCGAATACGAGGAGCTCATGGCGAAGAGCGCGGTGTTGCGCCGGGCGCTGGGTATCGCGACAGAGGGTCTATGAGCGCTCGCGCCCGCATCTTGCTGATCGACAACTATGACTCCTTCACGTACAACCTCGTGCAGGCGTTTCTGGTGCTCGGCGCCGAAGTCGACGTTCACCGCAACGATGCCATCACGGTCGATGCCGCGCTCGCCGGCACGCACTCGCACTTGGTGATTTCACCGGGACCCGGAACGCCGCGCGACGCCGGCGTGTCCATGGCCATGATTCGTGCTTTGGCGGGACGCATCCCCATCTTTGGTGTGTGCCTCGGCCACCAGTCGCTCGTGGAAGTATTCGGCGGTAACGTCGTGCGCGCGGCGCGCCTCATGCACGGCAAGGTGTCGCCCGTGAGCCACGACGGCAAGGGCCTGTTCAGCGGTCTGCCGCCGCAATTCAGCGCCGGCCGTTATCACTCGCTCATCGCCGAGCCGGAGAGTATCCCCGCAGTGCTCGAAGTGACGGCGCGCACGGCGGAAGGCGAGATCATGGGTGTGCGCCATCGCACCTTGGCCATTGAGGGCGTGCAATTTCACCCGGAAAGCGTGCTGACGCCCGAGGGACCGAATCTCATGGCCAATTTTCTCAAGTTCTGAGCACCCCACCATGCAGAGTCCGCAGCAGACGCTCGAGCATCTCCTGAACGGCGAGGCATTGAGCGAGGCCGAGGCAGGCCGGTTGCTCGAGCAGCTCACCGCGGGCGATCTCGCGCCCGCGCTCGCCGGCGCGCTGCTCGCGGCGGTGCGCGCCAAGGGTGTGGTCGCGGCAGAGCTCCGCGGTTTCGCGGACGCGATGCGTTCGCTCGCACGCAAGCCGGCGCTGCCGGCGGATCTCGATGCCATCGACATCGTGGGCACGGGCGGTGATTTTTCAGGCAGCTTGAATCTGTCCACCGGGGCGGCGCTGCTGGCCGCGTCTTGCGGCCTGCCGGTCGTCAAGCACGGCAACCGCTCAGTCACCAGCAAGAGCGGCAGCGCCGATCTCATCGAGCAGCTCGGCCTCGCGCTGCCGCTCGATGAGCAGCGCTCGGCGCAGTGCTTCGCGAGCACCGGGTTCACGTTCCTGTTCGCCCCTTATTTTCATCCGGCGATGAAGGCGCTGGCGCCGGTGCGGGCGGCTCTCGGCGTGCGCACGGTGCTGAACTTGCTCGGGCCGCTTACGAATCCGGCGGCGCCGCGCTACCGGCTGATCGGTGCCTACGACGAGGACAGCGCCCGTCTGATTGCCGATGCGTTGGCCGGTATGCCGATCGCGCGCGCTTGGGTCGTGCATGGCGCGAACGGCTGGGACGAGGCGACGCCGGTCGGCACGTTCGTCGCGTTCGACGTGACGCCGGGGGCGGTGTCGCGCCAAATCCTGGATCCGGCCGAGCTCGGCTTGCAACCCTGCCTGTCCGAGGATCTCAGAGGCGGCGACGCTGCCGCGAATTGCCGGGCGATGCGCGCCGTGTTCGCAGGGCACGACGTTGGACCGCACCGCAGTGCTCTCGTGCTCCAGTGCGGGCTTGCGCTGCATATCGCCGGCCGCAGCGCCTCGGTGGCTGCCGGCATCCGCACGGCAGCGGACGCGCTCGACAGCGGCCGGGCGCGCGCCTGGCTTGGGCGGCTCGAGCAGTTCTCCGCACAAGCTGCCGGCGTGGCGCTCGCAACCGGGGTTGCGCCGGCGAGCGATGCGAGATGAGCGATTTCCTCGCCGTCATGGCGCGCTCGAGCGCCGCCCGCGCCGCCGATGCGGCGCGTCGTGTGCCGATTGACGATCTGCGGCGCCGCGCTCACGAAGCACCGTCCGCCCCGCCGCTGCGCCTTTCGGCGCTCGGGTTCGATATCGTGGCCGAGATCAAGCTACGCTCGCCGGCGGTGGGCGTGCTGCAGGATCCGGCGCAGGACCGTCTCGGCCGCATCGAGGCATACGCACGGGGCGGCGCCGCCGCGGTGTCCGTGCTCACGGAGCCCTCGCGATTCGACGGTAGTCTCGAGCATTTGCGGGAGGCAGCCGCGGTGCTCGCGCCGCTGGGCGTGCCGGTCATGCGCAAGGATTTCCTGGTCGATCCTTACCAGGTGCTCGAGGCTCGTGCCGCCGGCGCGGGCGGTGTGCTCCTGATCCTGCGGATGCTCTCCCGCGAACGACTCGCCGAGATGCTCGAGACCGCATCGGAGCAGGGGTTGTTCGTATTGCTGGAGGCTTTCGATGAGCGAGATCTCGGCGTCGCCCGCGAATTGCTTGCCGGAGCGCCGCAGCGCGAGGGGGTGATGCTCGGCATCAATTGCCGCGATCTCACGAGCCTCGCCGTCGTGCCGGAACGCTTTGCGGAACTCGCAACACGCCTGCCGGCGAACATCCCCGCGGTGGCCGAGAGCGGTGTCGCGACGCCGGCGGATGCGCAGAAGGTGCGCCGCCTCGGCTATCGTCTGGCCTTGGTCGGCACGGCGCTCATGGCCCGCGAGGATGCGGGTGGCCTGGTCGCCGAAATGCTCGCTGCGGCACGGACAGTGCCGCGCTAAATGGCTACACTCGCGGCCATGTTCATCAAGATCTGCGGCATCACCAGTGCCGATGCCGTGAGTGCCGCGGCGGCGGCCCAGGTCGACGCCATTGGCTTCGTGTTCGCGCCGAGCCCGCGGCAAGTGACGCCGGGGCAGGCCGCGCAGCTGGCGGCGCTCGCGCCGCCGGGCATTCTGCGCATCGCCGTCGCGCAGCACCCGCTGCAGATGAAGGTCGACGAGATTTGCCGCGTGCTGAAGCCCGACTACTTTCAAACCGACGTAGAGGACTTGCGCGAGCTGCGCATACCGGCGCACATCAAGGTGCTGCCGGTGCTGCGCTTCGGCCGCAAGACTCCCAGCCCCTTGCCGCGTCGAGTGGTCTTCGAGGGTCCGACGAGCGGCATCGGAGAGCTGGCGGACTGGGGACGGGCGGCGGAGCTCGCCCGCCAGACCGAGCTGATCCTGGCGGGCGGACTCAATGCCCAGAACGTCACCGAAGCCGTGCAGGTGGTACGCCCGTATGGAGTCGACGTGAGCAGCGGCGTCGAGCACGATTACGGTGTAAAAGATCCCGACAAGATCTACGAGTTCGTGCGCGCCGCCCGCGCGGCTGCGGCCAACCTGGAGCGCGACCCGTGAGCGCCGCGAGCCGCGCTGCGGCACGCGTCGCGGGCCCGGACGCCAAGGGCCGCTACGGCGCGTTCGGCGGCCGCTACGTACCGGAG
>Ga0302324_100013148_pt1 | contig 16813 bp, 13 predicted proteins | sample Palsa_T0_1_FD_201949 | JGI IMG/M metagenome (GOLD analysis project Ga0302324, IMG submission 201949) | Peat permafrost microbial communities from Stordalen Mire near Abisko, Sweden - Palsa_T0_1 | ecosystem: Environmental > Terrestrial > Soil > Palsa > Peat permafrost | place: Sweden: Abisko...
TGCAGCCTTTCTGCTGAGCACGGGCCACCACGGCCCTGGCCCGGGTCATCGGCACCGAGCGCCCTCCCAGCGCCAGCACGATCAGATCCATGCCGTCCATCAGCACCGCCGCCACTTCCACCGGGTCGGTCCCAGGATCCGGGATCACCGCGAGCCGGCTCAGGTCAGCCCCCATTTCCACGGCGGCCAGCAAGCCGATATCCGACTGGCCGACAATGGCCGCATTTCCGCCCGCAGCCGTCACCGCTGCCACCATGCTCACCGGCAGTGACCGGGCCCCCGACAGCACCGCAACAGACCCCCGTGGCAACGCATCGGGCAACACATCGGCCAGCAACTGTGGAACCGGGAACCTGGCCTCCGAACCCGGCAACAGGTCATCCACGGTGGTGGGAGTGTGAACATGGCCGCGCCGGGACGAGCCGACCTTCCCGGACACCGCCGCCATCTGTCGGCGCAGCTGTTTTAGCTGTTCAGCGCGGTCATACTGTGGCTGATCGGAGGCAAGAACAGCCGTCATCGAATACTCCTGCGGTACGGGTGTTACTACTGGTGTTCGAATGTATGTTCGATGAAATCAGTCAACACCCACCCACCGACAACGTCAAGCGGATCAGCTGCGGCTCGCGCCTGCCAGCTAACTATGGGAGCAGGCCGGTGGCACTCAGCCCAGCACTCGCACCGGCACGTTGTTCCAGCCGATGACGTTGGTCATGGCCACCCGCCTGAGGCCGTCGTGCACAAGTGCATAGCGCGGCATGTGATCCAGCAACTTGTCCAACGCGAGGGTGCTTTCCATTCGGGCCAGCGCTGCACCCAAGCAACTGTGCGTCCCGTAACCCAGCCCCAGGTTCTGCGCCTGGCTGCGATCCCGGTCGATGTCGAAGGTATCTGCGTCGGCGAAGGCCCGCTCGTCCCTGTTGGCCGAACCCAGACACAGCAGGACCGGATTTCCGGTCGGAATCGTCGTGCCGTGCAGCTCCACGTCTTTCATGCTGTACCGCACCAGATACTGCGCAGGCGCCTCCCACCGCAGCAACTCCTCCACCGCTGCAGGAATCCGGCTGCGGTCGTCGAGCAACATCTGCCATTGGTCTGGATGCTCGGCGAACGTGACCACCGCATTGCCCACCAATTTGGTGACCGTCTCGGCGCCGGCCCCACCCAACATCGATGCGAAGGCGGCGATCTCGATGTCGTCGAGCTTGGTTGCCGCGCCGTCGCGCTCGACTTCGACAGCGATCAAATCGCTGATCATGTCGTCCTGCGGATCGGCACGCCGCTCCTGAATGATGTTGTAATACATCAGTCCGGTCTCGATACCCGCCTGCACACCTTCCTCCGGTGTCGCGACGTTGCCGTACTCCCGCTCGAGCATCTTGTCCAACAGAAGCCGGACCTGCTGGCGAAGCTCCGCAGGCACGCCGAGCATCCGGGTGATCACTTCCACCGGAAACAACGCCGAAAAGTCCTGCACGACATCGAACTCACCGGCATTAGCCGCGGTGAGAAATCGATCGATCTGTTCAACGACCAATTGTCGCTGGCGCTCGACGGCGCGCGGGGTGAACACCTTGTTCACCAGGTTGCGCATCCGGCGATGCTCCGGTGGATCCATCATGATGATCAACGGCGGCACCGGATTACCGGACTGCACCATCTCGAGATCGACTCCGCGCGACGACGAGAAGGTTTCCGAATCCTTGATGGCCGCAACGACATCGGCGTGCCGGGTCAGCGCATAAAAATCGTAATCCGCACTGTAATAGACCGGCTCCTCGTCGCGCATCCGACGGTAGGTCGCATAGGGGGCGTTGAAGAAGTCGCTCGAAAACGGGTCAAAGACAACTTTGGAAGTGGTCAACGCATCCTCCTGAGTTTGAAATCCGAACGGGATGTCTGTCCGTCAGGCAAACCGGCAGCCGCACGGATCTGCCGACGCCCTGCCGCAGGGTCACTGTCTGGGAATATGTAGTGGCTCAACGCGACTCGTGCGACTGCACCGGCGAGGCCTCGGGCGCTCGGCGCGGCATCGAAGCCGTCTTCACGGGCACACTGCTGCAAGACCACCATCAACCGCTCGGTGATCATCGGCAATGCCCGGGCCATCTGTTCATGCGCGAAGCCCGGATCCAAGTCGAGCTGACGCCCCGGTGGCTGATCCTCCAAGAAGGTCACCACGACATCGACGGCGGCTTCCCATCGTGAGAGGCCGGTGACCCCGCACATCGCCCGTTCCATCGCCGCGTCGAAACGACGTACTACCTGCCTCCCCAGCGCATCGATGAGGTCTTCTTTGGACGCAAAGTAGCGATAGATGGTTGGGCGTGACACCCCGGCCAGAGTTGCCACGTCAGACAACGACAACTTCCGGGCGCCCGCACTCAGCACGAGCCGTCCGGCCGCATCGAGTATCCGATCCGCCAGATCGCCATAGTCAGAACGGGATTGGCGCGGTTCAGCACTCGACACGACTACAATTCCTCGTTCCAGAACGAATCAGGCCGGCACCGGATCGAGCCGGCCGAGTTCGCGCAGCCAGGGGATCAGCAGGCGCAGTCCGTCATCGAACGACATCGGGTCATACCCTAGGCGCTTGGCGGTGAGATTGTCGTTGGATCTGGGCTTGCGAACGTCCTTGGCCGCGGCTTCGGCGATGGCCATCAACGTGGGCCCGAACTCGGCCGTCAACGCCTCCGGATCGGAGCGGTAATCGAGATCCTCTACGCGATGGTCGATTCCGGCGATTTCACAAGCGCGGTTGATACCGGCCGCGGTGGTGATATTCGCCTGCGGCTGTCCGATCAACAGGTACCGCTCACCGGCCACGCCGCGGTCCAGGGCTGCGATGGACCCTATTGCGACATCCTTGCCCGCCACCCAGGTCACCGGAAATGCTAGATACCGCTTGATCTTTCCGCGCATGCCGGCCAACAACACCCGGTTGAAACTGGTGCGGTGCAGAGCGCGCTGCGCTACCAGGCCAGGACCGTAGATCGCCCCGGGGTGGCACGTCAACACGTCCTCGCCTGCGGCCGCACGCCTGTGGGCTTCGGAGAACGCGGCGAGCTTGGTGACCGTATAGGGGTCGTCCGGCGGGTCATCGAGAACGGGGGCGTCTTCGAAGGCGAGGTCGGTGGTCAGGTTGATGAACGTGGCGGTACTGAGGGCAACGACGCGACGCATGCCGTGTTTCTTCGCCGCATCGAGAACGTTGGTGGTGCCGACCATGTTGACGGCCTTGAAGTCGTCGAGGTCCTGACTGGCTCCCCCGAGCAGGGCCGCGCAGTGGATAGCCGCCTCCGCACCCTTGGCTGCGCGCAGCACATCGTCGGCATCGCTGATGTCGCCCTTGACCAGTTCGACGCCGATCCCGGCCAGCGCCGTGGCCTCCTCCGGGTTGCGAACCAGCGCGCGGACGCGGTCACCGCGCTCAATCAGCTGTTCGCAGACATTGCCGCCGGTCTGGCCGGTAGCGCCGGTGACGAAGATCGTGTCGGCCATGATCCGAACCCCTCTCCCGATACATATCTGACGAACAGCGTAAATCTTGTAATGTCTGAACTGCAAATATATTGTCCATGTTCATGGGAATCGATCCGGCGAGCATCCTCCTCACCGACCGTGTCGCCGTGGTCACCGGTGGCGGCGCCGGCATCGGACGCGGCATCGCCGCGGGACTGAAGGCTTTCGGCGCCAAGGTGTCGATCTGGGAACGCGACCCCGAATCGTGTGCGTCGGCCGCCGACGAGATCGGCGCACTGGGCATCACCACCGACGTCCGGGACAGCGCCGCGGTCGACGCCGCACTCGCGCAGACCGCCGCCGAACTCGGACCGGTCACGATCCTGGTCAACAACGCCGGCGGAGTCTTCTGGTCAGGGATCCTCGACACCAGTGAAAACGGCTGGGACGCGCTGTACAAAGCCAATCTGCGCCACGTCTACCTGTGCACACAACGGGTGGCACGCGGTCTCGTCGAGCAGAAGTTGACCGGCAGCATCATCAGCGTCACCTCGATCGAAGGGGTCCGCGCCGCACCCGGTTACGCGACCTACGCGGCCGCCAAAGCCGGGGTCATCAACTACACCAAGACCGCGGCGCTCGAACTCGCACCGTATGGCATCCGGGTCAACGCCCTGGCCCCCGACATCACCTTGACCGAAGGCATCATGAGCATCGCTCCCCCGGGTTCCGAAGAGCGGTTCGGCCGCACGGTTCCGATCGGACGAGCGGGTCATGTCGATGAGATGGCCGGCGCAGCAGTCTTTCTCGCGTCCGAGATGTCGAGCTACATCACCGGGCAGACAATTCACGTCGACGGCGGCACCCAGGCTGCCAGCGGGTGGTACCACCATCCAGAGACCGGCGCCTACGCCCTCGGGCCGAGCTAGTGGCGATCGCAAGCGCGGCGCAAGCGCCGGGCGCAGCGGGTCGACACCATCTGCTAGTGGCGATCGCAAGCGCGGCGCAAGCGCCGGGCGCAGCGGGTCGACACCATCTGCTAGTGGCGATCGAGGCTGCTAATCGCCGGTGTCCAGCATGACGTGTGCGGACATTCCGCCGTCGATCGCGATCATCTGTCCGGTGATGTAGCGAGACTGCTCCGAAGCCAGGAAAACGACGAGGTCGGCGACGTCGTGTGGTTGTCCGAGGTACGGCGTCAGGGTGGCGCTGCCGAGGCGACCGATGATGTCCTCGGACAGATGCGCGCGTACGGCGTCGGTCAGGATCAATCCGGGCACGATGGTGTTCGCCCGCACGCCGCGCTTTCCCTCACTGGTGGCGACGTACATCGTCAGAGTGTGTACCCCGGACTTCGACACACCGTAGGCCAGGCGGGTCCGGTCACCCGATAGCGCCGCCCCCGACGACATGTTGACGATGGAACCGCCACCGCCCTTGCGCATTTCGGGCACCGCGTACTTGCACATCAACAGCTGGCTGCCGAGGTTGACTTCCATAGACCGTTGCCATACGTCGAGATCCATCTCGCTGACTGTGGTGTCCCGGGACAGGAAGCTGCTGGCTGTCAGCGCCGCATTGTTGTGCAGGACATCGAGGTGGCCGAACTCCGCGACCGTGCATTCCACGACGTGCCTGGCCGTCTGCTCGTCTGCCAGGTCGCCGCCGAGTGCGATCGCCGCCGCCCCCGATCGCCGAATCTCGTCGACGACCTCGGCGGCCTTGGCCTCGTCGATATCGACGACCACGACGGCGGCGCCTTCGCGCGCCAATTCGTGCGCCGTTGCCGCACCGATTCCGCCGGCGCCTCCGGTGACTATCGCGACCTTTCCGGCAAGTCTGGACATCGAGTTCTCCCAAGGCCGGTTGGTATGACGCTAAAGAAAGTTAGCCTGTTTCGATGCCGCGTATTGCGCCAATCCCGATGCCAGAGCTCAGCTCACACTCCCGCGAAATCGTGGAGGCCGGCGTCGCGGCCGGACTCTACGCGACCCCGGTTCCGCTGCAGATCTTCGCGTATCGCAGTGCCCAACTCGCGCAGGTGGACATGGCCAGGACGCACCTGGGAGCGGACACTCTGCTCGGCGGCCGAATACTGGAACTGCTGCGCATCCGCAGCGCCCAACTGGGCGAGTGCGAGCCCTGCAGTCAATCACGCAAGCATGATTCGATCACCGATGACGACGTCGCGTGCCTGCTCGCGCCGGGACATGGATTGTTGACGCCGCAAGAGCAACTGGCCGTGGAGTTTCTCGACCTGCTGTCGGGCGATCACCACATGATCGACGATGCGTTCTACCGGAAATTGGGCGAGCATTTCACCGCTGCGCAGATCATCGAACTCGGTTTCACCTGCGCTTCAACGATGGGACTGCACCGCTTCCTGCACACCCTCGACATCTACGGCGACTCGATCCCCGTCATCGACTACTCCCCCGACCAGGTCGATTCGGCGGCGGATCACTGAGTACGGCCGCGATCGCTTCCGGCGCGACGCCGAGACCCCGCAAGCAGAAAGACTGTACGCGCCTGCGGATTTCGGCGGGATCGCGCTGGGCGATCCCCCAATGCCGTTCGATGTTGGTCCACACGACACCGTGAATGGACAGCGCTTCGCCGTCGGGGTCGATCTCGGCGAATTCTCCCAGATCGTTTCCAAGCGTGAGTTGTTCGACAAGCGGACGCAGAATCTCCCGATACGCGGGGGCGACGAGTTCGGGCGCGGCGACCATCTGGTTCTGCGCCTCGAGCGACATCTGGCGTAGATCGGAGCGGACCTGCTGATTGAAGGCGAGGTCCAGCCGTCCGTCGATCCACGCAGCCACCGCGCGGACCGGGTCAGAGTCCGACATCCGCTGCTCCAGGCGCACGACCTCGGCACGGGCCATCTCCAGGAACACCGACGCAACCAGCTGATCCTTCGACTCGAAGTGCCGGTAGAACGCCCGGGTCCCCAGCTGTGTACTGCTGAGCACCCGGGCTATCGACAGCGCCTGAACCCCTTCGGTCCGAACAACTTCGGCAGCGGCGGACAGGATTACCGCATGTATGTGCGGATCGGGTTCGAGCTTTCGGCGGCCGCCGGCGTGGGCGTCGGCACCATCATGCTGAAGCATCGTAGGTAGCCATGTAATCACCGAAGGCCTCGTGCACCTTGTCCGCGGTCAACCCGTAATCGCCCAACTCGTATGAGTGAGTGCCATGCTGACCGGGCTTGTGCCCGTCTGCCCACTCCTGCACTCTCGCGCGCGCCGAATCGGTGAACGTGAGGCCGAGCTTCTCGTAGCTGTCGGCAATCGTATTGATCGGGTTGGTCTGCAGATCGGCGAAGGACACGTCCACAAACCGGTCGTCGCCGAATTTCTTACGGAAGTTCATCGCACGGCGCATGCCTTCGGCCCACCACGCCAGTTGCTCGGCCCCGAGTTCTTCTGGGTCCTTGTGATCGCTGCTCCAAGTCCGGACATAAGCGATGAGACTGCAGACCGATGCAAGGACTTTTGCCGGATCCCGGTGGCTCCACAGGAATTTGGCATCTGGATACGCTTCGACAAACGATTCGAGTGCGAACATGTGCACCGGTGTCCGCAGGTGCCACAGGCTCGGCTTGCAATGCCACTGCAGCAGTTTCAACACATCACGGTGGAAGGTGTAGGTCTCGCGCATGTCGCTCTCCAGCAGCCATTCGACGTACCCCGGGACCCGTACCACCCCGTCGAAGTGGAAGGTGCGAAAGCTCATCCCCATCAGGTCCTGGCATTCCGTCGCGGATTCGGCGTCAAAGCTGTTCATGGTCCGAAATTCGGGAAACATCTGGTCGATCATCGCGATGCCCTCGGCGGCTTGCGCGATCCGAGGGTCGCTGTGCTGAGTCGCGGCTTCGGGCGGCGGGGTCGGCGCCTGAGATTCCCAGGTCCGCAACGATCTCAATTGTGGATCGGCGGAGACCAATTGACCCAGCGCGGTGGTCCCCGTGCGCGGCAGACCCAGGACGACGATGGGGCCATCGACGACCTCGTCGCCGATCTCGGGATGCTGCTTATAAGTGTCGATGATCTTCAAACGCTGGATCAGAGCGTTACTGATGGTCGCGTGCTGCATGACCCGGCCGAGGTCGTTGAGGTCGGCTTCGGTGTTCAACGCGGCGACCGTCCGCTCGAGACCTTCGCGGTAATAGGCCGAGCCGAAATCGTCGAGGCCAGTGGCGGCGCGGGCACCGTCTTCGAGATAGTCAGCGGAAAAAGTCACCGGTAGAACCTTTCGTAGACGGCGTGGCGCCGGGCTTCGATCACGTGAGAGCGTTCGTCGGGAGTGGTCATGGTGGTGTCAGCGGGCAACAACGACAGGACCTCGTCGACCTTCACCACACGCACGGTTGGTACCGGCGCGGTTTCGGTTCGCACACAACGCAATAGCATCGCGCCGTTACTGTGACCCGCGGTGTCCAGCCAGTTCGCCACCCCAGGATCCGTCGCGCAGATGACGGCACGGAAGATCCCGTCGGAATCGATGACCGCCTGATGTCCGTTCAGACTGGACTGATGGCGTCCGTAGTGAATCGTCTCCAACCACGGATTGCCCAACGAGATGCTCCAATAGACGCCCTCGGGTGGCTCGACCTCGAGAATCAGCGCCTCCTCCGGCGCCAGATCGAATCTTCCGATGACAGGCCGGTTTTCGGCTGCCGCACCCATATCACTCATGTCCATCGGCGGTATGAAGCCGTTAGCCGGCGGCATGGCACCGAAGTCGAGGAAGAATTTCAGGTTGTCATAGACGAAGTCGCCCAGCGCGTGAAGCTGGCGCGACACCGAGACATCCAATTCGACAGAACGAGCCGGTGGCTCCACTTCATCGCCGATGCGCTCGATATGCAATGACGCGGGAACCTCGGTGTCCCAGTCGTAAAAGAAGTTTCGCACCGTCAGCGTCGGATGATCACCAGTCAGCCGCAACCAGTTACCGGGGTGCTCGTCGGCGGACAAGATCGCTTCGAAGTTGCCGTCGGCGTCGACCTCGAGTTCGTCGACGAGGCAGTTCGCGGTTGCGACGATTCCGTCCATCGTCTGCAGGCCGACGTATCGGGCAGTGCCCCGGTTGCCGAAAATCCGATAGGTCTCGCCAGCGCGCAGACTCGCATTCAGATACACACAGTCCGGACATTCCAGCCCCCAGGTGACGATGTCGTCCATGCTCGCCCGGCTGACGGCGAGAACCGGGTCCGGATCTGCCCGCAGCGCCATGTCGGTGCCGACCGCCAACAACACCATCAGATGTCGCATGCCCGACCCGTAGTCGAGGCGATTCTTGTTGACCGGAGTGGACCGTACGAGTTGCTCGGCCGCGTTCAGCCGCTCCTGCAGATGCGCCCACGCCCCCGAGAGGTCCGCGGCCTCGCCGTCACCTGCCGACAGCGCCGCTTCCGCGATCGAGTGCGGCAGCCAGGCCATCGTTTGCTTCCAGGCCGGCGCGGCGTTCTCGGCGGCTTCTTCGGCCACGTTTGCCCCTCCGACCAGATAAGCACAGCGCTCAATCGAAAACGGTGTTTTCAATTGATCAACAGCTACCACTGCCTGGACCGACTGTCAATGGAGGTGATGGTCAGCGGTCGCCGACAGCGGCGACCTGAAAGCGTGCGACTATTCCCACTCGATGGTGCCGGGCGGCTTGCTGGTCACGTCCAGCACCACGCGGTTGACCTCGGCGACCTCGTTGGTGATCCGGGTGGAAATCCGCTCCAGCACTTCGTAGGGCACCCGCGTCCAGTCGGCGGTCATCGCGTCCTCACTGGACACCGGCCGCAGGACGATCGGATGCCCGTAGGTCCGGCCGTCACCTTGTACGCCCACCGACCGGACGTCGGCCAGCAGCACCACCGGGCATTGCCAGATCTGCGCATCCTGTCCCGCCGCGGTCAGTTCCTCACGCGCGATCGAGTCCGCACGGCGCAGCGTGTCCAGTCGCGCCGCGGTGACCTCACCGATGATCCGAATCCCGAGGCCCGGCCCCGGAAATGGCTGGCGCGCAACGATGTCCTCCGGCAGGCCCAATTCGCGGCCGACCGCGCGCACCTCGTCTTTGAACAGCAACCGCAACGGCTCGACGAGGGTGAACTTCAGATCGCCCGGCAGGCCACCGACATTGTGGTGGCTCTTGATGTTCGCGGCACCGGTCCCGCCGCCGGACTCGACGACATCGGGATACAGCGTGCCCTGCACCAGAAACTCAATGTCCTTGTTTTCCAGGGAGTCTCGCACCGCGCCCTCGAAAGCGCGGATGAATTGCCGTCCGATGATCTTGCGTTTGCCCTCCGGATCGGTCACCCCCGACAGCGCCGCGAGGAATGTCGCCTCCGCGTCGACAGTCACCAGGTTGGCGCCGGTGGCGGCGACGAAGTCACGCTGCACCTGTGCGCGCTCACCGGCCCGCAACAGGCCGTGGTCGACGAACACACATGTCAGTCGGTCGCCGATGGCGCGCTGCACCAGCGCGGCGGCCACCGCCGAGTCGACGCCGCCGGACAGCCCGCAGATCGCATGCCCGTCGCCGACTTGATTGCGGACCTGCTCGATCAGCGCACCGGCGATACCGGCGGGCGTCCAGTCCGGGGCGATACCGGCGAAGTCGTGCAGAAACCTGCTGAGTACCTGCTGGCCGTGCGGGCTGTGCAGCACCTCGGGGTGGTACTGCACGCCGGCCAATCGTCGGGCCCGGTCCTCGAATGCGGCCACTGGGGCGCCCGCACTGGTCGCGACGACCTCGAACCCCTCCGGCGCCGAGGTGACGGCGTCACCGTGACTCATCCATACCGGCTGCGTGCCGGGCAGGTCCGAATGAAGGTCACCGGCAACGACTTTCAGTTCGGTGCGGCCGTACTCGCTGGTGCCGGTATGCGCGACGGTGCCACCGAGCGCCTGCGCCATCGCCTGGAAGCCGTAGCAGATACCGAACACCGGCACGCCCAGGTCGAACAACGCCGGATCGAGTTGCGGGGCGCCCTCGGCGTACACGCTGGCCGGGCCGCCGGACAGCACCACCGCCAGCGGATCGCGCGCCTTGATCTCGTCGACCGATGCGGTGTGCGGAATCACCTCGGAGAACACCCGCGCCTCGCGCACCCTGCGGGCGATCAACTGGGCGTATTGCGCGCCGAAATCGACGACCAGCACGGGACGGGGCGTTGCTGACTCCACCGCAACATTCTAGAGGCGAGCGCCGGTCGGTACGTCGGCGCACCGGTGCGGGTGGGCCCGCGTAGTCGTTTGTCTACGCGCGGCCTCCGCAGCCCGAACGCGTTTTCATCGGCGGATCGCCGACCCGACAGTCGCACGCTTGGTCAGGTGACCGAACAGCGGCGAAACAGTCGGTCAGACGGAATGGATGGCGAACCGAGTTCGGGCATGGTGAGGTATTAATTGCCCACCGCCGAAATCACTCCCCGGAAGCGAGGTCCGCCGTGTTGGGTCTACCCGAAGCGGTGCACGCCTGCCTGTTCGATCTCGACGGTGTACTGACCGACACCGCGAGTGTCCACACCAAAGCATGGAAGGTCATGTTCGACTCGTTCCTCGAGCAACGGGCCAAAACCACCGGCGAGCAGTTCGTCCCGTTCGACGCGGACAAGGACTACCTGAGCTACGTCGACGGCAAGAAGCGCGAAGACGGTGTCCGATCGTTTCTGGCCAGTCGCGGAATCGAGCTGCCCGACGGCGATCCCGACGACTCCGCCGACAAGGACACTGTCTACGGGCTGGGCACCCGCAAAAACGACGCCTTCCAAGAGACCCTGGAGAAGGACGGCGTGAAGGTGTTCGACGGTTCGCGCCGCTATCTCGAGAAGGTGAAGGCCGCGGGCCTGGCCGCAGCGGTGGTGTCGTCCAGTGCCAATACCCGTCAGGTGCTGGAGATCACCGGCCTCGACAAGTTCATCCAGCAGCGAGTCGACGGCGTGACCCTGCGCGAGGAACACATCGCGGGCAAACCGGCGCCGGACTCCTACCTACGAGCCGCCGAGTTGCTCAACGTGAAACCCGCCGAGGCGGCGGTGTTCGAAGATGCGCTGTCCGGCGTCGAGTCCGGCCGTGCAGGCAACTTCTTCGTGGTCGGGGTTGATCGCGTAGGCCAAGCCGACGAATTACGCAGCCACGGAGCCGATGTCGTGGTTAAAGACCTCGGCGATCTACTTTAGGAGGCCGCGATGTCCAACACCTTCCCTGTCGAACCCTGGCAGGTCCGCGAGACCGATCTGGACCTCAACGTGCTGGCCCAGTCGGAGTCGCTGTTCACGTTGTCCAACGGGCACATCGGACTTCGCGGCAATCTCGACGAAGGCGAGCCGCACGGCCTGCCCGGCACATATCTGAACTCGTTCTACGAAGTGCGGCCACTGCCGTATGCCGAAGCGGGGTTCGGCTATCCGGAGGCCGGGCAGACCGTCGTCGACGTCACCAACGGCAAGATCTTGCGCCTGCTGGTCGACGACGAGCCGTTCGACGTTCGCTACGGCAAGCTGATCAGCCACGAGCGCGTGCTTGATCTGCGGGCCGGCACGCTGACACGGGACGCGCACTGGCAGTCACCGGTCGGCAAGCAGGTCAGGGTGAGGTCGACCCGGCTGGTGTCGCTGTCGCAGCGCAGCGTTGCCGCCATCGAGTACGTAGTCGAGGCGGTTGACCAATTCGTCCGAGTCACAGTGCAATCCGAGCTGGTCGCCAACGAGGACCAGCCCGTGACGTCCGGTGATCCGCGCGTCGCGGCCATCCTCGATCGACCGCTGGAAGCCGTCCAACACGAGGACACCGAATGCGGCGCGCTGCTGATGCACAAGACCCGCGCCAGTGCGCTGATGATGGCCGCGGCAATGGACCACGAGGTCGAGGTAGAAGGCCGCCACGAGATCACCCACGACGCGAGCGACGACCTCGCCCGCACGACCGTGATCTGCGGTCTGCGTCCGGGCCAGACGCTGCGCATCGTGAAATACCTGGCCTACGGCTGGTCGAGCCAGCGGTCCCGTCCGGCGCTGCGCGACCAGGCTGCCGCCGCACTGCACAGCGCGCGCTACAGCGGATGGAAAGGCCTGGTGGAGGCTCAGCGCAAAATTCTCGACGACTTCTGGGACGGCGCCGATGTCGAGGTGGAAGGCGACCCGGTGTGCCAGCAGGCCGTTCGGTTCGGGCTTTTCCACCTGCTGCAGGCCAGTGCGCGGGCTGAAGGGCGCGGCATCGCCAGCAAGGGTCTGACCGGCACCGGGTACGACGGTCACATCTTCTGGGACACCGAGGGATTCGTCCTTCCGGTGCTGACCTACACCTTGCCGCACGCAGCTGCCGACGCATTACGTTGGCGCGCTTCGACTTTGGATTTGGCGAGAGAACGCGCCGCGCAGTTGGACCTCAAGGGTGCCAGCTATCCCTGGCGGACGATCCGCGGCCAGGAATGTTCGGCCTACTGGCCGGCCGGGACCGCCGCGTGGCACATCAACGCTGACATCGCCATGGCTTTCGAGCGCTACCGCATTGTCACCGGCGACGAGTCGCTGGAGAAGGACTGCGGGCTGGAGGTGTTGATCGAGACGGCTCGGCTGTGGCATTCGCTCGGGCATCACGACCGCCACGGCGTATGGCACCTGGACGGGGTGACCGGCCCTGACGAATACACCGCGATCGTGCGGGACAACGTGTTCACCAACATGATGGCGGCACACAACTTGCGGGTCGCGGCCGACGCGTGCGCCCGGCACTCGGAGACCGCCCGCGATCTGGGCGTGAGCACCGAAGAGACCGCCGCATGGCGCGATGCCGCTGATGCCGCGCACATTCCGTTCGACGAAGAACTCGGCGTGCATCCGCAATCCGAAGGCTTCACCACCTACGCCGAGTGGGACTTCACCGAGAAGACGGCCTACCCGCTGCTACTGCACGAGTCGTACGCGTTGCTCTACCCCGCCCAGGTGGTCAAGCAGACCGACCTGGTGCTGGCAATGCATTGGCAGAGCCACAAATTCAGCGACGAGCAGAAAGCGCGCAACGTCGACTACTACGAGCGGCGCACGGTGCGCGACTCGTCGTTGTCTGCCTGCACCCAGGCGGTGATGTGCGCCAACGTCGGACACGTGGAGTTGGCCCACGACTACACCTACGAGGCAGCGTTGGTCGACCTGCGCGACCTGCACCACAACACCAAAGACGGGTTGCACATGGCGTCGCTGGCCGGCGCGTGGACGGCTCTGGTGGCCGGCTTCGGCGGCCTGCGCGACGACGAGGGAATTCTGTCCCTCAACCCCTATCTGCCGGACGGGATCTCACGACTGCGATTCCGGTTGCGTTGGCGGGACTTCCTGGTCACCGTCGACGTCATCCACGACGAGGTGACCTACACGCTGCGCGACGGACCCCACACCGAACTGACCATCCGGCACGCCGGCGAGGACGTCGAAATCAGCACCACCGAGCCGACGACCATCACGCTCGTCAAGCGCGAGCCGCTGCTGCCCAATCCGCAGCAACCACCGGGACGCGCGCCGCTGCACCGCAACGCATACCGGTCGGTCAGCCAGTCGATCTGACGCTGCCGGGGCTCTGCTCCTGAGCCACCGCACTGATCGATTCGATGGGTAGCCAGCGCAGCGCGCCGGGCGCCCAGTCCGGCACCACCGGGTGGGCCGGCGCGATCGGGTCGAGGCGACGGTAGGCCTCACCCTGCTGGGGGCGAATGTCGTTCTCCCCCTTGTTCGGCCACAGCGATGCAGCCCGCTCAGCCTGCGCGGTGATCGACAGTGACGGGTTCACCCCGAGATTCGCTGAGATCGCGGCGCCGTCCACCACGAACAGCGTTGGGTATTCCCACACGCGGTGGTACGGGTCAATGACGCCGGCTTCACGGCTGTCGCCGATCGCGGCGCCGCCCAGGTAGTGCGCGGTGAGCGGAATGTTGAACAGCTCGCCCCAGGTCCCTCCCGCAACGCCGTCGATCTTCTCGGCGATGCGACGGGTGGCCTCGTTGCCGACCGGGATCCAGCTCGGGTTCGGCACACCGTGGCCCTGCTTGCTCACGACGCGGCGGCGACCCAGCTTGCCGCGCTTGGTGTACGTGGTGATCGAGTTGTCGAGGTTCTGCATGACCAACGCAATCATCGTCCGCTCGCTCCAACGCCGCGGATTGAGCAGCCGCAGGGTGCCCCGCGGGTCGCCCCCGGCGTTGTTGAGCAGCTGCTTCCAGCGGGGTTCGCCGGTGCCGTCCGGCAGTTGTCCATCGGTCATCAGCGTCTGCAGCAGACCCATTGCGTTGGAGCCCTTGCCGTACCGGCACGGCTCGATGTGGGTGTCCGACGACGGGTGGATGGACGAGGTGATCGCCACCCCGTGGGTCAAGTCCAGATCGTCGCGGACCTTCAGCCGGCCCGCGCCGACGATGGACTCCGAGTTGGTCCGGGTCAGCTCCCCGAGCCGACCGGAAAGTTCGGGCAGCTTCCCCTTATCGCGCATCTTGAACAGCAGATGCTGCGTTCCCCAGGTACCCGCGGCCAGCACCACGTGCTTGGCGGTGAACGTGCGCTTCTTACGACGCACCGCGCGACCGGTGCGGGCGGTACGAACCTCCCAGATACCGTCGCCGCGCTGTTCGAAGTTCGTGACGGTTGTCATCGGAACCACTTCTGCGCCTTTGGATTCCGCAAGGCCCAGGTAGTTCTTGAGCAGTGTGTTCTTGGCGCCGAAACGGCAGCCCGTCATACAGCTACCGCATTCGAGGCAGCCGGTCCGCTCGGGCCCGGCGCCGCCGAAGTACGGATCGGGCACCGTCTTACCGGGGGTCTTGGTGCCGTCGGGCCCGAAGAACACCCCGACGGGGGTGGGCACGAACGTGTCACCGCAGCCCATGTCGTCGGCGACCTCTTTGAGAATGCGGTCGGCGTCGGTGAAGGTCGGATTGGTGACCACGCCCAGCATTCGCTTGGCCTGCTCGTAGTGCGGCATCAACTCCGATTGCCAGTCGGTGATGTGCGACCACTGCTTGTCTGCGAAGAACGGCTCCGACGGCACGTAGAGCGTGTTCGCGTAGTTCAGTGATCCTCCGCCGACTCCCGCGCCGGCCAGGATCATCACGTTGCGCAACAGATGGATGCGCTGGATGCCGTACATGCCGAGTTTGGGCGCCCACAGGAATTTGCGGAGATTCCACGAGGTCTTGGCCATGTCCTCGTCGGCGAAGCGCCGGCCGGCCTCGAGAACGCCGACGCGGTAGCCCTTCTCCGTCAAGCGCAGCGCGGTGACGCTGCCGCCAAACCCCGAACCGATGATTAAGACGTCGTAGTCAGGTTCCACGTTCTCCAGTATGTACTTACCGGCCGGTAATGAGCCAGAAAACGAGGTCAGCACGCCGCTAACTTCCTACGGTCAAACCGACTTTCTGGAATTCCTTGAGGTCGCAGTAGCCGGCCTTGGCCATCGACCGGCGCAGCCCCCCGACCAGGTTCAGCGAGCCGAACGGGTCGTCGGACGGGCCGTTGAGAACCTGCCCCAGCGGAAGCCGCTCGCCGACCGCGACCTGAAGCAGGGCCCCCCTCGGCAGCGACGGGTGGGCAGCGGCGGTCGGCCAGAACCACCCGTCACCCAGCGCCTCGGCCGACTCGGCGAGCGGCGTGCCCAGCACGACCGCATCGGCGCCGCACGCGATGGCCTTGGCCAGCTCGCCGGAGGTGTGGATGTCGCCGTCGGCGAGCACATGCACGTAGCGTCCGCCCGTCTCGTCGAGGTATTCCCGGCGGGCCGCGGCGGCGTCGGCGATCGCGGTGGCCATCGGCACGCTGATCCCCAGCACCTCGTCGCTGGTGGTCACTCCCCGGGTCGATCCGTAGCCGACGATCACACCGGCCGCTCCGGTGCGCATCAGATGCAGGGCCGTGCGATGGTCGAGCACCCCACCGGCCACGACGGGGATGTCGAGCTCGGAGATGAAGGTCTTCAGGTTCAGCGGCTCGCCGTGACTGTCGACGCGTTCAGCGGAGACGATGGTCCCCTGGATGACCAGCAGGTCGATGCCTGCCTGCAGCAGTGCCGGGGTCAACGCCTGAGCGTTCTGCGGGCTCACCCGGACGGCGGTGGTCACCCCGGCCTCGCGGATGCGGGCTACCGCGGCGCCGAGTAGCTCGGGGTCCAGCGGGGCCGCGTGCAGCTGCTGCAGCAGGCGGATGGCCGCCGACGGCTCGGGCTCTTTCGCGGCCGCTTCGGTGATCTGGGCGATCTTGGCGGCGACGTCGGCGTGCCGGCCGATCAGCCCTTCGCCGTTGAGCACGCCCAGCCCGCCGAGCCGACCGAGTTCGATGGCGAATTCCGGCGACACCAGCGCA
>Ga0302324_100013149_pt1 | contig 16812 bp, 12 predicted proteins | sample Palsa_T0_1_FD_201949 | JGI IMG/M metagenome (GOLD analysis project Ga0302324, IMG submission 201949) | Peat permafrost microbial communities from Stordalen Mire near Abisko, Sweden - Palsa_T0_1 | ecosystem: Environmental > Terrestrial > Soil > Palsa > Peat permafrost | place: Sweden: Abisko...
TATTGGCAACCAATGCTTATTCCCCAAGACTGGGCTTCTTCCAGAACTCGATTGTGCCGCTGCATGAGTACGTCGCAGTGACGCAGCCATTCAGCGAGCAGGAACTGTCCGCCATCGGCTGGCAGGTCCGGCTGCCCTTCAACGACAATCGCACCGAGGTCTTCTATCTCGGATTGACCCAAGACCGACGCATTCACATCGGCGGAGGTGCTCCGAGTTACTTCTTCAACGGCCGCGCCGGCAATGGGGCCGTCGCCGCCTCCCATTTTGCGCAGCTGCAGCGCGAACTCGCGCGCATCTACCCCAAGCTCTCGGATGTCCAATTCGAGGCTACTTGGGACGGCATCATCGACTGGTCGTTGGATGCGTCGCCTGCAGTGGGCCGCACCGGCAAACACGGGAATATCTTCTACGGACTCGGGTACAGCGGGCATGGAGTGAATCTGACGTCGCTCTTCGGCAGGATCATCGCCGACTTGCACTGCGGTCGCGGGCACTCCTGGAGCGACTATCCCTTCGTCAACGCCCGGCTCGATTACGTTCCGAATGAGCCATTCCGCTGGGCGGGCGTGCAATCCGCGCTCGCGTGGTATCAGTTGACGGGACCCAAAGAGGTGCGCTCAACGCAGGCGCTGCAGAGCCGGCACGGCAACACCGGGTGATTGCGGCGCGCGCAGCTCCTGCGCGCTACGGCTGAATGCTTAGCGCGGCTTTCTGCCGCTCACGATGGGTACCTGCCACACCGCGTACTCGCGCGGGTTGCGGATGCTCGCAATGATGAAGTCAAAAAGCGCGCGCGCTTCCTTCGAGCTGAGCGCAGTGTGGATACCGATCGCATCCACGTAGCCGTCGCGCCACGCTTCCATCATTGCGGCGAAGGTTTCGCGCGGCACCCGCAAGGTGTCGACGGTAACGTAGTCGACGCGCAGCTCTTCCATGCCCAGGTCATGCAACAGTGTCCACGTGCGCCGTCCCACGCGCGTGTCTACCCCGGTACTGCGCCCAAAGGGGACGGCGCCCTCGTGCCACAACCGATCGGGATCAAGCTTGCCCGCCATCATGTGCAGCATCAAGTAGTCCTCGCTCAGGATGTGCAGCCATCCGCCCGGCCTGCAGATACGCCGCAGTTCCGCCAGAACCTTCTGCGGTTCCGGAATCGACTGCGTCATGTGGCGGCACACCACGAGATCAAAGCGATCCGACTCAAACGCGAGTGCAAATGCGTCGCCCTGCTGAAAGCTCAGTCGTGGCGCGAGCGCAGCGTAGCGGCGGCTTGCATAGGCGATCGAGCTCTCCAGAATGTCTACGCCAATCACCGTGGCCTGTGGATACTTGAACGCCAGGCGCGAGGTGATCTCGCCGCTGCCGCAGCCGATGTCGGCGATGCGGCACTCGGGCGGCAAGGCGTAGCGAGCGAACAGCGCCTCCTCCTGGGGCCAGATCGCATTGGCTTGCGCAGCGAGCGTGCGCAGCATGGATTCATGCGCCATTTGATCAGCATGCGGATTACGCGAGGCGCTCATGACAAATGACTCAACCCCTGCTGCGCCTGCTTCAGCCAATCGGCCCGATCGGCGGTGTCCGGCAGCGCCTGCGCCAGATCGCGGGCGCGCACGTAGCTTGCGCGCGCATCCGCCGTGTCGCCTGTCTTGCTCTGCGCCTCGGCAAGAGCCAGCCAGTTCGGCGGATGCTGCGGCCGCAGTGCCGCCGCGCGCTGTGCGGCGGCGAGGCCGCGCTCTGGATCACCGGGACCCAGCGGCCATCCGGGCGCGCGGATCCACACCAGCGCCTGCACGCGCGCCGGACCTGCGTTGTCGTAGCTCGCATCGATCGCCTCCGCACGCGCCAATGCCGCGAGCATGTCATTCAGGATCGCGTTCGCACGCGCCGGGTGCTCGCGCGCCTCAAGCCCCAAAGCGACCCCACGGCCATAGACGCAGGCTGCTGACTCCGGAGCCTGTGCGATGCATGCCGCCGCATCGCGGCTGGCCGCCGCGACGAGTTCTGCGCGCAGCTTGGGATCGGCTTCGTGGTTGACCTTGCTCGCGTCCGCGGCGATGGCCGCAGCAAGCTCATCGCTCGAGGCATGCGTCGGCGCCGGTTCCGCCGGCTCGCGCACCGGCACCGTGCACGCGGCGAGCGGCAATCCTGCCACTGCCCAGGCGAGCCGCGTTCTCATGGCTGCGCCGCACGGGCTGGCAACTGCGGCAGGACAAAGCGCTGCAGTCGAAGGTTTGCGAGTACATCGGCACCCGATGCGCTCTTGGAAAGATTCAAGAGCGCATCGCGCAACCCATCGGCACGCGCTTTGGGAATGCGCGCATCGACGACCGCGAGGATGGCGGCGGGCAGCGGCGCAGATTGTGCGACGCTTTGCAGGTCGCCCGCGAAGGGCAGGCTCGCCAATGCTTTCGTCTGCGTGGCGTCGAGCAATACGGCGACCGCCTCGCCGGAGGTTGCGCGCCGCAGCGCCGAGAGCACCTGCGCGGCCTGCGTTATCTTCACATCGGCAGGCAGCGCCCAAGTCGCGAGCGCGGATGCGCGCACGAAGTCCGGCGCATAGCCGGCAATGCTGAGAATGGTATAGCCCGCCATCGAGGCGGGGCCGGTGACCTTGCCCTTCTTGGCAACGAGGGTCCAGCGCTCCTGCACTCCGACGTCCGTGACGTCAGCCTGCACGAGCGGCGCAAGATGCAACGCGGTTGCGTGCTCGAAATAAAACGGATAGGGCACGAACGCCAATGCCGCTTCGGGCTGCGCCAGTTTCTCAAGCCCGCCCGCTTCGGTTGCATCGTAGGTGGCAGTGAGGCTGCCGGCAGGCCATTGCGAGGCGGCGGCGGCGGCCGTGGCAAAGGTATCGAGAAAGGGCTGCGCATCCGAGGCGCCACCGGGATATCCCGGCGCGCAGAAAACCATCGTCACGATGACGCCCGCCAGCAGCGTAGTCATGTCATTAGGCTATCATTCCCGGGCGCGCCGCGCCCGCGCGCCTGATGGGGCCTGAAATTCAAGCATGAATGTGCCGGCCGCGCCCGCGCTCGTCCAAATCTTTGTTCGTGTCCTCAACGCGCGAGGCTGGATTGCGGCAGTCTTTCTGCTGTTTGCGCTGGCCGGGCTCTACGGCACGACGCAGGTGCGCAATGACTCATCGATCGACCGGCTGATAGTTGCCGACGATCCGGATGCGCGTGCCGCCCGCGACTTCGAGAAGCTTTTCCCCGAGGGTGAGCATGCGCTCCTCATGCTCGAAGCGCCGGATCCGCTTAACCCCGCGGCGCTTGCCGCAGCCGATGATCTTGAGCACCGGCTCGCGCAGCTGCCGCATGTCCAGGCCCACAGCATCCTGACATTCTTTCGACACACGAGTGCATCCGGGCCACTCACGCCAGATCAGGCGCGCCGCTTGCGCACGTTCGCCACCGGCACTGTGCTGTTTCGCCGCGCCGGTCTATTGGGCGACCACTTTCTCGGCATCGCGCTCGAACTGCAGGTCCATTCACCTGCCGAGCGCAACCAGGCTCTGGCAGATATTGAAGCGGCGACGCAGCCGTTCGCGGCGCCGGGCGGCGCCTTCACGGCCGTGCGGCGTGTGGGATCGCCGTGGCTCAATGAGTGGCTCGAGGAGAGGACCGGTTCTGCCTCGAAGCGCGGTATGCCGCTCTTTGGGATCTTCCTCATGACGCTGATCTTCCTCGTGTTCCGCTCGTGGCGCACGCTCGCCGCCATCATCCTTACACTCGCGGCTGTCGTGGCCATTGCCGTGGGACTGTCGGATCCCTTCGACTGGCCCAATACCGTGGTGTCAGCGCTCGTGCCGTTGACGGTCTTGGTGACGACGACTGCAACTCTCGTTTACATCCATGCGCGCTACATCGACCGCCAAGGCTCCCAGCCCCTCATCGAACATCATGCGCAGGCACTCGCCAACAAATTCCTGCCCTGCACGGCGTCGATGTTCGCAACCGCGGTGGGTTTTGCCGCGCTTGCGGTGTCCGATATCCGCCCCATTCGGCAGATGGGACTGTGGACGGCGAGCGGGTTAATCGTGGCCTGGGTTGCAAGTTTCACTCTATTCCCGGCACTGCAGTCCCTGCTGCGCACGCCGACGCGGGCCGAACGCGCTCCGGTGGGACGTCGCTATGCAAGCTTCGTCGCGCTGTGGATTCCGTTCACTGCGCGCTACCGCTGGCCACTCGTGGCCGCTGCGGTGCTCGTGATGCTGAGCGGGGCGGCGGCGTTATTCGGCGTACCCGGCGAGCTCGCGCCGCTTGCCCTGCAGACCGACTCGCTCGCCTATATCAATCCAAATGTGGACATCGCCCGGGATACGCGCGAGTTTGAGCGCACGAACGGCCTCAAGGTGACTGAGCTCTGGTTGCAGACGCCGGCGGGGAATGTGCTGCAGCCCGAGTTTCTGCGCGCCGTCGAAGATTTAACGCGGCGCCTGGAGCGCGATCCGCGAATCACGGCCGTCGACGGGCCGACTTCCGCACTGCGCTGGGCACACTATATCCAAACCGGATCCGATCAATTGCCGACGGACCCCGCGGCGTGGCCCGCGCTCGCTGCGGATCTGGAGCAGATCCTGCTCACGCAGCCCGGGGCACGCGACTATGTCGACCTCGCGAACCTCGCCGACGCGCGCGTCAGTATTCGCGGCCGCGGCACGGCTTTCGGCGGCCCAGGCGCGATGCGCACTTTTGTCGAGAATGCCTGGCGCGAGGAGCAGCTGCATGAGCCTGCACTGCGGGGCGTGCGCGGACGCGTCGTCGGCCAGGGCGTGCTCGCCGACCAGATCACCCTGCGCCTGGTTCCGAGCCTGATTCAAAGTTTTGCGCTTACTGCGAGCGTCATCTTCCTCGCGTTCCTGCTTGTATTCCGCAGTCCCGCAGCTCGATTGATGGCAATGATCCCGTCGCTGTTCGCGATTCTGGGCGCCTTCCTGTTGATGCGTGTGACGGGCATCATTTTGAATATTGCCACCATCCTCATCGGATCCACCGTGCTCGGCGCGACCGAAAATGACCAGATCCATTTTTTCTACCATTTTCAGGAGGGTCGCGCGAGTGGCTCGACGGCGGATGCCTTGCGCCATGCCCTGCTCGTGGCCGGCCGCCCCATCGCATTTGCCACGCTGATCAATGCGGGCGGCTTTCTCGCACTGACGTTTTCGGACCTGCCGCCGATGCGCCAGTTTGGCGTCGTGTCGGCATCAGCCTTTGTGCTCGCGCTCATTGCCGATTTCACCGCACTCCTGGGAGCGCTGTGGATACTGAATCGCCGCCGAGAGGGATGAGTCAACCGTGGATGTGCCCACCATTGCGGAGATGCGCGCCGCCGCTCAGACCCTGGCGCCGCACGTCATTGCCACGCCGCTGCAGGCCTGGCACGGCGTGGAGCTTGAGGCCCGCATTGGCGCACAACCCGAGATTCTCCTGAAGCTCGAACTATTCCAGCGCACAGGCACGTTTAAGGTGCGGGCCGCGATGCTCAATATTCTTGCCCTCGGCGCGCAGGAGCGCGAACGCGGAGTGACCGCTGTCAGCGCCGGCAATCACGCGATCGCGGTGGCGTGCGCGGCGCAGCGCGTCGGGGTCTCGGCAAAGGTTGTCATGCTGGGTACAGCCAGCGCACTGCGGATCGCGGCGGCGCGCGCCTACGGCGCCGAGGTCATCGTTTCAACCGACGGCCGCACCGCCTTCGCGTTGGCGGAGGACATTCGCGCTGCGGAAGGGCGCGCCTTCATTCACCCTTTCGACGGACGCAATGTCGTGCTGGGCACGAGCGGCGTCGGAATCGAATTCCTGGATCAGGCGCCGCAGGTCGAGGCGATCGTCGTGGCGATCGGCGGCGGCGGTCTCATGGCGGGCGTCGCTGCGGCCGTAAAGCAGCTGAAGCCAAGCTGCCGGGTCTACGGCGTGGAGCCGATCGGAGCGGATGTCATGAGCCGCAGCTTCCGCGCTGCAGCCCCGCAGCGCATGGAGCACATCGACACCATCGCCGACAGCCTCGCGCCTCCTATGACGACACAGGCGACCTACGATCTTTGCAGGCGGTTCGTCGATGATATCGTCACCGTGTCGGATGACGCGATCTGCGCTGCACTTGCGCTCTTATACCGCGAGGCGAAGCTTGCAGTGGAGCCAGCGGGCGCGGCGGCGGCGGCGGCGGTGCTCGGTCCCTTGGCCGCGCGCCTGCGCGGCGCGCGCACGGGCGTCGTCGTCTGTGGCTCCAACATCGACAGCGACAGTTTTCATCGCTATCTCAAAAGAGGCGAGAGGCAGCTGCAATCCGCAGCACCAGAGCCCTCCTCTGCCCTCTAGACGCTGCTCACCGAGCGCAACCGTTCCTGCGTCTGCAACGCCCACCAGCGCTCGACGCTCGCGGTGAGGCCCGCAAGATCGAGTCCGGCTGCTTTTAGACAGCTCTCACGCGAGCCGTGCTCGATGAAGCGATCCGGTATTCCGAGATGCAGCAGTGGCAGCTGCAGGCCTTCGGCAGCGAGCAACTCGCCCACGCCTGAGCCAGCGCCGCCGATAATCGAATTCTCCTCGATGGTCACTATGGCGCGGTGGCGCGCAGCGACTGCGGTCACCAGATCCTCATCGAGCGGCTTGATGAAGCGCATGTTGACGAGAGTGGCATCCAGATGCTCGGCAATCTTCTGCGCGGAATCCACGAGCGCGCCAAAAGCCAATATCACAAGGCCGCTGCGGCCTTCGCGGCGCAACTGTGCGCGTCCGAGCGGCAAAGCCGTCATCTCCGCCACGATCGGCACGCCGGGCCCCGTGCCGCGTGGATAGCGCACGACCGCGGGTCCCGCCACGGTGCTCGCCGTGTACAACATCTGCCGGCATTCGTTCTCGTCGGCCGGCGCCATGATCACCATGTTGGGAATACACCGCAGAAAGGTCAGATCGTAGCTGCCCTGGTGAGTTGCGCCGTCGCTACCGACGAGGCCAGCGCGGTCCAGAGCAAACACCACCGGCAGGTTCTGCAACGCGACGTCATGGATCAGCTGATCGTAGGCGCGCTGCAGAAAGGTCGAATAAATCGCGACCACCGGCTTCAATCCCTCGACCGCGAGCCCCGCCGCAAAGGTCACGGCGTGTTGCTCGGCGATCGCGACGTCGAAATAGCGATCGGGAAACTGCTTTGAGAACTCGACAAGGCCCGACCCTTCGCGCATCGCCGGGGTAACGCCGATGATGCGCGGATCGCGCTCCGCCATGTCGCACAGCCAGCGGCCGAAGATCTGCGAATACGAAGGACCCGTGCTCTTTTCCTTGAAAATCGTACCACTGGCCGGATCGAATGGTCCGGGACCGTGCCATTTGATGGGGTCGGCCTCCGCAGGCAAGTAACCTTTGCCCTTGCGCGTAACGACGTGCAGGAACTGCGGGCCGCGCAGCTTGCGCAGATTGCGCAGCGTCGTCACGAGCGCGCCGACATCGTGGCCGTCGATCGGGCCAATGTAGTTGAAGCCCATCTCCTCGAAGAGCGTGCCGGGAAGTACCATGCCCTTCAGGTGCTCTTCCGAACGCCGTGCGAGCTCCCACACCGCGGGCATTTGGCGCAGAACCTTTTTGCCACCTTCGCGCAGATGCGCATACACGCGGCCCGAGAGAGCGCGCGCAAAATAGTTGGAAAGTGCCCCCACATTCTCTGATATCGACATGTCGTTGTCGTTCAGAATCACGAGCAGATTGGCCGGCAACGAGCCGGCATGGTTGAGCGCTTCAAAGGCCATGCCCGCGGTAAGAGCGCCGTCCCCGATGATCGCGACGACGGCGCGGTTCTCGCCGGCCTGCGCGGCCGCGACCGCCATGCCCAAAGCCGCGCTCACCGAGGTACTCGAGTGCCCGACACCAAAGGTGTCGTATTCGCTCTCGCTGCGCGACGGGAACGGTGCCAGACCGCCGTCCTGCTTTATCGTGTGCAGCCGCTCGCGCCGTCCGGTCAATACCTTGTGGGGGTAAGCCTGATGGCCCACATCCCAGACGAGGCGGTCGAATGGGGTATTGAATACATAGTGCAGCGCGATCGTCAGTTCGACCGTGCCGAGCCCTGCGGCAAAGTGACCCCCGCGGGTGCTTACGCTGTGGATCAGAAACTGCCGCAGCTCGCCGGCCAGCACCTCGAGCTTGACGGCCGGCAACCGCCGCAGGTCAGCCGGATAGTTGATGGATTCGAGCAGCGGGTATTTCTCGGGCGAGTCGACCATCGGCAGCAGTCTACACTGCACCGCGGGTGGGCTGGGAACGGGCGCGGGGGGTCCCGGCGCGCGCGGCGCTCAAGTACCGTCTCTGCCCGCGGCGCCCCGGCGCCGGCGCCCGAACAAGTAACGCGCTGTCGAAACGGTACTCAATGTGTGGCATCTACACCATGGGTTTCCCGCAGCGGGCGAGCACCGCGCGCAGATCGCGCAGCGCCGGGAACACCTCATTATTCCAGTCCGCGCCCTGCGCGTCGTAGGCGCGCTGCTCGTACTCCACGATTTCCTTATCTTCGCGGAAGATGTTCTCGGTGAACCAAACCACGGCCGGCCACACCGCATGGATCACGCCGGGCACCCGCGGTTTCTTTACCGACAGGTAGCCGTAGGTGCGGTTGGTGCGCTGCTCGGCATCCAGCGGCGTATACCCGAGCCACACTTCGAGCACCGGATCATTGGTTTCCTGGATGTCACGCCCGACCCACACCTTCAGATTCTGCGTGGGGTAGTCGGTACGTATACGCATGTGGTCGGAAAAGGCCTTCTTTGCCTCGCCGCGCTTGCGCATCAAGTCGACAATGACCTGCTCGCCAACCGATGATTTGCCTGCGGTGCGGCTGAAACTGTATTCCACCTGTGCCCAGTTCTCGCCATGTTGCCGCCCGATGCAATGCGCCTTGATCGATCCCATCTGCTTGCGGTGCATGAACTGATGGTTCATGTCGAAGAGGTTCTCGTGCATGAAGGTGTAATGGCAGGCGACTTCGCGATTGAGACGCCGGGTCTTGTAGTCGCTGCGCTGCGATGCGCCGAGCCCCGCCGGTAGGCGGCCGCTCGCGAGGGCTGCATCGCCCGGAAAGACGAAGATAAGTCCGTCCACTTCCCGTGCGGGATAGCTCTTCACGCCATTCGGTAGCCGCTCCGAGCCGAGGTAGGGCACGCTCACGCACCGGCCGGTGCAGTCGTAGGTCCAGCCATGATAATGGCATTTGATCTCATCACCGTTCACGACACCCAGGTGCAGCGGCACTTGCCGGTGGGCGCAGCGGTCTTCCAGCGCGAACACCTGCCCGCTCTTGCCGCGGTAGAGCACGATGGGCTCCCCCGCGAAACGGCGGCCGAGTGTCCGGCCTGTTTTCAGCTCGTCGCACCACGCGACGGGATACCAATAATCAGGATGTGCGCCGACACGACGCAAATCGAATGCGTTGGGCGAATTCGCCGTCCGCATCGGGATGAGAATCGAACTATCTTCGGCCATCGCTTCCTCGAGGCATCGATCCGGGAAGACAGGGTAGCGCGTCGTCACGCCCCACGGTCAAGGGCTGCCGCCTCGACCGCAATTCTAGCGCGACGCAACCCCGTGGACAGGCCCGGCCGGCGCAGCGCCCGGCAGAAGCTCTGGCAGCCGATTCAGCCGTCAAAACGGATAGTTCAGGCCCGTGAATGCGGCCAGTCCTTCACTGCCGTAGCCGATATCCACGTATCCGACGACAAAGGGGCGCGCAATGCCGCGAAACCCGACCCCGTAAACGTGGTGCAGCTGATCCAGGGGAAAGGTCCCCGCGCGGTCAAACACGCGACCGAGATCAACGAACGGCGTCACCTCCAGGTCGACATGGGTCGAGATGGCATTGAACGAGGCCACCGTCCGGCGCAACTCGACACTGGTTGAAAGGGAATCGCGATCGTAAAACCGTCCCTCGCCGAAGCCGCGCAGCGGCTGCTCGCCACCGATGACGCTGCTATCTCCGCCGATGCTGCTGAGCCCCCAGAACGGTACGGCGTGTGCGCTCAGCAGATAGCGCAGAGCCGTGTGCGCCGCCAGTATCGTCTGCGGCGCGATCGGCCAAAAGGCGCGCCCATCCACTCCGGCTTCGCTGTCCATCGAATCATTGAGTATGCCCCTGCGGCTGGCGAGCCCGCTGTAAGCCACCCATTCCATGCCCGATGTCGGCACGGTCAAATCGTTGCGCGTGTCGTAGACTATCGACAGGCGATTCAGCATCTCGTCATTCGTGCCGACGCCTAAAGTGTGGCCGAAGCGCGTATTAATAGAGGCGATACGTGCCAGCGTCCCCGGTTGCACATCCACCACTTCTTCGCGGGCGGTGTATTGCAGCTGCCAAGTATGCGTGAGATTCAGGCCGACCTGCACCTGCGCCAACTGCTGCTCGTTGGTGTAGTTCGTCTCATCAGTCGCGGGCGATTCATTGCCGATGCCGTAAAAACGCGGCGTGCCATCACGGTCGAAGATCAGACTTGCGTTGACTGACCAGAGCTTGTCACGCAAACGCCCGGAGGTGTATTCGGCGTCGAAGTTGCGCTCGACGCGCTCCTTGATGCCCGCCACCAATGACCACTGCTCATCCGCGGATGGGTAGGCATACAGCCGTCCATGCACTCCCCACCCAAAATAGGGGTTGTACAGCACGTCAGGCGCGATGATGCGCCGGATCTCGTGCTGCTCATCCGTTGCCACCCACGTGGGAAGGATACCGAGGGTTGTGCCGCTGTTTGGGTCGACGCCAATCGACGGTATCGGAATGAACGGCGCAGTTGCAGGATTGAACCAGCTGGAGATACCTGAGTGCGTCGGCGGCGGCACATCCAAGGGCCCAGGCTCCGCCGGCGGCGGCGCCGCCGCTTGCGTCACGACGTCGTTGGAGCCGCACCACGCTGTGCGCCCTGCAAGAGTCGCGATCCCGAAGGCGATTAGTGCGGCGGCAACATGCCTCCGGATTTCTGCTCTGTGCATAACGGCACGCAGCCCGGTGAAGACCGCCTTTAGTGAGACATCCCGGGCAATTGAGCGCAGCACTTCAATAGCCGCGCGATATCCGCCGACACCAGATTCCCCATCGTCGAAATGCGAAACAGTGTCTTCGACAAGTCCCCCTGCCCCGCGTAAATCACAAACCCGTTGCTCTTCAAGGCGTCATGCAGCGCCTTATAGGTCAGACCGGCGGGCAATCGGTAGGCGCGCAGCACCACCGAGGAATGCTCGCGTGGTATTGCCATTTCTATCCCGAGCTCGGCCAGGCCCGCGCGCACTTGTTCGGCGAGCGCCGCATAGCGTTGGTGGCGTACCTGTCGGCCGCCTTGCTCGGCGTATTCGCGCAAAGCCTCGACCAACCCATAGTACGCGTGTACCGCAGGTGTGAATGGGGTATCGCGCTGATCCTGCAGGCGCGCGAGACGCGCAAGGTCAAGGTAATAGGCGCGGCTCACGGCGCTCTTGAGGGCGCTGCGCCGCACGACGACAAAGGAAGCTCCAGGCACGCCATGTAGGCATTTATTGGCGGTGGCGGCGATGGCCGCGACGCCAGCGTCGCCGAAGTCGATGGCTTCGGCGCCGAAGCTGCTAACGCCGTCGATCAGCAGGCTCACGCCGCGCGCCCGGCACAAATCACCCAAGGCCTGCAGATCGTTCAGCCGCCCGGTGGTGGTCTCGTGATGTACCAGCGCCAAGTGCGAAAAGCGCGCGCCGGCCGCAGCGCCATCAAGTTGCTGAGCGACGGCGGCAAGGTTCGGCGCCTGCAGCCATGGACAACTTACGCGCTCGTGCTCAATCTGGTATTGCATACACATCTGCGCGATGCGTTCGCCGTACACCCCATTTTCGACGACGAGCACGCGACCGCCCGTCGGAACCAGCGCCGCGAGCATGGCTTCAACCGCGGCGGTGCCTGATGCCGTCAGCAGCACCGCGGCCCATTCAGATGGGTCGAGCGCGTAGGTCGCAAGTAACCGTTCGCGAATCTCGTCCTGTAAGTCAAAGAACTCGCTTTCGCGATGACACAAATCCGGCTGCAGCAGACTGCGGCGTACACGTTCCGTCAGCGTGACGGGTCCCGGGTTAAGCAACAGCATTAGCGCGTCCCGGCGGCCCGGCTAACATGCTGCATCAGACGAGTCCTCACGTCGACAGGGGTGATCGAGGGGCGTGGCAAGTCGGCGGGAGTGCCCGTCCGCATCAACAGACGCGCGAAACGCGGCCCGTCGAGCGGCGGCGCATCGAGCCATGCGCCGATGCGCCGCACGTCATCGGTGTCCAACGATGAGGCATAGCCGCAGGCGGCTGCGACTTCCGCAAACGAGACGCGCGACGATACCGTCGCTTGCCCGCCAGTGGAATCGTGCGCGCCGTTGTCGAGCAGCAGATGCAAAAGATTGGGCGGACCATAAGCGCCGACCGTCGCGAACGCCCCCATCCTCATCAATGCGGCGCCGTCGCCATCGAGCGCAAGCACCCGCAACTGCGGACGAGCCAGCGCAAGTCCCAGCGCTAATGGCACGACACATCCCATTGAACCGACCATGTAAAGTTGGTTCGGCCGGTCGTCGATCGAATATAACTCGCGCCCGCAGAAGCCAGTCGACGCCAAGACGACGGTCGACATGTCGGGGGTATGCGCTACGACCTCGCGCAGAACTCGCTGTCTCGACGCTCTCGCCTCGGGCGCAACCGTGCGCGGTTCAACCACGGCCGCCGACGCCATCGACCGTTTTACCGAGAGCGCGGCGGCCGTATTGAGCGCGTACGCAGCCACGCTGCCCTTTTGCATCAAAAGCGCATAGGGCCGGCCCGTCTCATCCATGTATTTGGTTGCGCGGTCGAGCACGGTGCCGATCGCATCGACCTCGGTTGGAAACAGCTCCCACGGTATCTGCATGGTCTCGAGCAGTGCCGGAGTGATGGGGCCCATCAGCGCATGCTGCGGCTCGTCGGCAAGCCCGGGCTGACCGCGCCAAGTGACAATCAAAAGCTGCGGCAGGCGGAAGGTCCAGGTCAGGGAAGTCAGTGGGCTCACGGCGTTACCGAGCCCGGAGTTCTGCATCATCGTTACGCCGCGTCGCTGCGGCGCGCTGGCACCCCCGGCAAGCGCCACGCCGGCGATCAGCGCCACCGCGTCACCTTCATTGGCCATCGACAGGTAATGCAGCGATGGATCCTGCAGCACGAAGTTGATGAACGGCGTCAGATAGGAGCAGGGCACTCCCGCATACCATTCGAACCCACGCACACGCGCCGCCTCGACAAAAGCGCGCGCTTCAATCATTGCCCGCCTCCGCCTCCGCGGCACCTGCCGCATTGGCGAACGGCGTCTGCGCGTGGGCGAATTCGACCGCGCGATGAAAATCGTCGAGATCATTGACGCCACGCCAATGGCCATGCACATACAGGACTTCAATCGCCGCGCCGGCGGCGACCAGTGCGTTGAGCAGCGCCGGCATATCGAGCGCGTCGAAGTCCGGCCGCGTCCGCAGCTCAGCCAAGACCTCCTTGAGCTTGAAGAGCCCCTTGCCGCTCACCTTCAACATGCCAATCCACAGGCCGTGCGCCTGTGGACCAGGCGCCGTTAGATCCTGCGTGTGATTCGCAGCGTCGGCGGCGGTTGCGACGCGCTCCAACAGAACCGGCTGGCCGAACACGCCACGGTCGTCGCTGCGTGAGCAGTAGGCGAAATCACGCACTGTGCGGTTGTTGGTCCCGGTCGGCGAAGAATCGACCACGAGCGAAAAATCGGCGTGGCTCTCGACGAGGGCGCGCAGCACGTAACTGCGAAACATAAGGTCGCCATAGGCGATGACCGTATCGGCCTGCAACACATCGACGGCGCACGCCAGCGACGCAAGCTCTCCAGTCTGCGCATAACGATCATTCACCAGAAGCTTGATCCCCGCCGTATCGATCGCGTCGGCGCGGTAGCCGCCGACCACGGTAATATCGTTAATGTCTTCCTTTTTGAAGCTGTCGATCAGCCAGCGCAACAGTGGCTTGCCCGCAATCGGCAGCATGACCTTCGGCCGGTCGATCGTCATCGCCTCAAGCCCCTGACCGCGGCTCGCGGCGAGCACCACCGCAGCGCGCGATGTCGCAGCGACGGCGAGATACACTCGCTCGGCGGCGGAATACTCATCGGCGTCCTGCAAGCGGAAAATCTCGTTGACCGACACAATCTGGTCTTCAACATTGACGAGCGTCTCGCTTTGATAGATCTCCTTGGCCACGTGCTGCATCGCCGCGGTCGCAGCGCGCAGCAGATGATTCGCCCAGATTACGACGCTGATGCCGGCTTCGCGAAACACGTCGGTCGGAGTGCTGTAATAGCGCGTCGGCACAATCACGAGCGGCGAGCGCCGCGCCCATTCGCGCGCGAACGTCACTATCTCATCCGCCTTCGATAGCTTGCTGTGGATCAGGATCGCGTCCGCCCCGGCGCGGCGATAGGCCTCTGCCCGGCGCAACGCCTCATCCATTCCCCAGCCGGCAATCAGTGCCTCGACGCGCGCAACAATCGAGAAGTTCGGATCGTTCTGTGTGTCCTTGCCGGCGGCGATCTTGCCTGCGAATTCGTCGATATCGGCGAGCGGCTGGCGCTCACCGTTCAGGAAGCTATTAGTCTTGGGAAATTGCTTGTCCTCAATGCATACGCCAGCGATGTCGCGCTGCTCGAGCTTGCGTACCAGGCGGCGCATATTGTTGAAGTTGCCGTAGCCGGTATCGCCGTCGAGCAGAATGGGCAGATCGCTCGCGTCGGCCATGAATTCCAGCATGTCGACGACCTGCGTCCAACTCGCCTCATTATTGTCGCGCACGCCGAACTGCGCCGAGATCGACAGGCCGGACGCCCAGATCCCTCTAAAGCCCGCTTCGCGCGCGATACGCGCCGACAAACCATTATGAGCTTCCATCAGGAATTCGAGCTGCGCGCTGCGCAGCATCTGCCGCAGTTGCGCGCTGCGCGTTGACACAACACCCTTCATGCGTGCAGTACCGACAGCGGCTGCAGGAGCGGCAGCACGTGCGCCGCTGCGCGTGTTAGGTCCTCTGAATAATCGATTTCGATCCATGGCGCCCCAGTGACATCCGCGACCTCGAAGATCTGGCTGCGCTCCTGCAGCAGATCCCGTACAGCTTCCTCGTGCGGCATATTGGCGCGCCCGCTCGCGACGTAGCCGGCAACGAGCGCGGCCAAGCGCCGCGCACCCGCCTCGTCAAAGCGGAAAAATCCCACCGACTCGCCGATGGTATCGAATTGCAGGTCCGGTGCGAATTGCTTACGCAACTCGATCGGCACGCCGCCGCGCACGCACAGTTTCACTGGCTCGTCGCCGGCTTCGAAATCGCGATCAATCAACACGCGGTTGACGGGCTTCTCGCCCGCCACCAGTGCCGCCATGATGCGACCGTCGTACAGCACATCGGCATCCATCAGCAACACGTCGCCGCCGCGCGTCAGCGCGTCGGCGACGGTATGAACGGTGAGCACGCTACCCAGATCGAAGCGCTCATTCAGCACGATCTCGGGGCGTGGCTGCCAGCGCAACCGGTCGAGTTCGACCTCGACCAAGGGGTGACGAAACCCGAGCGCCAGAACTACTTCGTCGATAGCGGCGCTTTTCAGCATGCGCAGGTGCCGCTCTAGCAGGCTCATGTGACCGAAGCGCAGCAGGCACTTCGGCAGCTGCTGCTCTTCAGGCAGTTGCAGACGCATACCACGACCCGCGGCAAGAATGATGGCACGCATGAAATCCCAGGAAAAATTGACGGCCAGAAAAGTTGCAAGACATTACCATACTGCGCTCGATCAGCTACGGCGGCGCCGGGCGCGCTGCGCCCGCGCCGGAGCGCTCGCTGAAGTGCAGATACAGCAGCCCGGGCAGTCCGAGTAGAAGTTCGCGGGCACGCTTTGCCAGCGACAATGCAAGTGCCACGTCCGGCGGCAAACCTGCCAGCGGCGCGAGCAGCAGATAGCCGCCCTCCTGCACGCCGAGCGCGCCCGGAATTGCAAATGCCGCACCGCGAATCGCCTGCCCCAAACTTTCCAGCAGCAGCGCATCGCTCCAACTCACCGGATGATTGAGCAGCTGGGTGATCAGATAGACCTCGCCTGTGCCGACGAACCAGCCGACCAGACTCAGCACAAAGCTCGCTGCCACCAAGCCATTGCGCCCGTAGGTCAGCTGCACAGCCAGGTCCAGCGCTTCGGCCTTACTCAGCCATTGGGACCAATCACGCTTTCCGGAGAAGCGGTTGGCCGCGCGCATCAGCTTGCCGAAGAAACCCCGCCGCTGCAGCAGATAAAACCCTCCCACCTGCAGCGCAAGCAGGCCACTGACCAGCAGAGCCGACGTGCGCAGCGCATGCTCTGAGATATGACTTGCGTGCGCGCCCAGCAGCGCAACGCCGGTCAGCACGAAAACGATCTGCGCGAAGGTCTGCAGCGTCGTGCTGACCGTGATCGCTGCGGCGGCGTCCTGCATGCGCATGCCACGCTGGCCGAGATGACGGGCCATCAGCACCGGGCCGCCAAGCTGGCCGGCCGGCATCAGGCTATTGGCAGACTCCCCAACCCAGCGCGCAAGCAGCGCGTCGCGCATCGCGGCGCGTGTGCCTGATCCAGCGAACAGCACCCGAATCGCCGCAGCGTCGAGCACCAGCGGCAAGAGGTGAAACAAAGCGACGGGCACCAGCCCCCAGCCGGCAAGCGCCAGTGTGGCAAGCACTGCCGGCAACCCCTGCGAGGCCAGGACGCCGACAAACAGCAGCACGCCCGCCGACAGGAGCCAGGCGCCCGCCCGCGTCATGC
>Ga0302324_100013150_pt1 | contig 16810 bp, 13 predicted proteins | sample Palsa_T0_1_FD_201949 | JGI IMG/M metagenome (GOLD analysis project Ga0302324, IMG submission 201949) | Peat permafrost microbial communities from Stordalen Mire near Abisko, Sweden - Palsa_T0_1 | ecosystem: Environmental > Terrestrial > Soil > Palsa > Peat permafrost | place: Sweden: Abisko...
GAGGACTTCATCCGGGAAGCTGTCTACCGTCACGCCTCGCCTGCCAGGGAAGTAATCCCCCGAGAACCGGGCCGGGATCGGGGTAATGAAAGCGCTGCCATGGTGAAGGCGAATCGGCTCTGAGGCACCACACGCCGAGCCGGGCAGCGTGACGCTGCCCCAGCCAACCTTGTGGAGGTCTATCGCTGACGCCGCCAGCGCCGGACGGCCGGGCTCGCCGCCGAATCCAGCTGCGGCACTGCTCAGCAGAGCTGCTCCAACCACGAGGGGAACCCACACAGCTCGAGACACCCACGGATCCTGACAGACCGGCGACTCATAGCGCACCGCGATAGCGGCCCCAGCACTGGCGCAGACGCCTGCCTGACGTCCAAAGGGGCAGTGTGGCAAGGCTCAACCGAGACGCCTCTTTACATCTGAAGGCAGGCGCCGACAAGGACGACGGTGGTGTCTATTCACCATGGCCGATGGCCTTCCAGGACATTGTGAGAGCTGGTACGGTTCCGTTTACGATCGTGGTGGTGGCTCGTCTCGGATGGGCGGGCACCTCAGCGCGAGGACACCCCTGACAAGCCGGAGGATGCGAGATGACACTGGGGGAGCAGCGGCACCGCGTCGGCGTGAGCCGAGGCGGCGCGACGCCCTCCTGCGGATCAGCCTCCTACCAGGCGACGGTCGTTGGAGCTCTGTGGCTCGAACGACGGCAGGCGGTCAATCCCGCGAGCGACGTCCAGCTTCGTCCGCATTCTCAGGAATGGAGGCAGCATGATCGGTAGGTTCAACGTCCTACCGAGCGGTGGCGCAGCATGTGCGGCGATGACAGGAGGGGCGGGAGGGCGTATCCGCGCATTCGGGAGCGGCCGAGGGAGGTTGATGCTCGCTGCCGCGACGGTAACGCTGGCGCTCGGGGTGCTCAGCTCGGCGTGGGCGGCGCAGGCGAGTGCCCGCATCTACTGGGCCAACTTCAACGGCGACTCGATCGGGCGGGCGACGCTTGCAGGCGAAGAAGTCGAACAGGACTTCATCACGGGCGCACGCTACCCGCACTACCTAGCGGTCGACGGCGAACACGTCTACTGGACCAACTACAACAACACGGACCCCTTTAAGCAATCGATCGGGCGGGCGAAGCTCAACGGCGAAGAAGTCGACCAGGAATTCATCACGGGGGTGAGCGATCCGCAGGGGGTGGCGGTCAACGGCGTATACATCTACTGGGTCAACGGGGGAACCGGCTCGATCGGGCGAGCGACGCTCGCAGGCGGGGATGTCGAACCGGAATTCATCAAGGGCGCGGAAGAGCCGGAAGGGTTGGCCGTTGACCGCGAACACATCTACTGGGCCAACTCTTACACCGCCTCGATCGGGCGCGCCAACCTTAACGGCGAAGATGTCGAACCGGAATTCATCAAGGGCGCGAAACAGCCGTTGGGGGTGGCGGTCGACGCCGAACACGTCTACTGGGGCAACTTCGGAACCTCCTCGATCGCGCGGGCGACGCTCGCAGGCGGGGATGTCGAACCGGAATTCATCAAGGGCGCGGATAGGCCGTACGGGGTAGCGGTCGACGCCGAACACGTCTACTGGGCCAACGAGGGCGGGGGCTCCATAGGGCGGGCGACGATCGCAGGTGGAGATGTCGAACAGGAATTCATCACAGGCGCGAACACGCCGATTGGAGTGGCGGTCACCCCCACCGTCACGACAGGCCCCACCGGCCCGACAGGACCCGAAGGCCCGAGCGGGCCTACAGGACCGAGCGGCCCGGCCGGACCGCAGGGAGTGACCGGCGCGACCGGAGCCCAGGGGCCAACCGGCCCGACCGGACCACAAGGACCGACCGGACCCCAGGGGGTCACCGGAGCGACCGGAGCCACCGGCCCGACGGGAGCACAGGGAGCGACCGGCCCGGCCGGAAACGCCGCGGTTGCGACGTTCGCAAGCTCCCAGAGCGTGCCCAACGGCAACTGCCTGAACTACACGATGCTGGCGGGCCAGGGCAACGGGAAGTGCCCGGCCAAGACGATGGGCTTCTCCCTCAGTCCCCTGCTTGCAGGTGTGCCTGAGAACGGCGGGCAGGTGTCCAACCTGTACGCCGAAACGAACGCGACGGTGAGCGGCAGTGACACAGCGACCGTCACCGTCATGGACAACACGAGCGGCGCCGTGCTGCTCTCGTGCACGGTCACATCGACGAGCAAAGGGGTGTGTTCGAACGCGGCGACAGCGACGACTGCCGCGGCGCCTGGCGACAGGCTCGAGGTGCAGGTGACCAACACGAGCCCCAAGAAGTCCTGGTCCTGCAACAACAAAGAGTGGTCGGTGAGGTTCCGCTACTGAACCGGTAGACCGATAACCACCCCCCTCACTACTGCTTACCGAGGTGGATGTCGGGTAAATAGCCACCGACCCTAAAGCGTGGGGACCGGCCGGATGATGCCGGCCTCCAGATGGGACGGCACCCCCGATAGCCAATCTCGTCGTGGGTAACGGACGCTGTCCCACCGCCGAAGGTTTACCCGACAGCCACCCACCCGAGTAAGCGTTTCGCGATGGGCACCCGAGGCATGGCGAAGCGAGCGTCTGGCGCGTCGGAGCACGGACGACTGCGCGTCGTCCGTCGCGCTAGCGTTGGTGAACGCTGTGCGCGCGCCTGCTTTGCTCGCCAACGCGGAAGCAGCTATAAGTTCGAGGCGCCACCCTACGGTGCAAGGCCGAGGTCGGCGAGGGCGCGGTCGCGGTTCCAATAGAGCACAAGCTGCGTCACCTTTCCGTCGGAGACGCGGAACAGGCTCGCCCTGAGCTGGTCCACGTCGACGCCGCTGGCATTTCCGCGTCCGGTCATGCGGCTAAGGACGAGCACAGACCCGTCATCTAACTCGCGGTATTCCTCTGCCTCAAAGCGAAGGTGCTCCCAAAGCTCGAGGAAGGCTTCGACGCCGGGACTTGCGGCAATCCCTGTTCGGGTACTTGGCTCGGGACCGTCGGGGATCTCGAACACCATGCGTGGATCTGCCCACTTCGGCCTCGCGCTGAACTCACCGCGTTCCCATTCAGCGAACACCGAGCGCACGAGGTCCAGGTTCTCCTTCGACATCGCCTACCCCCGCTCCTGCGCGAGGCGTTCGGCGGCAGTACCGGCCTCGTCGACGTCGGTGTACACCGTGGACCGCTCTATCACGCCTGCCGCCCAGACGGTGACCTGCGCCTGCCGCCGTTCAACACGACCATCGCTGTCCACCGGGCGACCGTCCTCCCGGTACGCGGGGAACACCACACCATGTCCGGGGGAACACCACACCATGTCCGAGATCGAGAACCTCCTCAACCTCCACCAGATGTTCCTCATAACTCTCCAGCGGGTCTTCGAGGAACGCTCTGATCGCGTCCACGCCCGTGAACGTCCCGATCCCCCAGGCATTCAGGTCCCATACAGCATGCGGAGCGAACTGGCTCATAAACTCGTCGAAGTCGCGGCGACTGAGAGCCCCGGCGCCACGCCGCAGAAGCTCGGCCAGGTCGGGTGTCGCGGACTCCTCGGTCATCAGACAGCCAAGTATCGCGCGCGCCCATCGCTACCGCCTTGCGAGCCGAGCGAGCGTCCGCGTTTCAGCGGAGGAGGAGCCCGCTGCGGACGACGTCCGAGCGCGCGACCCGAAGGCCAGCAGACGCTCGCTTTCGCCGTGGCGTCCAACTTGTCCTCGGGTTCTGCCGAGCGCAACTCCTCGACGATTGGTCGTGCCGACCGTGCCCACTCCGAGCTCTCCCGATATCCCAGGAAACGGTGCGTCCGCAGCGCACGATCCACCTCCACCCGAAGCTCCATCAGGTCACCCTCCTCGCGCGCCGCGGCCAGCCGCACATGGCGCTCGACGTCATTGTGGTGGTCCGAGGCGGACGTCACGATCTCCCGTAGGACCTCGGGTGAGAGCTCGCGCACGAGCTCCCCGAGAAGTCTGCGCTCACGACGGCCTGTGCCTGCCACCGCGCAATCCTCCCACCACGCCCATGAACGCGCCGCGGGGAGCCGGTGTTGGCTCTGCCCAGTTCGAGTCACGCCGCCGGCATCGACTGAAGATCGAGCCCTCTGGATTCGCGGTGACGTTCGGAAGCGCTACAATGACGCACATGGAGCGTATCGGTATCCGTGAGATGCGCCAGAACCTCAGCCGCTACACCCGACGGGCTCGAAACGGGGAGTCGTTTCTGATCACCGATCGCGGTCAGGAGATCGCACAGCTCACGCCTGCGCCCGGACGCGCGTCAGCCGTCGATCGGCTTGTCGCCGAGCGCGGAGCCAGGCGCGGGGTGGGCGATCTGATCGACGTCCTAGAGGAGCTGCCCACGCCGATTCCCGGCCCTCCCTCAAGCGACGTGCTGGACGGGCTGCGTTCAGAGCGCCTGTAGAGCGCTTGCCCGACTACCTCGACACCTCGGCCTTCGTCAAGCTCGTACGCTCCGAGCCCGACAGCTCCGCGCTGCGCCGTGAGCTGGCCGGCAGAGAACCCCTCAGCAGCGCTCTGCTCACCGTAGAGGGACGCCGCGCCGCCCGGCGCTATGGTGAGCTCGCCGCCAGACGCGCCCGTGCCGCCCTCACTGCCATCACGCTGGTCCCGCTGGACGACGCCATCCTCCAAGCCGCTGCCGACTTGGAGCCAGCCGAGCTGCGTTTACTCGACGCGTTGCATCTCGCAACCGTCCTAAGCCTGGGCGACGACCTCGAGCGTCTGTTCTGCTATGACGTTCGCCTCACGGACGCCGCGCAGGCCCTTGGTATCGAGGTTTCTCAGCCCCACTGAGACCCTCGCTGAACCCGCAGAGGCCGCCTGAACCTTCAGCACGACGTTCGCCTCGGAGGGCTCAGGCTCAGGCGAGATCCACGGTCCCCGGTGAGTGGCGGTAGGGGCCCCGGGATCATCCTCATCCAGACAGCGGCAACAACCAAGTGGAGAAATGGGCACCGTGAGGGCTGGCGGCCCGGCGCGCGGCGCCGTCAGCCCGCGGTCGGCGAGGTCTCGCGGGACACTTTCCAGCCGGTCTTGAACGGGGACAGGAAATAGGGCGGCTCCACCGTGGCCAGCCGCGAGTCGTAGATGTAGTCCTTCAGGTAGCCGCTGGCACCAACCGTGGCCACCGGGCCGCGAAACTTCTGCGCGATCGCCCCGTAGACCCCGAGGTTGCCCAGGGTTCTGCCGCATTCCCAGTTATCGACCAGGAACGAGTGGCTGGTCGACAGGATCGCGGCGTAGATCCAGGGGTTTTCGAGGACGCCCGTTTTGTTGGTGTTGCTGGGGCAGGGATGGTAGACGCGTACGAAATTGGTCGCGATCAGACCGAGCGCGGCGATTCCGCTCGGAGCGCTGCCGAGTTTCCCTGCCACGGATTTGCCTTCCCACGTGAAGTCGGCCTTGATCGCGCCGCCCTCGTCGTATGTGACGGGGTCGTGGACGGTGAGGTTTGGAGCGAGCGTGACTTCCTTGGCGGGGACCTTGAGCGATCCGTTGGGGGTGATGAAGCCGGGTTTTTCCTGGATTTCGACGGTGGCGGAGGTCGCTTCGATATCTCCGAAGACAACGCACCCGGCGCTGTCAGTCGTCCCTTCGCGGCTTTCCGGCGTCGTCGAGTTGACCGGCGTGAAGGTCACGATTGCCGTCACCCCGGGTACCCCTTCCGTCGGCGTGGGGGCGTTGCCGACGTCGACCTCCAGCCCTGAGCCCGTCGGCGGCGTGATGATGCTTGACAGCTTGACTTCCGGGCGTTTCGCGGCTTCGAGACGTGCCCAGGTGACCGTCGAGGTGATCTGCACGGTGGCGGCGGTCTGCTTGGTCGTTTCGACAGCGTTGCAGCCGGTGGTGTTCGCTGAGCCGTTGCTGGGCGCGGCTTCCTGGGTGACTTCGTAGGTCGTTCCGTTGACGCTTTGGCTGTAGGTGTGCGGTGTGGTCTCGAGGGCGTCCAGGGTGGTCACGGGATCGGTGCGCAGCTGCTCCTGGGACTGGGCCGCGAGGATCACCGCCTGGTCGTGAGCGCGATCATCGGCCTGGGCGCGGTTGATGACGTCGAAGCCGTTGAAGGTCGCCACCACGATGAGTACGACCAGCAGAGCGCTGACAATCACCTCGACGAGCAGGAAGCCCTCCTGGGCGCCCGGCGTCACACGTGCGGACAGGCGCCTACCGGCGGTCCGGGCCGGCGCTCGGAGCCGGAGCCCGCGGGCGATTGTGAAGTGGGGTCGGCGGAGCCGAAGCCGGCGATCGGGCCTTCTGATGGCGAAGAAAGTGCGCATTGCGACAAGGACGTATTCGCCTAGGTACGCGTCATCACGGGGAGAACTTCGTCACCGGGAGAATTCGGCTTTAGCCGCGCGAGGGCCGATAAACATGAGGACGGCTGCTACGACATGAGGACGGGTGCTACGCCGGGCCGCCATGGGCCTAGAATTGCCGCTCCCCGGGGGACTGGTGTATCGGTAACACGGCGGTCTCCAAAACCGCAACGCGAGGTTCGACTCCTCGGTTCCCCGTCTGGCAGATTCCCCGTGAACGCGGCGAATCTGGCTTTCCAGAGCGCAATTTGGTCCGCATGTCTGGTTGGGCCAGATCCGCATGGATCCGCTCGAATCCGCTTTCATTTACAGGTTTCGGTCCCTACAGCGGTCCCCTGGCGGAGGGTTGCGTCGGGCGGTTTGGAGTGAGTGATGAGGGGCTCCTCGAGGGTTCCGCAGCGCCGACGACGGCTTCTGGCCTCCGTACCCCGCGGCGAGGCTGCTCGCGCGACTGCTGTTCGAGCGCACCTGGTCACGCGCGTCGGGCTCCCCGCCGCCGGCATCGCTGCGCTCAGCGCCGCCACCGCTAACTCCGAGCCCCACCGAGCCCATTCCGGCTCTCGCCTTCCGCCCACCACGCGCCAGCACCCCTGCACCGGCTCTGCCTTCCGGGCTTCCCACAAAGGCATCCCTGCCGCTCAGCATCGCTACCGCTCCGCTTCGCAGCACACAGTTGCACTGGATAGTGCTGTCTTTGCTAGTTTGCGTGTGGAGATGCTCTCCATCGGCAAGATCGCGCTCGGCCAGCACCGCTACTACGAGCGCCAGGTGGCGGGCGGCGGCGATGACTACTACTCGGGTCGGGGCGAGGCGCCCGGAGAGTGGGTGGGGGCCGGGGCAGATGCGCTCGGGCTCTCAGGGCATGTGAGCGCTGAAGAGTTCGGAGCGCTGATCGCGGGGCTCGATCCCAGGGACCCAAGCGTGCGCCTGCGCGCCTCAGAGCGCGACCCCAAGGTCGCGGCTCTCGATCTGACGTTCTCTGCGCCGAAGTCGCTGAGCGTCCTGTTCGCCGTCTCACCGGAGGAGTACTCCGCTGAGCTCGTGGCCTGCCACGAGGGGGCGGTCAGGGCCGCCTTGGGTTATTTGGAGGACGGGGCCGTGATGGTGCGACGCGGTGAGGGCGGCAAGCACGTCGAGCGAGCCGAGGGCCTGATCGCGGCGGCCTACCGCCACCGCATGAGCCGCGCGCTTGACCCGCAGCTACACACCCACGTGGTCGCCGCCAACCTGGCGCGAGGAAGCGACGGGCGCTTCACCGCTCTGCACGGCGCGCCTCTGTATCGCTCGGCCAAGACCGCCGGCTTCCTCTATCAGGCGCACCTGCGCGCATTGGTGCATGAACGCCTTGGCCTTCGGTGGGGCGAGGTGCACAGGGGCGCCTCAGAGCTCGAGGGCGTGAGGCGCACGCTGATCGAGCACTTCTCAAAGCGACGGGGGGAGATGCTCCGTGCAGCCGAAGAGGGCGGGATCGGACTTGAGACGAAGGCCGCGGCGGAGACGGCAGTGCTCGCAACCCGCGATCGCAAGCAGTATGGGATCGAGACCCACACCTGGCGCGAGGAGGTCCGCTCCCGCGCCGCAGAGCTCGGCCTCGGCGCAGATGAGCTCGACGATCTGCTCAGGGAGGGCTGGGAGCGCGCGATCGCCGGCCTGATCGATCGGGGCCACGAGGCCGAGCGGAGCATCGGTGACGACCTGGCCGGCCCCGATGGCCTCACGGCCAAGAGCAACACGTTCGATGAGCGTGCGGTCCTTCAGCAGTTCGCAGCTTCGGCTGCGCAGGGCGCCCTCGTGAGCGAGGTGCGCGGGCGAGCCGAGCGCTTCTCCGAGCGTGCTGACGTGATCCGGACCAACAGGGGTGAGATGACGACGGCTGAGCTCGTGGAGTGCGAGCGGCGCCTGATCGCCGCGGCGATCGGCCGCGCGGGGCAGGGGTGCGGCATCGTCGATGCCTCGCTCGCCGATCGGGCGATCGCCCGGGCCGAACGTCCCCTGACCGAGGAGCAGGCGACGGCCGTGCGGGCAACCGTCAGCTCAGGACATGGGGTGACCGTCATCCAGGCGCTCGCCGGCACCGGCAAGACCTACACCGCAGGTGTGCTGCGTGAGGTGTATGAGAGCGCGGGGTATGAGGTGCTCGGCGTGACGCCGACGGGTCGCGCCGCGCGCGAGCTAATAGAGGAGGCTCGGGTTCCGGCGCGCACGCTCGAGCGGCTGCTGATCGACCTCGAGCAGCTCGGCGACGAGCTGCCGCAGGGATGCGTTCTCATCCTCGACGAGGCGGGGATGGCCGCCACCCGGCCCAGCGCTCGACTGCTCGAGGCCGCCGAGATTGCGCAGGCGAAGGTGATCGCGATCGGGGACCCAGGACAGCTCGCCTCCGTGCAGGCAGGCGGCTGGCTCGGCGCTGTCGGCCGCGAGCTCGGCGCCCTCCGTCTCACAGAGGTCATGCGCCAGCGCGACCCTGCGGAGCGCCGAGCGCTCGCGGCTCTGCACGAGCGCCTTCCACAGCAATACCTCGACTGGGCTGGACGAGCTGGGCGCATCGACACGTTCGGCGACTCAGCCGGCGCATGCGATCAGGCACTCGAGCAGTGGCAACGGGCGGTGGAGGAGGTCGGGCCCTCTCAGGCGGTCATGATCGCCAGGGACAACGACACGCGCCAAGCGCTGAACACCGCAGCCCGAGAGCTTTGGAGGGCTCTCGGACTGCTCGGCGAGGAGCACTCCCACGGCTCGGTTGAGGTTGCCGCGGGCGACCGTGTGATCTGCCGGCGAAACGATCGTCCGATCGACGTCGACAACGGCATGCGCGGGACCGTTCGCGCCGTTGACGCCGATCGCGTAGTCATCGACACCGACTCGGGGCTCGTGCGCGAGCTCCCGGCCGCGTACGTCTCAGAGCACCTCGAGCACGCCTACTCGCTGACCGGCCACGGCATGCAGGGAGGAACGGTGGAGACAGCCGTGGTGGTGGCCTCGCCCCGGGACCTCACCGCCGGCTGGAGCTACACGGCGCTGTCCCGCGCCAGGGGAGAGACGCGCCTTCTGATCCACGACCACGAGGTCAGCGAGGGCCGCGGCGAGTTCGCGCCCTCGGAGCAGTCATTGACGGTGGCACGCGGCGATCTGCTCGCCCGCGTACAGCGTCACATGCTCGAACGCGATGATGAGGACCTCGCGATCGAGCAGCTGCCAGGCGCTGGCCGCGCGGACGATCCTGACCTCGCCGGCTCCCGGGAGCTCGCAGTCGAGTTTCCACAGGAGCGCGGCGCCGCACTGGCAGACCCCGCGCAGCCGGCCGCGGCGACACGAGCGCGGCTGCGTGAGCTGGGCGAGCGCGTCGAGGAGCTACAGGCACAGCTTCGGGCGCTGCCGCTCGGGAGCCTGAAGCGCATCCAGAACCTCGACCGACACGCGATTACCCTGATGAGCCAGTGTCATGCAAACGCAGAGCGACTCGCCGGGCTGCCCGAGCCCCGACGGCGATTCGGACGCGAGAAGGATGCCCATGCCGGTGAGCGCTCCCACCTCAGGAGCGCACTGCAAAGCAACGAGGCCGCGCTCAGCGACGTGCTCGAGCGGCGCTCTGATCTCGCGCATGAGCTCGGCGACGTGCCCGAGGTGCGTGCTGAGCGTGATGGCCTGGAAGCGGCGATCGGTCAGTCCACGCGCGAGCAGGGCGCGATCCGCCACGAGCTCGTCGCGCGCGAGCTGGACGCACGCGGAGCCTGGGTGAGAGACGCCTTCGGCGAGCGCCCCGATGGCCTCAGGGCCGGTGAGGTGTGGGAGCACGGTGTGCGGCTCACCGCGCGTTATCGGGTGGAGCACGACATCAGCGGCGCAGGCGATGCGCTCGGGCCAAAGCCGGAGCAGCGCGAGGAGCAGCGCGAGTGGGAGCGTGCTCACAAGGCGATCGCCCGGGACCAGCGACGGCTCGGCCGCGATGTCTCAGTCGAGCTCGATGTCGGTCTCGACATCGGCCTTTGATGTTCGGCTCCAAGCCGGCAGGGTGCAGGCAGGTTCGCGGAGACGCGTGGCACTATCAACCCAATGATATAGTTGTGTTATGATCCCCGAGTTCGATGAGCGTGGGGAGCTTCCGCCAGGAATCCACGACGCGAGCTGGGATGAAATCGTGATGCGCTACGACATCAACACCCGCCGAGGCGAACTGCTCGATGGGCTCCTGCATGCGCTGCGCTCACTCAGAGCCGCGGGTTGCACCGTCGCCTATCTTGACGGCAGCTTCGTCAGCGCCAAGGAGCACCCGGGCGACTTCGACGCATGCTGGGAGTCCACGGGCGTGGATCCTGCGCGCCTGGAGGGCGAGCTACTCGACTTCAGCGACGCGCGCGCAGCGCAGAAGGCCCGCTATGGCGGCGAGCTGTTCCCGGTGGAGGCCAGCGCCGAGCCGGCCGGCACGACGTTCCTCGATTACTTCCAGCGCGACCGTGAAAGCGGCGAGCCCAAGGGCATCATCGTGATCACCCTCGGAGACCTGCCGTGATCACCAACGAGCGCCAGTACCGCATCACCACGGCCGAGCTCAAGCGCTTTGAGGAGAACCTGGCCGCGCACGACGCGCGCGATCGGAGCCCTCACGTAGACGCACGCATCCACCGGGCGATGCGCGAAGGGATAGCGAGCGAGGCCGACGAGCTGCGCGCACAACTGCACCACTATGAGCAGCTGCGCGACGGTCACATCACCAAACGCGAGATCACCTCGCTTCGCGAGCTGCCGGGCGCTCTGATCGAAGCTCGCATCGCCGCGCGGCTCACCCAGCGCGATCTGGCAGAGCGCATCGGCGTGGCCGAACAGCAGGTCCAACGCTGGGAGGCCAACGACTACGCCGGTGTCAACCTCGAACGCCTGCAGAGCATCGCCGACGCGCTCGGCATCGACATACGTGAGACCATCACATATAGCCCCGCGGCATAGGCGCCCGGGCTTGACGGGTTCAACAATCTGCCATGACTGACCAGCATCTGCTCACCGTCGAACAGGTCGCTTCCGAGTTTCAGCTGACCTCTCAGACGATCCGCAATTGGATCAAGAGCGGAGCGCTTCAGGCGGTGAAGATCGGCCATGTCTATCGCGTAAGGCGCGAGGACGTCGACGCCATGATCCGTCGCCATGAGGGCGAAACCGCTCCCCTTGGGACCCATCGGGACCTCTGGGCCCCAGAGACCCTCGGGATGCCCTACCGCCGCCAGGAGGACAGCCGGCAGCCGTCGATTTGGGACGGCACGAGCACCTCGATTCTCCCGGTGAAGCGAAACTAACCCGCGCTCGCGAGCGTTCGAGCTTGTTGCTCGGCGCGGGCTGACGGTCTACCGCTTACTCCGGCATTGCGTAGCCGGGACTACCGCGCTCTCCGCGCCTGGGCCTAGTCCTGAGCGGCAGCTTGGGCCTAGGTCATCGAGACACCCGCCTTCAGTGAAAAGGACCGCTCTCGCGTAACGCCCTCCCTGCGGACGGGACCCACCGCTTTGCGCGCTCATCACGTACAACGCGGTCGCCTCAGCGACGCGCAGGCTGGCACCGTGACCGCACTGTCGCTGATCGTGGCTTCTGGTAGTTTTCGGGGTGCGCTCGTCGGCGCTAACTGGCCCGGAGCCAGCCTCGGGGCCTCGCTGCAAGGGAGGGAGTCCTAGTGAGACTGAGGCATGGCTTCTTGAGTCTGGGTGTTCTCTTGATGCTGGCGTGCGTGCTGGGGGTGGCCGGCAGCGCTTGGGCCACGACCGCCTACGTCGCCAACTCGGGCAGTGGCACGGTTACGCCGATCGAAGTCGCGACGAACACGCCCGGCCCTGAAATCAAAGTCGGCAGCCGTCCGGAGGAGATCGCGATCACCCCCGACGGCAAGAGGGCCTACGTCACCAACGGCAGCAGCGACACGGTGACGCCGATCGAACTGGCCACTAACATGCCCGGCCCGGAAATCAAAGTCGGCAAAGACCCGGACGGGATCGCGATCACCCCCGACGGCAAGACCGCCTACGTCGCCAACTTCCGCAGCGGCACGGTGACGCCGATCGAACTGGCCACGAACACGCCCGGCCCGGAAATCAAAGTCGGCGGGGCCCCACCCGGGATCGCGATCACCCCCGACGGCAAGAAGGCCTACGTGACCAACGTCGACAGCTCCTCGGTCACGCCGATCGAAGTCGCGACGAACACGCCCGGCCCGGAAATCAACGTCGGCAACGGCTCGACCACTATCGCGATCACCCCCGACGGCAAGACCGTCTACGTCGTCAACACCCTCGACCACACAGACGCAGTCACGCCGATCGAAGTCGCGACCAACGAACCCGGCTCACAAATCAAGGTCGGCACCCACCCGACCGGGATCGCGATCACCCCCGACGGCAAGACCGCCTACGTCGCCAACTACGAAAGCGAGACGGTCACGCCGATCGAAGTCGCGACGAACATGCCCGGCTCAGAAATCCCACTCGCCCAGAACCCGTTGCAGATCGCGATCACCCCGGATGGCAAGACCGCCTACATCACCAACGAAGGCAGCGGCACGGTGACGCCGATCGAACTGGCCACGGACACGCCCGGCCCGGAAATCAAAGTCGGCAGCTACCCGGAGGGGATCGCGATCACCCCGGGCACGGGAGCGACCGGAGCGACGGGGCCGACCGGACCCGAAGGGCCCACCGGACCACAGGGCGTCACCGGCGCGACCGGAGCAACGGGCGCAACCGGGCCGACTGGAAGCAACGGTGAAACCGGAGCCACGGGCCGGGGCGGAGCGACAGGTGGAACCGGACCGCGGGGAGTGACCGGAGCGACAGGAGCCCAGGGAGCGACCGGAGCGACTGGAAGCAACGGCGCCAATGGCGCGAGCGGCGCCACGGGATCAACCGGCCCGACCGGAGCGACCGGGCCCACAGGCCCAAGCGGGCCAGAAGGAGCCGCCGGCAAGAAGGGCGCGACCGGAGCGAGCGGAGCAGCCGGGGCGAGCGGAGCTCAGGGAGCCACCGGGGCGACCGGCCCCGCGGGCAAAGAAGGCGCGAAGGGCGCCACGGGAGCGAGCGGGTCAGCCGGCGCGACCGGCGCCAGCGGCCCCGCGGGCAACGCCGCGATCGCGACGTTCGCGAGCTCTCAGAGCACGCCGAGCGGCTACTGCCTGAACTATGCAGAGCTCGCCGGTCAGGGTAGCGGCCCCTGTCCTGCGAAGACGAGCGGCTACTCCCCGAGCAATCTGCTCGCGGGTCCGGCACCCGCGAGTGGGGAGACGGTCACGAACCTATATGCCGACACCAATGCGACCTTGACCAGCACAGAAAGCGCGCTCGTTTCAGTCATCGACAACACGACCGGGGCGACGCTCATCTCCTGCACGGTCACCTCTACGAGCAATCACAGTTGTTCGAACACCAAGGAATCGGGTTCTGCCGCGCCTGGGGACAACATCGAGGTCAGGGTGACCGCAAGCGGCTCGAACTGCAACAACAAACAGTGGCGCGTGCGGTTCCGCTACTGACGCTTTTCTGAGCCGAGCGAGCGCGCAACGACCGCGGGTCGCGCTCTCGCGTTGGACGACACGCAGGCGTCTCGTCGAGCGCGGGTCAGACTTCCGCTTTCGGCGTCGGCGATGCCAAAGCGAGCGTGTCGCGGGCCGGGCACCGGACGAGTGCTCGTCGTCCGTTGCGCTAGCGACCTGGCCGGTTGCTCAGGCGCCTGCTCAGCGCGCAAAGCACAAGCGCGGGTTGATGGTGGCCCATGCTGTGACGCACAGGCCACCACCTCGGACAGTGAATCCCGGCGGCCCGACCGCTTAGGGCCGGGCCGCCGGGAGCCCCTGGGTAGTTATCAGTAGCGGAAGCTGATGCGCCAGGTGGTCGGCGTGGCGGTCGTCTTCACCCGCACCAGCATGTAGTGCCCGGCGTTGATCGGCACGCTGCCGGTGTTATGACACGTCGTTTCGCCTTTGGCAACCGTGCAGGACAGCGCCGCGTTCGTCGGCCCCGAGGGCGGCTTCAGGTCAAGTACTTCGACCGTCGCGCTGCCGCCCGAGAGCGCCCCACCGGCTTCCGCCCACAGGTTGGAGATCACGCCGCCTGCGGCGGGCACCGGTCCTTCGATCAAGTCAAGGAAGGTGCTGCTCCCCCAGCTGGGCGCGCAGCTGCCGACCCCCCAGGTGCCGAAGAGGCCGATGCAGCTTTCACTCCTAACCGGTGTGATGCTCGCGAAGCGCGCGACCGCCCCACCGAGAGTGTTCGAGCCGGTCGCTCCGGTCGGTCCCGTGGGGCCGGTTTTGCCTTCTGGCCCCGTCGAGCCAGCGGGTCCGGTCGCGCCGGTCGCCCCGGCGGGTCCGGTCGGGCCGGTTTTGCCTTGTGGTCCCGTCGAGCCAGCGGGTCCGGTCGCGCCGGTCGCCCCGGCGGGTCCGGTTCCGCCCGCAGGTCCCGTCGCTCCGGCTGATCCGCTCGGACCCTGCGGTCCGGTCGGGCCTGCGTTGCCCTGCGTTCCTTGAGGTCCTTGAGCGCCGGTACCTCCGGTCACGCCCTGGGGTCCCTGCGGGCCGGTTGCACCGGCTGGTCCTTCGGGCCCGGTCGGGCCGGTCGCTCCGGTTGCTCCGGCCGGGCCGGTTGGCCCCGCGGGGCCCGACGACCCGCCGTCGAGCGCCACCCCGGCCGGGGCGCTCGCGCCTGTTATGAGGCTGGCATTCGCTTCCGTGCCGTCGAGGTTCGCCCGGCCGATCGAGCTCGTTCCGAAGTTATCCCAGTAGACGTGTTCGCCGTTGACCGCCACTCCGAACGGGTCGCTCGCGCCAGTGATGAAGGTGTTAGTGGCGCCCGTGCCGTCGAGGTTCGCCCGCCCGATCGTGCCGGCGTAGAGGTTGGTCCAGTAGACGTGTTCGGGGTCGACAGCCACCGATTCCGGTTTTTCCGCGCCGGTGATGAAGCTCTGGTTGACCCCTGTGCCGTTGAGGTTCGCCCGCCCGATCGTGTCGCCGTCGAAGTTGTTCCAGTAGATGTGTTCGCCGTCGACCGCCACCCCGGTCGGGCCGTCCGCGCCAGTGATGAAGCTCTGGTTGACCCCTGTGCCGTCGAGGTTCGCCCGACCGATCGAGTGCGTAATGAAGTTGGCCCAGTAGATGTGTTCGCCGTCGACCGCCACCCCGGACGTGTAGCTTCCGCCGGTGATGAAGGTGTTGGTGGCGTCCGTGCCGTCGAGGTTCGCCCGCCCGATCGAGCCGGTGCCCTGGCTGCTCCAGTAGACGTGTTTGCTGTCGACCGCCAACCCGAACAAGGAGCTCTCACCGGTGCTGATAAAGCTCTGATTGGCGCCCGTGCCGTCGAGGTTCGCCCGACCGATTGTGCCGGCGTAGAAGCTGGTCCAGTAGACGTAGGCCCCCGCCTGCGCCGCCAACGCCGACCCGAGCACTCCGAGCGCCAGCGCCACCATCACGCCGATCAGCATCACCCTCCGTCGCCCGCCCCCAAACATCGGTACGCGCTCTGCTGCAGCTGCTGGTCCAGTCGCCGCACAGGCTGCGGCACCCCCGCCCCTTAGGGCCTTGAACCTTCTCATCGTCCTGCCTCCATTCCTCAGAGTCGGGCGAGCCTGAGCGCGCCCGTGAGATTGACCGGTATGCCGCCTTGCGGGCTCGACACCCGTCCGAAGACCGGGTGTAAGACGCCGCCCTGTCCGCCACAGAATCCGCCAGGCTCTTTGGGGGCATCGGGTTGCCTCGGCTCACAGCCGATGCGGTGCCCTGCCGTCCTGCCACGGTGCGCCCCCCTCCGCTTGTCAAAGGTGCTCTCGCGTTGAGATGCCCTTCCCTCCGAGAAGGGCCACCGATGACGATCCTTCACAGAAACGTACCAGAGCGCATGCACCCGGGACGGCCGCCTGGCAAAGACCGCGCACGAAAACCACCTGCAGAGTCTGGAGACGTGTCACCCCCAAGGGATCGCAGGGCCACTAGCCGGCTCGCCTACCCCGCGACGCGGCGAGTCGCTGCGCAGCGTCGGGCGTCAGGCGTCGACAGCCTCCCAGGCCTCTTGGGCGTCGTCAGCCTCGTTGTAGGTGTCGATCCGTATGATCCGTCCGTCCTCGGCGAAGCGCAGGATGGTCGTGCCGAGAATGTCGACCTCGATGCCGGTTTTCCCCGCGACGACGAAGACACGCCCGGTCGCGAGCAGGCGATCGCCGGCCCCGGTGAAACTCACGAGCTCAAAGCGCGCTCGATCCCAGATCTCGTAGAAGGTCTCGATCCAGCGCTCCATCCCCTCGATGCCCGCGTAGATGCCTTCCGTGGATCCGAAGTGCTGCACGTACTCGAAGTCGGGCGTCACTAACGACGAGTCTGGGGTGCGGTCAAGCACGCTCTGCCAGGTCGCGTCCCACCATCCGGGGGAATTGAAAAGACGGGCGTAGCCTCCGCTTTGTCCTGACGAGACCAAGCGATGGAGGTACGCCCGCATGGAGAAGGTAGCCCCGAGCGAGAAGTTCCGCTCTGAA
>Ga0302324_100013152_pt1 | contig 16810 bp, 16 predicted proteins | sample Palsa_T0_1_FD_201949 | JGI IMG/M metagenome (GOLD analysis project Ga0302324, IMG submission 201949) | Peat permafrost microbial communities from Stordalen Mire near Abisko, Sweden - Palsa_T0_1 | ecosystem: Environmental > Terrestrial > Soil > Palsa > Peat permafrost | place: Sweden: Abisko...
CGGCTTCCCCACCGTCCCGGTGATCAAGGTCGCCAGCAACACCTTCACCTACCGCCGCATGACCGACAACATGGATATCAACGCCGGAGCTATCGCCGATGGCGACCGCACCATCCAGGAAGTGGGACGCGAAATCTTCGATATGATACTTCGAACCGCGTCCGGCGAAAGAACCAAAGCGGAAATCCTGGGACACCACGAATTTGTGCCCTGGCGCATCGGGCCGGTAATGTAGCGTCAGCCAACCAAGCGAGAACGAAAATGCTGAAAAAACTAATCCTCATCGCCGCCGCCGCCGTTGCTCTGGTAGCCCAGCAGCCTGCCGCGCCCAAGAAGATCTCCGCCCTTGACAAGGCCACCATGGAAGTCTGGCTTCGCCATCTCTTTGTCTGGCCCAACCCCATCGAAGTCACGGTTGAGGATCCCAAGCCCGGTCCCATGGCCGGCTTCTATGAAGTCAAAATCCGCGGCACCAGCGGCCCGCAGATGCAGGAAGAGAACTTCTTCGTCTCGAAAGACGGACAGAAGATCGTCCGCGGCACGGTTTTCGATATCGGCCAGAACCCGTTCAAGACTGACCTTGACAAGATCAAAACGGAAGGCCGCCCCAGCTTCGGCACTCCCGGCGCGCCCGTCGTTATCGCCGAGTTCAGCGATTTCGAATGCCCCTTCTGCAAGGAAGAGGCGAAGACTTTGCGCGAGAACATCGCCAGGGATTACCCCAAAGACGTGCGCGTTTATTTCTTCGACTATCCCCTGGAACAGCTCCATCCCTGGGCGAAAGCTGCCGCCGTCGCCGGCCGCTGCATCTTCCGCCAGAGTGCTTCCGGCTTCTGGAACTATCACGACTGGATTTTCGACCATCAGGGCGACGTTACGGCGGACAACCTCAAACCGAAAATCCTCGAATTCGCCCAGGCTAAGCAGCTCGATGTCCCTCAGCTTACGTCCTGTATGGAAACGAACGCCACTGCGGACGACGTGAAACATACGGTCGATATCGCGCACGATCTGGGTGTGAATCAGACTCCCACGATCTTCGTCAACGGACGCCGCATCGCCGGGACCATGCAGTGGAACGACCTCAAAACGATCATCGATTACGAAATCGGCTACCAGAAAATCGCCAAAAATGCCGGCGAAGATTGCGGTTGCAGCGTGAGCCTGGCCATGCCCGGGGCGCCCGCGCAGTCTTCCGGGACAGGATTGCTGAAGAAATGAGCCTCCGCCGCCTCAGCCTGTGCGTTGTAGCGACGGGCCTCGCCATAGCTGCCCCTGCGGGCGATTCGTTCGACCCCGGCCGCTATCTCGATCACATCAAATTCCTGGCCTCGCCCGAAATGAAGGGCCGCGCCACCGGTTCGCCCGAGCTCGAAAAGGCGGCCGCCTATATCGCGGACCAGTTCAAGGCCGATGGCATCCCTCCCGTGCCCGGCCAGACCGGGTATCTGCAACCGTTTGAAGTCACCACCAGCGCCAGTCTGGGCCGTAATAACCGCTTCGAAATCGCCGTTGGCAGTGGCGTCCAGACCCTCCAGGTCTCGAAGGAATTCGTCCCGTTCAACTTCTCTTCCAGCGGCAAGGCTTCGGCTTCGGTCGTCTTCGCGGGCTACGGAATCACCGCCCCCGAATATAACTACGATGACTATAAAGGCCTCGACGTAAAGGACAAGTTCGTCCTCGTGCTCGCCCATGAGCCGCAGGAAAACGACCCGAAAAGCGTCTTCGAAGGCAAGGTACTTACCAGCCATGGCGATTTCTACAGCAAGGCATCCAATGCGAAAGTTCATGGTGCGCGCGGCGTGATCGTCGTCAACGACCGGATCAATCATGCCTCAGATGCGGACGACCTTGAACGCTTCGGGAATACCAATGGCCCCACCGATGCCGGCATCCTCTTTGTGCAGGTAAAAGAAGAAATCGTAAAACCGTGGTTTCAGGCCGCCGGGAAAGATATCGAGCAGCTGGAAAAAGACATCGACACGGATCTGCAGCCACGTTCGTTTGCGCTGCCCCGCTTCGAAGTTCGTGAGACGGTCGATGTCGAGCGCGCTGTTAAAACCGCCCACAACGTGGTCGCCTACCTCCCCGGCCAGACCGATGAATACATCATCTTCGGCGCCCATTACGACCATCTGGGCCTCGGTGGGCAATACTCCCTGGCGCCGTCGCTCACCGGAACCGTGCACCCCGGAGCCGACGATAACGCTTCGGGCACAGCCGGCGTCCTCGAACTCGCGCGCTACTTCGCGTCGCAGCCGAAACCCAAACGGGGCTTCCTTTTCATGACCTTCGCGGGTGAAGAGTTGGGTCTGCTGGGCTCCGGTTACTACACAAAACACCCGGAACTGCCCCTCGCGAAGGCCGTCACCATGATTAATATGGATATGATCGGCCGCGTGCAGAACGGCAAACTGTATATCGGAGGCGCCGGAACCGGTAACAGCCTGCGGTCCGATCTCGATCGCATCACGCCTCAATTCGACAAGCTGAAAATCGATTACTCCGGCAACGACGGGTATGGTTCGAGCGACCACACCTCCTTCACCGGCCAGCAGGTGCCCGTCCTGTTCTTCTTCTCGGGCCTCCACGGCGACTATCACAAACCCAGCGACACATGGGACAAGATCGATTCCGTTGCTGCCGTTCAGGTTCTTCAGCTGGTGGCTGAAGTCGCCAACCGCATCGATAACGATGCCGAGCGTCCGCAGTACATCCGCGTCGAACCCACCAACCCTCATTCGGGCTCGGCAGGCCCTGTCAGCGGTTCCGGCGGCGGTGGCTATGGCCCCGACTTCGGTAGTATCCCCGATTTCGCCGAGCCCCCCACAGGGGTTCGCTTTGCCGACGTGCGGCCGGGCTCGCCGGCGGCGCTCGCCGGTCTGAAAGGCGGCGACATTCTCGTGAAGTTCGGTGACCGGGACATTGCCAACCTTTACGACTTCACCTATGCCCTCCGCGCGCACAAACCTGGCGACGAAGTACTGGTCGAGGTGCTCCGAAAAGATGAAAAAATCACAGCAAAGGTGAAATTGACCGTACGAAAGTAATAAACCCTTAAAGTTTTACTCACTTTCGACCGATCAAGTAGATAGAAGACAATGGCCGAACACTGGAACCTGCCGCCCCTCATCCTCCACCCGTTCACTGGAGGCCGCAGTGTCGATGAACTCCTCGCCGGCTCGAAGGCCGCGGCGGCAAAGCAGCGTATGGCGGGCTCGCCTCCTGCTGCCGTTGGCGAACACGATGAACTGGAGCGCCGGATACTCGTCGGACGCTACCAGGAGATCTGCATGCTCACCTTTCTCGGTAAAGACATCGTTCGATGGCTTGCCCAGTGCGTCGACTTCATCGAAAGGTCGGGGGCAGCCAAAAGGCTTTCCGAGCAGAGTTTCGCCGCCCTCGTCGTCGAACAACCTCCTCAGGCCGTGCGCGATAAACTGGAACGCTGGGGTGTCACGGACCGCCGGGCGGTCTTCTCACGCGCCATCGGCATTCATACGCTCTTCAACAGCCCGCCGCCCATCGAGACTCTCTCTCCGGTGCTGCTGAAACACTATCATCGTTTCGCGGACCACGCCTACATCTGCTTCCAGCACCTGCGGCCGTTTCATGAAGTCGATTCGAGGCAGTTCGATTTCGAAATTTTCGCCTCCGAAGAGTACGCCAGGATATTGTCTGAGCAATGGGAAAAGGTCTGATTTAAGGTTGATATAATCCACATGATGAACTTCCCCCGCATGCTCCTCGTGAAGCAGAATTTCCCGGATCGGCAGTTGCCGGATATCCCCGGGACCATCGCGAAAGAACTCAACGAAGCTGGTTTTGGCCGGGGCCTGAAACCCGGGGCGGTTGTCGCCATCGGTGTGGGGAGCCGCGGAATCAGCAACATCGCAACCATTGTCAAGTCCGTGGTCAGCTTCTGGAAAGCCCGCGGCATGAGTCCTTTCATCTTCCCCGCCATGGGCAGCCACGGAGCTGCCACCGCGGAAGGTCAGGCGGACGTCCTTGCCCACTACGGCATCATCGAAGAGACCATGGGCTGCCCTATCCGGAGTTCGCTCGATGTCATCTCGCTCGGCCGCACCCCGGAAGGCATCGAAGCTTTTCTCGATAAGCATGCCTCGGAGTCGGACGGCGTCATGCTCGTCGGCCGCATCAAGCAGCATACGGATTTCGCCGGCAAGATCGAGAGCGGCCTCTTCAAGATGATGGGCATCGGCCTTGGCAAATGGGCCGGCGCGAAGAACTATCACACTCACGCTTACCGCCTCGGCATGGAAACGGTCATCCGTAGCGTCGGAACGCAGGTGCTGGGTTCCGGAAAGATTCTGGGCGGCCTCGCCATCCTCGAAGACGCCCATCACAACACCGCCAAACTGACCGCGGTTCCGGTCGGGCGCATGCTCGAAATGGAAGAAGAACTCCAGGCTCTTGTGAAGACCTGGGCGCCGTCGCTTCCCTTCGATCTCGATGTCCTCGTCATCAACGAGATCGGCAAACACATCAGCGGTGCGGGCATGGACACCAAAGTCGTCAACCGCGGCACGCAGGGCGAATACAACCCCTGGCCGAATACTCCGCGCATCGAGCGCATCTTCCTCCGCGACCTGAGTTCGCTGAGTTACGGCAATGGCGTCGGTCTGGGGCTTTCCGATGTCGTGCATGACCGGCTCGCCGCAAAGCTCGATACCAAGCCGACCTGGATCAACGCCCTCACGGCATCAACGCCCTCCGCCGCCAAGCTCCCGATTCACTTCCCGAGCGACCGCGAATGCCTCGAACGGATCTCGACGACGGTTGGCAAACACAACATCGCGGACGTTCGCTTCGGCTGGATCGAGAACACGCTCGAGCTTTCCTCGATCGCCCTGAGCGACAACATGCGTTCGGAAATCCTCAATCACCCGGCACTGGAGATTGTCGAAGGGTCTCACGAGCTACCTTTCGATGCCGATGGCAATCTGCCTTTCGACGTCTTCACCAGGGAAGCTGTCGCGGTCCACTAATGAGACGTGTCCTATTCGCGCTCGCTCTCGCCGCAGTATCTCCACTGAGCGCGGATGAAGGGCTCTGGCCCTACAACCAGTTTCCGCAGGACGCCCTCAAAACCAAAAATGGCTTCGAAACGCCACCCGGATTTCTCGATCATCTGAGATCTTCCTCAGTCCGAATCGGCGGTGGCTCGGGCGCGTTTGTCTCTGCCGATGGTCTGATCCTGACTAGCCGGCAAGGCGCGGCTGGTTGCAATCTGCCCGTGGACGGCTTCGCTTCTGTGGATCGGACCGCCGAACTGCGCTGCCCCAACCTCGACGCCAGCGTGCTCGTGACCATCGAAGACGTGACTGCCTCGTTGAAAACTGCGGGTCAGTCGCTTACCCAGCGCAACGCCGCCATCGCCAAAATCGAAAAGGACTGCGCTTCGAAGACCGGCGACGTCTGCTCCGTGGTCCGTCTGTTCTCCGGCGGCCGCTACGATCTCTATCGATACAAGCGCTACAGCGATATCCGGCTGGTGTTCGCACCCGAGTACTCCGCCGCCTTCTTCGGCAAAGAGCGCGACAGCATCACCTACCTGCGCTACGGTCTGAACATCGCGTTCCTGCGCGCCTATGACAAGGGCCAGCCCGCCCACCCCGGCGACTACCTGAAGTGGAGCCCCGACGGCGTCAAAGAAGGAGATCTCGTCTTCGCCGCGAGCAACCCCGGTGCTACGTCTCGTCTCGCCACCGCCGCCCAACTGACCTTCTATCGCGATTCGTCGCTCCCGCTGGCCGTAGCGCGATTGCAGACCCGGCTCCAGTTACTTGCCGGAGTCGCGACGCCCGGCGCTCAGGCTACCGTCACGCAACTCGTCAGCGAATTCAAATCCGACGCGGGCGAACTGATCGGGCTCCGCGATGACCGCCTCGTCACCCGCAAAACAACCTTCGAAGGCAAGATCAAGCGCGCCGTGCAAAACGATCCCAAACTCGGTGCAGACGCGGCCAAGGTCTGGGACGAAGTCGCCGCTGCCTACAAGAAATGGACGCCCTTCGAGAAGCCGTATCAGGTGCTCGAATCGGCAGCCGCGCCGGGTTCGAAACTGTTTCAGCAGGCGCGCCGCAAGGTCCGTGGCGAAACCGCAATCGCGTCGGTCGAGCCGGTTGACACTCAGGTCGAGATCCTGATGCTCACCCAATATCTGGACGAACTGAAAATCCTGGGCGAAAAGTTCGGCAACGGCGCGTCAAAACAAACTGCCGAGGCAATGGTGCACGCAGGTCCCGATTCCGAAGATGGCGTCATTAAGCTCGCCCGCCAGATCGACGCGCGCGCCTTGAAACTCCGTAAACAGCACGAAGAAATCATCGGTTCGCTCGAGGTTTCCGCCGCCGAAAAGATCGCGCAATACCGCTTCAAGATCTTCGGCGCCGCCGACTATCCCGACGGCACCGGAACTCCCCGCGTCGAGTTCGGCACGGTCAGCGGCTACACAGACCGCGCCGCCGTCGTCCAGCCGTTCGCATCGACTTTCAGCGGCCTTTACTACCGGCAGAATAACGAAGGCCCGTGGCAGGTCGCACAGAAATGGATCGACCTCCGCGCCTCGCTCCATGAAGTTACGCCGCTCGATTTCGTCAGCACCTGCGACACCGGCGGAGGCGATTACGGCAGCCCGGTGATTAACCGCTCCGGCGAACTGGTCGGCGTCACCTTCGACGGCAATCTCGAAAGTCTGCCCGACGTTTTCCTCTACACCAGCGACCAGGCGCGCTCGGTCCACGTGGATGTGCGCGGCATAGCCGAGGCCTTGGAAAAGGTCTACAAGACGACCGGCCTGCTGGGGGAATTGGGTTTGCACCCCGCGCCGGGGTCTAATTTTCGGTCGGAGTCTTCTCCAGATGATCGACCACGATCAGATCGAGCGCCGCTTTTTTGGGTTCGAGCCTCAGCCCTAACTGCTCCTGCACGGCAGTGAACAGACTGGGCGCCGACTCCCCTTCCGTTACCGGTCCACCCCCGGCCATCATCGGCATGCTCGGCATGTTTCGCATCTCCGGCGCGAACTCAAGCGTGAAGTCGTACTTGCCCGTAAGTCCCGTTCCATCGACAATAGGCCGGTCTACCTGATTAGCCAGCATCTCGACCAACTGCGTCATCGTCATCCCGCTCGCGTTCATCGTCGCCTTGCCCGGCCGCATCCCCATGGACATGCCACCGGCCGCCGGTGCTTCCGAAACTTTCATCTTCGGACCGTTCTTCCCCGCAACCAGAACATACGCCGGAAGGTCCTTCTTATCACGGTGGTAAGTCAGCTTAAACCGCTCCACCAGAAGGTTCTGCAGCATCACGCCAAACTGCTCTTTCGTTGTGCCCTGCGGGATCTTCGCCGTGATATCGAAACGCTCTGAATCGGCCCAATCCGGCGTGGTGAGCTGATACGACTTCACGTCGAACGCCTTCCCCAATACTGCCTTGAGCGACACGTTCTCGTAGTTCAGACGGCCCGGATCGGACGTACCCGGCCCGCCGCCCATCATGACGCGAATACTGCCATCGCCCGACTGCGGATGCGGCTTCACCGACGCCACATCGAAAGACTGCGCCCGTGCAAACGCTCCGCCCACCAGCCAAACGGCCCAAAAACCGATACCGAAACGTCGCATATTGTTTAACAATACGACGCGCGACCGTGCGAAAACGGTAGCTACGGGGCCGGCGTCGCCATCGGCTTGCCCTTTTCAACCACGTAAACGGCCGCCAGCCGAATCGGCACCGTGCCGGTATTATGCGCATCGTGCTTCGCGCCGGCCGGAACGATAAACGCCATGCCCGGCTTAATCTTAAGCGGTGGCTGACCTTCGATCAGGATCTCGCCCTCGCCTTCCATCACATAGCTGATCTCTTCGCCGGGATGCGTATGCCTCCCCGCGAAGGCGCCGGGCGCAATTTCGACCCGAGCCACCACCGCCTCCCGGCCCGGAACCGAAATGTCCTTTCTTTCCACAATCGTGCGCTGAATCCCTGGATTCTGCGCGAACAACGCCGCCGCCGCGGCCGCGAGCAGTAAGATGCGCATGGTTTTCCCGCGACCTAGCGATGGAACCGGCCCGTCACGACACCCTTGCCCAGAATGTGCCCGTCCACCGCCTTCATCACATCGGCAAGCGAAGAATCGGGCCCGAGGTCCAGCTTGGTATCCAGCGCGAACAGCTCAAACGTGTAGTGGTGATAAGGTCCCGCCGCCCCGGCGCCGGGGCCCATAAATCCATAGGCGCCGCGCAGGCTCTTTGGCTGCACGGTCCCATCGGGCAGTTTCGCTTCGTTGGGAACACCCTCGGGCAGACTTGTCGCGGCGCCGGGGATATTGAACGCCAGCCAGTGCAGCACCTGATCGGTCTTCTTCTGCAGCGACGTGTCCGGGTCGTGCATCCACAAAACGAACGAGACCGTGCCCGCCGGAACGTTGGTCCAGTCGAGCTTCGGCGAAACCGGGTTGGCGTCAGACTGGGTATATTTATTCGGGATGATACCGCCGTCTTCGAACGCCGGTGAAGTCAAAGTCAGCCCCGGCTTCGGGGGTGCTTTCGGTTGTGCGGGCGCCTGCGCGAAAATAGCCGCGGCGCCCAGAACGAGCATTCCAATAGTCTTCATGGGTTGGGTTCTCCTCAACGCAGCCTATCACGTTCCGCAAATCAGGGACGTGAAAAGCGCGGGTCCGTCGTAACCGCGTTGTCTGTGAGTGAATCTAGAAACGCCACCAAGTCCTGCGTCGCCCCCGCGGTCAAAGTTGCGGCGCCCTCGGCATGATGCTCGATCACCGCCTCCAGCGTGGCCAGGCTGCCATCGTGCATGTAAGGCGCGGTCAATTCGATATTGCGCAGGGTGGGCGCTTTAAACCTTCCCGCGCTCGTCTCATGCAATTCCGCGCTCGAAAAACTGAATCCCCCGTGGCAGCGGAAACAGGTATACGGCTGGCTGAAGAAAATCACCTCGCCGCGTTTGGCTGCAGCCGAAATCGCACTGTCGTCGCCGCCGTAGTGATACCGGTCATAGGGCGACCGCGCGGAAATAATGCTGCGCTCGAAGCTCGCGAGGGCGCGCGTAATATTCTCTACGGTGAAAACATCGGAATCCTTCGGAAACGCCGCAGCAAACAGCGCAGGATACTTCGCGTCGTCTTTGAAAGCCGCCAGGAAACCGCCCTCTCGCTTCAGCCCGAGCTCTACCGGATGTTCCCCGAACATCGGCGTGAGCGCCTGCTCTTCCAGAGCCTTCAGATCCGGATTATTCCACGTCAGCGTAGCGCTGTAAGCCACGTTTACCAGGCTCATCGGGCCGCGCTGATGCGCCTCGCCCGTCGCGCCCAACCCCACCGCTCGTCCGTCCGTAAACGCCAGTTTCTGCTTATGGCAGGAAGCGCAGGATTGCGTCCCGTTCACCGATAGCCGCGCATCGTAGAACAAATAGCGGCCCAATTCCACCTTCTCCGCGGTCATCGGATTATCCGCCGGCACGCGCGGCACGGGAAAACCCTTCGGCAGATCCCACTGCCACGTCTTTTCCGAAGCCGCTTGGGCGGGCTTCAGCTTCACCCATTCCAGCGTCTCCAGCATACGTACCGACCGCGCCCCGGCCTTATCGCCCGGGCACACCAGACGGAACGGCCCCTGATACTCGAACAGCGCCTTGCCCGCCCGCTTATCGGCCACCAGGATGCTTTCGTTGCCGAAATCGGCGTCGATCTCGCCCAGCGTAAACACCACCTGATAACCGTCTTTCGCCTTCGCGACGATGTAACTGGCCAGCCCTTTGCCGCGCAGATCCTTGCCCAGCGGGGCGCCCGCCCGCTTCATAATCTCGCGCAGCGGAACGCCTTCGTACTCCACTTTCGTTCCGTCCTGTTCGGGAATGGTCACGGTTTCGCGAGGCATCTTCGCCAGATCGTCTGCGGTGAGCTTGAGCGGCGTGGGCACATCCCCCGTCACGGCCAGCGTTTGTGCGGCGGCCCGCGCCGCGAGGATTCCCAGCAAAGCGATACGGCTGTAGTTCATGTCGGTTACTCCGGTACCCGGTATCCGTGGGCCGCGAGGATCTCACGGCCTTTGCCTTTCAGCAGAAATTCGGTAAACTTCGCGGCGGCGTCCTGACGATGCGAAGCGCCAATAATCCCCAGCGCCTGGGTAATCGGTTTGTGCAGCTTCTCATCTACTTGTATCACCTTACCCGATTCTTTCAAAACCAGCGAATACGCAGTGAAAACGGCGTCCGCATTGCCCGACGTGCCGTATTGCTTCGCCATACTAATGCTATCGCCGTAGACCACCCCGGATTTCACTTGCTCCCAGATGCCGACGTGCTGCAGCGTTTCGACAGTCGCTTCGCCGTAGGGCGCCAGTTCGGGCCGCGCAATCGCGATTACGCGCACTTCGGGGGAATTCAGATCGGCCAGGCGGATAATCTTCGCAGGGCTGCCCGCTGGCACCCACAAGGCCAGAATGCCAGTCGCGTAGACTGCTTTGCTGCCCGCCGCGAGCTTTCCCTCTTTCGCGAGTTGGTCCACATGAGACGCGTCCGCGGCAGCGAAGACATCGAACGGCGCGCCGTTTTCGATCTGTTGCGTCAACTGCGCGGTCGATCCGAAACTGAATACCGGATGAATGCCCGTAGCGCTCTGAAACTGCGTGCCCACCGTCTGAAACACGTCGCTGAGATTGGCCGCCGCCGCGATGTTCACTTCGGCGGTCGGCGCAGCCTTTAAAAACAGTGCGACGATGAGGAGAATAGCGGGTCGCATGTTCACTACTGTAACGTATAAAGGACGGCGTTCGCTTTAAGGAGGACAAGCCATGCTGCTTCTCTTCGCGCTCTTGCTCTTTGGGCCGGCCGACTCGGTCTTTGTGCCGGACGACTCCGTCGTAGAGGTTCGGAACAAAATTGTGGCGGCTTACCAGCAATCGCTCGATGCACTCGCGCGCGGCGACGCCGATGCCGCCCTGCAGATCGATACGGAAGACTGGGTCAGCATCACGCCCGGCCAGCCGGAACTGCGCCGCCAGGAACGGGACGAACATCTGCGGCAGAATGTTGACAGCCAGAAGCCGCCGGCCGGCTGGGTCGCGATATGGAAACCGGATTACGAACGCAACGGCACTTCCACGGGTATTCAGATCTACGATGTGAAAGTGGAAGGAAAAACGGCTACGGTGCTGTGCCTGGTAGGTAGCACCAAAGACCGCGTCTGGACCGGATCGCAGGTGCGGGATATCTGGATCGAAACTCTGCGGGGCTGGAAACGGAGCAGGCACGAAAAGCTGACCGTCAATGAACGCTTGGTGGATGGAAAACGGCCCCCGGGATGACACTTGCCTGAAATCGAAAACACCCTCGGAACGCTTCGCCAAAAACGGGGTCTTTCCGCGATCCAGCTTGCGAAGCTGATCGGAGTCAGCCGGCAAACGGTCTACGCGATCGAAGCCGGCACCTACGTTCCCAACACCACCATCGCCCTGAAACTGGCCCGCGCGCTCGAGACCACGGTGGACTCGCTGTTCGCGCTCGCGGCGGACGCGCCGCCGCCGGAACTTCGCACAGAACAGGCGCTTCTCCTGCCCGGCTCGGAGACACCGCAATCCGGCCAGCCCGTGCAACTTTGCCAGGTGGATAAAAAGCTTGTGGCCTCTTCCCCGGCGGCCTTACCGTGGTACTTCCCGGCCAGCGACGCCGTCGTTGCCGATAGCAACGGCCACGAAGGCAAGACGAACGTTCAGGTCTTCCGCCCCGATGAGGAATTCGCGCATCGCATCCTGGTGGCCGGGTGCGACCCCGGTATTTCGGTTCTCGCACGCCACGTGCAGGCCGCGGGAATCGAACTGGTGCTGGCGCATCGCAACAGTTCTCAATCGCTCGCGCTGTTGCGGGAAGGCTGCATTCACATTGCGGGAACGCACCTGCGCGACGATATCAGCGGTGAATCGAATATCCCGGAAATATCGAAGCTCTTCGCCAACAATGCCGTTGCCGTGATCACCTTTGCGGTCTGGGAAGAGGGCATCGTAACCGCGCGCAACAATCCCAAAAATATCAGGGGGATTGAAGATCTTGCGCGCCCGGACATTGCCATCGTCAATCGCGAAAAAGGCGCGGGTAGCAGAAGTCTGCTGGATACGCATCTGAAGCGCGCCAAAATCGATCCGAAGAAAATCCGCGGATATTCGCAACCGACCGCGCCCGGCCACCTTCCCGCCGCCTGGAGCGTGCTCTCCGGCGCGGGGGATTGCTGCATCGCGACCCGCGCGGCCGCGCGCACTTTCGGACTCGGCTTCGTCCCGCTGCTCAGCGAACGTTACGATCTGGCGATTCGACGCCAGCATCTGGAACTGCCCGGCATTCAGGCGCTGCTCGATACGCTCAGCCGGCTGAACTTCCGCCGCGAACTGGAGAGTCTGGGTGGCTATGACACGAGCGACGCGGGGCGGCGACTACTTTAGTCTGTTATGTAATCGGCTCACCTGTTAGAATCCTTCGCGCGGCGCAGAACGAGTCGGAATGGGACGCAGGCCAAAGGCCTACTCCACATCGCCCGATAAATGCTTCTGTATGAATGTGGAATAGGCGCTTTCGCCTGTTCCTCTCAGCTTCGAAGCGGTTGTCCCAAGTCCGCTCGGCATGGCCAAAATCCCGATCGTCCCCAAATCGTTTAAGCACCCCAGACCGTCCCAGACCGTTCGGCGAGTTGACGGCTCGGCTTAACATGGCGCTGCAGTAATCTCTCAGGCAACGAGTCCCCCGTAGCGCGCTCGACGGCATACGGAGGTAATCTTGAATTTTTTCCAACGAATCGCGTCGCCGGTTTTTCCTCGGCTTAACGGGCATGGGGCTGGGCGCAGCCATGCTGCCCGAAGTCCTTTGGTCGCAGGCGCAGCAGGACGGCGCGCGGCGCATCGCGCAAGCCGTGCTGCAGAATGCCCTGGCTCTCTCCGGACTCACCTTTCCCGACGATGACCAGAAGGCCATGCTGCAGGCCACCGATCAGAACCTGACGCGATATGAAGAGTTGCGGAACGTCCATATCCCAAACGATATTTCACCGCCCTTCTACTTCAGCCCGCTGGCGCCCGGCATGAAGGTAGATCGTGCGCGGCGTCCCCTGAGGTTCAGCCGCGCCTGAAGCGTCCCGCGAACCTCGAAGACGCGGCGTTCTGGCCCATCACACAGTTGGCGCAATTGATTCCGCACGCGCCAGGTGACTTCGACGGAATGACCGAGATGTATCCTGGCCTTCGCTGCAACTGGCATGGCTCCAAAATCCGGCGACTTTTTGACCCTCGGAAGGATTTCTGGAGTGAGCATTTTCAACTCGACCAGGCCGTTATTGTCGGACTTACGGCAATCGGACGAGTAACAGTTCAGGTGCTCGGGATTCTGGTCCAAAAACGGCGCGGCGCGGAACGAGTCGGAATGGGACGCAGGCCAAAGGCCTACTCCACAACGCCCGATAAATGCTTCTGTATGAATGTGGAACAGGCGCTTTCGCCTGTTCCTCTCAGCTTCGAAGCGGTTGTCCCAACTCCGCTCGGCATGGCCAAAATCCCGATCGTCCCCAAATCGTTTAAGCACCCCAGACCGTTCGGCGAGTTGACGGCTCGGCTTAGCATGGCGCTACAATAATTTGGTCTGGCAACGAGCCCCCCGTAGCGCGCTCGACGGCATACGGAGGTAATCTTGAATTTTTCCAACGAATCGCGTCGCCGGTTTTTCCTCGGCTTATCGGGAATGGGGCTGGGCGCAACCATGCTGCCCGAAGTCCTTTGGTCGCAGGCACAGGAGGACGGCGCGCAGCGCATCACGCAGGCCATGCTGCAGGACGCACTGGCGCTCTCCGGACTCACCTTTCCGGACGAAGACCAGAAGGCCATGCTGCAGGCCATCAATCAGAACCTCACGCGCTATGAAGATCTGCGGAAGGTTCATATCCCGAACGACATTTCGCCGCCGTTTTACTTCAGTCCCCTAGTGCCCGGCATGACGGTGGACCGCACACGCCGTCCGCTGCGGTTCAGCGCGCCGCGCGTGAAGCGTCCCTCAAGCCTCGAAGATGTAGCGTTCTGGCCCATCACGCAGCTGGCGCAGCTGATCCGCACCCGTCAGGTGACTTCGACGGAACTGACCGAGATGTATCTGGCGCGCCTGCACCGCTACAACCCCAAGCTCAACTGCGTAGTGACGTTCCTTGACGACGTCGCGATGGCGCAGGCGAAGCAGGCCGACGCCGAAATCAAGAGCGGCAAATACAAGGGTCCGCTGCATGGTATTCCGTGGGGAGCCAAGGACATAATCGCGGTGAAGGGCTATAAGACGACCTGGGGGTCGGCAGCCTATAAAGACCAGATGATCGAGGAAGAGGCGAGCGTGGTGGAGATGCTGCGCGGCGCGGGCGCGGTGCTGCTGGCGAAACTCACCACCGGCGAACTGGCGCAGGGCGATGGCTGGTTCGGCGGCCAGACCAAGAATCCATGGAATCTGGCCCAGGGGTCGAGCGGATCCTCCGCCGGGCCGGCGTCGGCTACCGCGGCGGGCTGCGTCGCGTTTGGCATCGGATCGGAGACCAGCGGGTCCATCCTGAGTCCCTCGGGCAGATGCGGCGTGACGGGGTTGCGTCCGACGTTCGGGCGTGTCAGCCGCTACGGCGTGATGGCGCTGTCGTGGACGCAGGACCGGCTGGGTCCGCTGTGCCGGTACGCGGAAGACTGCGCCATTGTGATGGCCACCATCGGGAAGCCCGACGATCGCGATATGAGCGTTTCGGATATTCCGTTCAACTGGAATGCGCGGCTGGATATCCGCAAGCTGCGCGTGGGGTATCTGGAGGAAGGCTTCGACGAAACGCGCGATCCGGTGGCGAAGAAGAACGAAGAGAAGGCCATCGCGCAGATCGAGGCGCTGGGTATTAAGCTGGTTCCGGTGAAGGTGCCGGAGGGTACGGCGGATGCCTCGGGATTCGCGGTGGAATCGGCGGTATTTTTCGATGAACTGATCCGCTCCGGACGCGACAAACAGCTCACATCGCCCAACCGGGGGAACGGGTTCCGCTCGGCGCGGCTGATTCCGGCGGTCGAGTATCTGCAGGCGCAGCGCGCGCGCACCATGATGATGATGAAGCTGGCGGAAGCGACTGCCGATGTGGACGTTTATCTGGTCCCGGCAAACTCCGGAGGCGGTGGAGGCGGACGCGGCGGACGCGGCGCGGCGGTCGCCACAGACGGTGCGGCGGCGACGGCTCCGGGGGGCGGCGGACGCGGTGGTCGGGGAGGTGGTGGCGCATTCGCCCGCAGCGCCGTGAACCGCCATTTCAGCATGGCCAACCTGGCCTGCTATCCGGCGATCAACGTACCAAACGGTTTCACGGAGGAAGGCACGCCGACGGCTCTTACCATCTACGGGCGTCCTTTCGCCGAGGCGGAGGTCCTGGCGGTGGCCAAGGCTTATCAGGACGCTTCGGGCTTCCACCTGAAACATCCGAAACTGGACGATGAGCAATTGACACGCGCGACCGCCTGACCTACCTTCGTCTTATGGCGAAAGTTCTGGTGGTGTATCACAGCGTGTACGGGCACGTGAAGATGCTGGCGGCGGCGGTGGAAAAGGGCGCGAAAGAGGCGGCGGGCGCAGATGTGGTTGTCCGTCGCATCAAGGAATTTCCCGATCTGGTCGAGGGAATGAAAGCCGAGAACGGTTACGCCTGGCAGGTGTATCAATCGCAGGAAGCTGTTCCCGAATGCACCGTGGACGACCTGAAGGAAGCCGATGGGGTGATCTTCGGGAGTCCTACACGCTATGGCAACATGACGGCGCAGATGAAGGCGCTGATCGACAGCACGGCAAAGTTGTGGCTGGCGGGAGCGATGGAAGGCAAGCCGGCGGGCGTTTTTACTTCGACCGCCTCGACGCATGGTGGCCAGGAAACCACGCTGGTCACGATGATGGTGCCGCTGCTTCACCTCGGCATGATCATCGTAGGCGTGCCGTATTCGGTGGACGGAATGATTCACCACGAGGCGCGCGGGGGAACGCCTTATGGCGCATCGACAGTTGCGGGAGCGATGGGCCAGTTGCAACCGACTCCGGAGGATCTGGCTATCGCCGCGGCCTTGGGCAAACGCATCGCGGACCTGACCGTGAAATTGCGTGGGAAATAGGCCGGCGATGAAACTGTTAGGTAATAACGTTTCCACTCGTCGCCATGTCGTCGCCACGTAGGGTCGGGGCTTCTGCCCCGCCGCCGGGCTTCCGCCCGGCGTGCCTGGGAAAAGTGGATTGCCGGCGGAAACCGGTAACGTTATTTCTTAACACTGCCGTGGTTTCAGAGGCCAAGCTCGCTATGCGAGCCAAGCCGCACCAGTTCCAGGCTGTCATCATCAGGTTTGCGGTAGATGAGAACGAGGTCGGGGCGGATGTGGCAGTCGCGGTGATCGCTCCATTCGCCGGACAGCGGATGGTCGAAATTTCGGCGCCCCAACGGCGTGTTGGCGGCGAGCAGGTTAACGACTTCCATCAGCAAGGCATCCAGCTTCTTACTGTGGCGCCCGGACTTTTCTCGCTTGTAGTCACGCTGAAAGCGTTTAGTGTACTTAATCTCCCGCATTCAGACTACGGAGCAGTTTATCGGGCTTGCCGACCTTGATGAGATCGCCGCGGCGTGCGGCTTTCATCGCTGCAACTGTTTCGGCATTCGGATTCAGCGGCTCGAACGGCAAGGCTTTCTCCGCAGCGACACGGACAAGCAACAGACGAAAGGCGTCGGACACGGTAAGCCCGATTTTCTTCA
>Ga0302324_100013153_pt1 | contig 16809 bp, 13 predicted proteins | sample Palsa_T0_1_FD_201949 | JGI IMG/M metagenome (GOLD analysis project Ga0302324, IMG submission 201949) | Peat permafrost microbial communities from Stordalen Mire near Abisko, Sweden - Palsa_T0_1 | ecosystem: Environmental > Terrestrial > Soil > Palsa > Peat permafrost | place: Sweden: Abisko...
GGATGTCGCGTTCAGGAAACGCCACGCGCAGTCGCTGAACCATTGCGACCACCGGATCGTCCTGCCTGATGGTGCCGATGATGATTTCCATGCCGCCCGGATAATCCATCTGGCAAAATGATGCGAATACCTCGAAGGTGTTCGGCCCCGCACCTTCAACTGGTTTGAGAATGCTAACCCTCGGCGTGGGTTCCGGGAGTGCGGGCAGGATTTTTTTTGCGAAATGCCGGCGGGTGGCGAACCAACCAAGAACGTTGGAAACTAGACCAGCCAGAACCAGCATTCCAACGAGCGCGGTCGCGGCGTGCCAAAGCTGAATCATGGAACTTTCGCCTGCGTGACCGAGCGGGCGATGAAGAAGACGCCAAGAATGATCAGAAAAATTCCCAGCCAGCGCAAGGCGTTGACCGGTTCACCGAGCAGCCATTTGCCCAACATGGCGGTGCCAACATAGCACAGGCCCATGACCGGCACTACCACGCTCGCGTCCCAGCCCCACTTGAACAGCGTGAGCGTGCCGATGAACTGCACGGTCATCAGCACCACGCCGACGGGCAGTTGCGGCGACTTCACCAGCGCCTGCAAGGCCGGAATGCCGGAAGCGGTCAATGCGCCGAAACGATCCATGCCCATCTTCAACAGGATGTTGCCGACGGACAAGCTGACAATGGATACCACGAACACCACTACGGCTTGGAAAAATGGTCTCATCCGGGTCGGTTTTTGGTGTTCGTGGCGGCTGCCGTCCGGCCAATGAAGAACGCCAGGTTTTTCTTGAGTTTCTTCGCCTGCCAGCTCAACAACTTGAGCTAAACGTGCGGCACAGCATCATAAACATCGGTGCGCCTGACCGGACTTGAATTCCTGGCGACACCAATTTTTGCGTCATCATTGTGCTGTTGTATTGTTGGTGGCCCCACTGCCTGGACTGTTGGTGGCCGAGCTTTTTAATTCCATGACAGGGGTGGTGGAGCAGCATTTCGTGGGTGCGGATTTTTCCACGTTCACAACAATACAGCCGGTCAAAAGAACGGCACTGGCCATGGCGAACACAGTTACGATTATGATTTTATTTTTCATATTTTTGCGGATTTCGGTTTGTTTGAACTGTTTTCCAAATTGGTGCGCATAGCAGGACTTGAACCTGCACACCTTGCGGCACTACCACCTCAAAGTAGCGTGTCTGCCAATTCCACCATATGCGCCTCGTCCCACCAATAAACCAAGCGGCACCGCGGCGCGCAAGTTGAATCAATTGAAAAACCGCTGCCAGCCATGCAAGGGCAGCGGCTGTGGCTGGTTGAATTTTTCGCTGTTCATCCGGCCCAGGTCAATTTGAAAGAGCACGCCGACGCTGCTCGCGCCGCGGCCGTTCGCGCGGATGGCGTCAATGCCGTAGGCGTAATTGAGCATGAGTTTCAACCGGTTGTCCGGTGTGTGATACAGGATGCCGCCGCCCACGCCGTTGAGGCTGTTGCCCGGCTGCGATTCGCCGGGCAGATAATCCACGACCGCCGTGGACGCGTTCAAATCGAGGTCAAAGAGTTTTCCGGGATCCAGCGGCACGAGGTAATTGGCGTTGAGCAGCACAAACTGTGACGCGCTGATTTCCTGAAAATAATAGCCGGGCAGCGAGAGGGGAAATTCCGACACGAGCGGCAGAAATCCGCCGAGCCGATACGCGCTGAAACGGTCCGCATCTACGCTCGTCCCGGCGGTCAGGCGGACGTAAAAACTGTGCTGGCTTGGCAGCGTGTAGGCCAGCGCCGCCTCCGTCCAGAAAAGATGCGATTGCTGCTGGAGTTCGTCAGCGTTGTCAAAACCATAAGTGCCTGGGTCGGTGCGCAGATGGCCTTCATACCAGACAGACAATTCCATCGCCAGCGGCGGGAAGAGGGTTGGCTCCACGCCGCCCCAGCGCAACCCGGTGCGCACGCTGAAATCGGCGTGGTTGTTCGGCAGTTGAAATTCGGGCGACGTGTCGTTGTTGCGGTTGTAATCGGCATAATGCATCGTGCCGCGCAAGATATAGTTCAGCGGAACCTCCTCGGCGGGGTTGAATCGATGATAGACGCTGGCGGAAATTTCCGCGCCGTTGCCTTCAAATGATTCGCTCTCATAAAACGTGCCATCGTGGATTTCATTGTAGCTGTCCGCGAAACCGCCGCCCGCCAGGCCAATCCCCAAATCCGTATTTGGTCCGAGGCCGTTGACGAAGCCGAGCTCGGAATCCACATAGACGGGCGCGATGGCCAGCCGCAGCGTAAGATTCGTGCGCAGAAAATCCGGCTGGTTGTGATAGTAAAATGCGTAGCCCGCCACCGGCGCATGGCCTTCAAACGCCTGATTGTAGCCGAACTGGAGCAAGTCGCGCGGGGCCGGATCAATTTGCGCGGAAGCGAGCAGTGGGACAAACAACCACAACCAGAGCAGCCGTTGTCCAAATCTCATCGCCACATTTCGTATCGCAAAGCCGCGTACCCGGCAAGCCGCGAATGCACACTCTGGCTGGACACGCGGAAAAAAATCCGGCTTACTGATGGAAATTTAATTTCGCCCGATGTCATCACTCAACGCCGAAAAACTCGCCCAAGCCAAGTCGCTTGGATTTTCTGACCGGCAGATTGCGCACCTCACCGGCACGACCGAGGATGCCGTCCGCGCCGAACGCAAACGCATCGGCCTCGTGCCGAGCTACCGGCTTGTGGACACCTGCGCTGCCGAGTTTGAGGCTTACACACCATATTATTATTCAACCTACGATCGCGGCGACGACGAAGTTAAAGGCAACACCGCGAAAAAAGTAATGATACTTGGCGGCGGCCCGAACCGCATCGGTCAGGGCATTGAATTTGATTACTGCTGCGTCCACGCGGCCTTCGCGCTCAAGGAGGACGGGTTTGAAACCATCATGGTCAATTCAAATCCCGAAACGGTTTCGACGGATTACGACACCAGCGACAAATTATTTTTTGAGCCGCTTACGCTTGAGGACGTGCTTCACATTTATGAACGCGAAAAATGCTGGGGCGCCATCGCACAATTCGGCGGCCAGACGCCGTTGAACCTCGCGCTCGGCCTGCAGAAAAATGGCGTCAATATCATTGGCACGTCGCCACAGGGCATTGAGATTGCCGAAGACCGCAAACTCTTCGCCGCAATGCTGGACAAGCTGAAAATTCCACAGCCGCCGAACGGCCTCGCGACAAATGAAGCCGAAGCGCTCGTGGCCTCGAAGCACCTTGGTTATCCTGTGCTTGTGCGCCCGAGCTTCGTTCTCGGCGGGCGCGCGATGCAGATTGTTTATTCCGACGCGGAGCTGTCGCATTACATGAAGTTCGCCGTCGAGGCCTCGCCGGAGCGTCCGGTGCTGGTGGACAAATTTCTCGAAGACGCGACGGAAGTGGATGTGGACTGCATCACCGATGTCGGCCATTTTATAAATCCGAACGAAGGCACCACCGTCATTGGCGGCATATTGGAGCACATCGAATTCGCCGGCGTGCATTCCGGCGACGCCGCGATGGTTCTCCCGCCACACACGCTCTCAAAAAACGTGATTGAAACGATTCGCACTAACACGCATGCGATGGCGCGAGAATTAAAAGTCATCGGCCTGATGAACGTCCAATACGCCGTCAAAGGTGAAACCGTTTATGTTCTCGAAGTGAACCCCCGCGCCTCGCGCACCGTGCCGTTTGTTTCCAAGGCCATTGGCAAACCGCTCGCCAAACTCGCCGCGAAAGTAATGGCCGGAAAAACCTTGAAGGAACTTGGCTTCACAGAAGAAATCTGGCCGAAGTATTGGGCGGTGAAGGAATCTGTTTTTCCATTCAACAAATTTGTGGGTCAGGACATTTTACTCTCGCCCGAAATGCGTTCGACCGGCGAAGTCATGGGTCTCGACGCCGATCTCGGAGTGGCCTATGCGAAATCGCAGATGGCTGCAAACTCGCCGCTGCCTACGAGCGGGAAAGTTTTCATCAGCGTTAGCGACGAACACAAAAAGGAAGTCGCAGCGGTTGCCAAATCATTTTCCGAACTCGGCTTTGAACTCGTTGCCACGAGCGGCACGGCGGCGATTTTGGAGAAAGCCGGTCTGAAGGTTAAGCGCATCCTGAAACTGCTCGAAGGCCGGCCGAACGTGATTGACCTGATCAAGAACAAGGAAATCCAGCTCGTCATCAACACGCCTGCCGGACAGTCGCCGCGCGAGGACGAAGTGAAAATCCGCACGACCGCCGTCTACACCGGTACGCCGATCATGACGACCTTGAGCGGCGCGAAGGCCGCCGCGCTCGGCATCGCCGCGCTGAAAAAATCCGGCTACGCGGTCAGGACGATTCAGGAGTATCACTGACGGTTTCTTTGGCAGTCGCGCGCAACGGGCGGAACTTGTGCATCCATTTGTCAATCCGGCACGCGGCCTGATAATCGCACCATTCGCACGGCGTCTGTTTGCCTTTGCGATACGGATCCACCTGCGCCGCGCCGGAGAAAATCCTTTTGCCCATCTCGCGCAACTTCGTTTCTACGCCGTCTAGTAATTTTTCAAATTCCGCGCACGGCATGGCTTCGGTGGAATTGGCGTAAAGTTCACCGTTTTTTTTTAATTGATAATTGAATTGATCCCTTGCTTGTATGCGATCCAGCGTACCAAGAACGCCCGCATCAAATCTTCCGGTATGGCGATATGCTTTGCGCCGGGCCTCGTCCACGTTCGCCAGAATTTCTTCGCGCGAACCGCCGCCCTTGTATTCGCCGCGCAGGTTGACGTAAAAAACTCCGGCGGGAATCAATCTCTTCACGCCAAAAACTTCCTGCGGATTTTTCCAGTGCCGCAGCACGTTCAGATACGCGAGCAACTGCAATTGCAAGCCGTGCTCGACCAGAACCCTGTCCAGTTTTTTGCTGCTCGATTTGTAATCAAGCACTAGCACAAGCGCGTGATCACTATTTTTATCACGCCACAAATCCACGCGGTCGATGCGCCCGTGCAATGACAATTTGTGTCCGGTGTCCAGGTCAATTTCCCACGCGGGCGCGCATGTACCAGGCTTGTTGTCGAATTCCAATTCCGCCGCCGCCGGGTCAAATTCATTTTGTTCGCGCAGCCACGCCACGATGACCGCGACAAAATCCTGCAACGATTCCGCCAGCGCCCGCGCCGCGAAACGCGATTCCGCCGTGTCGCGCAGCAGGCCGTCGCGATAATGTTCCGTAAGTTCAGCGGCGATTCTTTCCACACGCACACGCGCGTCGCCAGGCGCAATGCCGCGCCAGCGCTTGCCTTCGGCCAACAGCTGCTCGTGAAAAGTTTTCAGCACGTCGTGCTGGAAACTGCCGCGCTCGCGGGCGTCGAGTTCAAACACTTTCCGCTCGCCGGCTCGCAGACCGGAGCGGACAAAAAACCGGAACGGACACGCCGCAAATTCTTCCAGCCGGCTGACCGAAGTCCGCAATGTCGAACCATAAAGTTTTTCCGCGAACAGCGGCGACAGGTTTTCCACCGCATCCGGTTCGCGCAAACTTTCCAAGCTTTTCACCAGTCCAGCTAATGACGAAAGTTCGCGCAGCGTATTCCAATTTTGAGCATTGAGTTTTGAGTTTCGGATTGCACCCAGCACTGGAGCGATTTCACTCGATTTTTCAATTTCACCCAATTTTATTTCCGATTGAAATCTTTCTTCTGCAAGCCCGGGGAAAATTTGCTGCAAATTCGCGATGAACGGCGATGGGTTCAATGCCTTGCCGTCCGCGTCGTGGCGCGAAAAGGTGACGATGAGTTTTTCACGAGCGCGGGTGCAGGCGATGTAGCCGTAATAGCGCTCGCGCGCCAGGCGTTCGCGCAAATCCGGGCCGAGCGGGATGGTCAATTCGTCGCGGTCGGCATCTGTCAAAATGGTTTGGGCGGCGGGCTTGGCGGGAAAAATGGTTTCGTTGACGCCGAGCACCAGCGCGAGCTTCAAATCAGGATTGCGCGCGCGGTCAATCGCGCCGATGAGCACTTGATCCAGCGCGGGCGGCACCACGCCGACGGTCAGGTTTGCGAGGCCGGCTTCAAGAACCGGAAGCCAGTCGCGCAGGGATAAATTTTCGTTCGGAAAAGCCAGCTCAAGATTTTCCAGCCATGCATTCATCTGTTCCCACACGGTTGCGTGAATCGTGGATTGTGAATTGTGAACCAAATCATCGCCCCAAGTTTGAAGCTGTTGCTGGACTTTCAAATTAGTCCAGAGTCCGCGCACTGCGGTCGCGAGCTGCGCACCAGTTGGTCGGAATTTTTTCTGACCAAGTTGCCGGGAGAAATTTTCGAACGGCGGGAAGATGATTTTGCGTAAATGTTCGGCGGCCTCGTCCGGCAAAGGCGCGCGCCATTTTTTCCCGCGCAAGCCGAATTCGAGCGCTGCGTTTTCGAGCGCGTCAACCGCCTCTTCTTTCACCGGCGAAAAACCGGCCTTGAGCGTGGCGAACCAGTCGTCGTGTGCCCAGTCGAACGCGACAGTGCGGAGCGCGCTGCGGGTGAGTTCGGCTAGCGGGTGATGGGCGATGGATTCACGTCGGTCGAGAAAAAACGGGATTTCATAGCGGTGCAGTTCGCGCGCGAGCGGCTTGTGATAAGCATCGAGATTGCGGACGAGCACGGCGCAATCTCGAAAACGATTTCCGAGACGGGCAAACTTCAAAATTTCACGCGCGGCGAAAACAGCCTCGGCCTCGGTGTTTGCACAAGAGGCGGTGCGCACGGCGTCTTCTGGATTCTGGATTCTGGATTCTGGATTCTGATCTGGCTGAGACCAGCTTTGTTCCAAATGCCGCAAAGCTGGTTTTTTCGCAAAACGATTTTTGTCCGAATCACGCGGGAGAATTTCGATTTCAATTACTGCGTCCGGCAGATTCTCAATGCGCTGGCGGCATCGTTGAAAGGATTTGCCGACGGCGGACCAGATGGAGAGCCAGGAATTTTCCTTTTTGTTTGCGCCGGATTCGTCGAGGCAGAAGGCGAGCGTGGCCCGGTCGCAGGCGGGAATCACGGCCGCGAGCAAATCGAGTTCCTGCGGCGTCATCTCGGCAAAACCATCAAGCCAGAGATGTTGAATCGTGAATCGTGAACCGTGAATCGCGGATTGGGAGTGAAGCGCGTCAGCCGCGAAATCGAGCAGATGGTTTCCGTCCTGTAATTCGTGCTCACGCAGCCAGTCGGTGTATTTTTCCACAAGGAGCGCGAGATCTTGGAGCTTGGCGCGCAGCTCGCGGTGCAAGTCGTTGCGCTGGGCGAGCGCACGGAGCTTGGCGGGCGTGATCTGGTGCTGCTGCAATTCATTGAGCAAGCGGCCAAGCTCCTGCGCGAAGCCGGGGCGACGCGCGCTCTGGCGGAACAGTTTTAATTCATCCGCGTGTCTCATCATCAGCGCGCGCAAGACCATGACGCGGCCTTCGTCGCTTAAAAATTTCGGTGGCGTGGCGCCAAGTTGTTCGAGGACGAATTGCGCGAGCCGCTCGAAGGAGAAAATTTGCAGGCGCGTGTAGCCGTGAAGCGAGCTGTCCGCGAGCAACTGGCGTTCTAGCTGAAACGTGGCCTGTTTTGGTGCCAGCAAAACCAGCGGTTTGCCTTCAGACGCGGCTGCGAGCGCGGCGCGGATTTCCGCGAGGCAGCGGAAGGTCTTGCCGCTGCCGGCGGGGCCAAGGAGAAAGCGCGCTTGCACGATTTATTTTCACGCAAAGGCGCAAAGGCGCAAAGGAATTTCTTGTGAATAAGGTTGCGGGATTTTTTATTTCCTTTCCGTGACGGCAGGTTATCATTTGCCCTCCGTTGAAAGAAGTGAAGCCGGCTCATTAACCAAACATAAGAAGAAATTTATGCCACTGACACATACGCGCGACCTGTTCGCCAAGGCCCTAAAAGGCAAATACGCGCTCGGCGCGTTCAACGTCAACAACATGGAACTCATCCAGGCGATCGTCGAAGCCTGCGAGGAGGAAAAAGCGCCTCTGATGCTGCAAATCTCCAAGGGCGCGCGCCAATACGCGCATCCGACCTACCTGAAAAAATTGATCGAGGCGGCAGTCAGTCTCTCGACCATTCCCATCGCGATTCATCTGGATCATGGTGACACGTTTGAGCTGTGCAAAGAGTGCATTGACGAGGGGTTCACGAGCGTGATGATTGATGCCAGCCACGAGCCGTTCGAGAAGAACGTGGAAATCTGCAAGAAGGTGGTGGATTACGCGCACGCGCATAACTGCGTGGTCGAGGGCGAACTTGGCATGCTCGTCGGTGCGCAACACGACGATGGCGAAGAAGGCGGCGGTTATTCCAAAGGTGGCGCTTACACGCATCCTGATGAAGCCGTGGCGTTCGTCAAGGCTTCCGGCGTGGATTCACTCGCGGTGGCGATTGGCAATTCGCATGGCGCCTACAAATTCAAAGGCGAACAGCATTTGGATTTGGAACGGTTGAAGGCAATTAAAAAAGCGCTGCTCGACGCCGGCATGGGCGACTATCCGCTCGTGCTGCATGGCGCGTCCAGCGTGCCGAAGGATCTGGCCGACGAGATCAATAAATATGGCGGCAAGATGGGTACGGACACGGCGGGCGTGCCGGAAGCCGACATCGAAGTCGCTCGCCGCGTGGGCTGCACGAAGGTGAACATTGACACCGACCTGCGCATGGCGATGACGGCGGCCATCCGCAAAGTATTCTGGGAAAGCCCGAAGGAATTTGATCCACGCAAATACATGGGCCCGGCCCGCGCGAAGGTGAAGGAGCTCGTCCGCCACAAAGTCCGCGACGTGCTTTGTTGCGCCGGACACGCTTTCGATTAACCTAAAGCTGATCGCCAAAGCCCCGGATGCAATGTCCGGGGCTTTTTCATTGGCAATAGCAATCGTGAATTTTTGGCACAAGTGGCACATGTTTTAGCGCCAAAAATTTCCGATGGCACGCAGGCCGTCCGGCGGCGATTCGTTGAAACGCTTTGTTTTCAATGGTTTTTCGCCGTCCGCGTCGTTGGCATTTCTCAAGCTAAGGATGTTTTGTTGGAACAAAACATTTAACCAAATCAAAACCGAAAGGAAAATTATGAAACTGATACAATGTGAACGTCCCGGACTGGCCTGGCCCAGGTTTGGCCGGCTGGCAAAGTTGCAGGAGGAGCTTGACCATCTGTTTGAATCACCGTTGCGCGCGTGGGCACCCGTGCTGGATGTCCGCGAAGATGCCGACAACTTTATCATCCGTGCCGAATTGCCCGGCCTCAAGCGCGACGACATCAGCGTCTCGTTGCAGGATGGCGCGCTCGTCATCACCGGCGAACGCACCGTCGAGAAGGTGGAAGAAGGCGTCGAAGTTCACCGGCAGGAACGCTGCTATGGAAAATTCCAACGCATCCTGTCGCTGCCTACACCCGTGACAGCCGACCAGATCAAGGCGCAATACAAGGACGGCGTGCTGACCGTCACGCTGCCGAAAGCCGAGGAAGCCAAGCCGAAGCAGATTGACATTTCGGTGAACTGACCTAGGCTCTAAAATCAATCTCCCGCGGACAAATTGTTCGCGGGAGGTTTTTTATTTTTTAAAGATGGCGGATGGTGGCGTCAACGCGTGATAAAACCTGATTGTCATTTGATGGTATCTGCGCGACTTGATTTCTTCCATTCCTACATTACTATACTTTCCCTTTGATTATGGAATTGAACAATGACGAAATTCGCCGTTATTCGCGGCACCTGATTCTGCCCGAAGTTGGCCTGGCCGGCCAAAAGAAAATCAAGGCCGCCAGCGTCCTGTGCATTGGCGCGGGCGGTCTCGGCTCGCCCATCGCCATGTATCTCGCCGCCGCCGGCATCGGCAAGATCGGCATCGTGGATTTCGACACGGTGGATTTTTCCAACCTGCAACGGCAGATTCTCCACACGGACGCGGACGTGGGGCGCTCCAAGGCGGAGTCGGCCAAAGAAACTATCCGCGGCATCAATCCGCATTGCGAAGTCGTCATCCACAACACGCGTATCTCGTCCGAAAACGCGCTCGACCTCATCCGCCCTTACGACATCGTCGTGGACGGCACAGATAATTTCCCGACGCGCTATCTCACGAACGACGCCTGCGTGCTGCTCAAGAAACCGAATGTCTATGGTTCAATCTTCCGTTTCGAGGGACAGGCGAGCGTGTTCGCGCCGCATCTGGGCGGGCCGTGCTATCGCTGTCTGTATCCTGAACCGCCGCCGCCCGGCATGGTGCCGAGTTGCGCGGAAGGCGGTGTGCTCGGTGTGTTGCCCGGTATCATCGGCTGCATTCAGGCGACGGAAATTTTGAAGCTCGCCATCGGCAAAGGCAGTTCGCTCGTGGGACGTCTGCTGTTGTTCAACGCGCTCGACATGAAGTTCCGCGAATTGAAATTGCGGCGCGACCCGGCGTGTCCTGTTTGCGGCGATCATCCAACAATCACGGAATTGATTGATTACGAAGTTTTTTGCGGCATCGAAACCAAACATGAACCTGCGTCAAATCCAGACGAAGTCACCGTGCAGGAGATGAAGCGCGCGTTGGACGACCCGAAGCTCGGCATCAAGGTGCTGGACATTCGCGAGTCGTTTGAATACGACATCGCGCACGTTGACGGCGTGCCGCTGCTACCGATGAGCGAGTTGCAGCAACGTTTCACCGAGCTTGACCCGAACACGCAGTATTATCTGCACTGCAAAGTCGGCTCACGCTCGCTGTCCGCGCTGAATTTTCTCCGCGAACAAGGTTTCAAATACGTCAAGAGCGTCAAAGGCGGCATTGATGCGTGGTCGGATGAAATTGACCGCAACGTGCCGAGGTATTAAGTAGTTCTCGCGTTATGAGAAAAACCAATGTCTATCGATATTAAAGCTGTGAGTATTGATGCCTTCAATAAGATGGCAAAAGATTTGAAAGCACGCTCTGACGTTACAAAAACATGACCGACGATCTGCAAAAACGCATTCAAGCCGCGCTCGCCAATCCGCAAAACATGGGCGAGATGGCGGGCGCGGATTCCATCGGCACGGTCGGCAATGCCGATTGCGGCGAGATGATGCGGCTGTGGGTGAAGTTCAAGCAGCAGGATGGCAAACGCGTCATTGACCGTGCCACGTTTCAATCCTTCGGCTGCGAAACCGCCATCGCCGTCGCCAGCCTCGCGACGGAATTGATCCGCGGCAAAACCGCCGAGGAGGCGCTCGCGCTCAAGACCGAGGAACTCGCCGGCGAACTCGGCCCGTTGCCGCCGATGAAAATTCATTGTGCGCAACTTGTCGAAGGCGCGCTGCGTTCCGCGCTGGAACCGGCACCGGAAAACAAAAAAGAAATTTCTCCCACACAAGCCAATGCATCGACCTTGCTCGACAGTTTTTCCAAGCCCAAAGAAGGCGGCGTGAAATTGACTTTCTTGGACTAGCAAAAAATTTAAACCTTCGTTTCCGCGCGCAATTTTTTCAATGCCGCCAGAGCTGCATCGCTCTCGGCGGCTTTTTTGCTTTTGCCGCGACCGCGCGCCAGCTCGATACCTTCGTGCTGCACAATACATTCGAACACGCGATCGTGATCCGGCCCGGTAACGGAAACGGTTTGATATTCCGGTGCGCGCGGCGAGCGCGATTGCAGCAGTTCTTGCAACTCACCTTTCGGATTCTCGATACTGGACGATCCGGCCAGCGTCGTGAAATCAGCATTAAATTCGCGTAAAATAAATTCCCGCGCCGCGTCAAATCCAGCGTCCAAAAAAATCGCGCCGAGCAGTGATTCAAACGTGTCCGCCAATGCCGATGCGCGTTCACGTCCACCGCAGGTTTCTTCGCCACGGCTCAAAATCAAATGCGTGCCGAGGTCGAGCGCGCGGGCGTGTTCAGCCAGCGTGCTGCGGTTGACAAGTTTGGCACGCGCTTTCGTCAGCGAACCTTCATCAAACGCGGGAAAATTTTCGTAGAGCTTCTGTGTGAGAGCGAGTTGCAACACCGCATCGCCGAGAAATTCCAGCCGCTGGTTGTGTTCACCTGCCACGGCGCTTTCGTGCGCGACGGACGGGTGCGTGAGCGCGAGGCGCAACAGATTTTTGTCGTGGAAATTATAGCCGAAACGTGATTGAAATTTGGCGAAGTTGGACACGGAATTCAATTCGTGGCTGTTTCTTGCGGCGTGGTTTCGCTTTCAACAGCGACGGATGCAACTGGATTTAATCCCTGTTCGAGCAGCATCGCCACGTCGCGCTGGACTTCTTCGAGTTGATCCAGGCGCAGATTCGGGTCGGCGATGGTAAAGATGTCGCCGGTCTTCGGTTGCTCGTAGATGAACACGCGCTGGCCGTCGCGGACGATCTGTTCCTTCACCTTGAGAATGCGTTTGCGTTCGAGCATCACGGCGAGAATGTAACCGGCGGCGGCATGGCGCGGATCATTTTGCTCGATCAATTTGCGCAACACCGTTTCCGCCGTGTCCTTCTGGATCGCGTCAACCTGCGGCGCTGGCGCTTCGTAAATTCCCTGCCAGTGCGAGATGAAGCCTTTGCGTTCGCGCGCGCCGTCGCTGAATTGATTCTGCCAGCACGCCTCGCAGATGTCCGAGCGGCGCAAATCTTCCGCGCGCTCGTCGAAGAGCAGCGTGTGCAGCGGCTGCTGGTCGGCGAAAGGCCGGGCGCATGCTTCGCAGGCATGGGCGCGGGACTGGATGTTCCATTCATTCATCGGTAGAAAATCTTTACACGAATTTCACGGATTGGCACGAATGAAAATTATTTTAATGAATTCGTGTCTGCCTGGTTTGCGAAATCGAAATCCGAACAGCTCATGAAATAATGGCAGCGCGGACAACGCAACTTGCACTTCTCGTTGATCAACTCATGGCCGCATTGCAGGCAAAACCGCCAGTGCTCGCCGGAAATGTTTTTGTCCGGCGGTATGGGACAGGCGTTGATTTTATTGCTGTCGGATTTGGGTTCCTGTCCGTTCATTGTGTGCGGCCGAATTTTTTCTCCAGTTCGCGGTAATTCATTTCAATCAGCGTCGGGCGGCCATGCGGACAGGTGTAGGGCATCGCGCAGCGGCGCAAGTCCTCGACGAGGTTTTCCAGCTCCTTGCCGGCGAGCGGATCGTTGGCCTTTACCGCGTGGCGGCAGACGGTCTTGGCCACGGTGTGTTCGCCGAGCCGCGCCAGATTTACCTCGCGTCCGGCGGCGCGCAGTTCGTCCACGAGGTCAAACACAAACCGGCGCGTATCCGGCACTTTCACGAACGGCGGCAGCGCATCGAGCAAAAACGTGCGTTCGCCGAACTCGCTCAAGCCGACACCGAGCCTGCTCAGCGCGGCGAGTTGTTCGCGCAAAAAATGGGCATCGCGCGGCGGCAATTCGATGGTTTCCGGCAGCAACAATTTTTGCGACGGCGTGGAACCATTTTGTTCGAGCCGGTTCAGCATCTGCTCGTATAAAATCCTTTCGTGCGCCGCGTGCTGGTCGAGCAGCACGAGGCCGCGATCCGATTCCAGCAGCACATAGAGTCTGCCAACGACGCCGACGAGGCGGAGCGGGACGTTCAAAAGCGGCGTGGCTGCGGAAGTTGGTAGATTGGAAATGGGAGCTGGTAAAGCGTCCGCCGATTTTGGATTTGCGATTTGCGGTTGCGGCGAAGTGACAGCCGGAGGCATGGACGAAAAGCCCATTTTCAAGGGCGTTTGCGCAGCTGGAGAAATTTGTGCTGGAGTTGTCAGCGACGGTTTCAGTTTTTCTGGAAAATTCGGCAGCGCGGGCGCGGAAAATTCCGGCGCAGTTTGATGCTCCATTTGCTCGACAACTTTGGATTTTGGACTTTGGACTTTGGACTCTTGCCCGTGAAACGCGAGCAACGTTTCATTGACGGCTTGCGCGACGAATTTTCTGATTTCAAATTCGCGGTGAAACTTCACTTCGCGCTTGGCGGGATGGATGTTCACGTCCACGGCGGCGGGATCAATCTCGAGGAACAGGCAGCAGACTGGAAAGCGGCCTTTCATCAGCCCATTGTGATAGCCCTCGATGAGCGCGTAGTTGATGCCGCGATTTTCTACCGGGCGGCGGTTGACGAAAGCGAACTGGCTCTCTCTCGTCGCACGTGAAATTCCGGGCGAGCCGATCAAACCCCAAATCCGGATTTCGGATTCCGGATTCCGGATTCCGGATTTTAGCGGCAGAGCGGTCTCGAAAGAAATTTCAGTTTCCTCGTGTTGAAAATCATCTTTCAGCGACGCGGAAAAATTCACGGGCAACAGTTTTTCATCGCCCATCAGCGCACGGAGACGTTCGCGCAAGGCGTCGACGCGGTTCGAAGTCGCAGCACCAGATTTGACGGCGGGAAGTTGCAAGACGTTGCGTCCGTCCTTGACGAACGTGAACGCGACTTCGGGAAATGCCAGCGCGGCGAGCGTGAGATAATGCTGGATGTGCGCGGCCTCGGTTTCTTCAGTGCGAAGAAATTTCCGGCGCGCGGGCAGATTGAAGAACAGTTGCCGCACTTCGATGCTCGTGCCGGGTGCGCTGCTGGCGTCCTTGACTTCGAGAATTTTTCCGCCAGCGATGATGATTTGCGTGCCTTCGGGCGAACTGCCGTCGCGTTCGCGCGTGGTGAGCGTGAAGCGGCTGACACTGGCGATGCTGGGCAGCGCTTCGCCGCGAAATCCCATCGTCGCGATGGATGCGAGGTCTTCAGCCTTTTGGATTTTACTCGTGGCATGGCGTTCGAGCGAAAGCAGCGCGTCGTCGCGGCTCATGCCGAAGCCGTCGTCGGTAACGCGGATGAGGCTGCGTCCGCCCGCGCCGATTTCGACCGTGATTTTCTTGGCGCCGGCGTCGAGGGAGTTTTCGACGAGTTCCTTGACGACGCTGGCGGGACGCTCGACCACTTCGCCGGCGGCGATCTGGTTGGCGACTTGCTCGGAAAGGAGCTTGATCCGGTTCACGTTGAAACGATTTTACGGTTCAACGGTCATTTCGCCAGCGGCAAAGCGAAGCAAAAAATCGCGCCGTGACCGGGCTCGTTGCGGACCCAGATGCGTCCGCCGTGGTCCTCGACAATTTTTTTACAGATGGAAAGGCCGAGGCCGGTGCCGTGGGATTTGCCGAAAGTGACGAAGTTCTGGAACAGCCGGTCGGCGACTTCGGGCGCGATGCCGGGGCCGGTGTCCTCGATCTCGGTGACGATCTCATTTTCATCGGCCTGAAAGCGCAGGAAAATTTTCCCTCCGTTCGGCATGAAATCCATGGCGTTGCTGCACAGGTTGTAAAAAACCCGGCTCAACCGGCGCGCATCCAGCCGCACGCGGCAGGCGGGTGGCTCGGCCGGAAGCTCGATCTGCACGGACCTGATCTTGGACTCGGCGCGGAGGTCGGGAACCAGTTCGTGGAGGAAGTCGCGGTAGTCAGTGGGCGCGAAATCCGCCTCTTTTTTTGCCCCCCGCGTGAAAATCAGGATGTCGCCGACCATGTCGCTAATGCGCTCGACCTGTTTGCGGATGCGGAGCTGGGATTTGGCGTGGGTTTCGGGACTGATGCCGGGCATGTTGAACATCTCCGACGAAAGGCTGATGATGCTCAGCGGATTTTTTAGATCGTGGACGATGGATTGTGCAAAGCTGCCGATGGCGGCGAGGCGTTCCGCCTGGACGATTTCGCGGATGTGCAACCGGTTGAATTCGCGGAGACGGTGGCTGCTTTGTTCCAACAGGTTCAACGCCAGCGCGGGCGAACGTTTGATTAGCGAGAGCATCTCCCCGCGCGGAAGGAAATAAACGGCGGCATTCCCGACCGCACTGGCCGTGGCCGAGCGCGGGCGGTCTTCGATGACGGCCATCTCGCCAAAAATTTCGCCGGGGCCGAACTGGGAAAAAATGCGGCGGACGTTGGATTCAGCGACGCTGGAAATCTCCACCAGCCCGTCTTTTACAAAATAGACGCCGTCGCCGGGGGCGCCCTCGCGGAAAATTTCCGAGCCAGCGGCGAACTGCCGTTCCTGTGTGATGAGCCGCAACGCCTGCAATTCCTCCAGCGAGAGGTTACGGAACAAGGCGATGGATTCGAGCCCGACCATTGAGAAATCAATCTATTGGAAAATGCCGCCGCGTAAAGCCCAGACATTGCAGCTCCGGCGGCGAACCGGGATTGGCGGACCGCAGACGATATAATGTTGACAAAAAGTCGCCGGGGCGTCACATTTGCGCCATTCGGGTAGCAGCACGTTTCTTCAGCGGGGTTCCCCACCCCCACCTCCTTGGCGTCTGCTGCCCGGATTTTTCAAAAACGCCGTGCCAACAACCGCTTGACCATTTCAAATTGATTTTCTATCATCTCGTCCCCCTTTCGCGGGGGTGTAGCTCAATTGGTTAGAGCGCTGCCCTGTCACGGCAGAGGTTACGGGTTCGAGCCCCGCCACTCCCGCCATTTCCATGATTTTGACTGCCGGTGACAGGCAGTGTCAGAATGAGACTTCCATCAATGATTTCAATGGTTTTATTCGTTTTCACCCCGCCATTCGTTGTGACAGGCGTGGACTCGTTTTGACCCTTTGCGAACAATCTTTGTGAGGCTCCTTGTGAGGCTCCTTGTGAGGCTTGTTCCGCATAGTTTGGTAATGCATCAAACGCCGCCCAGGTGCCGAGCAGATTTTCATCGGTGTAAACTTTATCCGTCAGCCGCCGGTCACTGTGTCGCATCAGGGACATCGCCACCCGACTTGCCACACCACCGCGCGCCAAATTGGTTCCGAAGGTATGGCGCAGCGAATGAAAAACCGCCTTGCGCCCATTAGCGTCTTTTGGCG
>Ga0302324_100013154_pt1 | contig 16809 bp, 11 predicted proteins | sample Palsa_T0_1_FD_201949 | JGI IMG/M metagenome (GOLD analysis project Ga0302324, IMG submission 201949) | Peat permafrost microbial communities from Stordalen Mire near Abisko, Sweden - Palsa_T0_1 | ecosystem: Environmental > Terrestrial > Soil > Palsa > Peat permafrost | place: Sweden: Abisko...
GTGCTGGCCGAGGCCGCGAGTGTGCCAGCACCGGCCGGCCCGCGGGTCGTTTTTTGCCCGTCGTCTTCTTGATCATCTCTCCATCCTATTTCTCGGTCAGGGCGATTGGCATCTGAAGTTCGACGCCTCATCGATACTGCCCGTGCCAGTGTAGCGAGCGACTTCCGGATAGGGGCACAGGGGACGGGTGCGATCGACCTTGCCCGCCGTACTGTGAGCGGCGACGACGCGCGCCGGGGCTTCGCCCTTCTCGACCCAGTGTTCGATGAGGCTGATCTTGTCGAAGGTGTCCGGGCCCTCTCCACCGCTGCAATGCCCCATACCGGGTACCATGTAGAGACGGATCCAATCCGAGGCTCGAGCTGAATCTGCGCTGAGCGCAAGCACCGATTGGTAGAATTCAACGCTCGAGCCAGGAGCCACTTGCTGATCAGCCCAGCCATGGTAGATGAGCAGTTTGCCACCGTGTTTCGCAAACGCGGCGAGGTGCGGATCGAGTTCGTCGATGTCCTTATCCACCGCGTTGGCTCTGGCGGCGTCACGCTCCAAGTCGAAGCTCCGCCAATCCCAATTGGGGTCTTGATACACGACGTAGCGGAACTGATCGAGGAAGAGCTCTGCCGGATTCGGACCCCCGGCAAGGCGGTCCCAGCGTAGCTCCGTGCCAGGCTCCAGACGCGGGAAGAACACCTGGCCCGCCGGTGTCGTCGCGGGACTGATCATCGCCTGCGCGGATTGAACTTGGCGCGGCGTCAGACAGTCCGGAGCATCGGCAGCCTTGCAGCGGAGAGTCTCGAAATTGACGTGACAGCTCGCCGGCTCACTGACCAGTCCGTCCCGTAGTCCATCATTGGCATCGCAGGCCTCGAGCACGGCACCGTGGATCATGGGGTACTTGGAGCGCGGAATGATGGCCGCAGGGTCTTTGAAGGTCTGAACCGCGAGCCATAGTGCCCAGGCGTTGCGCCGCATATTGGCTGGATCGCCGGCGATGATCCCGTCGAGTTCATCCGGGTAGCGGTAAGCCTGAATCAGGCCCTCGCGTCCGCCTCCGGAGCAGCCGCTCCAGTAAGCGTGGCGGGCCTCACGCCCATAAAACGCCTGGATGAGTCTTTTGGCCTCGAGGATGGTTAGGTGCTCGGCACGGTAGGCGAAGTCGACGAACTTCTGCGGGTGGCCCGCGATGAATCTGGCGCCCTGGCCAGTGTTGCCGTCGTCCGTAGCGCTGGTGGCATAGCCGCGGCGCAATGCGTCGGCCATGGCGTCGTAGGCGATGGTGCCGCCCCAGCCGCCGCTGCCGACGGCGAGGAACTTACCGTTCCAGCCGGAGGTGGGTAGCCAGATCTCGGCACCGATATTCGAGTCGTCGCTGGGACTGAGATGGGCAACGACGCGACAGAAGGGCGGCAGATTGGCAAGAGTCTGCGTACTTCCGGTGGCTGTGAAATTACCCCGATCGATGATCTTCGCGACAGTAACCGACGCGTTCGGCGACACCCGTTCAACAAGACTCTCGCAGGAACGAGCCTGGAGCAGCGCGGGCGCACAAGCACCCGTGAGGGCGAGTATGCAGAGCAGCAGTCGCGGACTCATGGGTTGTTTGGGAGGTCGATCATTGCAATGCCTCTCTCTATTTCACGTTGATTGAGCAGAGCCGCCACGAGCACGACTTTACACGCTGATTGGGTGGAGAGCACCGCGACCGAGCCCGGACACAAAGCCCCTGCGCTACAATTGTCCCATAACAATAGGGGGAGTGATCCGATGCGAGATTCCGCCAAACAATCGCGGGCAGTACGGACCGCGTCGCTGCCCCTGACGCTGCTGGCCGCGGCCTCGGGACTCGTCGCGGCGCAAACCACCGCGGCGCAAACCGCCACGCCGCCGTGGCTGGACACCTCGTTGGCAGCCGACGTGCGCGCCCACGAACTCGTGGGCCGCATGACGCTCGATGAAAAGGCGGCGCAACTGGAGGACTGGGCGCCGGCGATCCCCCGCCTCGGGATTCCCGACTACCAGACCTGGAATGAAGCGCTACATGGCGTCGCCCGCGCCGGCCATGCCACCGTCTTTCCACAGGCCATCGGCATGGCGGCAACCTGGGACGATGCGCTGGTTGAGCGCATGGGAGAGGTCATAGCGACCGAGGCTCGAGCGAAATACAACCAGGCGCAGCGTGAAGACAATCATCGTATTTTCTACGGACTGAGCTTCTGGTCGCCAAACATCAACATTTTCCGCGACCCGCGCTGGGGGCGCGGCCAGGAGACCTATGGTGAGGATCCGCTGCTCACGGGGAAAATGGGCGTCGCCTTCATCAAGGGCGTACAGGGCGATGATCCGCTGCACCCGCGAGCGATTGCGACCGCAAAGCATTTTGCCGTACACAGCGGTCCCGAGGCGCTGCGCCACGGCTTTGATGTCCCGGTCGATGCGCGCGATCTGGAGGAGACCTATTTGCCGGCGTTCCGCGCCGCGGTCGTTGAGGGCCACGTGAAATCGGTGATGTGCGCCTACAACGCGATTGATGGCATGAGCGCCTGCGCCAATCCGATGCTGCTTCAGGAGCATCTGCGCGACGCGTGGGGATTCACGGGCTTCGTGGTTTCCGATTGCGGCGCCATCGTCGATGTCTATCAGGGTCATAACAATGCACCGGATATTCTGCACGCGGCGTCGATCTCGCTGCAGGCGGGCACCGATCTGTCCTGCAGCATCTGGGCGCCCGGCTTCAACACGCTTGCCGACGCCGCACGTCAAGGCGTCATCAGCGAAGAGCTCGTCACGCGCTCGGCCGAACGCCTCTATACGGCGCGCATGCAACTGGGCATGTTCGACCCAGCGGGCAGCAACGCCGGGGATCAGATCCCCTTCAGCGTCGTAGCCTCGGCCGCGCATCGAGCCACCGCGCTCCAGGCCGCCGAGGAATCGATGGTGCTGCTGCAGAACAAAGGCATACTGCCGCTGCAAGGCCACGCGTTGCGTCTCGCGATCATCGGCCCGACGGCCGATCTCGAGACGGCGCTCGAGGGTAACTACAACGGTACCTTACTGGATGCGGTCGGCCCCTTGGCTGGGATTGCCCGGCAATTCCCGGATGCCGTCGTGCGCTACGCACAGGGCGCTGTGCTGGCCGAGGGAATGGCCTCGGTCGTGCCGCGCACCGTATTTTCCCAGGGACTGAAGGCCGAATACTTTGCAACGCCCGACTGGACCGGGCGGCCCGTCGCTGTGCGCCAGGACACGACGATCCAGCACAACTGGCACGATGCGTTGCCGGTCGATGAACTGCAGACGCACGCGTATTCGGTACGCTGGTCCGGCGCCCTGAGCGTACCGGCAGCCGGTACTTACCAATTCCGGGTCAAGCCCGACTCGGCGTTCCCCTATTCGCCGCGCGAAGCCTACCGTTTTATCCTGGACGGCAATGTGCTCGGTGAAGGCGATCTGAACACGGGAAAATCCACGCCGGTCCTCGGCAATTCGCTCTCCGCACCACCGCGCGCATCGCGCGGGGAGCCAGCCTCGATCTCCGTGACCTTCACCGACACGCAGCCCCACAGTTTCCGGCTCGAATACAGCCATTCCGGCGATCCAGCCGGTGGCGGCGTGACGCTGCAATGGGAGCCACCGCCCGGAGTGCAGCTCGAGGAGGCGCTGGGAGCGAGCCGGGACAGCGATGTGATCATCGCCTTCGTCGGCTTGTCGCCGGAACTCGAGGGCGAGGAGATGCCGATTCACATCGAGGGCTTCGAGGGAGGCGATCGCACACGGATCGATCTGCCGCGCTCGCAAAGAGCACTGCTGGAGGCCGTCGCTGCGAGCGGCAAACCGGTCATTGTCGTGAGTTTGAGTGGCAGCGCATTGGCGCTCACCTGGGCGCACGAGCACGCCGCTGCCGTGTTGCAGGCCTGGTATCCCGGCGTGGAGGGCGGAACCGCCATTGCGCGCACGCTGGCCGGTGCCAATAACCCGGCTGGGCGCTTGCCCGTGACCTTCTATTCGGATGTGAAAGACCTGCCGCCATTCACCGACTATTCAATGCACGGCAGGACCTATCGATACTTTCGAGGTAAAGCCTTGTGGGGCTTCGGCTATGGCCTGAGCTACTCGATTTTCCGCTATGGCGCGGCGAGCCTGTCCTCGACATCTCTCGCGGCGGGTGACGCCCTGCGAGCAATGGTCGAAGTGAGCAACCAGAGCAGCCGCGCCGGCGATGAGGTTGTCGAGGCCTACCTGAGGACGCCCCAAAAGGATGGTCCTGCGCGTTCTCTCGTCGCTTTCAGGCGCGTGCATCTGGAGCCCGGCGAGAGCCGCAAAGTCGAGCTGAACCTCGATGCGCGCACCATGTCGGCGGTCGATGCCAGCGGCCGCCGAGCAGTGCTCGCGGGCCCATATCGCTTGAGCATCGGGTCCACACAGCCAAACGAGACGCGATCGGGCGTAACCGCAATCTTCACCGTCCGCGGCGCGAAGATTCTGGAAAAATAGCCAGACGGCGACCCATGAGCCCGCGATTGAACGCGTGCACTAATTCAACCGCCGCCTGAACAGCCACGCGGCGCCCGAGAGCGTGAGCGAGCCGATGATGAGGAGCGGGGCAAAATCCGGCACCAGCGTGAGAAAGCCGGCCCCTTCCAGATAGACCCGTTTGGTGATGTCGAGCGCGTAGCGCAGGGGATTGATGACCATCACGGTCTGGAGCGCGTTCGGCATGCTGCTGAAGGGTGTCGTGAATCCGGAAAGCAGGGCGAAGGGCATCACCAGCAGGAACGCATACAGCATGGCTTGCTGCATGGTCTTGGAGATGGATGAGACGAACAGCCCGAGGCCGATCGCGGCCAACAGGAATAATCCGAGCCCGGCATAGAGCACGAAAAAGGACCCGACGAAGGGAATGCGAAACCACAACTGCGCGACCAGCAGCACAGTGGTGGCTTGGCCCAAGCCGATCACCATATTTGGGAAGGCTTTTCCGGCCATGATCTCCGAGGGCCGAAACGGCGTCACCAGTAGCTGATCGAAGGTACCCTGTTCACGCTCTCGCGCCACGGACAGAGCCGTCAGCATCATCGTACCCATCATCGTCAACGTGCCGATCAGGCTTGGGATCATGCCCCAGCGCGAGTCGAGGTTCGGGTTGTACCAGGAGCGCGTGATGATTCGCACGCTCGAGCCCGATCGACCCTGGCGGCGTTGCCAGTGGTCGTTGAAGTCCTGGACGACACTGTTGAGATAACCCAGCGCCGTGCCGGCTGTATTGGAATTGCGGCCATCCGCGATCACCTCGAGCGGCGTGGCGCCGCCAGCCAGCAGGTTCCGTTCGAAGCCCTGATCGAATTGAATGACCAGCAGCGCGCGACCACTGTTGATCCAGGTGGCGATGTCCGTGGCGCGCTCGAGGTTGCTCTGGCGCTGAAAGACACCGGAACCGTCCAGTCGAGCGAGCAAGGCCATGGAGGCGGCGCTGTGGTCCTGGTCAAGGACGCAATAGGCCACGGTGTTGAGATCGAGACTGGCGGCGTAGCCGAAGATCAAGCACTGCAGCAATGGCGGCAGAAAAATGATGAAGCGACTGCGCGGATCCTTCAGAACCGCGAGGAATTCCTTGCCGATCAGCGCCATGATTCGAAACAGCGAGGCGCGCATCGGATCGACTCAGGAGAGCTGCTTGCGGGTGGCCAGACGGGTCGCGGCCAGCAACAGTGCAGCCATCGCCGCCAGAACGCTCAAGTTCAGCCAGATGACACTGCGCACGTCGCCGGCGAGATAAAGCGTTTGTAGCAACGTGACCGCGTACCGGGCCGGCAGAGCGTAGGTGATGCCTCGAATGAAGGCCGGCATGCTGCGCAGGTCGTAAATGAATCCCGACAACATCATCGCCGGCAGGAAGGTGAGCATCATGGCCAGCTGACTGGCCAGAAACTGGCTCTTGACCAGCGTGGAGACGAGCAGACCGATACCCAATGCCACCAGGAGGTAGACCGTTGAAGCCAGAAACAGCAGGAACAGCGAGCCACGCAGGGGGATATGGAAGAGGAATTGACCGGCGAGGATACAGAGCACGAAACCGATCATGCCCAAGGCAAAGTAGGGCAGGAGCTTGCTCACGAGAAACTCCGCGGGTCGCATCGGTGTCACGAACAATGCCTCGAGCGTTCCGCGCTCCCATTCCCGCGCGATCACCATGGCGGTCAGGAACGCGCCGATGATGGTCATGACCAATACAATCAGCCCCGGTACCAGGAAGAAATGACTGTCGTTGGCCTCGTTGAACCACATGCGATTCACCACGATCGCGGGGCCAGCAGCGAGCGAGGTCGTGGAAGGAGACGTCGCCGCGCTCCATTCGGCGATCGGTCCCGCGGCATAGGCTTGCATGATGCGCGCCTGGTTGGCGTCCGTACCGTTGACCACAACCTGGATCTGCGCCTCGCCCGAATGCCAGCGCCGGCTGAAGTCAGCCGGGATCTGCACGATGCCGTCCGCCTTTCGGTCCAGTATCAATGCAGTCGCTGCATCCAATGATTGAACCGCCGTCACCGTGAAATCCGGTGACAGCCGGAACGCACCGATGAGAGCGGCGCTGTCCGAGGAGTGATCGTTGTCGAGCATCGCCACAGTCACCCGCGTGACGTCGAGCGAGAGCCCGTATCCGAACAGCAGAATCAGCATCAGCGGGAACACGATGCCGATGGCGATGCTGCTCGGATCACGCAGAATCTGTCGCGTCTCCTTGCGCGTGAGCGCCCCGATCCGCCGCCATGGTGCCTGCCACGCCTGCATGGACCGCTCAGGCCATCTTGCGCGCCGGCTCGTCGCGGCCCTTCTCGACGATAGCGATGAAGGCATCCTCCATCGTCGCGACTCGGTCCGCCTGCACCGGGGCAAGCGCGCGCAGCTGCGCGGGTGTGCCCTGGGCGAGCACCTTGCCGTCGGCCATGATCAGCGCCCGATTGCAATATTCCGCCTCAGTCATGAAATGCGTGGTGACGATGACTGTCACGCCGCCCTTGGCCAGCGCGGTGATGCGCAGCCAAAACTCGCGGCGCGCGAACGGATCCGCGCCGCTGGTCGGCTCGTCCAGGAACAGAATATCGGGCCGATGCAGCAATGCGGCCGCCATGGCCAGGCGCTGCTTGAACCCGCCCGGCAACTGCGCACTGGGCAGACGCACGAAAGGCTCGAGGTTGAACTGACTCAAGGCCCAGGCGACGCGCTCGCGCTTGCGATCGCCCTCGAGACCGTAGGCGCGGGCGAAGAAATTCAGATTCTCACCGACCGTCAGCTGCCCGTAGAGCGAAAACTTCTGTGCCACGTAACCCAGGCGCTGGCGAGCCGAAGCGCGGCTCTGGCGCACGTCTACGCCAGCGACCCTCAAACTGCCCGCGGAGGCCGGCAACAATCCGCAAAGCATGCGAAACGTGGTGGTCTTGCCCGCGCCGTTCGGTCCCAGCAGGCCGAAGATCTCCCCTCGACGGACGAAGAAGCTGGCGTGCTCGACCGCGACGAATTTTCCGAACCGTCGCACGAGATCGTGGACCTCGACGACGCAATCCCCAGCGGCGCCACGCGCTGCGGGTTCCGGCATCGCGGCTGCCGCTGTCTCCACGGCACGATTGCCCAGCGCCTGGTGCAGCAGCACCATGAATCCATCCTCGAACAAGGGAGCCGTTGGAACGGCGCTCACGCCGGCAAACGAGCGGGCGCCGGATCCAGCCGAGCCCGTCTGGCACACGAGCCGGATCTGCCCCGACTTCGGCACCGCGTCGATGATCTCAGGCTCTGCCAGCAGCTGCGCCTGGAAGTCGCGCTCCCTGATGCCCTCGGGTGGCTGCGCGACGAAGGTGCGGCCATGCGCCAGCGCGCGCACTTGCGCGACCGGTGCCTCCATGAGTGTGCTGCCCTCATTGAGCACCAGGGCGCAGTCGCAGGTCTCGGCTTCGCTCGGGTCGCTGCTGCTGAGCAGAACCGTGAGCCCTTCCTGGATCAGCTCTCGAATGATGCTCCAGAGCTCGCGGCGGGAGAGCGGATCGACGCCGACGGTGGGTTCATCCAGCAGCAGCAATTCGGGGGAACGGACCAGGGTGCAGGCCAGGCCGAGTTTCTGTTTCATGCCGCCGGAGAGCTGTCCGGCCAACCGCCCTTGAAATGGAGCCAGGCCCGTCATGCTCATCAGGCGCGCATATCGCGCCTGCCTGTCGTGAGCCGTGACGCCATGCAGGTCCGAGTACAGATCCAGGTTCTCGCGGACCGTCAGATCCTCGTAGAGACCAAACTGCTGCGGCATGTAGGCAATGCGCGACTGAATCGACTGTGGATCTCGAGCCGCATCGATCCCGAGCACGCTGACGCTGCCGGCATCCGCCTTCATGAGCCCGGCCAGCAGGCGAATCAGTGTCGTCTTGCCTGCGCCATCGGGACCCACCAGAGCGGCGAGGGCGCCTGGCTGCAGGGAGAATGTGACGTCGTCGAGCGCCAGCACCGCTTCGCCGGTCTCGCGCTGAAAGGACTTGCGTACGTGCTCAACGCGCAGCGCCGGCGTCGAAGCGGGTGTGGTCACGGCGCGGCGGCCGTCACGGCGCAGCGGCGGTGGCAAGCGCGCTCGCCTGCGGCAGCGTCTCCCAGCCTCCGCCCAGCGCTTTGTACAGCGCGATGAGATCGAGCGAGAGGCTCTGATCGCTCAATGCCACTTGATCGTCGGATTGGTAGAGCGATCGACGCGCGTCGAGCACGTCGAGATAATTCACGCGCCCGTTTTGGTAGAGGCCGTCGGCCAGGTCGAGCGAGTGCTGATTCTCGGCCACGGCATCAGCCAGTGCCCGGTGCCGGTTCTGTTCCTGCGCATAGGTCACCAGAGCGTTCTCTGCATCCTGCAGCGAGACGAGCGCGGCTTTCTGATAGCTCGCGAGCGCCGCTTCCTGTACGGCGGTCTGCGCCTGCACCTGCGCGCGCACGCGGCCGAAGTCGAGCGCGTTCCATTGCACACCGGGGCCGATCGACCAGAATCGGCTGGCGGGATCGAACCAATTGCCGAGGCTGACGCTTTCGGCCCCGGCATCGCCGGTCAGGGAGATTTTGGGAAACCAGTCCGCCTTGGCCACGCCGATGCGCGCGGTCTGCGCGGCCAGTTGCCGCTCGGCCTGGCGCACGTCCGGGCGACGCCGCAGCAGATCAGACGGCAGGCCAACGGGCACCGCCGGTGGCAGGCTCGGGAGCGCCCTGGACGGGGAAAGCTCGGCCACCAGTGCGCCGGGTTGTAGCCCGAGCAGGACGGCGATCTCATACATACTTAAACGCTCTGCGGTCTCCAGCGGCGCAATGGCCGCCTGCATATTCACCAGTAGCGCCTCCGAGCGAGTCACGTCCAGTTCAGTGGCCATGCCGCCCTGGTAGCGGGCGCGAGCCAGATCCAGCGCCTCCTGCTCCAGCTCCACGTCGCGTCGCGCAATGTCCCGGCGTTGCTGCGCGCCCCGCAACTCGATGTAGTTCCTGGCCACCTCGGCCAAGAGGCTCACCATCGCATCGTTGCGAGCCTCGATCGCTCCTTCCCAGTCGGCCGTGGTGGCTTCGAGCGCGCGTCGCTTGCCGCCAAAGAGATCGATTTCCCACGAGGCGTCGAAACCGACCTGATAGACGCTGTACTCGAAGGGGAAATCGGCGGGCAACGGCAGCGCGCCGAAGAAGGGCTGGTTCTGACTCTGTCTGGCGCGGGCAGCCGAGCCCTCGGCGGTGAGCGCGGGCCAGAAATCGGCCGCGCTGCCGCCGCGGATCGCCCGAGCTTGCCGCAGGCGCGCTTGCGCCACGAGCAGATCGAGGTTCGATTGCGAGGCGCGCTGGATCAGAGAGTCGAGTTCGACATCGTTGAACGACGCCCACCAGGACGAGGCCACCGCTGCCTGGTCCGTGAGCCCATCGGCCAGCGGCGAAATCCAAGCGCCGGGCGCAGGCAGCGGCGCGGGGTGGTAGTCCGGGCCGACGACGCAGCCGCCGGCGCCACACAGGCTTACAGTGACCAGACTGCCGGCGAGAGTTCTGAACATCGCGGTCCCTAACGCGTGTCCCGGACGACCGCTTCCAAGGGGACCAGTACGGTTGCCGGCATACCTAAGCGCATTTCATCCTGTGGGTCCTGCACGAATATGCGCACTTCATAGACCAGACTGGAGCGCAAATCCGGCGTTTGAACCGACTTCGGCGTGAATTCGGCCACCGAGGCGATGAAGCCGACCCAACCGGAGAGGGCCCGGTCCGGAAAGCTGTCGGTGCTGATCGAGGCTTTCATCCCCATGTGAATCTTTCCCAGATCCGGCTCGGAGACATAGGCCCGGATCCACTTCGGATCCGTGATGGCCAAGCTGAGTACGGGTCTTTGCGCAGTCACCATCTCTCCGGGCTCCAGCAGCCTAGAGCGCACGACGGCATCGCCGGGGGCAATGAGCTCGGAGTCGGCGAGCTGGCGCCGCCACAGCTCGAGTTGCGCCTGATTGATGCGCAGCTGCGCCTCGGCCTGCGCGATGTCTTCCTGGCGCGGGCCGATGGTCGCAAGGTCCAGGCTTTTCTGCGCAACCTCGACGTGCGCTCGTGCCGAGTCCAGCGCGGCTTTGGCGCCGTCCAGGTCTTGCTGGCTGATGGCCTTTCCGGCCGTGAGCGCGATGAGCGTCGTCATTCGCGTCCACTGCTGCTGGGCGTTGATCTCATCGGCTTTAGCCGAGGCGAGATTGGCCTGGGCCTGCGCGATTTCCTGCGGGCGGCTACCGTGGTGCAGCTTGTCGACCAGCGCCTGCTGCGCGTCGAGCTGCCCTTGAGCGCCCGCGACTTGCGGTATGAGCCGACTCGTATCCAAGCGGGCCAATACGTCTCCGCGCTTGACCTGGGCCCCTTCCTGCACCAGCACCTCCGAGATCCGCTCGCTGTTGTTGAAGGCAAGATCCACCTGGCGCAGGTCGACATTCCCGTACAGCAGCAATCGATTCTGGTTCTTGGCGGACGAGCTTCTGAAGCCGCCGATTCCAAACCCCACCGCGATCGCAATCAGGATCAACGCTGCGACGATGAGGGCAGTCTTGTAGCGATCGAAGAAGGAGCGCACGGGCGAAACGGGAGCCGGGGGAGTCACGGGAGCACCTAGGCGTAGCGAAACAGCGCTTTGAAGCCGAAATCCATATGTTGCTGGATATGACAGTGAAACAGCGATAGTCCAGGCTGATCGGCCACGAAGTCCACGACCGCGCGGCCGTAATAGGGAACCACGACGGTGTCCTTCATGAGCCCCGCGGTATTTTTGCCGTAGATCTCGACCAGCTCGAAAATGTGACGGTGCAGATGCAGTGGATGCGCATCGTCGGTTCGATTGCGCCAGATCATTCGATAGCGCGCGCCCTCATGCAGCACAAACTCCTGGTCGTGCGGGTACACCTTGCCATTGACCTGGAAGCTGTTGAATTTGCCCTGGCCGCGTGGAATCTTGGTAAACACCATGTCGATGATCTTGCGCTCCGGATCGTTGGCCGCGGGCCCGGGCGTGCTCTTGCCAAATCGCGTGTAGTCCCAGGTGGGTTTGTCCGGCGGGATCCATTGCGGTTCGCGCCGCTGATTGGCGTACTCGACCACGACGCCGAGGCCGGCATTGCGGACGTCGTCCTCCGGCGCGCCCAGAATCCACACGCCCGGTGACTTCATGTCCACGTAGGCGTCGACGCGCTCGCCAGGGCCGATGAAGAGCTGATCGATCGGGCCCGGGGTCGGCACCGGATTGCCGTCGAGCGCCAGCACCATGAACTGATGGCCCGGCAACGCGATCGCTCTGTTCTCGATAGCGCTGGCGTTCAAGATGTGCATGAGCACACGCTGACCGGCCTTCACCCGGATCGGCTCCCCGGCCCCGAGTGCCTTGTCATTGATCGAGTAGATCGCGCCGCTGACCTCGAGTCCGTTGGGGCGCGTGTCGAGCACGGCCGGTCTTTCCGGCTGAGGCCATCTCTGATTCTGCTCATCGGTGTCCATGGCGTCGTAGGTAAAGAACGGTTCCCAATCGCGCAGCGCCAGGAACACCTCCTGGTCGTAATGACCGGGATCCTGTCCCGATTCGATCATGAGAAAACCGAATTGGCCCGTGAAGCTGCCGCGATGCAAATCGTCCATCGCCATCGCATGGGTGTGATACCAGCGCGTGCCGGCCGGTCGCGGCGTGAACTGATAGACCCGGCGGCCGTGTGGCTCGACGAAGGGCGTGCCTTCCTCCTCAACGCCGTCGACCGCCGCGGGAATCAGCAGACCGTGCCAGTGCACGAGCTCCGGCACGTCCGTGTCATTGATCACCTCGACGCTCACGCTCTTGCCCTCACGCATGCGCAGGATCGGACCGGGCGAGGTGCCGTTGTAGCCGATCGTGCTGATGACGCGCGACGGCGCGAGTTCGACGGTCACGGGCGCGATGCGCAGCGTGATATCGGGCCGGCCGGCCGGCTCGGCCGAGCGCAGCCGGCTAGCGCCCGCGGCCGCAGCCAGCACGCCGAGCGCGCCCTGGTTCACGAAGTCGCGACGTTTCACAATCAAAAGCCTAGCACAGGGCCGGCGCGCAGCGCTTTCAGACACTCCGGCGCTTTGATAGTCTTGAATCCAAATCGAGGTGCGCATGAAACACGGGCGAGCCATCGCGCTAGTCGCTCTGCTCGGGCTCAGTACGGCAGTTGTGGCGCTTCAGATCGGGGGTTTCACGTATCGTGGGCCGCCGAGCTCGAGCGAGGACAGCGCGCTGGATGCCAAGCACGAGTTCGCTTGGTCACGGCTGCGCTATACGGCGGCGTCAGGCAGCAATTTTGGCGGCTACGGGTTCGGCTACGGCTACGGCGGCCGCGGCGCGTGGTCGCGCGACTATCCGAAAGCTGATATCGTGTTTCTGGCTGCCCTGCGGCGGCTCACGCGCGTCGATGCCCGCAGCTATCAGCAGGTGGTGGACCTCGATAGCGACAGCATTTTCAATTTTCCCTTTGTCTACGCGGTGCAGGTGCAAACCTGGACTTTCACCGACGCGCAGGCCAAGCGACTGCGAGAGTATCTGCTCAAGGGTGGCTTCCTCATGGTCGATGATTTCCACGGCACCGCGGATTGGGAGAACTTCCTGACCGGCATGCGCGCGGTGTTGCCGGCCGAGAGCTATCCGATCACGGATCTCACCGACGACGATGAGATTTTCCACGTGCTCTACGACATCGGGCATCGCATCCAGGTTCCGGGCGAGCAATACGTGCAGACCGGACGAACCTATGAAAAGGACGGCTATGTGCCCAAGTGGCGCGCCATCCGGGACAGTCAGGGGCGCGTCATCGTAGCCATCTGCCACAACATGCATCTGGGGGATGCCTGGGAATGGTCCGATGACTCGGAGTATCCCGAGCTGTTCGCGTCGATGGCTTTTCGCGTCGGAATCGATTACGTGATGTACAGCATGACGCATTGATCTGCGGCTTCAGTCAGCGTCAACGCGTGTGTTCCAGTTTCTATTCAAGTTTCCGCACGCGGTCTTTGCCCGGGGGCAGATCGTCTTTCTGGCGCCCTGGCCAAGTTGGATCCTCTGGACCCTGATTGCGCTCGGCGCCGCGGGGCTCGCGGCGCTGATCCTCTGGTACCTGCCCAGAAGCGCCTCAGGCTCGCATCGCTGGCGGGCGGCTGTGATCTGGCTGCTGCAATCGCTGCTGCTCGCATTGCTGTTGGTCTTGCTCTGGCAACCGGCGCTGACGGTCACTGAGCTCAAGAGCCAGCAGAACATCGTCGCCTTTCTGCTGGACGATTCGCGCAGCATGGGCATCGTCGAGGACGGCGCGAGTCGCGAAGCGCGGGCGGTTGCCGCGCTGCAGGGGGGCGCGCTGGCCGCGGTCGGAGCCCGATTCCGGACCCGACTTTACCGCTTCGATAGCGGTGTCACGCGCATCAGTGACCTCAACACCTTGCGCCCCGAGGCCGCCGCGACCCAAATCAGCGCGAGCCTGCGTCAGCTCGCCGAGGAGACCTCGGGTCTGCCGCTCGGCGCGGTCGTGCTCCTGAGCGATGGTGCGGACAACGGCGATGGTGTGGATCCCGATACGCTCGCGGCGCTGCGCGATCGGCATATCCCGGTGCACACCGTGGGCTTCGGCCATGAGCAGGCCGTCCAGGATGTGGAGATGGACGATGCGCAACTCGCACCCCGGGCGCTGGCGCAGTCGCGTCTGGCCGCGGTGATCCGCTTTCATCAGTATGGATATGCCGGACGCCAGTCGCGTCTGCTGGTGCGCGATGGCTCGCAGGTGCTGAGCTCGCAGAACGTGACGTTTGCGGCCGATGGCACGGTGCAGTCGCAGAGCGTGCTGTTCAACGTCGGCGCCGCAGGAGTCAAAGCGCTGCAGTTCTCGCTCGATCCACTGCCGGGAGAGGAAAATGACGCCAACAACGCGCTCACGCGGTTGCTTAATGTCGATGCCGATCAACGCAGTGTGCTGTACGTGGAGGGCGAGCCGCGTTGGGAATACAAGTTCATCCGCCGCGCGGCCGGCCAGGACCGCATGCTGCGCCTGGCATCCATGCTGCGCACCAGCGAGAACAAGATCTACCGCCAGAACGTCGAGGGCGCCCAGGAACTGGGTGCAGGGTTTCCGACACGTGCGCGCGAGCTCTTTGCCTACCAGGGCCTGGTCATCGGTTCGGTCGAGGCGAGCTACTTCACGCCGGCGCAGCGCGAATTGATCCGGCAATTCGTCGACCGGCGCGGCGGCGGTGTGCTGTGGCTCGGCGGCCGCTACGCGCTCGCCGATGGCGGCTGGGGGGTTTCCAATCTGGCCGATCTGCTGCCTACGGTACTGCCGGATAGCAAGATCACTTTTCATGTCGATCCGGCCAACGTGCAATTGAGCCCCGCGGGGGCCGACAGCCCGCTCACGCGCCTGGCCGATGATCCGGCGGTCAACCTGCAGCGCTGGAAGCAACTGCCCTACCTCATGGACTATCAGAATGCCGGAGCACCCAAACCCGGCGCGCTGGTACTGGCCACCCTGGAGGCCGGCGGCAAGCACATGCCCCTGCTCGTGACTGAGTCATACGGGCGCGGCCGCACTGCCGTGCTTGCGACCTCCGGTACCTGGCGCTGGCAGATGAATCTGCCGCTGGGCGATCCGACCTTCAGCGTGTTCTGGCAGCAATTGTTGCGCTGGCTCGTCACGGATTCCCACGGGCCGGTGCTCGCGAGTGTCCTGCATCCTGAAATTCAGGATGATGGACACGCGGTGTTATCCAGTGACGTGCGCGACGAGGACTATGAGCCGGTGGCAGACGCCTTGGTCGAGGCGCATATACTGGGACCCGATGGGCTTGCCGCCAGCGTGCCGATGGCGCCAGTGCCCGGCACACCGGGCGAGTACGCGGCCGAGTGGAACGCCGCGCAGGCCGGCGATTATCTGACCGAAATCACGGCGGCAAGGTCCGGTAAGCCGCTGGGCCGCGACGTGATTCATTTCCGCCGAGTGGACGGTGTGGCCGAGAACTTTCACCGGCAGCAGGACCGGGCGCTGCTCGAGCGCATCGCTGCGCTCACGGGCGGGCGCTATTGGCGGCCGGAGGAGCTGTCGCATCTCGCGCAGGAGATTGATCTGTCATCGGCAGGCGTGAGCGCGCGCGGGACGCGGGAGTTGTGGAACATGCCTGCATTGTTCCTGCTGCTGCTGGTGCTGGCCATGGCCGAGTGGTGCGTGCGCCGCCTTTGGGGTGTCGTATGAGAAGCCGCCACGGCTGGCCTGTCGCCGCGCTCGCACTCGCACTCGCGCCGCCGCTGCACGCCGGCGTGTACTGGGTGACCGTTGCCGGACTGGGTGGCGAAGAGGATTACGAACAGCGCTTCACGGCCGAAGCGGCCGAGACCGACAAATTGCTCAAGGCGAGCGGTACGCAGTTGCATGTGCAAACGCTCTCGGGCGCAGAGGCGACGCGTGCGCATCTGACGCAGGTGCTCGCCGACGTGGCGCGAGCGGCCACACCCGAGGATCAGTTCGTCCTGTTGCTGATCGGTCACGGCTCATACGATGGGGTGAGCTATAAATTCAATCTGCCCGGCCGTGACATATCGGCAGCGGAACTCGCTGCACTGTGCAATGCGGTTCCTGCGCGCGAGCAACTCATCGTCAACACCACGAGTTCCAGCGGCGGTGCCATTGCCGCCCTGCAGCGCAGCGGGCGCGCGGTGATCGCCGCGACCAAGAGCGGCACTGAAAAGAACGCCACGGTTTTTTCCCGCTACTGGCTCGAGGCGCTCGAGGATCCCGGTGCCGACGTGGACAAGAGCGACTCCATCAGCGCGCTGGAGGCCTTTGAGTACGCCACGCGCAAGACCGCCGAGTTCTATAGCTCCGAGAAGCGCCTGGCGACCGAGCATGCCGTGTTCGAGGATGTCGGCAAAGGTCCCGCCGTGCGTGCGCCCGCGCCGAAGGGCGGCGAGGGGCAAATGTTGGCCAGTCTGATCCTGGTGCGCTTCGGCGATGCACAGTCCGAGGCCCTGGATCCCGCCAAGCACGATCTCCTCTTGCGCAAAGAGCAACTGCAACGTCAGATCGATGAGCTCAAATACCGCAAGGCGGCCCTTGCCGAGGAGCAGTATCAGTCGCAACTCAAGACCCTGCTGCTGGAGCTGGCCCGCACGCAGGCGGCATTGGATCATTAGTGGAGCTCAGGTGTCGCCCCGCGCCGTCCTTTGCTCAGCGCTATTGCTGATCGCCGCGGCGCAGGGCGTCGACGCGGCTGCCGCGCCGAGTGCGCCGAGTGCGCCGAGTGCGCCGACCGACT
>Ga0302324_100013155_pt1 | contig 16808 bp, 14 predicted proteins | sample Palsa_T0_1_FD_201949 | JGI IMG/M metagenome (GOLD analysis project Ga0302324, IMG submission 201949) | Peat permafrost microbial communities from Stordalen Mire near Abisko, Sweden - Palsa_T0_1 | ecosystem: Environmental > Terrestrial > Soil > Palsa > Peat permafrost | place: Sweden: Abisko...
GTATTGCTCCAGTGGCTCGTGCCAGCCGCTCGCACAACTCGGCCAGCACTGCGGCGACATGGGCGACCCTGGAGGGTGCGCCGCGCCTGCCTCCTGTGATGACCCCGCTTCGGCTTGCGAGAATTGCTCTGACGTCGCCTCGGTGTGCGAGAGCACCAGCGACGGCGGCAGTTGCCAGGGCGATTTCGACTGTGCGCCCGGCCTCGGCTGCCTGCCCTCCGGCCCCTGCTCGGACAACCAGGTGGTTGGCTGCGCCTCGTCCGGCGCGTGCCTACCCATCGCCTGGGCCGCTCCCGGTCAGCCTTGCAGCCTCGCCGTGCGCTGCCTCGTCGGTTCTTGCTTCGATGAGAACCCACCCGTTTCGACCCAGGCCGACGATGGCGGTCTTCTGTGGAGCAGCTGTCCAACCGTCATCGCCGACGGCCAATCCTGCACGACGCGATCGACCTGCGACGCCTTCGCAGAGTGCTTCGAGGGCGCCTGCATCCTCACCGACGCCGTGAGCTGCCAGTAGCCGCTCGCACGGCCCGCTACAGCCCGCTCCCCAGGGACCGATTCACGTTCTTCAACGAGCCGAGGCGAGTTGGCTGAAACCAGTCGACCCCCAGATACCAGCCCCCCGCCGTGTACCGCTCCAAGTCGGCGGATTCGTAGCCGCAAGGCTGCTCCGGATCCTTGACGTACTCGTCATCCTCATCATCGACCAGGGTAGGGGTGTCAGCGCAGCCGGACAGGAGCTTGACGACTCGGTCCCCGCAGGAAAGGGGTCGTCCCTGGAAACGCTCTTTGAGAGCGCGGCGCGCCGCGTGCTCCCGGCCATCCAGGAAGCGCGCCAATTGCTGGAGGTCTCTCCGGGCAGCCAGATTGGCCAAGTCGATGCGCGGGCCTGCGCGCCGAGCCTGCTTGAGCTGGGCCAGGACCCATTTGCGATAGGTCTCCGTCCGACACAGGACGGCCGAGATGGCCTGAATCGGAACCTCTGGATGGGCCCTCGAGAATTCGGCCGCCTCTGCGTTCGCCCTGGCTCGCAAGACCTCGGCGTTCGCCGCGGCGCGTTCCTCGATCGTTCGGCGAGCGGCCTCGGTGCACACCGTCGAGAGTCGCTCGGCGGTTGCCCGCTCTTGGTCGAGAGCCTGCCTGAGCTCCGTGCGCGGTTGGAGCTCGCGCGCCTTGGCTTGCGCTTCTGGTCCCAAACCGGGACCGCCGTCCTCGGTCGACTCGTCGGTGGCAGCCGGCTCGAGCGACAGCCGCCGGTCGAGACAGTCTCGAATGGCTTCGACCGCGGAGCAATTCCTTCCCCCAACCGCGTCGATCACTGCCGCCGCCAGGTCCCCACAAACCTCGCCGGCGTCGGATGACGATTGGGCAAAGAGGATCAAGAGCAGGGCGGGGCCCAGCACTAAGGATCCTTGCGAGGCCGTTCGTTGCCATGCTGCCTGGCAAAGTCGGCAAGGAAGTCGGCGACCTCGCGGGCGTCTTCGAGGGTGGTGCCGTTGTAGAGAGAGATGCGCAGCCCACCGCGGCTGCGATGACCCTGGGTCCCGACGAAGCCGGCCTGCTCGGCGCTCTCCACGAACAGGGCATCCAGGGCCTCGGTCGGACAACGGAACGTGACATTCATGTCGGATGCAAAATCAGAACCGACATTCTGCGAGTAGAACGGCTGACTGGTGGTCAAGGCCTCGCGGACCAGACGGGCCTTCTCAGCATTGATTCGCCCCATCTGACTCAGGCCGCCCATCTCGTTTGCCAGCCATCGGAGCGAAAGCAGAACGACGTAGATGGAGAAGACGGTCGGGGTGTGCAGCAGCGATCCGGCGTTCGCATGGGCGCGGTAGTCGAGCATCGGTGGAAGCCCAGGAGGAACGCGTTCCAGGACCTCGTCGCGCACCAGAACGATGGTGACCCCCGCCGGCCCGAGGTTCTTCTGCGCGTGCGCATAGATGAGGCTGAAGGGTTGCACCTCGAGAGGCTTGGAGAGGAAATCCGAGGAGGCATCGCATACCAGCGGGGCGCTCGTGCGAGGCAGCCATCTGAACTGGAGACCCTCCACCGTCTCGTTGGACACATAGTGAAGGTAGGCCGCGCCGGAAGATCCCACTGGCTCGTCCGCCCTGGGCAGGCGACTGAACCCGTCAGGCGCGCCATCCCACGCGATGCGAATGTTTCCATGGCGGCGCGCGACATCGGCTGCTTGGGCGCTCCAGTAGCCGCTCACCAAGTAGTCTGCGACGCCGCCAGGGCTGAGCATCGCCAGCGGCACCATCGAGAACTGGAGCGTCCCGCCGCCCTGCAGGAAAAGAACCCGGTAGTTGGAAGGGACCCTGAGCAACTGCCGGAGCCGCTCTTCGGTCTCGCCCAGGATGTTCTGGAACTGCCGGCTGCGGTGGCTCAGACCAAGAATGGAAATTCCGGAGCCGGGGAATTCGCGAACCGCCGCCTCCGCCTGGGCCAGAACCGCGGCAGGCAGAGCACCCGGTCCGGCGGAGAAATTTCTCGAGGTACCCATTGGCTGTGCCAGGGCTAGCGGCGACCGGCGCGCGCCACGAGCATCCTCCGAGTTGCCTCGCGCACCCGGTTCACGGGAGTCCTGCGGTAGTCCCAGCGATCATCTCCTTGCGGTGCCAGCATGGCCATCGTGGCATTGGCCTCGAACACAACGAGGTTGCCACGAGCGTCGAACCCGAAATCAACGCCGCCATAGTCGAGCCCGAGCTGGTCGCGGATCCGGTCGAGCGTCCGCAAAACATCTTGGCCGAGGACTTGGGACATGTCTTTCAGGAATGCGTCGTCTTCGGCGCGGTACTCGGGATGATCGGCCATATCCGCGGTGAGGTAGTGCACCTTCCAATTGGACGAGACCGCCAGGTGGAAAGGATACAGGACGCCGTCGACCACCATCACCCGGTACTTGCGAAACTGTCCATCTGCGCTTCGCGTGTCGACGAACTGCATGACCAGGAGCCTTGCTCCCGGGAGGGCCTCGATCGCGCTCGGGAGGTCAGCGGGTCCGTCAACTTTCACGAAGTGCTTCCCGGTGTGATAGCCCGGCGAGCGCAGCAGCAGCGGCCACGCGAAGCCGCCGCGCTCCAGCGCCGACGGGGCGTCGGAAGCGAGCAGAGACTCCCGAGTCCACTCCGCGGTGCGGGCACTGACCACCCCGGACAGCTGGCCCAACCGCTCAGCATTGGCCGCGCGGCCCGTCGCCCGAACGCGGGAAGGCAGGTTGAGCACCGGCGCCGTGGTTCGGGCCAGGATCCTCTCGGCCAGCTCGAGGCCTGAGGCGCATCGATCGGCATCGCCGATTGCGTTGAGGACCAGGTCGTGAGGCGGCAGCTCGGCCGCCGGGTCCAGGAACTCGACGAAGACAGTCCACTTCAGGAAGATCCGGTCGTCGATGAATGGCTCGAGGGGGGCGTTTCCAAGCGCCGAGAGCAGCAAGAGCAGCGGCACCGGCCGCTTGTCCCCGCGATAGGGCGAGGCCTGGGCCTGCCCGAGGACACCCAGCCGGCCGTGAATGCGCGCAGCTTCGAGCTCGCCGAGCCGAAGCAGGAGGATCGCCAGGCCCTGATGCGCGCCCGAGCTCACGGGGTCCAACCGCAAGGCTGCTTGATAGTGTTCCCTCGCCTCGGAGGTCTCGCCATCTTCGCGCAGGAGAGTCGCCAAGTTGGTGTGCCCAATCGGACTCTGGGGGCGCACTCGAACGGCCTGTTCCAGCGCGGTTCTGGCGGCACGTCGATGCCCCAGCTCGACGGCCAGGTCACCGAGACAAATGAGAGCGTCGAAGTGCCGAGGGTCGGCCTGAAGCACGGCCAGGTAGGCGCGTTTCGCGGCCTCGTCTCTACTCTGGAGGTCGAGGGCGCGGGCTCGTTCGAACAGCCTATCGGGATCGCTTCTCGGCAGCGCTCGAATCTAACTCGCCGCGCGGTCGCTCGCCACACGCGTGACGGATTTCGCCCGTCGCCGCAATAAAGAGGTGTGCCCCGATCGAAGCCTTCGGTCTCGCGACGTTTGATCGTCGTTCTCCTCCCCGTTGCGATCTCCGGCTGCATGGCCGGTGCGATCGAGGACGGCGGCTCCACGGGCGCCGGGCAGACGAATGGCGGCTCGAGTACCGGACAGGCCACCGGGGGCTCCGGGACCGGCCAGAGCGACAATGGCGGTCCTCGCATCAGCTGCACCCCGACGAGCATTCCCTTTGGCGAGGTCCCGGCCGACAATCCAGTCAGCGTGCCGGTGGTTTGCACCAATGTCGGCGCTTCCGACTCCACGCCCGCTCTGATCATCGATCCGCCTCAGGCGAGCCCCAGCGTCTTCATGGCCCACTTCGACTCGACGATCGAGTCCTATCCTCCGGGCGGCCTGGAACCGGGGCAGAGCGCCCGCATCGACGTGAGCTACGCGCCGACGACGGCCTCGAGCGACCAGGGCGCTCTCGTCATCAAGAGCAACGGGGGCGATGACATCTCGGTTGTGCTCTCCGGTCAGGGCTTCCCGCTCCAGCCGTGCCGGTTCATGGTTTCGGCCAAAGCCATCGACTTCGGAAGCGTTCAGCCCGGAAGCACGTCCCAGCCCATGTCCCTCGAGATTCAGAACCTCGGGACCGGGGTCTGTGTGCTGCAGGATCTCGGCATCGAGTACGACGCCACTGACAGCTTCCACATCTTGTCCACGAATCTTCAGCCGGATCCGCTCCTCGACACGCTGAGCCTCGCGCCGCCAGATGCCGGTGCAACCTCGAGCCTGGTCGTGACGCTCGACTTCGCGCCCTCGACGTTTGCCGCCGCTCTTTCCGCGGACGCCGTCGTCTCGGTGCTCGACCCAAGCGGCACCGATCGAACCGTTTCGGTCTCGCTCTCCGGCGCTGCCTCCAATTCCGATGAGACGCATTGCCTCCAGATCCCATCCTCGCTCGGGCTCGGGGGAGTCGTTTGGCCCCGGGACGCGGGAGTCACCGACTGCACCAGCGCCGGCAGCCCGACCCTCACTTTCGTCAACAACTGTACGACCAGCGTGACCATTCTCTCCTTTACCCTCCAGTCGACTTCGGGCGATCTGGCTCCCCAATTCACGCTGCCGAGCGGTCCAGCGCTGCCGCTGACCCTGGCAGGCGGGTCGGCCGCCGCCATCTACGAGATCTTCTTCGAGCCGACATCGGCCGGGTCGCACACCGCCCAGCTCGTCGTCGCGCACAACTCGCAGGACTCGGCCGCGGTGATCGAATCGACGATTTCGCTGTCGGCTCGAACGGTGCCGCCGCCCACCGAGACCGATTCGTTCGTGGCCACCAGCTCCCTTAGCTATCCGCTGGTCGGCGCGCCTCTCTTCGAGAGCGGCATCACCGTCACGATCAACGCGACGCCCGTCGCGCAATTCGACGGGCCGAACCAACCCGACTGGACGTACGACGCCACCGACAACGCCATCGTCTTCACTCCCAGGGTCTATCTGATGGCCGGCCAGACCATCGACGTGACCTATCCCATCGGCTGCAAGTAGGGGTCAGTCTTGCCGAGGCTTGGCCGCTCCCAGACGAGCGGAAGTGAGCGGCTGGCTTGCCGCTTTCAACAGAGCATTCCAGTCGTCAGGGCGGCGATCCCTTGTCCAGCATCTTCCGGAAGACGGCATAGGCGTCGTGTTTGGCTCCGTACGTTCGAAGGCTCTCGCTGTCATTCACCCAGGCATAGATGATGAGCTTCGCCCGGGAGTCGTAGCGAAAAAACAGGCGGAACCGCTGGCCGCCGAACTTGGCTCGGAACCAGTGCTTCCGATCGGCGCCGAGGGTGTCCCCCTGCCGGTAATCGGGCCGGGTTGGATCAGCCGGAATGACGACGAAGAGGAGCTGCCGAAGAGCGGCGAGCAACTTGAAGTTGGCGCTCGTCCGGTACGTTGTCGGCTTCTTCGCCTGCTCCTTCTCGACGGCGGCGATGAGCTTGTCGAGTTGGTCCAGTAAGAGGGGATGTGCGAAAAGCTCCCAGCCATTGACCTGCATCCGTCAGAGGTCCACTGGGCCTTCGATGGGCGCGTCGACATCGACCTTCTTGCCCTTGGTGAGGGACGCCATGCGCGTCGCAAACGCTTTGGACAGGGCCGTGACGGCTCCCGGCCGCTGCGCGATGTCCTTGGCGATGAAGGCGAGGAATTGACCGATCAGGGGGTCATCGTGACCGTCTTCAACTGGATGCAGCGTCACCTGCTTGCCCTCGACCCGAAAGGCAATCTTGCCCCCGTAGTCGATTCCCAGGACCTGGCGCACGGCCTTGGGCACCGTGGTTTGACCCTTCGTCGTGATGGTGCTCACCTCTTCAAGAATCCGCATGTTGGCCTCCCCGGGACCGAACCCAAAAGCGATCGTAAGGAATATTCCTTACCCTGTCAAGGTGGCCAGTCTCAGCACTGGCCACCGGTCGCGGCGTGGTACGACGCCTCATGCCAGAGACCAACCCACTGCCGCCCGGCTCGAGCGGCTTGCCCCTGATCGGCGAGACGCTCGCCTTCCTCCCCGACATCTTTGGCTTCATCCACACGCGCACCGCGCGCTATGGGCCGGTGTTCCGATCGAACATCCTCGGGACGCCCACCGCGTTCATCTCCGGACCGGAGGTGTGCGACCAGTGGCTCGACGAGAACAAGATCCAGCGCGAGGGAGCCTTCCCTCCGCCGATCATGGCGCTGTTTGGCGGCGCGGGAGTGCTGCCCATGCTCGACGGCGAGGTGCACCACACCCGCAAGGGGCTGGTGCTCGCGGCCTTCTCCCGCGAGGCGCTGGCGAGCTACCTGCCGGGGCTCACGCGCACCATCGAGGCGCGGCTGTCGCGCTGGGCCGACGGCGTCGAGCGGGCCATCACCCCGGAGCTCAAGCTGTTGGCCATCGAGGGCATCTGCGGGAATGTGCTCGGGCTGGGGTCGGGGGCGGAGCTCGAGAGCCTGATCGAGGACTACCGGCTGGTGTTGCGCGGGTTCACCGGACTCCCCATCCCGTTGCCGGGGACGGCCTTCCACGCTGGGTTGAAGGCCAAGGATCGGGTGCTCGCCACGCTGCGCGAGCAGGTGGTGCGACACCAGGCGCGCCCAGCCGGCGACAATCCAGACGGGCTCTCGCGGATGCTCGCCGCCCGCGCGCCCGACGGTACCGCGCTGACCACCGAGCAGGCCGCCAAGGAGCTGCACCACGCGGTGCTCGCGGGGGCCATCGTCTTCGCCGAGCTGGCGTGGCTCATGCTCGAGCTCGATCGCAACCCCGCGGTGCGCGAGCGACTGGTCGCCGAGGTGAGGGCGGCGTCGCCTTCGGGCGAGGTCACGCCCGGGCAGCTGCGGCAGATGCCGTACCTCGATCAGGTGGTGATGGAGGTGAAGCGGAGTTGTCCCAACGTGCCGGTCAGCTTTGGCAAGGCGAAGGCGCCCATCACCATCGGGGCCATGACCATCCCGGCTGGCTGGAACGTGATGATGGCAGTCGGCGAGCACAACCAGAATCGCATCTTCAGCGAGCCTGCGAAGTTCGATCCCGATCGCTTCTCGGAAGCGCGGGCCGAGCAGAAGAGGAGCCCGCACGCCTTCGCGCCGCAGGGGGCGGGGTCGATCGAGCGCGGGCACAAGTGCGCCGGCTATGACTACTCGACGCTCTTCATGCAGCTCTTCACCGTCCTTTTGCTGCGTTCGTACCGCTGGGAAGTGCCCAAGCAAGACTTGAGCCTCCAGTGGGGGAAGATCCCGCCGGAATTCAAGACCGGGCTGCGGCTGGTGGTGCGCAAGGCTTAGCAGGGTCGATGAATGCTTCGCGGCGCGGTCATCCTCGGGCTCTTCTTACTGCCAGGGGGAGTCGGCTGTCGCGTACCAGGACTCCGCAACTTCGAGGGGCGCGGGCTGGCGGTGACGCGTACCGCCGCCGGACGCGAGTATGCCCTCGACGTTCCGCCGCAGGTCGCCCTGGGCAAGCCCGTGCCGCTGGTCGTCTTGCTCCACGGTTACGGAGCCACGGGACAGGGCCAGGCGACCTACTTCGGGCTCGACGCGCAGGTGGCCAAGCGCGGCTTTCTGCTGGCGAAGCCTGACGGGACGAGGGACACCGACGGGTCGGGGAAGCGCTACTGGAACGCCTTCCCCGCCTGCTGCGCGAGCGTCGCCGATTCTTCGCCCGTCGACGACGTTGCGTTCCTGATGGCGCTCGTGAACGACGTGGAATCGGCGTACCCGGTGGACCCGGACCGCGTCTACCTCATCGGCCACTCCAACGGCGCTTTCATGGCCTACCGGATGGCCTGCGACCACGCCGAGACATTTGCCGCTGTCGTCGCCCTGGCAGGCGCGGTCGAGCCCAGTCTGTGTCACCCCTCACGCCCGGTCAGCGTGGCGGTGGTTCATGGCACCCAGGACCATGTCATCAAGGTCGAGGGCGGGGAGACGAGGCGGGATCGTCCCTACGTGTCGCTCGCGGACACGGTCGATTTCTGGATGAAGGCCGACCACTGCGCCGGGCCGCTGGTGTCGATGGGCCGCGACGATCTGATCAGCAACGCGGTCTTTCGCCCGCGCGCGATTCCGGGCGCCGAGACCGACATCGAGCGCGCCTCCGGTTGTGCCGGCGGGACAACCGATGTCGAGCTGTGGAAGATCGAGGGCGCCGGCCACGTCCCGCTCTGGAACGAGGGCCGCTGGCCGACCGCGGCGCTGGATTTTCTATTGCGCCACCGGCGCAGTTCGGCTCACTCGTACCCCTGAATGCGCATCCTCTGTCTCAACACCGGCTCGAGCTCCTTCAAGTGGTCGGTGCTTGGCATGCCGCAAGAAGATCTCCTCGAGCAAGGTGAAGAGCCGCTCGATCCTGTATCAGCAAGCCCGATCGATCTCGCGACCATCCGGGCGAAGGCCGGCCCAGTCGACGCCGTCGCGCATCGGTTCGTGCACGGCGGCGGCCGCTTCAATGGCGCCACCGTCATCGACGCTGGCGTCCTCGAGTCGCTAGCGGCAATTGAGCCGCTCGACCCAACCCACACGCCGAAGGCGCTGGCCGGCGTGGCGGCGGCTCGTGAAGCCTTTCCCGGTGTGCCGCAGGTGGCTTGCTTTGATACAGCGTTTCACGCTTCGCTCGCGCCGGCGGCCTACACGTATGCCATCCCCGCCCGGTGGACCACGGAGTGGGGGCTCCGGCGCTTCGGGTTCCACGGCTTGAGCGTCGCCTACGCGGTGCGACGAGCGTCGGAGATCCTGGGGCAGGGCGCACAGAACCTGCTGGTCTGCCATCTTGGCAGCGGCAGCTCCATCACCGCCGTTCGCAGCGGCCGTTCGGTCGACACGACCATGGGCTTCACGCCGCTCGAGGGCCTTCCGATGGCCACCCGCTCGGGATCGATCGACCCAGGACTTCTTCTGTACGTCATGCGCGAGAAGGGACTGAGCGCCGCCGAGGTCGAGCGCGCGCTGGAACAGGAGAGCGGCCTTCGCGGCCTGACGGGCACCGCCGACCTGCGCGAGATCCTGCGCCGGGCCGACGCCGGAGACGAGGCGGCGCGACTTGCCTATGCCATCTGGCTGGCGGGCGTCAGGCGTGGCTTTGGCGCCATGCTGGCGGCGCTGGATTCGCTCGAGGGCGTGGTCTTCACCGGCGGAATCGGAGAGCACCAGCCTGGCGTGCGCCGGGACATTCTGGCGCCCTTCGCGTGGTGCGGAGTTGCGCTCGATCAGGCGAGCAACCGCGAGCCTCGGGGCGACGCGTGCCTATCCTCAAGCAGCCAGAGGATTGCAGTCCTCCGGATTCAGGCGCGCGAGGACCTGACGATGGCGAGAGAAGCCGTCGCCACATTGACCTGAAAGAAAGGCGGCAAAGCCATGGGCAGTCTCGCTCCGGAGCTCCTCCAGAAGATGGACGCCTACTGGCGCGCCGCCAACTACCTGGCGGTCGGGCAGATCTATCTCGCCGAAAATCCGCTGCTGAAACGGTCGCTGGCGCCGGCGGATGTGAAGCGCATGCTCCTCGGCCACTGGGGCACGACCCCCGGCCAGAATTTCATCTACGTCCACCTCAACCGGATCATCCAGGAGCGCGATCTCGACATGATCTACGTCTCCGGCCCGGGCCACGGGGGGCCGGCGGTGGTCGCCAACACCTATCTCGAGGGGACCTACAGCGAGATCTACCCGAACATCAGCCAGGACGAGAGCGGCCTGCAGAAGCTCTTCCTCCAGTTCTCGTTTCCCGGGGGAATTCCCAGTCACGCCTCACCGGAGTGCCCGGGGTCGATCCACGAGGGCGGCGAGCTCGGCTACTCGCTGAGCCATTCGTTCGGCGCTGCCTTCGACAATCCGGAGCTGATCGTGGCCTGCGTGGTCGGTGACGGCGAGGCCGAGACCGGACCCCTCGCCACCGCCTGGCATTCCAACAAGTTCCTCGACCCGATCACCGACGGCGCGGTGCTGCCGATTCTCCATCTCAACGGCTACAAGATCGCCAACCCGACGATCCTGGCCCGCATCCCGCGCGCGGAGCTGGAGCAGCTGCTGCGAGGCTACGGATGGGCTCCCCATTTCGTCGAAGGTCACGAGCCCGCCCTGATGCATCGCGCGATGGCCGAAGCGCTGGACGCGGCCGTCGGAGAGATCAAGCGCATTCAGGGACAGGCGCGGACCGAGGGAAGGTTCACCCGGCCCGCCTGGCCGATGATCGTGCTGAATTCTCCCAAGGGCTGGACCGGGCCCAAGCAGATCGACGGGGTTCCCATGGAGGCATCGTTTCACTCCCACCAGGTGCCCATCACCGATCCGGCCACCAACCCCAAGCACCTCGCGCTGCTCGAGGACTGGCTGCGGAGCTACCGGCCCGAGGAGCTCTTCGACGCTCAAGGGCGATTCCGATCCGAGCTCGCCGAGCTCGCCCCCAAAGGAGACCGGCGGATGGGAGCCAACCTCCACGCCAACGGCGGCGCGCTGCTGCGCGACCTGCGACTGCCGGACTTCCGTGAGTACGCGGCGCAGGTGCCCGTGCCGGGGTCCCCCGGGATCGGCGATACGCGAGTGCTCGGCCCCTTCCTCAGGGACGTGGTGAAGCTGAACGAACCGCAGAGGAACTTCAGGATCTTCGGTCCCGACGAGACGCTCTCCAACGGTCTGGGCGCGGTGTTCGATGCCACCCAGCGCCAGTGGGAAGGGACCACGCTGCCCGCCGACGAGCTCCTGGCGCCGAGTGGGCGCGTCATGGAAATGCTGAGCGAGCACCAGTGCGAGGGCTGGCTCGAAGGCTATCTGCTCACCGGGCGTCATGGGCTCTTCAACTGCTACGAGGCCTTCATTCACATCGTCGATTCGATGTTCAACCAGCACGCCAAGTGGCTCAAGATCAGCGCTGGTCTTCCTTGGCGTCGCCGGATCGCGTCGCTCAACTATCTGCTGTCGTCACACGTCTGGCGCCAGGATCACAACGGCTTCACGCACCAGGACCCGGGGTTCATCGACCACGTCGTGAACAAGAAGGCCGAGGTCGTGCGGGTCTACTTGCCGCCGGACGCGAACTGCTTGCTCTCGATCATGGACCATTGCCTGCGGAGTCGGCACTACGTCAACGTGGTGGTGGCGGGCAAGCATCCGGCGCCGCAGTGGTTGACGATGGACGCGGCCGTCAAGCACTGCAGCGAGGGGATCGGCATCTGGCAGTGGGCCAGCAACGATCAGGAGGCAGCCCCCGACGTCGTGATGGCCTGTTGCGGCGACGTGCCAACGCTCGAGACTCTGGCGGCCGTCTCCATTCTGCGGGAGCGGCTACCGGAGTTGCGGGTTCGGGTCGTGAACGTGGTCGATCTGATGCGCCTGCAACCGCGCACCGAGCATCCCCATGGGCTGAGCGACGTGCTGTTCGACGACCTCTTCACGAAGGACAAGCCGGTCATCTTCGCTTTCCACGGCTACCCGTGGCTGATCCACCGGCTGACCTACCGCCGGACCAACCACGACAACATCCACGTCCGCGGCTACAAGGAAGAGGGCACCATCACCACCCCCTTCGACATGACCGTGCTCAATGAGCTCGACCGCTTTCACCTGGTGATGGACGCCGTCGACCGCCTGCCCCAGACCGGGGCCAAGGGGATTTACTTGAAGCAGCAGCTCGCGGACAAGCTCATCGAGCACAAGCAGTACATCGACAAGCATGGCGAGGACCTGCCGGAAATCCGGGATTGGGCCTGGGGTCTGAGCGGAGGAGCAACGAGGAGCTGAGCGCTCAACCGGCTTGATCAGACGCTGGCTCTGCGGAAGACTCGAAACAGCGTGGTCGTGTAGGCAGCAGCCAGCACCAGCCCAAGCGGCCACCACACCGAGGCGGCAAAGAGGCTATGGGGGCCGGCAGCTGCGCCGGCAGCCTCGATGTTGAACTGCGGACCAACGGTCGAGCGCAGGAGAACGGGGAACTCGCCTGCCGCGCTCGCCGCCAGGATGAAGACCAGGGTCAATGCGGAGCCGGCGAAGGCCGCTCCCGGCCGGCGGCTCCAATTCCCGTAGCCACAGATCGCAACCGACACGGCGGCGCCGGCCACCAGTGGCCAGGCCAATGGTCGGCTCAGCATCGCTGACCAGAGCGGGGGCTGCACGAAGGCGGTCGCCACGGCGGCGGCCATCATGAGAAACACCGACCCCGGGAGCATCGCCCGAGCCAGGTGCAGGCTACGCACCTGGACGAGACCATCGGCTCGCCAAGCGAGAAATTGAGCGCCGTGTTGAGCCAGGAGGACGGCGGCCACGACTCCGACCAGGACGGTATAGGGATTCAGCACGCCGCCGCCGCTTCCCCCGAAAAGGCCGAGGAGGAACTGCCCGCTCGCATCGATGGGGACTCCGCGGATCACGATGCCGAGCGCAGCGCCGAAGATGATCGCGATGAGCAGGCTGACGAGCGTCAAGAGACGGTCCCAGAACGTTCGCCACAGCTGGTTGTCGACGTGGGAGCGCAGCTCCATCGACATGCCGCGTAAGATCAGAAGCCAGAGCAGAATGCTCAGCGGGAGGTAGAGCCCCGAGAAACCGGCCGCGAAGGCGACTGGAAATGCCATGAGCAGCGTGCCGCCGCCGGCGAGGAGCCAGACCTCGTTCCCGTTCCAGAAAGGCCCGATGGCCTCGAGCACCGCGGCGCGCTCCGATTCGGACCGGGCGACGAAGGGAGCGATGATGCCGGCTCCGAAGTCGAAGCCGTCCAGCGCAACGTAGACGGCCACCGCAACCGCCGTGATCGCGTACCAGAAGGCAATCATGCGACCTCGGGAGAAAGCGCCGCGCTCGAGGCCGCTGCGTGCTCGTCCGGCCCGTGCGCCAGCTCGCGTCCGACCAGCGCCAGAAACAGGACCCCGAGCACGAGGTAGAGACCGCAGAATCCAATCAAGGTGAACAGCGCATCTCCCGAGGTGACCTGGGCCGAGCTGCCCGCCGACGTGCGCAAGAGTCCGTAGACCAGCCAGGGTTGCCGCCCGAGCTCGGCGGTCATCCAGCCCGCCGTGGTGGCAATGTAGGGGAAGGGCCAGGCCAGCAGCAGAATCCACAGCAGCGATCGCGACCGGAAGAGGAAGCCGCGCCAGAGTGCGAGGGCGGCGAGCGCCATGGTCACGATGAGCGCGGTCCCGATCCCAACCATCACATGGTAGGCGTAGTAGAGCAGCTCGACGTTGTCAGGCCAGTTCTGGCGCGGGACCTCCGAGAGGCCATGCACGGTGGTCCCGAATGTTCCGTAAGCGAGGAAGCTCAGCACGCCCGGCACCACGATCGGGTTTTGCAGTGTGCGGGTCGTGAGATCCGGCTGGCCGATGAGCGCGAGGGGCGCGTTGGGGCCGGTCTCGAAGAGGCCCTCCATTGCCGCGAGCGTCACGGGCTGGTACTCGGCCAAAAGCTTCCCCTGGCGATCGCCGGTGGGAAAGAGCTGGAGCAGGCAGGCGATCACTCCCAAGGTGACCCCGATGCGCAGGTCGAGCTCGGCCTGCTCGCGGTGGCGCTCGATCAAGAGATAGCCGGCTCCGACGGCTGCGACCACGAAGGCCGCGGTGGTGATCGAGGCGGTCATATTATGGGCATATTCCCAGAGTGCCCAGGGATTGAGGAGGAAGGTCCAGAACGCCTCGAGCTGAAAGGTGCCGTCGCTCGAAACCGAATGGCCGACCGGGTGTTGCATGAAGGCGTTGGTGGCGATGATGAAGTAGCCGGAGAGCCACGAGCCGAGAAACAGCAACGCCGCGGTCGCGAACCGGCCAGCGGGCGCAAGTCGTTTTCCCCCGTAAAGGAAGAGGCCGAGCACGCTGGACTCGAGGAAGAAGGCGAACATGCCCTCCATCGCCAGCGTTTGACCGATCACGCTGCCGGTGAGGCGCGAGAAGCGGGCCCAGTTGGTCCCGAACTGGAACTCCATCGGGATGCCGGTGACCACGCCCAGCGCGAAGTTCAGCGCGAAGATCTTGCCCCAGAAGAGCGCTGCGCGGCTGTAGCGGTCATCGGAGTCGCGCCAAGCCTTCCACTGGAGAATCACGATCACCAGCGCCAGGCCCATTGTCAGCTGCGGAAACAGGTAGTGGTAGGTGACGGTGAACCCGAACTGCAGCCTGTGCCAGAAGAGTGCGTCGGTCATGGCATTCCTTTCTTGGTCGGCCCGACCGATCCCCGCCGCGCCTCAAGCACCGCGAACGGTGTGTAGGTCGGGGAGACCTTGACGAGCTTCAGTCCCGCGCGCGCGAACAGCTCCGCGAATTGCGCTTCGGTGCGCTCGCGGCCCGGCAGCATCACCAGCATGTTCAGGTCCATCAGCGGCGCGAGGGTCGGCTTCGGCCCGCCCGGCTCCCCAACAAGCATCTCGACCACCACCACCGCGCCGTCCGAAGCCAGAGCCTTTTCGCAGTGTCCCAGAATGGTGACGCATTCCTCATCGCTCCAGTCGTGGAGGATGTTCTTGAGCAGGTAGAGGTCCTTCCCGGCCGGAACGCCTTTGAAGAAGTCGCCGGCGACCACCTCGCAGCGCGAGGACAGACCCTGCGCCGCGATGGCCTCGCGGGCGCCGGGCGTGACCGAAGCCGAATCCAGGACGATGCCCCGGACCTGGGGATGGGCCTTGAGAATCTCCGCCGCCAAGGCTCCGAATGCGCCGCCCACGTCGACCAGCTCGCGCACGCGGCTGAAATCATGGACCCGCAGCACCTCCGAGATGGCCATCAGGGACAGCGCTGACATGCCCTCGCTGAACCACTTCCCCTCTTCGGGCGTCTTTGCATAGAAATCCCAGATCTCCATCCCCAGCGTGCGCGTCGTCTGGCGTTGCCCGCTGCGCACGGCCTCATCCAGACGTCCCCAGGGAAGCCAGTGGCCGGGTGCGGTCTGCGCGGCCAGCAATCCGCGGAAGGAGATCGGGAGGTCGCTGCGCAGCAACTCGCCGGTGGGCGTGAGCGCGAAGCGCCCCTCCCCGTCCTGGTCAAAGAGGCCCACGCTGGCGCAGGCGCGCATCAAACGGTGCAGGGAGTCGGGGTGGCAGTGAAGCGCCGGAGCTATCTCGGCGGCGGTGCGCGGTCCCTGGGCGAGCTGGTCTGCCACGCCCAGCCGCGCCGCACAGCCCGTCGCCTGACTTGCCCAGTAGCCCGTTGCCAGCTGGATCAGCGCCTCGACGGGAGGTGTCTCCGAATTCGAGGGCATCGGGTTGGAAACTTTATCCGATCTCATGAGAAAGGCCCCCTTACGGTGTGGCGCACACCGCAAGAGGGCCGTTGCGACGGCCGGCACAGGGGCCAGCCGCTAGGCCTTGCCCTCGTAGACGAGGTTGAACGGCGTCTGCGTCGCGCGGCGGAACGACGAGAAGCCGGCCTCGAGCGCCAGGGCGCGCGTGCGCTTCTCGCCGGCCTGCGCACCCAGCGCCGGGCCGTGGTGGGCGAGCGACGCCGGGACGCAGACGCAGGTCGACGCCGCGTAGAACACGCGGCCGACGGGGTTCAGGTTCTCCTCCAGCTTGTCCCCGGCGAACGGTTCGACCACCATCCACGACCCGCTCTTCGACAGCGTCTTGCGCACGTGGCGCGCCGCGGCCAGCGGATCGCCCATGTCGTGCAGGCAGTCGAACAGCGTCACCAGGTCGTAGTTGTCGCCCGGGTACGCCGCCGCGCTCGCCACCTCGAAGGCCACGCGGTCCTCAACCCCCGCGGCCTTGGCGCGCCGCCGCGCCACCTCGATCGACCCCTTGTGGTAGTCGAACCCGACGAAGCGGGACTTCGGGAAGGCCTGGGCCATCACGATGGTCGAGGCGCCATGGCCGCAGCCCACGTCGGCCACCTTGCCGCCGGCCTGGAGCTTGGCCACCACCCCGTCGAGCGTGGGTAGCCAAGCCTGGACCAGGTTGTTCACGTACCCTGGCCGGAAGAAGCGCTCGGTTCCCTCGAACAGCGACTGGTCTTGATCGCACCAGTCGAGTCCTTCGCCGGTGCGGAAGTTCTCGAAGATGCGCGGCTCGCTTTTGAACATGGCGTTGATGAGCTGAAAGGCCCCCGGCATGAAAGCCGGGCTGCCCTCGTCGGCGAGCGCGAAGGCCTGCTCGGGCGGGAGGTGGTAACGCTCGGTCTTCGGCTCGTAGACGACGTAGCCGCCGGCCGCCTGGTTCCCCAACCACTCGCGGACGTAGCGCTCCGCGGTGCCGGTCTCCTTGGCCAGCTCGGCGCTCGTGCAGGGGCCCAGCTTGGCGATGCCCTTGTAGAGCCCGAGCTTGTCGCCCAGGAGGACCATCACGGCGCTCATGGCCGCGCCGATGTCCCCCACCACCTTGCCCAGAAACTCGTTCAGTTTGGTCTCGTTCATGAGGTGTCTCCTTT